>VFSW01003289.1_pt1 | contig 24251 bp, 22 predicted proteins | sample 5358111 | NCBI WGS metagenome assembly VFSW01 (sample SAMN11554181, study PRJNA540505) | mine drainage metagenome | isolation source: sediment from site ElyBrook_90M | place: USA: Ely Copper Mine, Vershire, VT | collected 2017
AATCCGAGCGGCCTTCAATCCGGCGTCCTCCCGCCTGAGTAATCGCGGTTGTGCGTCGAGCGCGCCATCTGATACCGATCTGAGATGGGTTGCGTGACCCGGTGAGACGAAATTCCTGAGAAAAGTGAGAGAATCATGAGCGAGGCCTGGATTATCGATTGTGTGCGAACCGTCAGAGGCCGGGGCAAGAAAGAAACCGGCGCGCTTCGGGACATTCATCCGCAGGAGCTGTTCGCGCAGACCCTCAACGCATTGATCGACCGCGACGGACTCAAGCCGCGCGACGTCGAGGACGTGGTTGTCGGCACCGTCAGCGAAATCGAGGATCAGGGCGGATGTATCGCGCGGATGGCGGTGCTTGCCGCCGGATGGCCCACCGAGGCGACCGGCGTATCGCTCAATCGCTTCTGCGGTTCAGGCCTGCAGGCCGTCAATTTCGCTTCGATGGGCGTGATGTCGGGTCAGCAGGAGCTGGTCGTCGGCGGCGGCGTCGAGAGCATGTCGCGCGTGCCGCTGGGCTCCGACAAATCCGGCCTGGACGGCCATAACCGCCATCTGCGCGAGCTTCATCCGCTGGTGCCGCAGGGCGTCTCGGCCGATCTGATCGCGACGATCGAAGGATTTTCGCGCGAGGATTGCGACCGCTTCGCCCTCGAATCGCAGATGCGATGCAAGAACGCGGTCGAGAAGGGCTATTTCAAGAAAAGCCTGATCCCAGTCAGGGACCTGGACGGCAAAGTCGTCCTCGATCAGGACGAGTACCCGCGGTCCGACACGACGCTTGCGGGACTCGGAAAGCTCGAGCCCTCGTTCCTTGGGATGGGCGCCTATCGGATGAAGGACGGACCGCTGACCTTCGATCAAAAGGTGAAGGAGCGCTACCCGCAAGTCGAGGTCGTCAACCATGTCCACACGGCCGGCAACTCGAGTGGAATCGTCGATGGCGCCGGCGTGGTGCTGTTGGCTTCGCCCGACTACGCACTGAGCCAGGGATGGAAGCCGCGGGCGCGCGTGGTCTCGACCGCAACCTACGGCGACGAACCGGTGATCATGCTGACCGCTCCGGTGCCCGCGACCCGGCGATGCCTGCAGAAGGCGCGCATGACCGTCAACGATATCGACCTGTTCGAAATCAACGAGGCTTTCGCGGCGGTCCCGCTCAAGGTGATGCGCGACCTCGACATCCCGCATGAGAAGGTCAACGTCAATGGCGGTGCGATCGCGCTGGGCCATCCGCTGGGTGCGACGGGCGCGATGCTGATCGGGACGGTGCTGGACGAGCTCGAGCGGCGCGACAAGACTACTGCGCTGGTCACGATGTGTATCGGCGGCGGAATGGGGATTTCGACGATTATCGAAAGGATCTGAAGGCGACGCGACGAAACGATGGAGGGTAACCGCGCGCATCCGGAAGCCGCCGGCAGCATGCTCACGCGGCGCTTGTTCGTGGCGGCGATCGCGGCGCTTCCGATTGCCGTTTCCGGCCTGATGGCATTTGGCGCGGATTCGAGCGAAGACTGGAACAGTGCGAGCGGTTCGGGAAGCGCGGAGCCTCAAAAAGTTTCAATCGTCGAATTCAGCGATTCCGGCGAAAGGATGGGTCTCGTGTCAATCGACAAAAAGCAAAAAACCGAAGCGGAATGGAAAGAAACTCTTACGCCCGAGCAGTACGAGGTGACGCGCAGGAAGGGCACCGAGCGGCCCTTCGCCAACAAGTACGCCGACTGGCACGAGGATGGCATCTTCCGATGCGTCTGCTGCGGCAACGCGCTATTCAGTTCCGAGACCAAGTTCGATTCGGGCACCGGATGGCCGAGCTTCTGGGCGCCGATCGCGCCCGAAAACGTCAAGACCGAAGTCGACCGGTCGTTTTTCATGAAGCGGACCGAAGTGTTGTGCAAGGAATGCGACGCGCATCTGGGGCATCTGTTCGACGACGGCCCGGCGCCGACCGGCCTTCGCTACTGCATGAACTCAGCCTCGCTGAATTTCACCCCGCGCAAAGAGTCGGAAAAGTAGGCAGGTTCGTCTGGCGCAACCACCGGTCAAACGCAAAGGGAGACTACGATGCGCGATCTGTCGATCGAAAGCTTCACCGATAACGTGATCAATTCTATCGGACCGAAGACGCCGCCGCGCGTGCGCGAGGTGATGACCGCGCTCATCCGCCACCTCCATGACTTCGCGCGCGAGGTTAACCTCACCACCGAGGAATGGCTGCTCGGCGTCGAGGTCCTCAACCGGACCGGCCGGATGTCGGACGAGAAGCGCAACGAGATGATCCTGATGAGCGACGTGATCGGCCTCGAAAGCCTGGTCGACGCGCTCGACCATCGGTCGCAGGGACAAGAGACCGAGTCAGCCGTACTCGGGCCGTTCTACCGCGAGAATGCGCCAAAACTACCATTGGGCGCCACGGTAGTGCAGGGCGGCAAGCCCGGCGAATCGGTCCTGGTGAATGGACGGGTCGCGAGCAGTGACGGGACGCCGATCGCGGGCGCTGTCATCGACGTTTGGGAGACCGCGCCCAACGGCCTTTACGAGCAGCAGGATCCCGATCAGCCCGACATGAATCTCCGCGGACGCTTCGAGACCGCGGCTGACGGATCATACGCCTTCCGGTGCGTCCGACCGGTCAGCTATCCGGTGCCCTTCGACGGTCCCGCCGGCGAGTTGCTGCGCCTGATGGATCGCCACGCGTTCCGCCCCGCGCATCTCCACATGATCGTGAGCGCCCCCGGCCATCAGACGCTGGTGACGCAGATTTTCGATCGCACCGACAAGTACCTCGACAGCGACGCGGTCTTCGCGGTCAAGGATTCGCTGGTGGTGGACTTCAAGCCGGCGCGCGAAGGGATGGGCACGAAATACGTCGTCGATCACGACATCCGCCTCAAAGCCGAGCCCGCCCGCCACCGTTCCGCCGCCTAGCCAAGCCGAGGGTAACTCCACGGGCGGAGTTGTCCCCATCTTCACCATTGTATCGGCTCAGTGGCGCGGGTCCGAAAAACCCCTTCACGCGGCAGCGTCGTTAGGGGTTTTCGCGATAATGGCGATCGAGGGCGCTCGCGTCGATTGCTGGATCGCTGCGATCAGGACGGCCTTTCTGATCGGCTTGGTAACGTGCATATCGGCCCCGGCTTCGAGGGTACGACGAACATCTTCGTCCAGGGCCGAGGCGGTAAGAGCGATGATCGGCGTGCGCGAAAGGCCGCGCTCCCGCTCCCAGGCGCGAATTGTGCGCGTGGCCATTAACCCGTCCATCACCGGCATCTGAATATCCATGAGCAGCACGTCGTAATTTCCAGCCTTCAGCTTGGCGACCGCGATCGCGCCATTTTCGGCGTCGTCCAAGCGATAGCCGAAGTCCTTAAGAAAAGCGTGGATCAGCAGACGATTGTCCTTCGAATCGTCGGCCAGCAGAATACTCAGAGGATGATCGGGCGGCCGATCCGGCGCGGCACCTGGCGTCGAAGGGACAGCGACAGTCTGCTCCGGTTCCACCAACCGGGCATCCAAATGAGCCGCATGATTGACCATCGCGGTCCTGATTGCTTGGAGCAGATCGGTGCGGCGAATCGGTTTCACCAGGTAAGCATCGAGACCCAATTCATGCAGGTGCGTGAGCTGGACCCTGAGGTCGTCCGACGACAGCATCATCACGGTCAGACCCTGCTCGGTCCCGGCCTTCACCCGCTCGGCGACCTGGAAGCCGTCCATCCCGGGCATCCGGCAGTCGAGCAACAGGAGCTTGTACGGGATGCCGCTGACCCTGGCACGTTCGATATGTTCGAGCGCGGCGGGCCCGTCCTCGGCTTCATCGACCTCAGCCCCGCGGCTCGAGAGTATCTCGCGCAGGATGAGCCGGTTGGTGAAGTTATCGTCAACCACGAGAGCTCGAACCCCACTGAGTAACACGATCGGAGGACTTTGGATGGGCGCCTCGGTTTGAACCTTGAAGCTCGCGCTAAAGTGGAAGATACTGCCGTGTCCCAACTCGCTCTCGACCCAGACCCGGCCACCCATCAGGTCGACGAGCCGCCGCACGATCGCGAGCCCGAGCCCGCTTCCGCCGTACTGGCGTGTGGTCGAGGAGTCGGCCTGGGTGAAACTGGAGAAAACGTCCTCCAGCTTGTCCCTGGGTATTCCGATGCCGGTGTCCGCTACCATGAAATGCAGATGGCCCGGAACCGCGGACGCGGGATCACATTCGACGGTGAGCAGCACCTGGCCTTTCTCAGTGAATTTGATGGCGTTACCGACTAGGTTGAGCAGGACCTGGCGGATGCGCAAACGATCGCCCACGAGTTGGGTCGGAACGCCGGGCATCACATGGGCCAGTATCTCGAGTCCCTTCTGCTGTGCGCGAACACCCAAAGTCTCGACCGTCCCATCGACGACAGTTTCGAGATCAAATTTGGCCTCCTCGAGCGATAGCCGGCCGCTTTCAATCCTGGCGAGATCGAGGATTCCGTTAATCAGATCCAATAGCGCGTCGCCATTGTTGGTCATGATCTCGAGGTATTTTTTCTGGTCGGGGTTGAGCGAGGTCTCTTCGAGCAATTGCGCCATCCCGAGAATCGCGTTCATTGGCGTGCGAATCTCGTGCGACATGCTCGCCAAAAATTCCGACTTCGCCTGCGATGCCGCCAGTGCCGCCTCGCGTGCGACGACCAGTTCCTGTCCCCTTTCGCGGAGCTCCGCGGTTCGATGGCTGACTTCCTGCTCGATCCGCATGTTGACGGTTTCCAAACGCGCGCGATTACCGGCGATAGCTCTCATCTCCTTCAGGCTCTGGACAATGGAAATAATCAGAAAGAAATCTTCAAAAATAACCCATCCGATATGTTCGACCCATCGCCACGGCTCGATTGCGGCCACTCCATAGATCGACAGCGGGAAGTACTCGCCTCGAAAGATATGGTCTGCCGCGGCGACAATCGAGGCGGTTATCAGTACGTGCCAATCACGATAGAAGGCCAGAAACGCGAGCGATCCGAAATAATGGAAATGCGTCTCGATGCGGCCGCCGGTCAAATCAATCAGCAAGCCCGACGTGAGCATCTGCGCAACCGCGATTACATGGCGGGTGAGCGGCTTGCCCGAGTGCGCCAGGACCATCGCAATCGGGACAATCGCGATCGTTCCACCGAGAAATATCGCAGCCCAAACATGGATGTGCGTCTGGCTTTGTTCACCGGCCCAGGTGGTTGGCGAAAGCAGAAGCGCAGCCACGATTCCGGCGAGCCATTGAAACACCATAAGGCCGGCAAACAATTTGTCTGTGCGCCGGAAGATTGCCAGGCGCATGTCATCGAAAAGTACACTGGCACGGAGCGCGAAGCCGGCGGAGGGGTTCAACTCCTGATTTATTTCGCGCACTTGAGTTGCTCATTTTTTCGCGTCGAGGACGGCGCAAACAGCGGACATCCGTAAACCGCGGTGCGGTCCGGATCAGCGACGGGCCGGTTTTTATCGGCGACCGGCCCCGCGAAGCTAACGGATGCGGTCGAGCCAAGCAGTGCAACGATCGCGCTCACCCCGGCGTTTTCGCCATAGTGCCCACGAGCGGCGGTTATTCCACCGCTGAAGAGCAGGCGCCCGCGACGATCGTAAACCATCGTCTGGCCTGAAGTCGCCGCGCCAAACAGTTTCGCTTCGTTACCACGATCAATGATCCGGGTTACTCCGGGTATCAAACCGGCGCTCGTCCAGAGGTCGGTCTTAGTCCAGCTCTCGTTAAAGCTGGGTGGATCGACGAACACTACGAAAGCGGCGAGCTTTCCGTCGCTATGCGCCATTAGAATGGACAGTTCGCCGATGCTCGCGCGCGAGCATGGACAGTGCGGATGAAGCGCCATAACCAGCGTGAAGTAACTGGGCGGAGGATAAATGTGACTAGCGGCCGGCCACTGTGCCCCAGGAGTTCCAGCGACGCCCGGAGTCAGAGAATACCTTCGAAGTATGCCTATCCCGGAAAAGATCGCCGTGAGCCAGATTGCGAGTCCTACGGCTAATAAGGTCGATCGGTTCCAGTTCATGAGGCATCCCAGGAACTGGAACCGCAACTTCTGTGCCCGGCAAGCTGCGGCGCCTGATTACGTGCTTACCCGTTTCCAGTCATTTGTTGCAGGCCATGAGTAATCAAATCCGCCAAAAAGATGACTGCGCTGCCATCGAAATGCCGAGGGCTCCGATCCTTGCTCAGCAACCTAATTGTGCCGCCTTTGAGGATCAGATCGTACATTGACCGGCCTGCGCTTAAGGGTTGTGCGAATGAGTTCAGACGAAGCGCGCCATGATCCGCTCGCCCAGAATCCGCATGTAGTGCAACTGCCGATCGAGCTTGCCGCCCTCGGCGTTCAGCCAGAGTTTGGTGGCGCCAGCGGCGGCCAGCTCCTCGATCCGCGCGATCCAGTCCTCGGGATCTCCGGCGAGCGCAAAACGCTGCATCGCGTAGTCTGTCAGCCCCAACTGCTCCATCCGTTTTGGATTCTCGCCCGAGTTCAGAACGTGATCATAAAGGACGTAGTTTTCGACGTACTCGCGAATCTTCGGGCGAAGCGCGTCCGGGACATTTTTGCCCTCGAGCGTCTGGCGCATCGAGTGATTCAGGATCGATGAGACCGACGCTCTGACATTCTCGTAAGCTTTCGCGCGATCCTCGTGCAGCGAAGTGCGCGTGGTGAACCAGATGTCGACGTCACGCGGCTTGCGTCCAGCCTCAGAGGCCCCCGCGTGGATTCTGGCGACGGTGTCCCGGATCACCTCCGGCAGAAGCCCGGTCCCCGCGATGACCGCATCGCCGATCCGGCCGCCCATATGCAGCATCTTTGGCCCCTCGGCGCAGATCGAGATCGGAATGCGCTGACGCACCGCGCCGGCGTTCCAGCGTACCTGTTGCGGACGGCCCTGATATGTTGCCTTGCCGTCGGCCAGCAGATCGCGGATGCAAGTTACGTAGTCCTCGATCCGCGCACGCGAGGCAATCTGGTAGCCGATGTTCAGCACCGCACTATCGCCGCTCGCTATGTCCATGAACGCCCGGCCCTCGGTCAGGCTGTCGATCGAAGCGAGGAACGAAGCCATCACCTGCGGTTCGCGGGTAAGCGGATTAGTTGGGCGCAAACCGACGCGCGCGCGGCGCGAGGCCATCGCGATCGCAGTCGCCCTGACGTAGGCGTCGCCACCGATAAAGGCTGAATCGTAGGTGCCGATCGCTTCGGCGCCATAGTCCTCGGCCATCCGCACCAGGTCCGAGAATTGGCTGACCTCATCGCGGCGCAACAATGGTCCGGGCGTGACGAGATGGATTCCGAACGATACTTTCATCAGCGCATCACTTCGCTTTCGCCTGGGCGTCCGGGAAATCGCGGCGGCGCCGGAGCCATGACCGCCAGGATGAGCCGTCCGGCGATCGCGCCGTCCGATGTCAGTCTTTCAGCGGCACAATCATCATCACGCGCGAGCCGTCGCCGATCGCTCGCGTGGTATGACCCTTCCCGGTCAGGTCCTCGGCCAGAATTCCCTCTCCGGGTCCGAAACGGTGCAAAGAGCCGTCGCCCAGCCCGATCTCGACACCGCCTGCCAGCGTGATCACGTACTGACGGCGCGGGGCGTTATGCCAATCGACGAAGGCGCCCGGCTTCATCCGCGTGAACACTACGCCGGCCGCCGGCTGCATCGCCGTCTGCTCGGCGAATTGCCCCGGCGTAAACCGCATCTCCAGTTCTTCCAGATGGGACTGTTGATCATCACCGGTATAAGTCGGAAGAGTCGCATGGGCGTATGACCTCCGGGGTAAGCTTCCAGTTCCTTTACCGCGAGAGCTTGCTCGGGAGCAAGGCGAGACGATGACGGGACGGCCGACGCGCCGCTTGTGAGCAAGGGCATCTTCTACGCTTATGTTCCTGGTGGGCGGTGCTGGGATCGAACCAGCGACCCTCGGCTTGTAAGCTCTTTTCCGGCCGGAAAACGCCGATGCGATTGAGGATCATTTGGTAACGGGTAATAACATCGAAACCCTTGGTGCAGAAGGGGTGTCTCGATCACAGGAGGATGCGGCCCGGCCTTATCGAGCAGGATGAGCTGACATCGGGATAGGGCACAAATTCGGGCACAAAGGGCACAAAATTGGACACAGTGATTTGGGACTGTTGAGTAGCTACAGAGCGAAAGGATTTGCCGCCGTCAGGAAGGAGCACCCGCCTCTCCACCTCGTCTCTTGCCATTCTTGTCCGTGGCGGCGTCCTCTCCTTTCAGCATCCCGATCAATCACTCGCGAGAGGAATGGCGGCTCTATTGACCGCACAGGTAGTCGCGGAGCGTCTCGCCGCGATACTCCTTGCGGAACACGCCGCGGCGTTGAAGTTCGGGAATGAGCAGCCGCACCAGATCTTCGTAGTAGTCGGGCGCATAGTACGGCGGGCTTATCTGAAAGCCGTCGCCGCCTAATCGATCGAGCATCGATTCCATCTGGTCCGCCACCTGTTGCGGGGTTCCCACCATGTGCGGCATGCCGATGCCGCGGCCGTAAATTTTGGCCGCCTCCCTGAGCGTCAAGTTACGCCCTGACCGTTTGAACGCCTCCAGAATCCCCTGAACGCCCGCGGTCTCGATACGCTCCAGCGGCATATCCATATCGTAGCGCGTCAAATCGAGGTCGAAATGCGACGACATCAGGTGGACACCGGCCTCGGGCGGAATACGCTCGAGCACCGCACGTTCAAGGGCCTGGGCCTGCGCCTCGGTCTCGGCCACGATCGGCTGAGCGCCCCAAATAATCTTAATCGCCGACGGGTCGCGTCCGTGTTGGCGCGCGCGCTGGGCAAGGTCGTCGGAGAACCAGCGGCCGCCGGCGCCAAATACGCATTCCGCATGGCGCGCGGCGAACTCGCGTCCGCGCTCCGAGGCCCCCGCCTGGATCAGCAAGGGGCGGCCCTGCGGCGAAGGAATCACATCGAGCGGTCCCTGGCAGTTGAACCATTTGCCGCGAAAATTGATGCGGTGAACTTTCTTTGGATCGGCAAAGATGCCGTTTTCCATGTCCATCTTCACCGCATCGGGTTCCCAGCTATTCCACAGGCGATAACACACCTCCATGAATTCGTCGGCGCGGTCGTAGCGCTCGTCGTGCGGGATCATCCCGTCCATGCCGAAGTTGCGCGCTTCGCTGTTGCCGAACGACGTCACGATATTCCAGCCGATGCGGCCGTTGGTGATGTGATCCAGCGTGGAAAGTTTGCGCGCCAGCATGAACGGCGGATAGAACGTCGTCGACATCGTCACCGCGAAGCCCAACTTCTGGGTGAAGCCGGCCAGATAAGAGATGAGCAGCAGCGGATCGTGATTGGGAAACTGGACCGCGTAGCGGACGCTCGCCTCGTTGCCGCCGCCCCATCCGTCGGCGAAAAACATCATGTCGAACTTGCCGCGTTCGAGGGTCTGCGCAATCGATCGCCAATACTCATTCTGATGCCAGTGCCAGCGGATTTTCTCCCGCGGATAGATCCACGACATCATCGTGTGCGGCGCCGGGCAGTAGATGACGAAGCCCGTCAGATGCATCAGTTTCGCGGCCACATCGGCCTCCGGGGCGAACGGTTCACTTTCAGCGTCCGTTCAGGAGTTCCTTCACCGCTCCTTCGACCACCGTGGCCTTGAAGAAGTCGGGGTTCATGCTGGTCCAAAGCCGGGCGGGATTGGCGAAAACGAAATCGCGAAAATCGTCTTCCCCGATCAGTCCGTGCTCGACCATCTCGTGCGCTTCCTCGGTGACTTCCGTCATATCGGGCACGTCCCAATGGCCAATATCGGAGCTGAAGATTGCGTTGAGCTTGGCGCCGAACGGCAGCTTGCGCGCATCGAACGCCATGGCATTGATCGGATCGTCGGCTTCGCATCCAAAATAGAAGTTGGGTACGAACAGGTCGCGGATTTCCTCGGCGGTTTTGATTCCGCAGCGCGACCAGTCGTCGAGCGCGTTTGGATCCTCTTCCGAGCCACCGATGCCCCAGCCCGCGCCATGGCCGTCGAGCCGGTCGGTGACGAGCTTGCCGCCATAGCGGCGCGCGAGGTCCTGGAACAGCGCGCGGTCGAGGTTGGCGGGATTATAGTTCTCCATCGCCTTGCCGTTGCGTTTTTGCCAATGGCCGATCATGTCGGCGTAGAGACTGGCCGCCCATCCGACCCCGCACTCCAGGAACGCGCAGCGCAGTTGCGGAAAGCGCCGGGTGACGCCGCCGAAGAACATCGCCTTGCACAGGGCCTCACCAGCCGAAGCGAAATGGCCAATGTGATTAAACATGTAATTTGAAATTGAGTTGCGGCTGCCCCAGCCCATCCCAGGAGAATGGAAACTGGGCGCAACGCCCAGCTCGATACATTTGACCCACACCGGGTCGTAGTCGTACGCGCTGTCAAGCGCGAAAAGATCGAGCCAGTAGGCATAGCGTGTCGGATGCGGCACCGCCGCGGTGACTGCCGCGGGAATCGGGCGGCGCACGTGGCCTGCCATCATGACGACCTTGAGACCGAGCGTCTTCACCGCATGCTCGAGTTCCTCGATCGCTTCACGCGGCGTGTGCATAGGGATGATTGCGGCCGGCGTCAGGCGGTCGGAATATTCCCGGAAGATATCGGCGTGGTAGGTATTGAAGGCGCGGCAGGTCGCCCGCCGCAGCTCATCTTCGCGAATGTGGGGCGCGCCGAGACCGGCCGTCGGGTACAGCACGGCAAAGTCGATCCCGGTCTGGTCGAGACGCTCATGCAGGAGTTTCGGAAACGTCGCGGTGGCGCGGTCGAGCGTGTTCTTGGTCGGCAGCGCCCACCACGGCGGCCGCAGCGGCCGTTCGGCGCGCCGTTGATCCCAACTCATGCGATACCAGTTGGAGCCGTCCGTGCGATAGCGTCCGGCCAGATCCGGCCCGGCGACCTGCCGTATATAATCGCGCAGCGCCGGCTGAAACTCGACCGTATGACCGTCGGAATCGATCACCGGATGCTTCAATCGCGCGCGCACCTGGGCCGACTTCGACGCTAAAGCGGTTTGCGATCCTGCCGCCATTTGTCTGTCCTCCATCCGGGTGATTGCCAATCGGCCTTACGGTACCACGATGATTTTCGTCAGTACCAGCGCGCGATCGCTGACCGGCTAAGCACGGTTGGTTGTGCCGGCTGCGAGCCTTGCATAAATTGAAATTCCTGTGAAAAAAGGCCGACCGCCCAACGAGCGACTCTCGCCGCGCCTCGCGTTGATCCTGCGGGAGCTTGAAAGAATCGTCGTCGGCGAAGGGTTTCTGCATCTGGATACCGCCAGCCTGGCGAAACGGCTGCGCTGCTCCAAGCGCGCGCTGTATGCGCTTGCGCCGACCCAGGAGCGGTTGCTGGTACTTGTAATTGGCGGGGTGCTCAAGCGAACCGACCAACACCTCGCCGGAGTTGCCAAAGCCGCGCCCGACCGGCGCGCCGCGCTGACCAATTACATGGCGGCCATCGTGCAGACTTCGCGCCCCGCCGATCCGCGCTTCCTGCGCGACATCGCGGAGTTTCCACCCGGCATGCGGCTCCTGCGCCTTCTTCAGCGTCGGACGGTCGCCCGACTCGAGCAGATTATACGAAGCGGAATCGAAGCCGGGACTTTTAACGACATCAGTCCGAAACTGGTTGCCGAATTGATCCTGATGGCGGCCGCGCGCCTGATCAACCCGGATTTTCTGCGTCAACTGGGCCTTACCCTCGCCGAGGCCTACGAGGAGCTCTCGCGGCTGATTGAGCACGGCCTGTTGCCACCCGCCGCATCGGCCGCCATGGCTGACCGCTCGGTGACAATTGCGGATTCGAGGATCGTCTCGCGCAAACGCTTTTCCACCGATGTCCGGGACGAAGGTACGAATTCCAACAATCAGCGCAAACGGCATAGTGCCCGGTCGGATATCAGGCCCTGATGCAGCCCGACACTTCCCGGCCAGGCTGCTAACATCGCAACGGTACCATAGTCAAATACCTGGTACCGAAGCATGATAGGTGCTATTTGCGGAAGTTGATCGCGGCCGCCCCTGACAGTGCTATGCACCGGCTCATCGAATGCGCCTGTCGCCGCCCGCAGGAGGTAAGATTCAGATGCCCGAAACCGTAAGCGCGAAGGAACTGGGCGAGTTGATGGACTCGGCCGCGCTGTTCGCTCTTATCGATGTGCGCGAGTGGGGCGAATTCGAGCGCGGGCAGATCCTCGGCGCGCGCTGCCTGCCGCGCGGAAGTCTGGAAAGATATCTTCCGTACCTGGTGCCGAAGAGCGACGTCACCGTGGTTTTCGTGTGCGATGACGGCCGCCGCTCGGCGCGCGCGGCGGCGACCGCCGAGGCGATGGGATATACGCGCGCCCGCGTGCTCGACGGCGGTCTCGAGGCTTGGAAGAAATCCGGCAAAGAATGTTACGGCGGCTGGGCCCTGACCGGCAAGGATTACGGCGAGAAGCTGCTGGTCGAGGAAGCGATCCCCGAGATCTCAGCTCACGACCTGCACGGCCGGCTGGCGGCGGGCGAAAGAGTTTGTATCCTCGATTCGCGTCCTCTTGGCGAGTACCGCGCAGCCCATCTGCCGGGCGCTCGCAGCGCGCCGATCGGCCAGATCGCCCTCGAAGCGCCGGGCCTGATCGCCGACTCCAGGATTCCGGTGGTGGCCAATTGCGCGGGCCGCACGCGCAGCATAATTGCCGCGCATCTGCTGCGCCGGATGAAACTGGCCAATCCGGTGTTAGCGCTCAAGGGCGGCACCGGCGCATGGCGAATCGCCGGGTGGGACGCTGAACTGGCCAGCGGCGACGACCTCCCGCAATCGCCGCCTTCGGCCGCGGCGCTCGCGGCGGCCGAGCAATTCGCGGCACGGCTCGCGCGCGAGGACAATATCGGCTTGCTCAGCCCGGCGGAGTTCAACGCGCTGTCTGCTTCCGGCGAACTTTTCTATCTGCTTGATGTCCGCCAGGCGCATGAGTTCGTCGCGGGCCACCTTCCGGGCGCCCGCTTTTGCAGCGGCACTCAGGTGCAGTTCGTGGTTGACGCGCTGGTCGGTGTCCCGAACGCCAGAGTCATCACCGTATGTGACGGCCGCGTTCGCGCTACCGTCGCCGCCTCGATTCTCAAGGGTATGGGATACCCGCGGGTATCCCTGCTCGACGGCGGTGTGACCGCGTGGCAAGCGGGCGGCTATCCGCTTGAAACAGGCACGCCCGATGAACTGGATTATGGCGAGCCGCCGTGGCTGGCGCGTTTTCTGCAAGATTGTCCGCCATCGCTCGGCGCGCCTCGGCCGCTTCCAACCCCGGGCCTGAACGACGCCCGTTCGCGGTCGGTCATGATTGCGCCCGACGAGTTGCAACGGCGCCTTGAGCGGCAAGGCCGGCAAGTTTTGCTCGACCTGCGCGGAGCGGGCGAATTCGCCACCGGGCATATTCCGGGCGCACGATGGTTATCGCGCGGATGGATCGATCTCAAGATCGCCGAAGCGGCGCCCGACAACCGCGCCAGCGTCGTGCTTTACTGCCGTCGCGCCGTGGAATCGGTTCTGGCCGCCGGGACTTTGAGCCGCATGGGCTATCGCGATGTCGCAGTGCTCGACGGCGGCTTCGCGGCGTGGCAGGCGCGCGGTCTTGCGGTCGAGGACGGCCTCGGCTCGCAGGGCGAACTCGACGAAATCGCCGCGGCCGAAGTCGGCTTGTTCGGCGCCGGCAAGTTCGGCTACAGCAACGACCGGATGGCCCGTTATCTCAAAGACGAAGAGGCGCTCGGCCACCGCCATCGTCTGAAGGCGAGCCAATAGCGCAGGTCGAGAACGCCGGGGCGTGTGGAAGCATCGGCCGCGACGACTTCCGCGATGCCAAACCTGTCATCCGCGCTTTCAGCATTGGGTTCATTATGCGGCGCAGCGCCGATGTCAAAAAAAGAGGTACTCATGCCCAATGTCAGGGTTAAGCCGCTCGAACGGCTGGCGCGTCATGAGCTGATGCTCGGTCTGTTCCTGCCGCTGCAGGAAGGGGCATGGAGCCCCTCGACCGCCCCGCGCGGAACGTCGTGGACGTTTGACTACAACGCTCGATGCGCTCTGCGTGCAGAGGAATTGGGCTTTGACCTGGTGTTCGGGTTGGCGCAATGGCTCGGCAAGGGCGGATACGGCGGCGCGATGCATTTTCGCGAGCATGAGATCGATCCGTTCATCACCACCGCGGCTTTGGCGCCGCTCACCAAGAACATCATCCTCATCAGCACCGTACATATTCTCTATGGATGGCATCCGCTGCACCTGGCGAAATATGGCGCCTGCATCGACCATGTCAGCAACGGGCGCTGGGGCCTCAACGTCGTGACCGGTTACAAGCCGAGTGAGTATCGGATGTTCGGAATGAGTCCGATTGCGCACGACCTGCGCTACGAGATGGCGGAAGAATTCACCACGCTGATGAAACTGCTGTGGGCGGCGGATGAAAACCTGACTTTCGAGGGCAAATTCTGGAAGACTGAAGACGCATACGTCGCGGTCAAGCCGGTTGACGGCCGGCCAATCCTGGTGAATGCCGCCTCGTCAGAGGCGGGACTCGATTATGCCGTTAAGCATTCGGATTTAATCTTCATCACGAGCCCGGCCGGCGCCGATCCGCGTGAGGCATGCGAAGCGCTGCCCGCTCATAATCGCAAGATCAAGGAGATGGCGAGCGCACAACGACGTGAAATCAAAACCATAATCAATCCCCACGTAATTTGCCGTCCGACCGAAAAGGAGGCTTGGGACGCCTACCGGATGATCCTCGAGCACGAAGACGCCGAGGCCAGTAGGAATTTCGTCGAGATGTTCAGGACCGGCGATGCCGCATCATGGCGCGGCCATAAAGGGAAGCAGTGGGTGATCGGCGGCAACATCCATCTGGTCGGGTCGCCCGAGCAAATTGTGGACTGGTTCGCACGGCTCAAGCGAGCGGGTTGCGACGGCGTGCAGGTAAACTTCTTCGATTACGTCCCCGACCTCGAGTTCTTTGGAAGCGAGGTGTTGCCGCTGATGCGTCAGGCCGGATTGCGCGCGGACTAGTCAAACTCCGAATCACGCACATAATAGATCTGCAAACCGAACGCGTCAGGACAGATAACTTAGGCAACATCTAACGACCACAATTTTAATATCATGTATAGTGCAAAAGTCCCCTGACCGTACTGCTGCAACATTATGGCTGCGACGGCTGTGATTTCATCAGGCCGGTTGGTTCGACGCGTCCGCCTCGATCGCGGCGCTGCGCATGGCGGTGCGGGCCGGGATGAGACCTACCACGAGCGCGACCACGCAGATGGCGGTCGAGATGCGAAAGGTGTCGCGAAAAGCGGCTACGAAACTCTGGAGCGCGATGGCGGCCGCCGACAGATGAGACTGGCTCAGTGCGGCGACATGCAAAGTGCGGCGCTCGCTGAAAACCTCGGCAGCGGTGTTCGCGCCAGCCACCACGCCCAAAGTCCGCATCATCGACACCAGGCCTGCGGCCACGGCTTGATGCTCCCACGCAATCGCACCCATCACATATTTCATATTGGCGACGGCGAACATCCCGACGCCCAAGCCGATCAGCAGCAAGGCGAACGCGACCGAGACAAAGGATGCACCTGCGCCTAGCCGGCTCGATAGGAGGAGGCCCAGAGCCTCAAGCGCAAGGCCGGCGGTTTGGAGGCCACGTGTGGACGAGCGATCGGCAAGAGACCCAGAGAGCGGCGCGGCCAGCGCCATCCCGAGCGGGCATAGTGCGAGCAAAGTGCCGCCGGAGCTGGCTGGATAGCGCAAGACGTCAACGACGTAATAGGGCATGAGCAGCCATATAGCAAACATCGCAAGGTTGCTGAGCAGATTGGCGAGGTTGGCCAACATGATGCCCGGGGTTAGCAGTGACAAATCCACCAGCGGCTGCTTGATGCGCCTTTCGATAACCAGGAACCCGCAGAAGATAGCGCTCGACCCGGCGGCAAGCATCAGCACCTCCGCCGACAACCATCCCACTGCGCGGCCGCGGTTAACCGCGAGCAGCAAACCGACCACGCTAATCGCGAGCGTCGCCGCGCCGGCCAGATCGAAGCGAGTTTCCTCATCGCGGCGGGCGCTCGCGCGCAGCAGGGGGATCGCCAAGAGCATTGCCGCCAGTGCGATCGGCACACGGAACAGAAAAATGCTGCGCCAACCGAAGCGGTCGACCAGCGCGCCGCCGACGATCGGTCCGCAGGTCTGACCGACGAAGCCCGCCATATTCATAATGCCGAGCGCACGGCCGAGTTCGCCCGGAGGGAAGGCGAGGGAGACAATCGCCGGGGCGCTGGACGAAATAAGCGCGGCGCCAACGCCTTGTATCACCCGGAAAAGGACCAGGAGTCTGTAGGTCGGCGCCAAACCACACACTGCGAGACCAACGGCGGCGACGCCAAGACCGATAACGAAGATGGCTTTGTGTCCGAAGACGTCGGCGAGCCCGCCGCATCCGAGCATCATGCTTGCCATGCTGAGGACGTACGCGATGACCGCCCACTGCATGAGCGAAACGTCAAGATGAAAGGCGGCAGTAACCGCGGGAAAAGCGATGTTGAAGGAGGAATCGAGCCGAAAGGGCAAGGTGCCAGCGCTCGCGACGGCTAATGCAGTCCAGCGGTAGTTCCCCTTCAGTCTTGCCATTGCCCCGCGTTCATTTGATTTTAAGCTCCGGGCCCCGCAACGCGCAGATTGTGGCCCGAACGCATTGCCGCAAGGAGATATACGACGTGTCGTGGTCCAATTTCGACCCGCGAGTCAAGGCCGAGGCGGCGAAGCCAGACGGGGACGGCGCAGCCGCGCATAGTTTTCGCCGAAGAGCTTTTCGCGAAGCGTTCCTTCCTTGTATTCGGTCTGCATCAAACCGCGCCGCTGCAGCAAAGGAAACACCCCTTCGATGAAATCCGCGAACGGGCCCGATTCTCGTTATGCCGGTGCATGCGATGCCCCTTGGTCAAAGGGGCACCGCACAGATGGCCGTCTGCTCAGGCCGCGGCCTGCGCCATGAGCTGGCGGGAGTAATCCATGAGCAGCTTGATGTCGTAAGGGTGTTCTTCGAAAGTAAACGGGTTCCAGGTGCTGCGGCCCGAGAAATTCAGCAGGTCGCCGCCATAAATGTGTATCGCGCTGGAGGGGCGATCGAGCGGATTCGCGATCGCGTGAATTGCATCTTCGCCCAGCACCACCACATCGCCGGTTTTCAGATCTTTGCCGCCCGCCTTTTCCAGACCCTTCTCGCCGCGCCGATAAAAGGTATTGTCCTCCTGTCCTTCGTACGTGCCGATCACGGCCCACATCTTGTGATTATGCGGCGGTGTTTTGAACTTGGGCTGCGTGACGGCCTTGAGCACTGTAAGCGTCGGCGAGCGAAAACAGATCAGATCGGCGATACTCGCCTTCGAAAGGTCGCGGCCGGCGAATTCGGCGTCGAGCGCCTGTTTGACGCTGGCCGGATCGCGCAGCGCCACTGCAATCATCTCCTTGACCGCCGACGCCGGTTTCCCTTTGCAGTCCTCGATAAACTGTTTGAGTTCAAACATCACTATTCCTCCTGTTTCTCCCGTTAAATTGAACTTCAGCCAAAGTGCCGAGCCGCATGCCGCCGGGTCTCTGAAGACGGCCGGCGCGCGCGACTGCGTAGCCGAATTCATAACCTCCGTCGATGCAGCCGCGCTGCCACTGCCTACTTCGGAGCGCCCATCGTCGTGACATGGCGGCGCCTGATCTCGCGCATCATCGCCTCGCTCTGGGCGCCGCTGAATGAATGTTCACCGAGGAAAAATGCCGGCACGCCGCTGACGCCGCGCTGATGGGCGACCAGCGTGTCACGCTCGAGCCGGGATGTGTAGCGCTCCGATTCGAGCGCACGATCCAGCTCCGCGCGGTCCAATCCAACCTCGCTTGCCATTATCGCGTGCGAACTCGACCGCCTGAAAATGCAACTTGCGGACCGTGGCGCGGCCGATATAGCAAAGCGGACAGATGAAATCCGAGAACATCTCAAGCTTGAAGCCATCGTGTTTTGACCTCCGCGCACATGTCAGGCGGCGGACCTGTATTGGTCCAACCGATCTCGCATCAACTGGTCGCTCCGCAACTTGGCTCGAATCCGGTCGTGCAGTGCCGCACTGCCCGCGTCGAAGCCCCACCACCTTTGTCACCCGAGTCGTCGCCCTCGCGCTGGTCAACGGCGCGGGTAAATTTCCGCTTGAACTAGACAACCGGTTATCTAGTTGAATAGAGTGATGTTGTCAAGCAAATCGGCCCTGAGGTAAGTGAAGCTGGTGGAAGCGGAAAGCGAACGGGGAAGTAGTACAGTGATCGCGACGGCGCGCCTGGGGCTCTGTCTCGACTTCGCCAATACGCTGGCCGGGCGCGGATCGGTGCGAGCTGAATCGCTGCATAGCTTGGGCGATCTAATCAGCTGGTGTCTCGCGGGCAACCTCATGGCGCAGGGAGAGGCCGCAGAGCTGTTAAATTGGTCGCGCGGGAACCCTGAGCGGGCGGATTCCGTCTTCGCTGAAGCGATCGCCCTGCGCGAGGCGATCTACGGAATCTTCGGCAATCTCGCTTCGGGACGTGAAGTTGAAGAGACAGACCTGAACTGTCTGAATCGTGCGCTGACGGAAGCCCCCCGACGATGCTTGGTCGCACCTGCCGGCACGGGCTTCGGCTGGCGGATCGAGTCCGGCCCAACGAGCGCCGTAAACATTCTCGCGCCTGTGCTGTGGTCGGCCGGCGACCTCTTGACCGGAAAGCACCTTAAGCGAGTACGCGTTTGCGCCAACCATCAATGTTTGTGGCTGTTTTACGACCAGAGTCTGCGCGGTGCCCGGCGTTGGTGCTCGATGCAGGCGTGCGGTAATCGCGCTAAAACGCAACGGCACTATCTCCGCCGCAAAGGCGCGTGAGCGGGCTGCCGCGGCGCTCCCTGACTCGTCAGGCATCAGAGCCTTCCATTGTGCGGCGTGATCGGCGCCCAGCAGGCGATCAGCAGCCGCGCAGTATTTGTCGCCGCTCACGGCTGATTTCCAGCTTCCGCTATTGCTTAGCGCCCTTTATTTTCCGGTTTCCGCGGCGCCCCAGGGAAAAGTATCCTGGCGATGTTAGAGAGTATGGCGTCGTTGGTGATCCCCATGACCACACCGGCCCGGGCGTCGCGGAAATACCGATCGAAGGGCACGCGGCGCGCGTAAGCGGTGCCCCCACCCATACCCATGATTTCGGCCGTGACGTGAACGGCCATTTCTGAGCAGGCCACCTTGGCCTGGGAACACGCCAGAATGCTGGTGGGCTGATCCCGATCGAATGCGGAGGCAGCGGAATAAAGTAGCGCGCGCGCACGCTCAATCGCGACGCTGAGCTCAGCCGTGCGATGCCGGATCACCGGATTGTCGATCCGCGGCTTGCTCTCGTCGTCGCCATACTCGAGGAACTGCTTTGCCTCGTCAAACGCCCCCGCCGCCACGCCCAGGTAGACCGCTGCATACGTGCTGGTGACGACCGGAAGAAACTTCCGTGCCTGGTTCCTCATCAAGCTATGTTCCTCGCCGACGAGGTTAGCCTTCGGCACAACGCCATTGAAGATTACGGGACAACTATTGTTCCCGCGCATCCCAAGTCCGTCCCAGGGTGCATCGATTTTCCAGTCGATCTTGTCGCGCTCGACGATCAGCGCGCTCACTTTATCGGGGGTGGCGTCCTTGCCAATCCGACACAGGAAAAAGTGGTGCGTGGCGAAACTGGCTGAGGTGACATAGCTCTTGCGAATATTCTCGAGGCGGTAGCCGTCGCCGGTCGGGACCACTTGCGACATCGCATTGTTCTGGGCGAACGCGCCGCCGCGGCCCGCCGCTTCGGAACCCGCCACCGTGTAAAGCGCGGCGCCTGCCACGATCGGCTGCACCATACGGTTTATCTGGTCGGGTGTACCAATGCGGGCGACCAGCTCGGATGCCTCCAGATGCATCTTGTAACAAAGCGACGTTGACGCGCATCGCTTTGCCAGCGCTTCCGTGACGAGCACGGTCGTCAAGAGGTCCGCTTCCTGTCCTCCATGCTCGCGGGAAACGCGCAGACCCCAAAAGCCCTCTCGCTTGAGGGCTTCCAGACCGTCGGAGGGGAAGGTCCCGGTCCGATCGGTCTCCGCCGCTCGTGGGGCGAGGTCACGCTGCGCAATCTCCGCCGCGCGCTCGGTCCACTCATGTTGTTCACTGGTAAGAGGAAAGTAACCGTTTGCCATCCGTCGCCTCGCTGCCGGTCGCCAAGGGTGCTGGTAAAGTCCTTGCTAAAACTAGACAACCGGTTGTATAGTTCGGGCTGTCGTATTTGTCAAATAAATTGACCGTGCGGTAATTGAAATCCGTGAAGCAAAGCCCGAGCGGTGGGGCGGCCTTGCGGAAACCCGTTTAGGATTTGGTTCGACTTCGCAGGACCATCCGTATGACGCGACGCCGCAAAGAAAAATCCTGGGAGCAGGTTCGACATGGCCGAAAGAACAATTCGATATCATGATCCGGAAGCGCTGATGCAGACCGAATGGCTCGCGGCGCATCTCGACGACGCCAACTTGCGCATCTTCGATTGCACCACGCACCTGCTGCCGGCGGAGCCCGACACCGATGCGCCCTACCGCATCGTCAGCGGGAGGGCGGAGTATGACGCGGCACATATTCCGGGCGCGGGCTTTATCGATCTGCAAGGCGAGTTGTCCGACAACACGACGAAGCTGCGCTTCATGCTGCCATCGGCGGAGCAGTTCGCAGCAGTCATGTCGCGTTGCGGAGTTGGCAACGGAACGCGCGTTGTCCTGTACAGTGCCGACGGCATCATGTGGGCGACCCGCGTGTGGTGGATGCTGCGGGCGTTCGGCTTCGACAAGGCTGCGATTCTGGATGGCGGATGGGAGAAGTGGCAGGCCGAGGGCCGGCCGGTTTCCACTGCACCGTGCGCCTATACGCCGGCCAGGTTTGTCGCGCGGCCGCAGCCCGAGCTCTTCGTCGGTAAGGCGCAGGTGCGGGCGGCGCTCGCGGACACCGGCACCGTGATCGTGAACGCTCTATCCTCCGAGCTTCATCGCGGTGCAGGGCCGAGCCGCTATGGCCGGCCCGGGCGGATTCCCGGCAGTGTAAATGTGCCGGCCGGCCGGTTACTCGATCGCAATACTAAGACTTTCGTGCCCTTGGCGGACGCCGGTGCAAAGTTCAGCGCGGCGGGCGTCGAGAGTTCCAGGAACGTCATCTGTTACTGCGGCGGCGGGATTTCCGCTACGGTCGATCTGTTTATGTTGTATCAGCTCGGATACAAACACCTCACGCTCTACGATGGTTCGATGGGCGAATGGGCCGGGGACAACTCGCTGCCGATTGAGATCGACTAGGGGCGCGCTGGCCGCAGGCCGCGATGTGATTCACGCGAAGCCGATGCATTCTCGGTAGTCGAGACAGATTATTTAGTCATTCGAGTAGTCAATGATCAATTTAGCACCGATCGAAAAGGTCGAGATTCATGTTCTGGTCGACAATGCGACGGATAGCCTTTCGACCATCCCCAGGCACGCCGAATCCGAGTTTGCCTATCTCGAGCGCAATGGAATGCAGGAGCTGTCGGGCGATTGCCTGTGCTGCGCGTGTCATGGTCTTTCCCTGTTAATCACGGCGGCTCGCGGCGGACATCGCCATACGGTGCTCTTCGACTCGGGACCCGAAGCGTATGCGTTCGAACGCAACTCGACGCGCCTGGGCGTGGATTTGGGCGCAGTTGAAAGTATCGTGCTTTCGCATGGGCATTGGGATCATTCCGGAGGAATGCTCAAAGCGCTCGATCTCATTCGCGGCCGCAACGGAGGGCGGACGATTCCGTACTATGCTCACCCCGGGATGTTCCGATCACGCGCGCGGCGAGTGCCCAACGGCACTATGTTCCCCATGAAGGATGTTCCGAATATCGAAGCTCTGACGGCGCGTGGCGCGGAGGTTATCTGTACCCGCGAGCCACAGGTCTTCGTCGATAATATGTTTTTTCTGAGCGGTGAGATCCCGCGAGTAACGCCGTTCGAGCGTGGACTGCCGGGACATTTTCAGAAGACCGAAGCCGGCGACTGGGCGCCCGACCCGCTGCTGATCGACGAGCGATTTTTGATGGTCAACCTCGCGGGCAAGGGATTGGTGGTGTTCACGGCATGCTCGCATGCCGGATTAGTGAACGTGTTAAGGCACGCGCGCGACAACTCTTCCGGAGTTCCGCTCTATGCCGTCGTGGGCGGGTTCCATCTCGCCGGCCCTAACGAAAAAATCATTCCAGAGACGGTTCAGGCCGTGCGGGAATTCAAACTGTCCACCATCGCCGCCGGGCACTGCACCGGATGGCGCGCGGTCAGGGCGTTTGCCGACGCCGTCGGCGAGTCAGTGCTGGACCCTTCCGTAGTCGGCAAGCGCTATACTTTCTGAGCGGCGGGTAGTCAGCGCGCGAACCGGGCGCGCGCGGGGTATGACAGCAACCCGCATTGATTTGCGCATTACTCTATGGAGGTAACCAAACATAATGTCTCAACCCAACCGTGTCTGTGCGCTCCATCTGCCCGAACTTGAACGGGAGAAGCTCAATCCCGACACCCAGAAATATTTTGCCAAGTGCGACGAGAAGCTCGGATTCGTGCCTAACGTCTTGCGCGCCTATAGCTTCAATGCGGACAAGCTGACCAACTTCATGGCGATGTATAACGAACTGATGCTCGGGCCGTCAGGACTGAGTAAGCTTGAGCGCGAAATGATTGCGGTCGTCGCCTCTTCCATCAATCATTGTTTCTACTGCCTGACGGCGCACGGCGCCGCGGTGCGCCAGCTATCGGGCGACCCCGCGCTGGGCGAGCTGATGGTAATGAACTATCGTGCCGCCGAACTTTCACCGCGCCAGCGTGCAATGCTGGACTTCGCCGCCAAACTCACCGAATCGCCCGATAAGATGGTCGAGGCGGATCGCCAGGCGCTGCGCGGCGCCGGATTCAGCGACGCGGATATCTGGGACCTTGCCGCGGTCACGTCATTCTTCAATATGTCCAATCGCCTCGCGGCGGCCACAGATATGATCCCTAACCGCGAATACCATGGCCTGGCTCGCTAGGGGCGAAGAACACCGGGAATCCGTGTAATCAGCGAAGAGTATTTTCCGCCGGTGTCTTTCAAAAGGGGAGGGCACAAAATTGGGCACAGTCCACGGCTCAACTTCCATGAACAGCAAAAAAGTCCTTTTATTTCATTGGTGGGCGGTGCTGGGATCGAACCAGCGACCCTCGGCTTGTAAGGCCGCGCCAGGGCGGTTTTTGAGCATCGGTGGAAGCTGGAGAAATGGCAGAAAAGGCTTACAATTAAAGAGTCTTTGGCTGGAAGGCTATTTGCGGGCGGCTACTGGAAATTAACCGTAATTGCAGTTCGGCCGTGTGACAGACTGTGACTGGTCTGCACCCCATATTCCCACCATTCATAAGTAGAGACCGTGGTTGTTTTCGCCCTCCTGGGGCGGTTGCATTTCCTGTCCTTTGAGCACCGCGAACTCGTTCGGCGTCAAGGCTCCGAGACTGCCAGGCGGTCGCAAGTTGTTGTAGTCGTAGCGCCATGCTTCGATGGGTTCCCGCGCTGCGGCGAGACTTTGGAATACATGCTCGTTGAGGCACTCATCGCGCAGCTTGCTGTTGAATGATTCGACGAAAGCATTCTGCACTGGTTTGCCGGGCTCGATGTAGTGCCATGTGAGTCGCCCAGCGAAGTATCCACCACGGCCGCCAGACACTCGCGGCTGAAGTCGTCCACCACGCACAGCACCCGGAAGCGGCGGCCATCGGCCAGCGTGTCGGAAACGAAGTCGAGCGCCGCGTTGTCGAGCATCGACTCGGCCAGCAGCTTCTTGAGCCGGCGGTTCTCATCCTCCAGCGCCTTCAGCCGTCGCGCCGCTGAGACCTCCAGGCCGCCGTACTTGGATTTCCACTTGTAAAGTGTCGCGCTGGAGATCCCGTGGCGCCGGCACACCTCTTCGGTCTTTGCCCCCGCCTCGTGCTCCCGCAACACCCCGATGATTTGCTCCTCGCTGAAGCGGCTTCCTTTCATCGCCCGTCTCCTTTCAGTCGACGGACTCTACCTCAGTTTTGGCTGAGTTTTAGCAGGATGCGGAAAAAGGATCGTTTCTCATTTGATTATCCAGTAGGATGGTGG
>VFSW01003290.1_pt1 | contig 24247 bp, 20 predicted proteins | sample 5358111 | NCBI WGS metagenome assembly VFSW01 (sample SAMN11554181, study PRJNA540505) | mine drainage metagenome | isolation source: sediment from site ElyBrook_90M | place: USA: Ely Copper Mine, Vershire, VT | collected 2017
CGCGGCTCCGTCGATACTGAGCCGTGACCGGAGGGAGCGGTTGATCGTGATTTTCAGTTCAGTAAGGGGTTTCCAGGCGGCGGACACCTTGCGGCTCTAACTGCGCCAGCATTTCGCTCGCGGTCTTCCCGGTCAGTGGATGGCGGAAGTCCGGGGCGATCTCGGCGAGCGGCTCCAGGACAAAGCGCCGCTGCGCGATGCGGGGGTGCGGCACTTCCAGTTCCGCTGTGGCGATGACGGTGCGTCCATAGAACAGAATATCGAGGTCGATGTTGCGCGGTCCCTTCGGAGTGACGCGACGGCGGCCCATGCCGCGCTCGATGTGCCGCATGCGCGCCAGCAATTGCAGCGGAAATAAGGCGGTCTCCACTTCCACCACGGCGTTCATGAACCACGGCTGATCGAGCAGCTCCTGCGGTGCGGTTTCATACAGCGACGACCGGCGTAGAACGCGGATCTCGGCCGCTTCCAGACGCTCGACGGCGTCCCGCAGATTGGCTTCGCGATCGCCCAGATTGGAGCCGAGCCCAAGGAACGCGGTTTTCAAAACAGGTCGCTCTGTAACCCGCGCGAGGGCCTGCGCGGAAGTTTGAAATATTCGAACGCGCGATCGGTGCCGACGCGCCCGCGCGGAGTCCGGTCGATGAAACCGAGCTGCATGAGATAAGGTTCATAGACCTCCTCGATCGTATCGGCCTCTTCGTCGATCGAGGCGGCGATGGTGTTCACGCCGACCGGGCCGCCGCCATATTTCTCAAGCAGCGTGAGCATGATCTTCTGGTCGATTTCGTCCAGCCCGTAGCGATCCACTTCCAAAAGATCCAGCGCTCTGATGGCCGCGCGCAGATCGATGTGCCCTTCGGCGCGGACCTGCGCGTAATCGCGAACCCGGCGCAGCAGGCGATTGGCGATGCGCGGCGTACCCCGGCTGCGGCGCGCGATTTCTTCGGCGCCGTCCAGATCCACGGTCACGCCGAGCAGCTTGGCGGAGCGCTGCACGATGGCGGTCAACTCGGAGGCGCCGTACAGATTTAGCCGCAGCACCAGGCCGAAGCGTCCACGCAGCGGAGCGCTCACCAGGCCTTGCCGCGTGGTGGCGCCGATGGCGGTGAAGTGCGGAATCGAGATGGAGTGCGTGCGCGCGCCCGGCCCGGCGCCGATCAAAATGTCCATGCGGAAATCTTCCAGGGCGGCGTAGAGGATCTCTTCAATGTCGGGCAGCAGGCGATGAATTTCGTCGATGAAGAAAACCTGGCGCTGCCGGATGTTGGTGAGCACGCCGGTGAGGTCGAGCTTCTTTTGCAGAATGGGGCCGGAGGTCTGTTCGAAATCCACTCCCAGTTCGCCGGCGATGATGTTCGCGAGCGTGGTTTTGCCGAGGCCCGGCGGTCCGTAGAGCAGCACGTGATCCATGGCCTCGCCGCGCTTCTTGGCGGCTTCAATCGCGATAGAGAGGTTTTCCTTGAGGTTGGATTGACCGGTGAAATCGGCCAAGCGGGTGGGACGAAGAGCGGTCTCGAATTGGCGCTCGCCTTCGAGCGGCGAGGGAGAAGCGATTCCGGTCTCACGCATGTCGTTTCAGATTAGCAACCTGGGTTGGGTGAGGCAGACTCTGCGGCACACTAGCGCACCAGCTCCAGCGCCTTGCGGAACATCGGCTCGAAGGCGGACGCGGGCTCGGCGGCTTTGGCCTTTCGCACGGCGGCTTCGGCGGCCGCACGCTGGCAGCCCAGATTGAGCAGCGCCGACAGCACATCCTGTTCGATGCCACTGAGGGCGGCCTCAGCCCGCACGGAAACGCTGGCTGGCGCGGACGCGCCTCCCAGTCCCTCCAGTTTGTCTTTCAACTCCAGCACCATTCGTTCCGCCGTTTTCTTGCCGACGCCGGGGATGCGAACCAATTGCTCGACGTGGCCGCCGCGAATGGAGTCGATAATCGCGGCCGTGGCAAGGCCGGACAATATCTTAATAGCCAGCGTGGGGCCGATGCCACTCACCGAGATCAGTTTTTCGAACAACGCCTTCTCCTCCGAAGTCAGGAAGCCGAACAGCGCGAGCGCATCTTCCCGGACGTGCGTGTGAATGCGCAGCGCCACCTCGGCGCCCTCGTCGGGAAGTGTGGAAAAAGTCGAAATCGGAATTGCAACGTCATAACCGACGCCGGCCGCCTCGACGATTACTTGATTCGGATGTTTCTCGATCAGTTTGCCGCGCAGGAAGGCGATCATCTCTGACGGCTATTATGCGCCATCTCCGACAGAGAGAGATTGGCGGCCTTCCTGGGGAGCGTGAACGAGTAGCGCGAACCCTTGCCCGGCTCCGGCGCTACCCAGATGTTTCCGCCATGCCGCTCCACGATTTTCTTGCAGGTGGCCAGGCCAATGCCGGTTCCGGGGTATTCGTCGCCATGCAGGCGTTTGAAGATGCCAAAAATCTGCGCCTGATAGGAGCAGCGTAGCAGATGTACCCAGCCAGTCTCCTGTCCGTGCGCCGGGATAAACCGGCATGTAGTAGGGAATGAAAGAGTCCCGTCGTGAGGCGGTGGGCGAAGCGTAGACAGAGGCACCGGTGGGCCGGGTATCGAGCTTCGTAAAACTAATTCGGGGCGCCGGCCCTGATGGGCGGCAACGTCCGTTGGGAATCGCTAGCTTGGCTGGAGGGATGGATACGGCGGCATGTCCGGAAGTGTTTTTGGCTGCGCTGGCACATGCTGAAGGCTGCTTTCAGCTCGCGGGGCGCTTGGCATATGGCCCCCGTAACACAGCGCTGCGGCGCTACGGCTTCCTTCTGCCATCGGAATCTTGCGGCTCAACGCTGGTCGCTGAGTTCAACCGCCGGATGCGGAAAACCGCCCGCCCGGTGGTGTAGGAGGGTGATGGGGCGGCATCCCCATCACTCGACAGATTCCAATAGACCTGAAACCCGATCCTGGCCGCGCCCGTTACAATAATAAGTAGGCTCTAGATCCCGCATGAAATCACCCACACTCCGGTTCGCCCTTGTATTTCTGTGCCCGTTGTTACTCGCGGCGCAATCCCTGAAAGATTTTGACAAACGGGTCACCGAGTTTACGCTCGGCAACGGACTCCATTTCATCGTTTTCGAACGGCATGAGGCGCCGGTGGTCTCGTTCCACTCCTATGTCAACGCCGGGTCGGTGGACGATCCGGGCGGCGAGACCGGAATAGCGCACATGTTCGAGCACATGGCGTTCAAAGGGACCGAAACCATCGGCACCAAGAACTACCCGCTCGAGCGCAAGGCAATGGACGAAGTGGAGCACGTCTACGACGAGTACGACGCGGAGCAAAATAAGGGACTGAAAGCCGATCCGAAGAAATTGGCGGATCTTCAGCAGCAGCTAAAAGCGGCCATGGAAAAGGCCGACAGCTACGTCATCCCGAACGCCTATCCCGAACTGATCGAAGCCAACGGAGGCGTTGGAATGAACGCGGGAACGGGCGAAGACTCCACCAATTACTTCTACAATTTTCCGCGCAATCGCCTGGAGCTCTGGTTTCTGCTGGAATCGCAGCGCTTCTACGATCCGGTATTTCGCGAGTTCTACAAAGAGCGCGATGTGGTGCGCGAAGAGCGGCGCATGCGCGTGGAATCGAGTCCGCAGGGCCAGTTGGCCGAGGCGCTGCTCGCCACGGCATTCGAGGCGCATCCCTATCGGAACATGCCCGGCGGCTGGGCTAGCGATATCGAAAATTTCCGGCTAACCGAGGCCGTCGCCTTCTATAAGAAATACTATGTGCCGGCCAATATCACCATCGGCATCGCCGGCGACGTGGATCCGAAGGAATGCCGGCGGCTGGCCGACAAGTATTTTTCGATTCTGCCGTCGGGGCCGCTGCCGAGTGGTCCGCGCACTGTGGAGCCGGTGCAGAAAGGCGAAAAGCGCGTGGAGGTGGAATCGCCCGCGCAGCCCTTTATGGCGATCGCCTACAAGCGCCCGGATCAGCTCGATAAGGACGACTCTGTCTTCGACGTGCTCGGCGAAGTGCTGGCTGGAGAGCGCACCGGTCTGTTATACACGAACCTGGTTCGCGACCAGAAAATCGCGCTGGGGGCGGCCGCGGAGGCGTCGTTCCCAGGCGGCAAATATCCGAATCTGTTTCTGTTCTTCCTGGTGCCGAATCAAGGCCACACGGTGGAGGAAAACGAGAAGGCCTGCTACCAGATCATCGAGCGTTTGAAGACGCAAAAGGTTTCCGACGATACGCTGCAGCGTATCAAGACCAAAGTTCGCGCGGCGCTCATCCGGCGGCTGGACAGCAACTCCGGCATGGCCGACGCGCTGACGTTCTACTACGCCAATTACGGCGATTGGCGCAAGTTGTTTACCAGCATTGACGACACCGACAAGGTCACTGCCGACGACGTAATGCGGGTTGCCAAGGAGTATCTGGTTCCAGAAACGCGCACCGTGGTTTACACGGTCCGGCCGCCAGGCGCCCCATCATCGCCGCCCAATACGGAAGGAGCGGGAAAATGAAGATCCTGGCCTTAACGCTATTGCTATGCGCGGGACTTGTGAACGCGCAGACCGAAGTACACCACGCGATCGTCCTGCCTTCCTATAAAGACCTGAAGTACCCGCCGCTTCCTCCGCTCAAGGTTCCCGATCCCACCGAGATTACGCTCTCCAACGGCATGAAGGTGCTGATGCTCGAGGATCACGAACTGCCGTTGATCAGCGGCGCCGCGCTAATCCGCACCGGCAATCTGTTTGATCCGCCCAACAAGAAGGGGCTGGCCGGCCTCACGGGTGAAGTGCTGCGGTCGGGCGGCGCCAAGGCGCGAACCGGCGATCAACTGGATCAGGATCTCGAGAATGTAGCAGCGTCCATCGAAAGCCAGATTGGCGAGACGAATGGAACTCTTTCGTTCTCCTGCTTGAAAGAAAACACCGATCAGGTGCTGGCGCTGTTCCGCGATCTGCTCAGCGCTCCCGAGTTTCGGCAAGATAAAGTGGATCTGGCGAAGACCCAATCGCGCAGCGAAATCTCGCGCCGCAACGACGATGCGGACGGAATTGCGCAACGCGAGTTCAGCGACATCGTTTACGGCCGCAACACCCCATACGGATGGTCGATCGAGTATGCCGATATCGACAACATCCAACGTCAGGATCTGATCGATTTTTATCATCGCTACTACTTCCCGGCCAATATCACCATGGAAGTCATCGGCGATTTTTCAACCGCCGAGCTAAAGACCAAACTTGAACAGCTCTTCGGCGCCTGGCAATACACGCAACCCGCTGTTCCGGCATTCCCCAAAGTGGAAGACAAGCCCGCGCCCGGCGTGTTTCTGGCGTCGAAGGACGATACGACGCAGACCTTCTTCCATGTCGGAGAATTGGGCGGCGAATTGCGAGACAAAGATTATCCGGCGCTTGAAGTGGCGTCTGAGATTTTGGGCGGCGGTTTTTCCAGCCGGCTCTTCCAGAGTGTAAGGACGAAGCACGGATGGGCTTACAACATCTCGGCCAATTGGGCAGCTAACTACGATCATCCCGGAACATTTGAAATCTCCGGCAGCACGCAATCGGCGCATACCGTCGACACGCTGAAAGCGATTGACGAGGAGTTGGAGAAGATCCGTACCGCGGAAGTCGCCGATGAGGAACTGCAGACCGCCAAGGACACCGTACTTAACGGATTCGTCTTCAATTTCGACCGGCCCAGTAAAACCATCAACAGGTTGATGATTTACCAATATTACGGTTATCCAAAGGATTTCATCTTCCAATATCAGAAGGCCATCGCGGCCGTTACCAAGGCTGACGTTTTGCGGGTGGCGCAACAATATTTTCAGGTCAAGAACTTAAGCTACGTTGCGGTCGGCAATCCGAAAGACTTCGGGACGCCGCTGGCGAGCTTGGGAATGAAGGTGCAACCGATCGACCTGACGATTCCCGAGCCCAAGCCGCAGGCCGCGCAGGCCGACCCAGCGTCGCTGGCCAAGGGCAAGGCCCTCCTGGCGCGGGTGCAGCAAGCTTTGGGCGGCGCCGACAAGCTGGCCGCCGTCAAGGATCTGCAGTTTCGCGCCGACCTGGAAGTGTTTACGCCGGGGGCGTCCATGAAAGTGAAACAAACCAATTCCTTCATCGCGCCTTCCGTGGTCCGGCAGGACAACGAGCTTCCTTTCTTGAAGCAGTCCGTCTATTCGGACGGGACCTCGGGCTGGCTCTCGGGGATGCAAGGCGTACAGAACCTGACGCCGCCCGTCCTGAAACAGATCCATGGCGAGGCGTTCCGGCAGATTGTGAGCCTGGCGCTCAGCGATCGCGACCCGGATCGCACCGTGAATCAAACCGCCGACGGGGCGCTGGAAATTTCCTCCAAGGACGGCGAAAGCGTAAGCATTACGGTGGATGAGAAAACCGGGCTTCCCGCGAAGCTGGCCTATCGGCAATCGCCCGCTGAAGGCGGCGCCGCTGTAGAAGAACTCTTCTCCGACTGGCGCGATGTGGATGGCCTGCACCTTCCATTCCAATGGGCTGTGATGCAAGGCGGCAAGAAGTTTGCAGGAGTTACGGTCCAGGACTATAAAATCAACTCCGGGTTAACCGCGGAAACGCTAGGCCAGAAGCCTTTGCCACAAGCGCCGCCTTTGCCACAAGCTCCGCCGAAACCACCGGCGCAAGCGACGCCACCCGCGCCAGCCAAATGAAGCGGATTCTCTTTGCGGTGCTGGCTTCCGCGCTGGTGCTGAGCGCCGAAACTCCCGAGCAACGCGGCAAGCGCGTTGTCGATGAGTGCCTGCAGGCGCTGGGCGGCGATCGCTACCTGAACATGGAAAACCGCGTGGAGACCGGCAGCGCTTATTCCTTTTATCGCGAAAGCGTGACGGGCATGAGTATCGCTACCATCTACACGCGCTATGATTCCGGCGTCACCGATACGGCGCACAACCTGGCGCAGCACGAGCGCGACAACTACGGCAAGAAGGAAGATTACGGAACGCTCTTCACCGACAAAGAGGCTTGGGACGTCACCTATCGCGGTGCGCGGCCCCTGCCAGCCGACCGTTTCGCGCGCTACAAGGAGACCACCCTGCGCGACGTGTTCTATATTATGCGTGTGCGCCTGCATGAGCCCGGATGGATCATCGAATCCAAAGGCGCCGACGTAATCGAAAACCGGGCGGTTGAGATCGTCGATTTAACCGACGCCGACAACCTAACCACCACCGTTTACTTCGATCGGATCACTAAGCTTCCGGTACGCCAGGTATTTTTCCGCCGCGATCCAGTCACCAAGGACAGGAACGAAGAGGTCACACACTTTACGAAGTACCGCGATACCGGTGACGGCGTGCAGTGGCCCTTCGCCATCGAGCGCGACCGCAATGGCGAGAAGGTTTACGAAATTTTCTCGACTTCGGTGGAGGTGAACGACAAGAAAGTCGCCGACAATTTATTCTTACTGCCTTCCACCATCAAGTTGCTGAAACCGGAGTAGCAGCCGAAACCGGCTTGAAAGACGGCGTGTTCCCATCCGCCGGGCCGATAGGGAATTTCATGGTCACGAGCAAACCGGGATGCGCATTCTGCGCCGTGAGTTCGCCTTTGTGCAATTGGACCGAACGCCGTGCAATGGCAAGGCCCAGGCCAAGTCCGCCGCTCGCGCGGTTACGATCCGAATCCACACGGTAGAACGGATCGAAGATTCTGGTCAGCACCTCGTCCGGAACGCCGGAGCCGTAATCGCGAACGCTGACAATCGCGGCATCGGAGACCTTCGCAAGCTCGATGTCGACCGCCGTGTTTCGCGGTGCATAGCGGATGGCGTTGCGAATCACATTTTCCAGCGCGCGCCGTATGAGTTCTTCGTCGCCGCTCACGATCGCCGACACCGGAGCCTTCAGTAACAGCGTGCAATCCTTGGCCTTGGCTTCCAGCAGCGAATCGTAGACCAGATCGGCCAGTAGTTCGTCCAGGTGAACGGCGTCGGTCTTTTGCATCGAAGGATCCGCCTCCACGCGCGTCACCTGCAGCAGCTCGCCCACCAGTTCATTTAACCGGTCGGCCTCTTTCTGAATGCGGTCCAGCATGTGCTCGCGGTCTTCGCCCGACCGCGCCAGCTCCACCGCGACACCGAGCCGCGCCAGCGGGCTGCGCAATTCGTGCGAAATGTCGAGCAGCAGGCGGCGCTCAGCGGCCAGCAGCGTCTGAATGCGCCCGGCCATCTGATTGAAGCTCCGCGCCAACTCACCCAGTTCATCCTTACGATTAGCAGCCGCGCGGGCCGAGAAATCGCCGCGTCCGAAGCAATCCACCACCGAGCGCAACCGCCGTACCGGCGATGTGAGATGGTACGCGAAGGCGTAGCATAACAGTACGACCAGCCCGACAATCCAAAGATGCTGCGGCTGCAGGAAGAAGAAGGTCAAGTCGCGGCGCTGATCGATCAGGAAGAGCCGGTACTGGTGGGTAGAGTCCTGCCGGGCAAGGACCGGCGACCTTCCGCCGAACGGGAAGGGGAGACGCCAACGGCTGCGCGGCTTCGGCAGATTCGTTAGCTCCGGATGAACTTTTCCAGTCAGCAGGTCTGTACCCTTGGCGTCGGTGAACACCACCACAAATTGCGTGATTTGCTGGAATTTCGAAAGCGCCGCCGCTAAAGCCTCACGCCCGCCGGTCTCGTACGCGCGTTTGGCCTCCTCGGTTTGCACACGCAGCAGCATGCCTAACGGGCCGCGTCCCTCGGCGGTGGTGAAGGTGGCGGCGGTTGTGATGATAATACCCGCAATGGCGACCGCCGTTGTCGCCAGAAACCAGAGCAGCGTCTTTGCAAACAGAGATCTCATCCCACTCTCTCTAGCTGGCCACCGCGTCTTCCGGGCTTTGGCAAAACTGGTAGCCGACGCCGCGAATGGTTTTGATCACCGACCGCGTGCTCTCCAGTTTACGGCGCAGATGGCTCACGTGCATGTCGATGGAACGGTCGAACGGCGTGGCTTTGCGGTTGTACAGGCTCTCCATCAAACCGTCCCGCGATACCACCCGGCCGGCGTTGCGCATCAATTGCTCCAGGATATCGAATTCGAGGGTGGTCACTTCCACCGGCTTGCCGTCGCAGGTAACTTCACGCGCGCCCGGATCGAGCGCCACTCCGTTGATCTCCACCTTGCCGCGATTGACCCGGGCTTCCGTTCGCCGCAGAATGGCCCTGACACGCGCCGCCAGCTCGCGAGGGTTGAACGGCTTGGGGAGATAATCGTCGGCCCCCAGCTCAAGGCCGACAATCCGATCCACGTCTTCGCCGCGCGCCGTCAGCATCAGCACCGGGACGCGGCTGGTCAGGCGCAGCCGCCTGAGGATTTCAAAACCATCCAGGCCTGGCAGCATGACATCCAGCACGATCAGTTCATAGCCGCCTTGTTGCGCCGCCTCTCTCTGTTGCAAGGCTTCGAGTGCGGCGTGCCCCTCATGAACGCATTGCACCGTAAAACTCTCGCGCTCCAGAAACTCCTTGAGTAGAGCGCACAACTCGGCATCGTCGTCGATGATTAACAGCGCCATCCAATTTTATGTTAACGCAGGGTAGGCCGCGAACCGCGTTATTGGGCGGTCTAATTTGGACGGCACGGCTCCAGGCGGGACAGCCGCGGGCAATCATGTAGAATTGTCGGTGAATGCGTTGTGTCACCGCGATACAAATCTGCGTGGCCGTTCTGCTGGCATTCTTTGTATCGCCCTTTCAGCACATTCATCCGGGTTCCGGCCACGATCGTTCCGCGACCATGCATGCGCATTTTTACCACGTCGCATCCGCGCCGGTACAGCATCAAGCTCCACAGCTCGTGGATGGCGAGGAGGACGATCACGACGCAGTCTGGCCGGTTGATTCCTTCACGCTGGTTCTCAGCGCTGCACTGACCTTATTTGTTCCGTCTCGCGCCGCAGACGCGTTCTTTGTTCGGCCTGCGCCGATCGCGTGGGTGGATGTAGTCGAAGAATGCGGGCACGATCCGCCGCAAATCGATCGCAGTATCCCCAGAGCGCCTCCTTCTTAAGGTTTCCAACGCACACCAGAAGTGTGTCCAGACTCAGCGCATTCTTGCGCCGGGGATTTCCCGGAACCGGTTTATACATAAGAAGGAGTTGTGTGAGCAGAGCAATTATTGGATTTATCCCCATTTTTCTTCTGGGTTGGAGCGCCGGCCAATGCCGGGCACAAGCCCCGTTGAGTCTTCCGGAAGCGGTCGATCAGGCGCTTCAAACGCGCGCGGCGTTGAAAGCCGAAGCTGAACGCGTGACGGTGGCTGAAGGCGTAAGAAAGCAAGCCGGCCTTTATCCCAACCCGGAATTTCAGTTCCAGAACGAAAACCTTCGCCCCGGAATGACGTATGGCCGCGACGTTGACACGCTGGCGACGATCAGTCAGCCGCTCGACATCTTGGGGAAACGCAAACAGCGAATAGCGGCTGCGGGCGAGGGCGTCGTCCGAGGCCAGGCCGACTATAATCTCGCTCGATGGCAGGTGGCCCAAAGAGTGAAACTCGCGTACTGGGCCGCGCGCGGTTCGCAGGAGATTCACGACGTTCTAAAATCCACCGCCGAGAACTTCCAGAAAGTTGTCGACTATCACGCCGCGCAACTCAGTGTAGGCGCGATTGCCGAGCAGGATTTTCTAAGAGTGCGGCTGGAGAGCGAAAGGCTGAAGATTTCGGCCGACATGGCGTTCATCGATGTGAATCGCTCTCGCATGGAGCTTTTGAGAGAGATGGGCCGGACCGATTTCAGCGAGGTAGTGCTGACGGAGCCCCTGGCAATCGATTCGGAGGTTGTGCCCACGGGGATCGAGCAAGCATTGGAACAGCGGATTGAAATGAAAGCGGCGAGGGCGGCGCTGGAACAGGCGGCGGCGAATGCCAGGCTCCAGGAAGTAAATGCCCGCCCCGATCTGAATGTGATGTATGGCTACAAGCGGACGCAATTGCCAGACACGCTGAACGGCGTGAACACGGCGATTGTTTCGGTGCGCATCACCCTGCCCACTACCGATAAGAACCAGGGGAATCGTATCGCGGCGGACGCCGAGGTTCGCAGGCAGCAACAACTGGTAGCGGCGGCGGAAGCCGAGGTTCGCGCCGATTACGCCGAGGCATTGCAGGAGTACGAAATGCGGCGCGCCGAGTTCGTCAAGGCGCTGCAGCCGCTTCGAGAACACGCTTTGGATATTTCAAAGATCGCCTCCGCTGCGTATGCAGAAGGCGGTACCGACTTGCTTCGCTTCCTGGACGCAGAGCGAGCGCGCTTAGATGCGGAATTGGCTTGGGCGCGCGGAATGGTGGAATACCGCCAAAGCATCGTACGGCTGGAAGCGGCGGAGGGAGTGGATCGATGAAAACGAGTGTTCTGTCGTCTCTATTGTTGGCGAGCCTGTTATTGGCGGGTTGCGGGAATCCGAACACTTCGACGGAGACGGCCGCCGCTCCGAAGGAATCCAGGACCAACAAAGATGAGATCGTGCTGTCGCCCGAACAGCAGGCTGAGGCGAGGGTGGAGACGCAAACAGTGGTCGCCTCACAAGAGCCGGAGATGCTGCGCGTAAAAGGGCGCATCGCGCTGGCGGACGATCGAACCTGGCGGGTCGGCGTTCGCACGCTCGGCTCGGTGATGCGGGTCTACGCGAATATGGGCGACCACGTCCGCAAAGGCCAGGTGCTGGCGCGTTACCACGCGGATGAAGTGCGCGATTCCCGCGCGCAGTATCGAGCGGCGCTCTCTGAGCTAGATCGCACGAAGGCGGCGGTGGCGCAGGCGCAACGCTCCCGCGACCGGGCGCAACGGCTGCTGGAGTTGAAGGCTGGTTCGGTGCAACAAGTGGAGCAGACGCAACAAGACCTGATCGGCGCGCAATCGGCCGAGAAGAAAGCCGAGATTGAAGTGGACCGTGGCCGCGATCTGTTGGAGGACGATCTGAAGGTGCCGGCCGATCCGCCATCCAATCGGCAGGATGAAACCGAAGACGAAGTTCCCATCATTGCGCCAGGCGACGGGTACATCATTGAGAAAAACATTACGCCGGGCAAGACGGTGGAGGTCTCGAGCGTAACGTTTGTTATTGGCGATCTGTCGAAGGTCTGGATGCTCGCCGCGGTTCGTCAGGACGATCTTCCAAAGCTTCGGCAAGGCCAGACCGCCTTCGTCACTCTGCCCGGACAAGACGGCATTCGCATCCCAGGGAAGGTTACGAATTTGGGGCAGGAGTTCGATCCCAACACACGAACCATGCAGGTTCGCATCGAATTGGCCAACGCGAACAATCGGCTGCGCCCTGAGATGCTGGCCAACGCCGAGTTTCCGCTCCGGGAAGGTAAGCCGGCGATGCTGGTTCCCTCGGACGCCGTGCAGCAGGTCAACGGCGTGGACGTGGTCTTCGTGCGCACCGCAGCCGACCGGTTCACCGCGCGCCCGGTGCGAGTGGGCGAGGCCGCCGACGGTCACACACCGATTCTGCAAGGAATCGATTCCGGCGACGTGATCGCAGTGCGCGGGAGCTTCATCCTGAAGTCTCAGCTTCTCAAATCGACCCTGGAGAGCGAATAGTCATGCTGAATCGGATTATCGATCTCACGCTGCAATATCGCTGGCTGGCTTTCCTTGGGATTGTGGCGCTGCTCGCGGGAGGAGGCTACGCGTTGTATACCATCCCGGTGGAGGCGTTTCCCGATCTGACGAACAATCAGGTTGTGGTTGTGACCGACGCGCCGTCGTTGCCGCCCACCGAAGTGGAGCAACTGGTTACGTACCCCATCGAGCGAGCCATGCTGGGCCTGCCGAACAAGCAGGAAGTTCGGTCGCTATCGAAGCTTGGGCTGTCGATGGTGACCATCGTCTTCGACGATTCCGTGGCGATGTATTTTGCGCGGCAGCTTGTTTCCGAGCGGCTGCAACAGATCTCTTCAGTACTTCCGCGAGGAATCCAGCCAACTTTGGGCCTGCCCGCCACCGCTTTCGGCGAGCTTTATCAATACACGCTGTCGGGCCCAATGAGCGCGATGGATTTGAAGGATTTGCATGAATGGGTCATCAAACCGCAATTGCGCACGTTGCCCGGAGTCAGCGAAATTAACGCCTGGGGCGGACAAACCAAGCAATATCAGATTGTCGTCGATCCGGCATTGCTCGCTCAGTATGGGTTGACGCTTCACGACGTCGAAGCGAGAGTGCAGGAGAACAATACCAATTTCGGTGGAGGATATATCGAACACGCCGCCGAACAATACACACTGTTGGGCGCCGGCCGCGCCGTGACGACGCAGGATCTGGGGAGCATTGTCTTGGCGGCGAAGAGTGGCACGCCGGTACTGCTGCGCGATGTGGCCGACGTACGCATTGGCGCTGCGCCGCCGGAAGGCGCCACCCTGCGCAACGGCGAAACCGTGTCCGGAATGGTCATCATGCTCAAGGGTGAAAACGGGAAGAAATTGATCGAGCGGGTCAAAGAGAGGATCGCCAGCCTGCGATTGCCGCCCGGTGTGAAGATCGTTCCGTTTTACGATCAGGCATTTGTAATCGACGGCACGATCCATACCGTTGAGAAGAACCTTGCGGAGGGCTTCTTGCTGGTGGCCGTGGTCCTGCTGCTGTTTCTCGGCAATTTGCGGGCTGCTTTGATTACCGCGGCGATCATTCCGTTCTCCATGCTGATCAGCTTTCTGGGTATGCGTCTGTTCGGTATTAGCGCGAATCTGATGAGCCTGGGCGCCATCGATTTCGGCATGATCGTGGATGGAGCGGTTGTGATGATGGAGAATTCCGTGCACCGTCTGGAAGAGCGGCACGGCCAGGAGGCGCCCCTCGAATCGGTGCGGCATGCCGCTCATGAAGTGGCCAGGCCAATGACATTCGCGGTGATTATCATCATCGCGGTCTACATGCCGATTTTGTTCCTGCAGGGCCTCGAAGGGCGCATGTTTCGTCCCATGGCGATCACGGTGTGCACCGCGCTGGCCGGTTCGCTGCTCCTTGCGTTGACGATGGTGCCGCTCTTTGCGTCCGTAACTTTCCGGCGCGGTATTCAACACCGGAAGTCGGAGAAGAGAGAGCGTGGCGAGACCGAGCAGCATTGGATGGAAGTGCTCGGCGGCGTCTATGCGCGCATGCTGAGATGGGCCATCCGTTTCCGAATTCTGACGGTCTGCGCTTCGCTGATCGTCTTGGGGATCGCCTTGGGATCTCTATATTTCATCGGGACCGAGTTCATGCCGAAGCTCGACGAGGGGTCGATCCTCGTGGAAACGCGCAAACTTCCAGGAGTTTCATTGACGGAGTCCGTCGAAATCAGCAAGCGGATCGAACAGCGCCTGCGCCAGTTCCCCGAGATCGCGGACGTTGTTATCAAGATCGGCCGGCCCGACTTCGCGACGGAGGCGATGGGAATCAATGAGGGCGATACGTACCTGTTATTGCGCCCCATGGACACCTGGACGCGGTTCCACAGCAAGGAAGCCTTGATCGCCGCGGTAGCCAAGGAGCTTGACACGATACCGGGCGTAGCTTACAACTTCACGCAGCCCATGGCGATGCGGATCGACGAAACGATTTCCGGCGTCAAGAGCGATCTGGCCATCAAGGTATTCGGGGACGACTTCGCGGTGCTCGATACCATCGGGCAACGGGTGCTGCGCGCGCTCTCGACGGTTCGCGGCGCGGCCGATGCCCAGATGGAGATTACGTCCGGCGTCGCCGAATTGTCCATTCGCGTGGACCGCTCCGCGCTCGCACGATACGGACTGGACGTGATGGATGTTGAACAGGCGGTCGCCAGCGGCGGTTCCGGAGACGTGATCTCCGAAGTGCTGGATGGCCAAAAGCGCTACACCGTCGCCCTGCGCCTTCCTGAGCGCTATCGCACCGATCCGGATGCGATGCGAAAGATTCCACTGCTGGCGCCCGGCGGCGAACAGGTGGCGTTGGAACAGGTGGCCCGCATTGAAGTCCGGCGCGGTCCGGAGTTAATCAATCGGGAACAGGGCCAGCGGCGCATCGTGGTGATGTCCAACGTACGAGGGCGCGATCTGGGCAGTTTCGTCGCCGAGGTTCGATCCAGAATCAATCGCGAAGTCGCATTGCCGCCGGGGTACTTCATCGAGTACGGAGGTCAGTTCGAGAATCAGGAGCGCGCCACACGCCGCTTGCTCATGATTGTTCCGCTTGCGATCACGCTCATCTTCGTGCTGCTTTATCTGACATTCTCGTCGGCGAAGCTGGCGTTGCTGGTGGTAGCCAATGTCCCGTTCGCGCTGGTAGGCGGCATCGCGGCGCTATGGATTCGCGGAATGAACCTCAATCTCTCGGCTTCCATCGGGTTCATCGCGCTATTCGGGGTGGCTATGCTGAATGGCGTGGTCCTGGTAAGTTCCATCAAACAATTGCACCAGGCAGGCTACGCTTTTGGCGATGCGGTGATCGGGGGCGCGCGACGCCGGCTGCGTCCCGTGTTGATGACCGCGTTCGTCGCCAGCTTCGGCTTTATTCCGATGGCGCTTTCCACTTCGACGGGCGCCGAGGTGCAAAGACCTCTCGCGAGTGTGGTCATTGGCGGGCTCGTCAGCTCGACCATGCTTACTCTTTTTCTGCTGCCGGTTCTTTACGAGTGGACCGGCGCTCGGAAGACAGGAACGGACGGCTAACTACCACTTCACCGGCTCGCCGATTTCAAGCGGCCACACTTCGGTGCGCGGAAAATCTTTCAGCTCGCGCGCCAGCTCGGCCGGATTCCCAGTGAGGGCTGGGAACGTTCCGAAGTGCATCGGAACCACTTTCTTGACGTTCAGCAAACGGCAGGCCAGCGCGGCTTCGCGAGGGCCCATGGTGTAGAAATCGCCGATCGGCAGGAACGCAAGATCGGGCTTGTACAACTGCTCGATGAGCTCCATATCGGAGAACACCGCTGTGTCGCCGGCAAAGTAGATCGACCGCTTGTCAGGCAGATGGAGCACGTAGCCCGCCGCCTCGCCGCCGTAGAGGATTTGATCGCCATCCTGGATTCCACAACTGTGGATGGCGTGCGTCATCGTAGCTTTGAGCGGGCCCACCTCCTGCGTTCCGCCTTTATTCATGCCGCTGCAAGTCTCCACGCCTTTGGACGTCAGCCAGACGCAAGTCTCATAGATCGCGACTACCTTCGGCTTGAACTTCTTGGCCAGCGGCACGGCGTCGTGAATATGATCGAAATGAGCGTGGGAAATCAGGATGGCGTCCAGACGGTCGATCTGGTGACTCTTGGGGTACATCGGGTTGCCATCGATCCAGGGATCCATCAAAATGACTTCGCCGGACTCCAGACGAAATTGAACGGTCGCGTGCCCGAGCCAGGTGATTTCTATCATTGCCTATAAACCCTTCACCACCGGGGTCGCCATCGGCACCTGGATTCCATCGCCGTACATAGCCACACCGGGGATGGTGACCGGCAAGTGACCCGTGATTGCGATTTCGCCGAAGAGCGCCTTGGCGAGAGCGATCTCCGAGGTGGGCGTCGGGCTATAAGTAGTCAGGTACGCGGCAACATTCGGAAAGCTGCGGACCAGATATGGATTGCCGAGCGCCACCAGCATCACGGGAACCTTGCCGGCGATGAGCTCGTTCAGAAAATCCGGATAGCCGCCGGCCAAAGCGACATTGCCGCGATAGGCGGCGACCGTCACGTACGCAGCCGCGACGATCTCGGTGCAGCTCGCGGTCTTTTCACTCACTTGGTCCAGATCGGATTTGCTCATGCCGGGATCGAGAATCGTAGTGGTTACGCCGGGCGCGCGTTTCTTCACATCATCCATCCAACGGATTCCCTGCTGGCTGCGCCGCCCTTCCGTGAGGGCGATCAGGCAGACCCCCTCGGCGTGGCGAATCGGCAGCGAGTCTGTGGAATCCTTCACCAGCGTTACGGCGCGATCGGCGACTTCCTGGGCGCGCTCTCCGGCCTCGGGCGAATCCACCACGTCGGCGATCGCCTCCAGGTCCACCAGTTTCTTGGTCCTGAGGCCGAGACGGACCTTGGCGGCCAGCACGCGATTCACGCTATCGTCCAGGCGTTTGCGGCTTATCCTGCCTCTCTCCACCGCCGCCACCACGCCGCGAATGGCCTCTTCAGGACGCTTCGGCATCAGCAGTACATCCGCGCCCGCTTCGATTGCCCGCACGGATGCTTCGGCCGGATCGAACATCGCCGCCAGACCCTGCATGTCCATGGCGTCGGTGACCACCAGCCCATGAAAGCCAAGTTCCTCGCGAAGAACGCCGGTGAGGATTTTGCTGGAAACAGTGGCCGGTACGTTGTCCGGATCGAGCGCTGGTACGGCGAGATGCGCGGTCATCACCGCATCCACGCCGGCCGCGATCGCACTCCGGAACGGCGTAAGCTCCACCGCTTCGATTCGATCGCGATCCGCGTCTAATCGCGGCAGCGCCAGGTGGCTATCCTCCGTGGTGTCGCCATGCCCGGGGAAATGTTTTGCGGTGACCAGCACGGGATTCTTGCGATCCGAATGCGCTCCGCGGATGTAGGCTTCCACAAAGCCGGCCACCTGCTGCGGATTCTCGCCGAACGAGCGGATGTTGATGATCGGATTGTCAGGGTTATTGTTGACGTCGGCCACCGGAGCGAACAACCAGTTGACGCCCATGGCGCGCGCGTCGCGAGCGGTGTCCGCTCCTTCTTCGGTGACGGCCGCCAGGTCCTGCGCCGCCCCGAACGCCATGCTGTACGGCCATGCCGTGGTCGAGTTCACGCGCATCGACGCTCCGCGTTCGAAATCGGCGGCAACGAAAAGCGGCGTTCTGGCCAGCTTCTGCAACCGGTTCAGCAGCGCGGCCATGGCGTAGGGCTCGGCATTTCGAATGCCGCCGTTGAGCGAATGTCCGGTTACGATGACGCCGCCCACGTGAAGATCGCGGATCAGGTGCTGATACTTGCGATACTCCGCCGAGCGTGTGTTGGCGAGCTCTCCATAGATCGGCACAATGATGAGCTGCGCCACCTTGTCGCGCAAGCTCAGCGATCGCGTCCACTGCCGCACGGACGGGTTAACGGTCTTGTCGGAGACTTTTTTCGAGACCTTGGCTTGCGTAGCGGCGCTTGAAGCTGAGATGGAGAATGGGATGCACAGTACGAAGGCGATCCACGCGCGTAGCGGCATCTGCTTATACTTTACCGCGAGACGACAGTGACCGACCTTAATGTTTGCTAATTTGGGAGGGCCGTGAGACTGAAAACGGTTGCGATGGCGTTGCTGGCAAGCGTTGGGATGGCCCAGTCTCTGAAGTTCGAAGTGGCGTCGATCAGGCGCAACACGCGTGGGGATTCCGGGGTCAGAATCGGCGCGATCTCTCGTGCGCGGTTTGACGCGGAAAATGTCTGGGTTCGATTTCTCATCGAGTACGCCTGGAACGTGAGAGATTTTCAATTGTCCGGAGGTCCGGCTTGGGCTGCCTCGGATCGCTACGACATCGGTGCGGCCAAAGATGCCGGCGCTGGTCTGGCGGAAACCAGATTGATGCTTCAAGCATTGCTTGAGGATCGATTTCAATTGGCGCTGCACCATCAGACGAGGGAATCACAGGTGTATGCGTTGGTCGCGGCTAAGGGCGGTATCAAGCTTCCGGCGTCCAGTTGCATCGTGCCTCCGCCGTCGCCGCCGGGACCGAAGGTGTCTAACGTTTGCGGCGGCGTGGCGACCAGTCCGCATAGCCTCTCAGCAACCGGGATCTCGATCGACGAGCTTACGACGGCTCTGTCAAACGCGCTGCAGCGGCCCGTGATCGACAAGACCGCACTGAACGGCAAGTTCGACGTTCATTTGGAATGGACAGCGGATCAGAGCACGCCGGGGTTTGTCGCGCCCGGCCTGCCGCCGCCTGATGCGGGGACAGCGGATACGAACGGCAAGTCGATCTTCACGGCGATCCAGGAGCAGTTGGGGCTGAAACTGGAATCCACAAAAGGCCCGGTGGAGTTCCTTGTGATCGATCGCCTGGAACGTCCAAGCGAGAACTAGCGCGTTTTGCGCTTCTCGGCTTTCGCGCCGGATTGCGAGCCGGTCGGCTTCTTCGGCGGCGCCTGCTGCTTGCGCAGCAGCCGGTTCACGGCCCGAATCAACTGCGGGACTTCATTGTTGCTCTTCTGCAAGACAACGTCGGCGCCGGTGCCGGCCTCATCCAGGCCGAGCGTGTCCGTGAATCCGGAGATCAGGATCACAGAAGTTGCCGGATGCAGTTTTCTTAAGCGGCCGATCAGTTCGACGCCATTCATCTTGGGCATCTTGTAGTCGGTCACCACCACGTCGAAGTCGTGATTGCCGCATAACTCAAGCGCTTCGGCCGCGGTGCCGGATGTCAGCACCTGGTGACCCAGCTCCTCCAGCACGCTGCGCCGCGCCGCCAATCCCAAAGAGTTGTCGTCGACTAATAGAATCCGTCCACAGGGATCCTGAGAAGATGAGTTCGCCATCGAGAAGTCCCAACGAACTTAACAGAGCTGTAATAGCACTGTCAACGAATTTCTATCACCTTGGAAAGCCGGAAGATCGAGAGCTTGACTTGAGATCGACGAACTGCCTTGGGTGAGTGCGCAATCACTCGCTGCATCCCGCGCGGGACGAAAAACTATTCCACTGCGCGCGGCGCCGTGTACCCGGCTTTCGTAACCACGGTGTACTTCACTGGCTTCCCACCCTCGGTGACTCTCAGCGCAGCGCCGGTTTGTGGATCCACTAACTCCACCTTGATCTTGCGGAATTGGCCGTCTTTGGCCTGATTGGAGGGCACATAGGTCAGCGAATATTGATTTCGCAGAGCCGCGGAAACGCTCTGGAAGATGTTAGGGAACTCGCCGAAGAAGCGCGGGAAGAACGCTTGGCCGCCACTCTCGCGCGCAAAGGTGTTCATCTCGTTGTCGGCCTGCAGAAAATCCATATACTGGATATCGCCCATGTATGGTTCCGCCATGATGCGGATTGCTTGCAGCATGCTGATGGCGTAAATCGGCACGCCCGCCTCTTGCACCCCTTTTCGAGCTTTGTCGTAAGTCAGCTTGCTAAATGTATCTCGTCCGGAAGCGATGAGCAGAATCGCCTTGCGGCCTTCGATGCCGCTCATGCGCTGTGCCGTATCCACCAGCGCGTCGAAGAGGTTCGCCTCCGAGAATCCAGGAATTTGCAAACGTTGCATCGCCTCTTGAACTTTGCCCCGGTCCGTGGTGAAATCGCACAAAATCTCCGAGCGCAGGTCGTACGCGATGACGGCGACGTAATCCTCCGGCTTCAGTGTTTCGACGAAACCATATGAGGCGACCAGAGTCTCATACCAGCCCTCGGAATAATATTGCTGGTAGAGGTTGCTGAACTCGATCACCATCGCGATCGTCATCGGCGCGTCGCTATTGACGTTGAAGCTCGCAATCTGCTGCGGGACGTTGTCTTCCAGCACACGAAAGTTGTTTTTTGGAATGCCCGGAATGAAATGGCCTTTGTTGTCGAGCACTGAAACGTCCAACTCTACGGAATTCACATCGCTGCGGAAGGTTGGGGTATTCTCGGGGACTTCTTTATCCTTCTTATTGCACTTGGATGGGATCTTGGGCTCTTCGACCGCCGGCTCGTCCTTCGCCGGATTGGAGATGGCCGGATTGGAACGTGCAGGCTCAACGGTGGCCGGATCGACGGTGGCCGGATCAATGGCGGGCGGTTCGGGTGTGGTGTCCTCCGGCGGAATCCTCTTGCGTGGCTTGGCGACCGTTTCCGATGATTCCGATCCCGGTCCCTGCTGGGCATGGGCGGCCCGGAATGAAATTGCGCCGAGTGCGATTACCAGGACGGCGGCAAAACCGGCTTTGAAGTATTTCATACAATCACCGCTTCAATTTTCAGCGAGCGGCCTCTGTGCCACTCATGCACTCTATTTTAAACCTTTAGTTGACTTTCGGGCCGCGGCCGGAGCCCTGCTTCCGCAGGTACACCTGAAACTTTTTCTTCGCGCGCTGGAGCTTCCAATCCCGGTACTGCCTGCGGACCGGCGCGACCGGGTCGAACTGCATGTTCGGCGTCTTCAGGAAAAGATAGCCGAACAGCAACCCTCCCAGATGCGCGAAGTTGCTGACTCCGTTATTGACCCCGAATGAGCTTAGAAACGCCATGGCGCCAACGATCATGACGAAATACTTCACTTTGATTGGAATCAGGAATCCCCAGAGAATTTCCCGGTCGGGGAACATCACCGCATAGACCATCAGGATGCCGAAAATAGCGCCGGAGCTGCCGATGGTCGGGATGTTCGGGTTGCCCCAAGGCAGAACGTAGTTAGCGATGACTACGCAGATTCCGGCTCCGGCCGCGCAAAAGAAATAGAACCGGAGAAAGCGCTGAGTCCCCCAGATTCGTTCCAGTTCGGCCCCGAACATCCAGAGCGCCAGCATGTTCCAGATAATGTGACCGAAGCCGCCGTGCAGAAAAGCGTACGTGACCAACTGCCAGACGAAGAAGTTCTTCACCACTTCGACGGGCGTGAGCGGCAAGTAGGCCAGCGGCCCGGAGAGCCGGGCGAGCTGCGCAAAAAAGCCCACGATGAAGATGGCGACGTTGCTGATCAACAGCCACTTGACACCCTTAGGGAAGCCGGGAATATAGAATGCGCCGATGGACCGCGTTCTGCTGCGGAAGGACATGAAGCGAAACCCGCCTAAAGCTCAGAATATCAGAACAGAGATCGGTTTTCCTCAGAAAGCTTGCTGGTTCGCGAGCCCCAGGCGATCATCGTGGAGGAAATCAGCTTCAGGCCAATCGACATTGCAATCCACACCTGCCAGTGAGAAAAGAATCCATCGGCGATGAGGAATGCATCCGTCCATCCAAGATCCGCACCCACACGCCACAGAGCCATCGCCAGCGCGAGCACGGCGGAAGGTGTCAACAGGGCGACTAGAACGTCCGCCAGTTGCCGGCTGAAGCCCTGAGTAATCAGCTCAAACGCACTCTCAAACCAAAACTGCGGCTTGACGGTGCTCTCCAAAGTGGTTGCATGCAAGCCGGATCTAGCCCGCGCCACCGCGGGTTGGGGCGTTAGAACTATTCTGAGAACTGCCATGTCCCTCCGAACCTCTACTTGCAGTTGATGCACGGCACCCTCCAAAGTTTCGCGAATTCAGATTCCGCCGGGCGCGTTGATTTGATCGCGGGTTAGCTCTTGTATTTCAATTTGATGGGCAACAAAAATGCGCACACACGATGCACCAGGTGTGGCGTGCCGCCACGGGCTAGAAGTACTAAGGCCGTAGGCGTCTGAAGAGGTCAGTATCGGGAGTTGGCCAGCTTGTGCTCAGGCTCGTCTACCGATTCCGGAAGGATCGCCTCTGGTTTTCCATAGCGGTTCAGTAGAGCTGCGGAGACCTGAAGCGAAGCCGCCAGCGTCAGCCAAACCTGCCAGTGAGAGAACAGACCGTTGGGAATGGGAAACTGCCCGGTGGCGTTCAGATCCGCCGCCAAGCGCCAAAACGCGAGCGCGCAAGCCATCAACGCCGCCGGCGTGAGCAAGGATGCCATGGCCAGAGCCACGTGCCGATTCTTGCGCCGCTTCTGCCGCACTCTGGCGCCCGAAGTAAGTCGTATCCTGATAACCATTCAGCTAAAATTTCAGTTTACCAAGTCCCACTCAAACATATCGTCAAGCAATTCAATTACCTTATGAAAATGCTGAAGGCTGCTCTGATCGGAACCGGCTTCATGGGAAAGGTGCACTCGGAAAACCTGCGCCGCCTGGGCACGGTCGAAATTGTGGCGCTGGCCGGTTCCAACAGTGAACGGGCGCTCCAATTCGGCAAGATCGTCGGCGTCCACCGCACCACGGGGGATTACAAGGAACTGCTCGAAGATCCCGCCATCGACGCCGTGCACGTGCTGACCCCCAACGCGCTGCACTACCCCGTCTGCCGGGCGGCTCTCGAAGCCGGCAAACACGTTCTTTGCGAAAAGCCGTTCACGGTTTCCCTAGAACAGGCGCGCGAACTGGTCGGCATTGCGGCCAACACCGGGCTCGCCAATTGCATTCAGCACAATTTGCGCTATTACCCGGTTGTTCAGCAGATCCGGCGGATGATCGAAGCGGGCGACCTGGGCGAAATCCTGATCGCGCAGGGCACTTACTCGCAGGATTGGCTGCTTTACGACACCGACTGGAATTGGCGCGTGGATGCGAAGGAAAACGGCGCCTTGCGCGCCATGGGCGACATCGGATCGCATTGGATGGACATGATCCAGCATGTCACCGGGCTGCCGATCACGGAGCTATGCGCCGATCTGGCGACGTTTCACCACACCCGCCGCCGGCCAAAAGGATCGGTGGAGACATTCGCGGGTAAGACGCCGCAACCTGGCGATTACGAAACCGTTCCAATCGGTACCGACGATTTCGGCTCTGTCCTGCTGCGCTTGGGTAACCGTGCGCGCGGGGCATTCACCGTCAGTCAGATGTCGGCTGGCCGGAAAAATAGGTTCACCATCGACATCTACGGGACCCGGGCCGGCGTCTCATGGAACCAGGAGCGCCCCGACGAGTTGTGGATCGGCCAGCGCAATAGCCCCAATCAAATCCTAGTCAAAGATCCCGCGCTGCTCTATCCCAAAGCTGCCGCATACGCCGACCTCCCGGGCGGCCACAGCGAAGGCTACGCCGATACGCACAAGCAGTTGTTCAAGCGTTTCTACGCACGCGTGGCGGACCCGGCGGCGCCCGTCGAGTATCCGACTTTTGAGGATGGAATGCGGGGGATGCAGTTGCTGGAAAAGGTGGAAGAAAGCTCGAAGAAGCGCGGCTGGGTTACGGTTTAGCTGGTGCTAAACTGCCATTAGGCAATCTTATGGCATCGAACGCGGTCACCAAGGTCACAGAAGAGCAGTATCTGGCAATCGACCGCGCGGCCGAGTTCCGCAGCGAGTTCCTGGATGGCGAGATCGTCGCTAGGTCGGGCGGAAGCCCGCGCCACTCCAAACTGCAGATTAATCTTGCTCTCGAAGTCGAGACAGCGCTTCGTGGAACCCCCTGCCAGGCCTTTAGCTCAGATCTCCGCGTTCGTGTCTCCCCTCGCATGTACACTTACCCAGACCTTACGGTCGTGTGCGGAGAGCCATTGGTGGCTGACGACAGGCAAGACATTTTGCTCAATCCCAAGGTCATCTTCGAAGTGCTGTCGCCCTCAACGGAGTATTACGATCGTGGAGTTAAGTTTCGACG
>VFSW01003291.1_pt1 | contig 24246 bp, 20 predicted proteins | sample 5358111 | NCBI WGS metagenome assembly VFSW01 (sample SAMN11554181, study PRJNA540505) | mine drainage metagenome | isolation source: sediment from site ElyBrook_90M | place: USA: Ely Copper Mine, Vershire, VT | collected 2017
CCCGGATTTAGAAGCGCTGGATTGTAGCGGCTGCGGAACCCATGATCACATCGGCACCAATGAGACTTTGGCGGTAGGGCTAGCGTTGGGCGGCATTGCCGAGACAGGTTCGTTGGTTTTTCATTCCTCTCCAAGTTCACCCACTCTGTTCGCTTTTTTACCTTTACATCATATTGTTGCTATATCGTATAAAAATATCTGGCCGTGGATGGAAGATTACGTCGCCGCATTTGCCGGAAAACCGCCACCGCGCAATGTAAATTTTGTAACAGGCGCCAGCGGCACGACCGACATTGAAGGCGCTCTGGTCCGGGGCGCCCATGGTCCTGGATGGTTACATATCGTTGTGGTGGGCGCACCAGAGCAATAATTTGCCTGGACCCGCGAGTCGTAGCGAATTTATTTCTGATTGGCTCTGGCTTTTCTCATCGAAGCAACTTATCGGAACATTGTGTTTCGGCTGTTTGCGTAAGTGTACCTTCGCGCTGCCCTGACGTATGTTTTTTGATAGCCTTAGGGGGGCGTTGATGTTTAAGCAGCTTATCACTCCGGTAGGGGGCAGCCTTGGTCTGTCCTTTATTGTAGCCGTTTTACCGGTTCTGACGGTCCTCATCATGCTAGGCGTGCTCCGCCGGGCCGCTTGGCAGGCCGCCTTGGTCGGCTTGATTGTGGCTCTCGTTATTTCCGTGTTCATCTGGCAGATGCCTGTCAGTTTAGCACTGGATTCGGTCGCCAACGGGGCCGTGTTTGCACTGTGGCCGATCATGTGGATCGTGGTCAACGCCATCCTGCTCTATAACATTACGGTCAGGTCCGGCCATTTTGACGCGTTCCGCGACTGGATTATCGGGCACTTGCCCAATGACCGCCGCGTTGTGCTGATTGTGATGGCTTTTTGCTTTGGTGCCTTGCTTGAGGGCATTGCCGGCTTCGGAACGCCGGTTGCTATTGTCAGCGCCCTGCTCATCATGGTCGGCTTCCCACCGCTTGAAGCGCTGGTATACTGTCTGATTTTTGATACCGCCCCGGTGGCGTTTGGCGCCCTTGGCGTGCCAGTGACCGTTTTGAGCCAAGTGACAGGCCTGCCCGCCCTCCAGCTTGGTCAGATGATTGGCCGCCAATTGCCTGAAATGGCAATGCTGTTACCGTTCTATGTCATGTTTCTGTATGGCGGTAAGCGCTCCCTCAAAGCGTTGTGGCCGTTGTTACTGGTTGCCGGTGGCAGCTTTGCGTTCATGCAGTTCGTCACCTCGAACTTCATTAACTATGCGTTGACCGACGTGCTGGCTTCCTTGGGTTCGTTGATCATCACGGTAACATTCCTGCAATTCTGGAAGCCAGAAAAGAACGAGGAATTTGCGATCCGCTCCGAAGTTCTGGAACATGCTGCAGCCAATGCCAGCCATGTGCCGGCATGGCAGGGCTGGATGCCTTGGGTTATCGTTTCAGCGGTGGTGATTATTTGGACCGAGTACAAAGTATTTGCCATCGATCAGATGGCGATCCATTGGCCGGCACTTCATAATGCCATTTCGATCACCCTGTATCACGACAAGCCATATGCTGCGGTTTGGGTCTTCCAGCCGTTGGCAACCGGTACCGCCATTCTGGTCGCGGCACTGATCACCGCCGTGCTGGTTAAAACTTCGGTGGCAACATTCTTTCAATGCGTTGCTCAGACGATTTCCCAGGTATGGGTCGCGGTGGTTACCGTTATGCTCATCATTGGGCTGGCCTATCTGATGAACTACTCCGGCCTTGCCTTCACCCTGGGTGACGGTGTTGCTTCAACCGGCCAGTTCTTCGTGTTGCTGTCACCGTTCCTCGGATGGATCGCGGTTATGCTCTCGGGCAGCGATACCTCAGGTAATGCCCTGTTCGGCAATTTACAGGTGGTGGCCGCCAAGCAGCTTAACCTGAACCCGATCCTGTTTGCCGCCACCAACTCTTCCGGCGGCGTGATGGGCAAAATGATCTCGCCACAGAATATCTCAACCGGCGTGTCGGTTGTGGGCATGGTGGGTCAGGAGGGCAAGGTCTTCGCCCGCACCTTTATCCACTCGATCATTCTGACATTGATCCTGGCGGTGCTCGTGATAATCCAACAATTTGTTATCCCGGGCATTATCCCGGTTGTCGGTTCATGAGGTAAAGCGGCACACGTGCTGACACATAAAAAACCCCGCCATTTTGGTGGGGTTTTTTTTATATCATCCGTTGAGCGGGGTCTGAGGAACCAAAAGCTGGCCTCTTAAGTTGTCTGGTTGCCAGGCATCTTGGTGGTCAAGTAATTCAGATAGTTACACGCCAGGCGATGTTTTTAGCACATGGGCTGTTGCACCAATGATTTGTTTTGCACCATACTGGGTTGTATCAATTATTATGTTAGCGATTTGTCTTGCGGTCTGGCGTCCTGGGTGGGGCGCGGCTGCAACTGAGAATAGGCAGGGGGGAATATTGTTTAAGCAACTCATTACACCGATCGGGGACAGCCTTGGCTTGTCTTTCATGGTTGCCATTTTACCGGTGCTGGTGCTGCTCATTATGCTCGGCATATTCCGGCGCGCGGCATGGCAGGCAGCTTTGGCTGGGTTGGTCGTTGCGCTGATCATCGCCGTTGGCCCTTGGCAGATGCCTGTGTCATTGGCCTTGGATTCTGTTGCTAACGGTGCGGTCTTCGCCATGTGGCCAGTCATGTGGATCGTGGTCAACGCAATTTTTCTCTATAATATCACGGTCCGCTCCGGCTATTTTGACGCATTCCGCGACTGGATCATCCAGAATTTGCCTAACGACCGCCGGGTGGTGCTGGTGGTTATCGGCTTCTGTTTTGGTTGCTTGCTCGAAGGTGTGGCCGGGTTCGGTGTGCCGATCGCGATTGTCAGCTCGTTGCTGATCATCGTCGGGTTCGCACCGCTGGAAGCCTTGGTTTACGCCTTGATTTTCAACTCCGCCCCGGTGGCCTTCGGCGCGCTGGGCGTGCCTATCACGGTGCTTGGCGCTGTGACTGGCCTGCCTGCCAATGAGCTGGGCGCGATGGTGGGCCGTCAATTACCCATTATCGCGATTATTTTGCCATTTTACGTGATCGGGTTGTTCGGTGGCTTCAAATCCATCCGCGCCACTTTCCCGGTGCTGCTGGTTGCTGGCGTCAGCTTTGCGGGTATGCAGTTTGTAACAGCAAACTTCATCAACTACTCGCTGACCGATGTGCTGGCCTCACTTGGCTCGCTGATCATTACCATTTTGTTCCTGCAGGTCTGGCGTCCGGCTCCGGACCCCATGTTCATGATCAAGGCTGCCACCATGAGCTCCGCCGGCGCAGGATCAAAAATCCCGAGCTGGAAAGGTTGGTTGCCTTGGGTCATCGTCTCAGTGGTTGTTATCGGCTGGACCCAGTTTAAGGTGTTTACCATCGGTGCTCAGGCTATTCATTGGCCAGGGTTGGATAACGCAATCTCAATTACATTGAGCCATGACAAGCCGTATGCCGCCGTCTGGCTGTTCCAGCCGCTGGCGACCGGCACCGCCATTTTGATCGCGGCGTTCATTACCGCCGATATCGTGCGGTTGTCGCCATCCGCCCTGCTTCAATGCGCGGTGCTGACGATTAAACAGATGTGGCTGGCGGTCGTGACCGTGATGCTGATTGTTGGGTTGGCGTATCTGATGAACTATTCCGGCCTGGCTTACACGCTCGGACACGGTGTGGCTTCAACGGGGCAATTCTTCATATTGCTCTCGCCGTTCCTCGGCTGGCTGGCTGTTACACTGTCGGGCAGTGTTACATCGGGCAATGCGTTGTTTGGCAATTTGCAGGTCGTGGCAGCCACCCAGCTCAACCTCAGCCCGACCTTGTTTGCCGCTACCAATGCGTCCGGCGGCGTGTTCGGAAAGTTGATCTCGCCACAGAATATCTCGACAGGCGTGTCGGTAACCGGGATGTCAGGACAGGAAGGCAAGGTGTTTGCCCGGACGTTCGTTCACAGCATTATTCTAACGTTAGTGCTGGTGGCGATCGTTATCGTAGAACAATTCGTCGTTCCTGGGGTCATTCCAACACATTAGCTACAGGAATTCCCATGAAAAACCCGGCGGGCCGATGGCACCGCCGGGTGTTTTTACGGCCCGGCGGTTGTATTAACTCAGACCGCCAATATCGCCATCGGCATCGAGGAAAATATCTTCTGCCGCCGGGTGGCGTGGCAAACCCGGCATGGTGAGAATTTCACCACACAGGACCACAATGAACCCGGCTCCCGCCGCCAGCCGTACCTCGCGCACCGGCAGGGTAAAACCGGTCGGAGCCCCCTTCAGGGTAGGGTCGGTGGAAAAACTATATTGAGTTTTGGCCATGCAAACTGGCAAATGACCAAAACCTGCCAACTCGAAGCCGGCTAACTGGGCGGCCGCCGAAGCCTCAAAGACAACCTCCGCCGCACCATAAATCTCTGTTGCAACCCGGCGGATTTTATCGGCCAGTGGCATGGCGTCTGGGTATAACAGTTGGAAGGCCGGTGCCGGTGCGACAGTAACGCGGCGTACAGCATCCGCGAGGTCTAGAGCACCCTGCCCGCCCTCAGCCCAGTGATTGCAGGCAATCGCCTCAACGCCGACCGACGCGCAGGCATCTGTAATGGCTTGCAATTCGGCAGCGGTGTCGGTGGTAAAGCGGTTGATGGCAACCAGCACAGGGAGGCCAAATTTTTGGCAGTTCCGCACATGGCGCATTAAGTTACTGCACCCGGCCGTGACAGCAGGTACATTCTCATGCCCCACCTGCTTGAGCGCCACACCGCCATGCATTTTGAGCGCCCGCACAGTGGCCACCACCACAGCGGCAGCCGGTGTTAGCCCAGCTTTACGGCATTTGATATTAAGAAATTTCTCAGCTCCGAGGTCGGCACCAAACCCGGCTTCAGTGACAACGTAATCGGCCAGTCCCAGAGCGGTTTCAGTGGCCAGGACTGAGTTACAGCCGTGGGCGATGTTGGCGAACGGACCACCGTGAATGAAGGCAGGTGTACCCTCCAACGTTTGAACTAAATTCGGTGCCAGGGCGTCCTTCAACAGGGCAGCCATGGCACCGGCGACACCCAATTGGCCGGCGCGAACCAGATTTTTATGCGTATCCCGGCCAATAACGATGTCTGCCAAACGATTACAGAGGTCCTTCAAGGACTGCGCGAGGCAGAAAATAGCCATGACTTCGCTGGCCACGGTGATGTCAAAGCCGGTCTCGCGCGGGTAGCCGTTGGCGGGGCCGCCGAGGCCGGTAATGATTTTACGCAGCGAGCGATCGTTCAAATCTACCACCCGCCGCCACGTAACGCGCCGGGGGTCTAACTCCAGCTTGTTGCCCCAGAAAATATGGTTATCGATCAGCGCGGCCAGCAGATTATGCGCGGCGCTGATGGCGTGCAGGTCGCCGGTGAAATGTAAATTGATATCCTCCATCGGGGCTACCTGGGCATGGCCGCCGCCCGTGGCGCCCCCCTTGGAACCGAAGCACGGGCCGAGACTTGGCTCACGTAAGCATATGGCGGTTTTTACCCCGCGCTGGCGCAGCGCGTCACCGAGCCCAATGGTCGTGGTGGTTTTGCCCTCGCCCGCGGGCGTGGGGCTGATGGCGGTGACCAGGATAAGTTTTCCGCGCGTCTGATTTTCCGCCACCTGCGCGGTAAACGGCAATGAAATTTTACCTTTGAATGGCCCGTAGCGAAACAGCGCCTCTGGCGGGATTGCTAGGTCGGCGGCGACGTCCTGGATCGGCCGCAAATGGGTTGCCTGGGCGATGGCGATGTCACTGGTGGGGTCGATAGCGCGGGGTGCATTCATGAGTGTGGCGTAGCGCGGGCGAATGGACTGTTCAATCCGGGATTAGGCCTGCCTCCATTACCAGAGCGGTTTTTATTGCTTACATTGCCTTTGCCGGTAGCCATTTACTTACCTAAGCTCCCTAAGCGAGGCGCGTAGCCTTAAAATCCCGGCTATTTTTTAAAACATTAACACCCGCCGGGTATGACGGCGGCGCGGGCTGAGCCTATAACCGCGTAGCCAGGCACTTGGCCGGGTTGGGACGGACGCAGGAAGTGAGAATAAAATATGACTGAGCGGTTACGACGCCACCGGCGGACAAAAATTATTGCCACCCTTGGCCCAGCAAGCTCTACCCTTGAAATGATGGCACAGTTGTTTCTGGCTGGGGCCGATGTATTCCGGCTGAATTTCTCGCATGGGTCTCATGCTGACCACGCCGCCCGCATCGAGATGATCCGGGCACTGGAGAAAAAATACAGCCGCCCGATCGGGATTTTGGCCGATGTGCAGGGGCCGAAACTGCGGGTGGGGCAATTTCAGTCAGGCCGTGTGCAGTTACAAGCTGGACAAAGCTTTACCCTGGATATGAACCCCGCCCCCGGTGATACGCGCCGCGTTTGTCTGCCGCACCCCGAAATTATGGAAGCCGCGTCAGTCGGGGCCACCTTGTTGCTTGATGATGGCAAGCTGCGGCTGCGGGTGGTGCGCAAGATGGCGGATCATCTGATTACCGAGATTATGAATGGCGGTGTGCTCTCAGACCGTAAGGGCGTGAATATCCCGGATGTGGTGCTGCCGATTCCGGCGCTGACCAAAAAAGACCTAGCCGACCTTGAATTCGTGCTGCCGCTGGGAATTGATTATATCGGCTTATCCTTCGTACAGCGGGCCGAGGACGTGGCGCAGGCCAAGGCGCTGGCTGACGGGCGGGCGCTGGTGATGACCAAGCTCGAAAAGCCGCAGGCCTTGGATAATCTCGATGAAATCCTGGCTCTCTCGGATGCGGTCATGGTGGCCCGTGGCGATTTGGGCGTGGAGTTGCCGCCCGAGGATGTACCGCTGGCGCAAAAACGCATCATCCGGGCGGCGCAGTTGCGCGGCCTGCCGGTGGTGGTGGCCACCCAGATGCTGGAAAGCATGATCACCGCCCCTGCCCCGACTCGCGCCGAAGCCTCGGACGTGGCGACAGCGGTGTTTGATGGTGCTGATGCGGTGATGTTGTCTGCCGAGTCCGCCGCCGGGCAGTATCCACGGGAATCGGTAAACATGATGGACCGGATTATCGCCCGGGTGGAGCGCGACGAAGACTGGCGGCGCGGTATTGATGCTAAGCGGCCCGACCCAGAGAAATCCTCGGCTGATGCGATTGCCGCCGCCGCCTGCCAAGTGGCCCATACCATTGGTGCCAAGGCTATTGTGGCGCTGACCGCCTCGGGCTCAACGGCGCTAAGGGTCGCGCGGGACCGGCCAGATTGCCCGGTGATCGGGCTGACCACCAGCGTGACCGTGGCACGCCGGCTGGCGGCCGTTTGGGGCGTCCATGCCTCGCTCACCAAGGAAGTGCATTCCATGCCCGAAGCAACAGCCAATGCGGTGCACATGGCGCGGCTCGAGGGTTTTGCCAAAAAGGGCGACGAGATCGTGGTGGTAGCCGGTGTGCCATTCGGCCAGCCGGGCACCACCAACGCGCTGAGAGTGGCACGGGTTTAAGAGGCTGTTTCAAAACTGGATCGGGTCGGTCTGACGGGTCTTTTTCGCGCTGAATTCGTCAAGTTTTCGCCGCGATGAACCACATCGCGGCTTCAAACCTTCCTTTCCAGCACAAAAAATCCCTCGCCAGCCCTCAACCGCCCACTTCTGAAACAGCCTCTAAGGTGCTAAAGCGCGATGTTTTGGAGGCGGATTCAGGCATAAATGGGGATCGCAGGGTGATCCCCATTTATGTCATCCGGCTCTAAGTTCCGCAGAAGGTGTGTAACACCCGCTCGGATAATTCCGGCGGGGTGGCGTAGCGGGTAAATTCTGGCTGGTCCTGGTAGGGATTTGCCAAGACCGTAAGAATTTCTTCAAACAAAGTGAAGTCGGCGCGCTGAACGGCGGCTTGCAGAGCTTGCTCGACCCGGTGGTTGCGCGGAATGAAGGCTGGGTTGACCGTCCGCATTTTGGCAGCGCGCTCTTCGGCGGTTTGCGGCTCGCGGTTGAGCCGGCTGCGCCAGCCTTGCGCCCAATGATCAAAGGCGGTGGGGTCGACAAATTGGGACCTTGCGTCGTCGTTCAGATGCCGGAAGGTCAGCGTGAAATCGGCTTGGTTTTTGTGCATGATATCCAGCAGGCCGTTCATCAACGCTTCGTCGCCGTCTTCAGCGGTGAACAACCCTAGTTTGGCGCGCGCGGTTTCAAGCCAGAAGGCAGCATACTGCGCCTGGAACCCCTCAACCACCTCGGTACCAAGGGCAATAGCGGCCTCCTGATTATCATCCAGCAACGGTAAAATGGCTTCGGCGAAGCGAGCGAGATTCCAGTTGGCAAGCCGGGGCTGGTTCGCATAGGCGTAGCGGCCATAATGATCGATTGAGCTGAATACCGTGGCGGGATCATAGGCATCCATGAAAGCGCAAGGTCCGAAATCGATGGTCTGGCCGGCGATGGCCATGTTATCGGTGTTCATAACCCCATGGATAAAACCCACGCGGAGCCACTGCGCTATAAGGTTTGCCTGCGCCTCTGCCACCATTTGCAGTAAAGCGAGGTAGGGGCGTTCGGCGTTTTTAGCCAGTGGGTAGTGCCGGTTGATGACGTAATCGGCCAGTTGCCGGAGAGATGTTTGATCGCCGCGGGCAGCAAAATATTGAAATGTGCCAACCCGCACATGGCTGGCCGCGACCCTGGTGAATACGGCGCCAGGAACCAAGCCTTCCTCGCGTAATATTTGCTCGCCGGTGGTGACGGCGGCCAAAGCTCGCGTGGTGGGGATACCGAGCGCATGCATGGCCTCGCTGATGAGATATTCGCGCAATACCGGGCCCAGGGCTGCGCGGCCGTCGCCCCGGCGGGAGAACGGCGTGCGGCCTGAGCCTTTAAGCTGGATGTCGCGGCGCTGGCCGTGAGCGTCGATCATCTCGCCCAGTAAAATAGCCCGGCCATCGCCCAATTGCGGCACGAAACCGCCGAACTGGTGGCCGGCATAGGCCATCGCCAGCGGCTCGGCCCCTGCGGGGATCAGGTTGCCAGCGAAAATCGCCGCGATGGCGTCGGCGGGTGGGGTCAGACCAAGTTCACTGGCGAGTGCGTGATTGAATTTAATGAGGCGCGGCTGTGGCACGCGGGCCGGGATGGCACTGGCGTAAAACGCAGCGGGCAACCGGGCGTAGCTATTTGAGAAGGACCCAATGTTTGGGGATACATCTTCGGAGGGAGTGTAATCGGCCATTGCTCAGATATAAGGTTCAGTCGGTGAGGTTAATAGGGCGCTGTTGCGTCGGCGCGAGCGGAAATTGTACCCACGATGTATGGATATGCATCAGGCCGATTCGTTTGCCGCCGACCCTGATAGAGTGCTGCACAGCGTATTTGGGTTACCTGGATTCCGAGGTGAGCAGCGGGCGGTTATTTCGCATGTGATGAGCGGCGGCGATGCGATTGTTTTGATGCCGACCGGCGGCGGCAAGTCGCTTTGCTACCAACTCCCCTCATTATGCCGTGCCGGTGTGGGCGTAGTGGTCTCGCCGTTGATTGCGCTGATGCGCAACCAAGTGGCGGCGATGCGCCAGTTAGGTGTGAATGCGGCGGCGATCAATTCCAGCATGACGCCGGCAGAGCGCACCCAGGTACGGGCGGATTTGCGAGCTGGAACGCTGGATATGCTGTATGTGGCGCCGGAACGGCTGATGCAGCCGGATTTTCTGGAAATGCTGGATGAAGCCCAGATTGCGCTGTTTGCCATTGATGAAGCGCATTGCGTCAGCCAATGGGGACATGATTTCAGGCCGGAATATTTGCAACTGGCTGCTTTGGGGCGGTTGTTTCCGGGCGTGCCACGGATTGCGCTTACCGCCACGGCGGATATGCAGTCGCGCGAGGAAATCCGGCGGCGGCTTAACCTTGATGAGGCCCGGCTGTTTCTGGCAAGTTTCGATAGGCCCAACATTCGCTATGCGGTGGTGCCAAAGGCCGCACCCTTGAAGCAACTGCTGACATTTTTAAATGCCCATGAGGGTGAGAGCGGAATTGTTTATTGCCTGAGCCGCAATACCGTGGATGAAACCGCCGCAGCGCTGAAAGCCGCGGGGATCAACGCCCTGCCCTACCATGCGAGGCTAGACCCGGCGGTACGCTCGCGGCATCAGGATGCGTTTCTCTCAGAAGAGGGCCTGGTGCTGGTGGCCACTATCGCGTTTGGGATGGGGATTGATAAGCCGGATGTGCGCTTCGTGGTGCATCTGGATTTGCCGGGTAGTCTTGAGGCGTTTTACCAGGAGACCGGGCGCGCCGGTCGTGATGGCATGCCGGCTGAGACGCTGCTGCTTTACGGCACCCAGGATATCGTGTTCCGCCGCAATATGATCGACCAAAGTGGCTCACCCGATGACATCAAGCGGGTAGAGCGTAGCAAGCTCGATGCACTGCTGGGGATTTGTGAAACCGCCTCATGCCGCCGCCAAGCGATATTGGCGCATTTTGGTGAGACCATGACGCAGGGTTGCGGCAATTGCGACACTTGCCTGAACCCGGCTGAGACCTGGGATGCCACCACCGCCTGCCGCAAGGCGCTCTCCGCCATGTTACGCACCGGCCAGCGTTTTGGCACGGGGCATCTGGTAGATGTGTTACTGGGGATGAAAACCGAGAAGATTTTGAAGTTCAACCATGACCAGTTGCCGACGTTCGGCGTGGGAACCGAGCTGGACCGTAAGGGGTGGGGATCGGTGTTCCGGCAGATGATTGTGCGCGGGTTTATTGAGGTGGATCACGATTCCTTCGGCGCCCTAAGGCTCACGGCTCTGGCCGAGCCGGTGCTTAAAGGTGTTGAGACAGTAAATTTCCGGCGTGAGAGAACCTCCACATCATCAGCCGCCGTGATGAAAACCAAGAGGGCCCGGACCGAATTGACCGGTGAGGCGGCTAAGCTGTTCGAGGTGCTGCGGACCGAACGCTCACGCCTCGCCAAGGAGCAGAATGTGCCGGCTTATGTGATTTTCCACGATGCCACCCTCGCCGCCATTGCCACCCTACGGCCAAGCAGCTTCAGTGCCCTGGCCGAGATTCCAGGGATGGGCACCACAAAAATCGAGCGCTACGGCATCACGGTGCTAAACGCGGTGAAAGCGGCCGCCTAACAACTATTGAAACGCCATCCCGGTAGCGGGGTCCACGAATACCAACTCGTCGACGACTTCCCTCACCCCAGGCGCATTTTCCGCGATCACGTTGACCGCCTGCTTTTCGGCGTCGCTCATGATGATACCCTTGAGGTAAACAATGCTGTCTTTCACCTCGATATGGATCCCAGCCTTCGGGGTCCAGTTTTCATGTTCCAGGCTTGCTTTGATATATTTGGCTATTTCGACATCCGACGGCTTGTTGGCCTGAATTTCGATAAGTTTTCGGACCAGCACGCGCAGCAGATCGGTGCGGCTGATAACGCCAACCAATTCATGACCAGCCACCACCGGCAAGCGTTTGATATGCTTGTTAACCATTAAGGTCGCGGCGTCAGCCAGAGTGGTTTGCGGTGTCACGAAAATTGGGTCCGGGGTCATCACCTCGGAGACGTGACGGCCATGGGTTTTCACGTAATCAGCGGCCAGGCTGGCGGGCAGGAAAAAGGTCTTTAGCCAGCCGGCTTGGTGACTGGCGGTTCCAAGTTCGGTGCGGCGCAACAAATCGCCCTCAGTCACCACGCCAACCAATTTGCCCGTCGCGTCGACAACCGGCAACCCGCTGACATGCTGATCCAGCATAATCCGTGCGGCATCCGCAAGGCTGGTACCAGGTTGAACCGAAATACACTTTTTAGTCATCAAATCAGAGACAATCATGTCATCCTCCTTTGTTCATGACATATATGATGGCGAAGCTACGCCCATACCACCTTGATACGCGTCAAACTGGAAGAAAGATTTTTGGCCTTCAGCCGATGAGCATTGAGCGCATCTGGGACACCGCCGAGCGCAAAACGGGCAGAAAATCGTTGCGCATCTTTTCTTTTGGCGTCCTGTCAGCTTCGGAGCTGATATGGGCTGCTGCGATGACGCGGCCGGACTGGTCCCGCACCGGTACCGCTACAGCCCGCAGGTTATGCTCCAGTTCACCATCGATCAGGCAAAATTCACGCCGGCGAACCTGGTCCAACAGCGCGCGCAAGACAGCTTCGTCCGTGATCGTCTCGTGCGTGAATTTCTTGAGGGTAACCCGTTTGAAATAAGCGTCAAGCTGTTCCGGTTCGAGATGGGCGAGCAACACCCGGCCCATTGATGTGCAATAAGCCGGCAAATTCTGGCCGACATCGCGGTGAACTGAGGCCGCCCGCTTACGGGTGGAGCGGGCGACATAAATGACTTCATCGCCCGTGAGGACCGAAACCGAGCAAGATTCCCCAACCGCCTCACTGACCTGCTCGATGAAGGGCTGTGCGACCCTCGGCAACGGGTTCGATGAAAAATACGATTGTGAGAGGGTGAGCACCTGCGGGGTCAGGCGGTAATATTTGCCGTTGGTATCGATATAGCCGAGAGCGGTGAGGGTTATGAGGCAGCGGCGCACGGTAGCCCGCGGCAGGCCCACCAGCTTGGCGATTTCTGCCATGGTGAGCTGGTTACGCTGGCCGGCAAAAGCCCGCATAACGGCCAGGCCACGCGCCAGGGCGGCGATGTAGTTATTATCCGCCGCCGGGTCCAACAGCCCTTCAGAGGCCTGGATTTCAGGCGAAGCTATTTTGACGATTTTACTGCTCACCATCTGACTTTGAGGACCTTTTATAACAATATTCCCGACAAACCCGGGGCGCTGAAGAGAGGAACTTCCATTGCCCACTCCCTGCCCAACGCGCAATCATAACCAGACAGGAAAATTAACCCAATACGCGAAAACTTATATCTTCATCTGAACTCATGCACTGGTGTAAAAGCTTCTGCCGGATCAATTACAGAAAAATTAGGCCTTAAGCACAGATTTCCACTGGTCGATCAGGGCTTTTTGCTGATCGATCATCTTTTTAACGCCGCGGTAGTCGAGTGGAAACAGGCTGGTGCCGGCCGCCTGGGCCCAGTCTCTCACCTCCGGCACCCAAGCTGTGCCGATCAACGCATCTGACAGGGCTTGCAATATCGGCTGCGGCAGGTTGGGAGGGGCGACGACCGGGCGCCACTGATAAATCTCGGATAAGGTTGGCGCCCCAACCGACATGGCATCGTCAATTCCGGCGATGCCGCTATTGGGCTGGAATGAAAAAATAATACGAATCAGGCCGGTTTTAGCCATGGATTGCAAAGTGGCAAGCGAATGCACGGTAGCATCCACATCGCCACGCGCCACCGCCACCATGGTAGGAGCGGAGCCGGTGTAGCCGGTGACGATTCTGAAGTTAATGCCTAGTGACGCTGAAAATACCCGGGTGGCAAAATTATCGGTGGAGCCAGATCCAGTTGAGGAGAAGGTAATCGGGCGGGTGGCTGCGATTTTTTGCATGTCGGCGATATTTTGGATCGGGCTGTCCTTGGAAACGGCCAGCCCGTAGCCCTCGCGCCCGAGATTAGCTACCCAAGTTAGACTATCGAGGTTCGTCTTCGAGGGTTTTTTACCGAACTGAGACGTAAAAATACCAGGAACGTTCAACATGCCAATGAAATATCCATCAGGCGGCGCATTCTGAATTTGGAAGGCGGCCGCCTGGCCACCAGCGCCCGGGATTGGCAGCGGTTCAACATTCACCTTATGTGGCAAATATTGCGGCATGTATTCGGCAAATTTGCGCACATAGGCATCGAAGCTGCCGCCGCCGCTGTCGGGCACGACGAAGCTAATGGTTTTGTCTGGGAATGTGTCCGCTTTGGCAAAATGCGGCAGCAGGCATGAACCAGCGGCGATGGCGGTGCCCGCTTGCAGGAGGTGGCGCCGCGAGATTTGCAAAGTTTTTAACATTGACATTACCTTTTGCTGTTTAAACTGCGTTAAACGAACGCAGCTTTGACACGGGCTTTGGTGAGCGGCGCTTGACGGAAGCGAATGCCAGTGGCGTTGAACACGGCGTTGGCGATGGCCGAGGCGACTGGGCGCGATGAAGGTTCGCCGGCACCAAGCGGCAGATCGTCTTTATGATCGATCAGCGTGATGTTAATGCTTTCGGGTGCGTCCTTGATATCGAGAATCGGGTAGCTCAACCAATCAACACTGGTAACCATATGTGGATTGAAGGCCACTTCCTCAAACAAGGCGCGGCTAGTGGCGTGCACGATGTTGCCTTCGATGACGCGCCGTAGCGTATCAGGGTTCACGATCAGCCCGCAATCATGCGCGACAAACCAATGGCGCGGCCAGACCCGGCCTGTTTGGCGATCCACCTCAACATCCACGACCACCGCAACGCGGGTTTCCTTACGGCGGGCAAATGCCACACCGCGGCCCTTGAGCAACGCACCCGCCGGCTTGCCCGGATGCCCCACTTGAGGCTGCCAGTTCGCCGCTTTGGCAGCGGCCTCAATAACCACAGTTCCGCGCTTATCCTTGAGGTATTTGAGCCTGAAGGCGATAGGGTCCATGTTAGTTGCCAGCGCCATTTCATCTACGAAACATTCACTGCCGAAATTTATCTGCGGACCTATAGGGTCTCTCAGATGTGAGGTCCGTAATGGAGAGGCGCGATCAAGTAAGGTTGGAATAACCTCCCAATCAAGATGCTGAACACCAAAGTCGTAGGTTTCACCGGGAACGTCAAACAATTGTTTGGAGCTGACCGGCATGCCCATAAATTGACCGGCTAGGCTTTGCGCGGGGTCATCAGGGTGGGAGGCGATATTTTCGCGGGAGAAACCTATGCTACGGTAATGATAGGCAACCACATTACCGTTGGCATCGATACCAGCCGAGGCCTGGTGCACCGAGGCAGGGCCTTTGGGATCCCACGCGGTGGCATCGGCGCGCATGTATTGCACCCGTACCGGCTTACCGACGGCTTTAGAAAGTACGGCGGCATCCATCGCGGAATCCCCACCGTCGTTACGGCCATACGAGCCTGGTCCTCGTAGCCAAATGGCGTGAACTTTTTCGGCCGGCACACCAAGCAACTTCGCAACACCATCGCGCACATAATGCGGCTTCTGATCGCCGGTCCAGATCGTGACATGATCGGCCTGCGCGTCAACGATCGTGCAGGCTGGCCCCATGCTGGCATGCGATTGGAAAGGCCAGTGATAGGTGGCTTCGATGGTTTTAGCTGCAGTTGCCATGGTGGCTTTGGCATCGCCCGTCGGTTTGGGGCCACCCTTGCCGACTATTTTAGCGGCTAGAATGGCTTTATAAATGTCGGCCTGATTCGGAAATGCAGGGGCTGGCTCGGACCAGTCGACCTTCAGCAGCTTTGCCGCCTTAACGGCCGTCCATTCCTTCGGGGCTACCACACCAACTAAATTGTTATGAACCACCAACTGGACATTAGGAAGATGCTGTACTGATTCAGGATGCACCTTTAGGACGGTAGCTCCGGCCACCGGCGGGCGGACCATGCGGCCATGCAGCATACCGGGCACGCGTACGTCGGTATTGAAAACCTCATTGCCGAATAATTTATTGGCGATATCAGCCCGCGGGATGGATTTACCGACCACTTGGTAGTCAGCATGGCTTTTTAACGGCGCGGTGCCCTGCACCAGAAGTTCGTTGCCAATTTTGTGGTTCCAGGTGAGCTCGTAATCGAAATACCGGCCCCCGATCAAATCACCGTACGAGACCGCCTTAGCAGGATCCCCCGATACCGAAACGATACCATGATGAACTGTAAGGTTTTCAACGGGGACACCAAGTTTAGCCGACGCCATAGCCAGCAACTGCGCACGAGCCTGGGCCGCCGCGTTACGAACCGATACCCCGCCCCGCTCGAGACCTGTGCTGCCGCTGGCACCGCCCTGATTGATGGTTAAAGCGGTATCGCCCATCACGACGCTGACCTGATTGAAATCTACGTCGAGCTCATCAGCAATAATCTGTGCAATTGCTACCTGTATGCCCAGCCCGACATCGACCTTGCCAAAATAACCAATAACCGAATTGTCGTGCTTCACAGCAATCCACGAATCCAGTTCTGGAGGGGTCAAAGCTGGCTTGATGGAGCTACCAGTCCCAATTGCCGTTGTGGTTTCAGAGGACGAACATGAGGCGGTCGCGAACGAGACAAATAACGCGCCGCCAGCACACAAAGCCCGCCGGCGTGATAGCAAGAGTTGGTTAAACGCGACCATTATGCTGCCTCCGTCAGGCGCTTGACTGCGCGAATGATAGACATATGCGATCCACACCGGCATTTAAGACCGGAAAATGCTTGACGAATTTCAGCGTCGGTCGCGTGTGGTTTATCGCGCACCAGAGCCACCGCCGTCATTACCCAGCCATTCATGCAGTAGCCGCAGAAAAAAGCCTGTTCGTCGATGAGGGCCTGCTGCACCGGATGCGGGTGCTCCGGTGACCCGAGCCCAGCCAGTGTTGTGATATTAGCGTCGTTTGCAGCCGTGGCTGGCAATACGCACGAGCGCATGGGCACACCATTGACCAGAACCGTGCAAGCACCACACTGCGAAAGACCGCAGCCAAAATGGGGGTTATTCAGACCTAGTTCATCACGCAATAGATAAAGCAACGGTGTTGTTGGGTCGGCCATGTCGAAATCAAACGGCTTACCATCAACTTGCAGGGTTATATGCTTGCCCATGAGTTGTCCTTTGACAATAGTTTAAAAATAATCCGCGATATAGCCCGTAAAAACTTCCAAATTGAGGACGTAGCTAAACAGAAACCAAGTGAGGATAAGCGCCGTCGCTGCGAGTAACACCGATGAAATAAGCGACATTCGCGATACAAACTTCAAAAACAGCACAAGGAAGAACGGAATGGCAAAATAAAATCCGGCAATGAACACCAATGCAATGAAAGCACTTGTCATACCAAAAATTTTAAAGGTTATCTTCCAATCGAGAGGCATTTCGTCATGGGAAACAAGCGCGTGCTTCTCTCGGGCTTTCGCGCTGGGGAGCAAAGCCAACAGAAAAACTATGGCAGACAGACCCAAAAGTACACTGCCATAAAGTTCGGGGGCCTCCGCGGAGGTGTTGTCGCCAAAAGTGCTTGCCTGGGTCAAATAACCAACAGCCAAAACTGCCAAAACCATTGGAGGGACCAACCGCTTTGGATTCCAGTGCAGTCTGCTCTTTAGGTCCATACTTTCCTCCTGTTTCAACTGTCTGAACCGCTATTTAGTCCAGCCGTTGTATATTTTAGTAACCTGGAGCGTTCTCGAGTTGGTCAAACCAGTTAAAGCCCATGTCTTTCACAATACGATTACTCATGACAATAAACCGCGCCTCACTCTCGCTATCGTTAAAATGCTGATGCTCAGTGAAGGGCGGAATATAAATGAAATCACCACGTTCCCATGTGAATTTTTTAGGCTCCGCTTTCCAGGACCACTCGAATTGTTCCTTGCAGTCAAAATCTAGATCCCAATGTAGATCGTATCCGGCTCCTTCAACGACGAATACAACTTCCTCCCACATGTGGCGGTGCTTGCCGGAGCGCTCACCTGACTTAAGGAACTGCATGTAAGCTTCAACGCAGCATTCCTTGGTATTCAGATTACGATGCACCAGATGCTTGATCAGCCCATCAGCTGAATGTTCGATCGGCATATCCTCGGCATGTACGACATCGGGGCGCGTGGCATATTCGGCACGAAACATTTTTGATGCCGCGATTTCCACGGCACGGAAGTCAACTTCGGCAGCATGCAAATGGGCAAAGTCTTTTTCGTTTAATACAGACATACTCGTCTCCAATTCAATTTTCCACCAGCGCGATCACAGATCCGTCGGCGGACGGAAATCTTCATTTCCAGTACTCGGAGGGAAGGATACGATTTTCTGAAAGATGAGATGCATAAAGTGAAATAGTGGTTTAGCTTTGAACACCAGCAGCACCGCACGGTTGTCAGGGTCATCGTTGAAATGCTGATGCACGCAGCCGTTTTCAACGATCATGACGTCGCCGGCTTTCCAGTCTATGCGGCGGCCATCATGCACATCATGGCCTCGACCTTCAAGCACATAGAATACGGCGCTGTTCAAATGCCCATGCTTTTGGCCATAGGCGCCGGGCGCGTAGGCTTCGATATGGGGTTCGATGGATTGAGTAACACTGGCGTGCTGAGGGCTGATTATGTGTTTACCATATAGACCAGGACCACCTTTCCAGGCTTCATCGCGTGATTTGTAAACGCGCGGCTGGTCAACTAGCTGCTCATATAAATTGCTGTAGGTGCCTTTAAGGGCGCGAACAAATACACGTTCCTTGGCCCAGCGGTCCCATTTTGCGCCATCGCCAGGTGGTTGGTTATGGCCTTCATGAGCGTGAGGGTGATCATGGTCGTGATCATGCGCGTGATCGTGAGCATCGGATTCAGGAGAGTTGTTTGCCGCATTCCTGTCGTAAAGGCCGGTCACTCAATTACACTCCAAAAATATCAGTCAAATTTTATACCGAAATAAAAACAAACCAACTGGCAAGCCGAGCGACGACTTACCAGTTGGGTAGAGGCCAATTATGGTTTAGAATACAAACTGCATACGAGCCGCCACGATACTTGGATCGTAACCGTTATATGCACCGCCAACAACTTTTAAGACCTTGATATAATCAAGATCAACGCGCGTGTAAGATGTTGGGAACCAATTGAGAGCGATTGTGACATTGGTTTCACGACCACCTTGCACGCCGTGATGAACATCGTTCAAATCAGCCGAGTCAACGCGGGCTGCAACCTGGAATGCACCCCAACCGCCGTCGGTAACTGGATGCAAAGGCTTGATACCCAAAAAGGCGCCACTCGCATCATCAAACGGCCTCGTTTCACCAGTGAGAATGTAGTCGCCTTGAACAGCCCAACCAGAGAATTTTGCTTGCGCCTGTTCAATTGCCAATGCACCATTCGCATTTGAATGGCTCATTGGTTGCTCCATATAGTAATTGGCACGGAACGAAACCGGGCCATATTTTACAACCAGCGAAGGCGAGTAAACGAAGTTGCTTTGAACATCAATAAGGTTCGGTGTAGCGATAAGATTGGCACCGTAGAAATGCGCATCCGGCGCTGATTTGTATGCGGTACCGGTTGTCCCGGTTCCGCCATTGAAGCGGTTATACAGGAAGGAATTTCCAAGATGGACGACAACGTTACCGGTATTGATCAGATTGACGCCGACCTGACCTGAGAGCGCTAAGGTTCCAGTCCCGGAACCCGCGGCATTTCGACCATTGGTTAAGCTGTACCAAACATTCCAAAATTTAGAAAATTCCCGTCCAGAAACACCAAGCTGACGTCCGGGACGAAATACGCTTGTGTCAAGACGGTCTTCCATAAATGTTATGTAGTTTGAAGGCGTATGCTGGCCAAACGCCACAAATTGGTTTCCGACCAGGAACTCATTGCCAACGTTTCCATATTTCCTGTGATAACCGAAATACGCATCGGTAATGCCAGCACCAGCGGTCCCCAGGAAGTCATATTGGAATTTATAAATCCAATATTTATCGTACTGACCTTGAATGCCTAACCGTACGCGACGAAAGCTTTCATCGATCGACATACCTTTGCCATTAAGAGAGAGGGCGCGTCCAATTTTTACTGCGCCTGGCACTTGTCGCATCGTCAAATCACCCTGCAACCGGCCGATGATTTTAAACGAGCTTTTGCCATCATCCGACACAAAGTCAGGCAACACATTACCCTTGGAAACCGCTCCCCAATTACCAACCTTCGGCTTGGCCGCCGCCAGTTTTTTCACCGCAATTGCGTTATCAGACACCTGTGCGGTGACGGCGCTTTGCTGGTTGCTCAACGCGTTGATCTGGGCCTGCAATTCATTAATCTCAGCCTGAAGCTGAGCAGTCGTAGCGGTCGCATGAGCAAAGCCCGGACGCACCGTTAGCATAGATGCCGCCGCAAGGGCGATTAGTGAAACACGGCTGAAAGACATTTTTTTAGACATTTAGAAAGCCTCCTTAAGTTTAATTTTACTTATTGACGGGTTACGGATTTAAATGATGGCGATCAGATAACTGCGCGCCATTTATCGACCAGAGCTTTTTGGGTCTTAATCATATCAAGGGTTTCATCCTGGCCCAAAGGATGAAGCGTCGTATGAATTTTCTTTGCCCAGGCGTCGGCATCTGGGGATTTAGCAATGGAGACCAAAGCCGTTGAAAGATTGGTCAACAACTCAGGCGAAAGACCGGGAGGGGCCACAACTGGCCGCCACTGAAATATCTTTCCTAAATCTGGCTTATTGATACTTGTTGCATCTTCGACGCCCGGCAAAGGTGATTTTTCCTGGAAAACAAATATGATACGAACCAAACCCGATTTTTGTAATTTCTCCAGGGTTGTAAGAGAATGAACAACAACATCGACATCACCGCGAGCCACGGCAACAGCGGAACTCATTGAACCCTTATAGCCCGAAACAATGTTGATTTTGAGACCTAAGGATGCCGCAAGGACTTTGGTTGCGAAATAGTCGGTTGACCCGGCACCCGTTGATGAAAAGCCAACAGAACGTTGCGCTGATAACGCCTGCAGGCCCGCAACATCTTTGATGGGACCCTTGGCACTCACAGCAACACCATAAGAATCGCGGCCTAGATTTGCGACCCAACTCATTTTCATCAGATCAAGCCCACCGCCCGATTTTTGCAAAAATAGTCCGGGCACATTCGCGAGGCTAATATTGTAGCCGTCAGGAGCGTCATGACTGAGATTGAATATCGCCTCACGACCAGCCGCACCTGGCATATTTATCGGCTCAACATTTACTTTGTTGCCATAGTATCCCGCCATCAACTCGGCAAATTTGCGGCCATAAGCGTCGAACCCACCGCCCGGACCGTAAGGAATTATGAAGTTGATCGTCTGGCTAGGGTAACCAGCCGCTTGAGCTGAACGAATGCCCATTGATGTTGCTGCACCGAATGCAGCAGCCATAGGGAACAGGGAACGGCGCTTCATAACTATATTTGACATTAAATATCCTTCCCAAGACGTTCGCTTTACGAACTTTTGTTCCGTAAAAACTAAAGCGTGTGACAAGATATGTCAACGCTTTCGAGACGGAATTTTGACCAAAATCGAGATCGTTATATGTGTTGTAGAAATGCCACGAATTGTGATTCGATCAGGTAACTAGCGGCATAAAAGCATTTTGCAATGCAACATAAAGTTCGCCGTCCAACGGTTTTCGTACTGAAAATGTAAAATTACCAGCAAAAAACGCCTAAATGAGCGACACCGTTACCGCAACACTAGCTCCTGCCGCCAGTATAATCAGTGGGTTCAGTTCCGTGAGCGTGAGGACCACTGTGGCGATCAACGTAATGGACCACGCCAGGAAATGGTGTTCAGTGGTCTCGATCAACACCATCGCACTTGCAAAAACCAGCCCGATAGCGATCGGCCCTAGGGCATGTTCAATAATTTTGACCAACTTCGACTGCCGGGTGCGATGCCAGACTCGGGACAAAATAAACACCAGTAAAGACGAGGGCAAAAACATAGCGAGCCCACCAATGAAAGCGCCCGGCAGGCCCGCGACTTTTTGACCTATCAAAAGAACTATTGTGCTACCCGGTCCTGGGGTTGCACGCGTAATGGCGAACAGGTCCAGGAACGCGCGTGCGGAGAGCCAATGGTTTTGGTCCACCACCACGCGCTGCATATCTGGAATCAAGGCGTTGCCGCCACCCACAGCTAATAATGAAAGGCTTGCGAACACCTGCACCAGCGCAAGAAGCTGATGCATCATGATGGTTTCCAAATTTCGAGCAACAGGTTAAGGGGGATTGAAACGGCTAGCACATATAGCAACGGAACGTGACCTATACCGACTGCAACCGCCACCAGAATGATTACCGCTAATTGGCGAGATGTGTGAATATTTTTGCGTGTGAGACGGATCGCGTTGGAGAGGTTCATGCCAATGGCAACCGCACCTAAGCCACCCAGTAGAATTTCGAGGCCTGGAACCTGATGATAGGTAAAATAAAGCGCCCCGAGACTGAGGCACAGCACGGTGGGAAACGCCATCATACCGGCAAAGCCAGCCAACGCCCCGAGGGTGCCACCGAGGATACTCCCCAAGAACACAGACATGTTTAAGGGGTTGGGGCCGGGTGTGATCTGACAAATAGCCAGTGAGGCCAGGAACTGTTTATCAGTCAGCCAACCGCGTTTGGTAACGAGTTCGCGGCGCAACCAAGCAGTGGTGCCGCCACCAAAGCTTTGCGACCCAATGGTGAAAAAGCAGCCAAATATTGCGCCCAGTCCCGGCCTGATCAGAGGTGCTTCGGGGGGGGGCTAGGCCGTCGCAGGCTCCATGCCCGTTACGCCCCGCGCGCGTGCAACAACCCGGGAAGATAGTCGGCTTCCGACACAACGGCGAGCGTTTGCGTCCAGGGCCGAATGCTGCGAAGCGCACTCGATAGTGCCGCGACCTGGCTAGCGTTTTTATGGATGAGAACACCAGATATTTTTACTTGTCGCGACAAACAAGTTTCCCCGATAGGTATCACCTGAGCAAGATTTTCGCCGACATGTCCAATCATCACCACCAGATCGAGATGATAATCCATGATCATATTGCGCCATGGCTCACCCGAGACAGTATAAGGTACAAATTTGGCATTGCGGAATGGCTGCGACGCTACCTCAACAAGTAAATTATCGGACTGCTCTCCGAGCGGCACAACCAGGATTTCTCTGGGCGAAGAGTTCGGGGATTGTACGCGGAATCGAGCCTGTTGGGTTGCCGCACTTACATGACCGAGACTGATTTTACTTTCCATTAGACAATACCAATCTGAATTTAAACCGACGCAAACGGTTCACCGGCTTTCACCTGCAACCAAGTTGCACCACCATCGAGAAAGTTTTTCTCGGCTTCAAGGACTACCGCTGCCGAACGGATTTGTTGTTCCGCGGGCAAACGGCCCGGTGGCAGAATACCTTTGTCAGCCAAAGCACGAGCGGCACGGATCAACTTCAGGCGGGCCATAATAATGCCATTGTCGGTCGTGGTAAGGTTTTCCTTGGTACGATCTACAATCGGGCCCATACTTTCCTGTAACGAAGCATCCTGCATACCAATACCTTCGACACCACTATACGTTGCGCCAGACCTCTGCGCCGCACGGTTCATCAGATAGTCGTTATCCTTATTTGCCAACGGCCGGTAAGTACCCGGCACATACTTCACGTGGATCCCCTTACCATCCTTCATGGCCGCCACTTCAGTTTCCGAGAGTTTTCGGGTTGGGTGATAATCAAAGCTCCAGGCCCAGCAATTCTCATCGTCAATAGGAACCCAGAAGTGACCATGAATCGGGTGGTCACCACGCGGTGGCACCATTGTAAAGCATGGCATAACCCATGGCGTGATGCGCCAATAATAGGTTTCGTTTTCGGCGCGGCGGCGGGCACCAATGTATAAGCCGGCTGGTGCATCCACCACTTCAAAAAAAGGCTGTGAGTCATTCAGGTTATACTGATTACCGCGTGCACCTTTAAACAGCGGGTCTGAGTTCAGATTACCGCGATGAAGGAACGAAACATGCGCACTATCAATGCCGCCTTCCATTGCCTGCAGCCAATTATTTTCCTGTAGCCGCTTCGAGGAGAAAGTCTGGTCTGACGGGACCATGATGAATTCCCATTCTGGGGGTGCAGGCTGGCATTCCGGCGGGCCCATGTAGGTCCACAAAATGCCCCCGCGCTCAACCAGTGGGTAGGCCTTCAATTTAATCTTCTGCCGGTAGCCACTCTCCTCAGGCTCAGAGGGTACATCGAGACACTCACCGTTCACCCCATATTTCCAACCGTGGTAAGGGCAACGAATGCCGCATTCCTCATTGCGGCCAAACCACAGAGATACACCACGATGAGCACAAAATTCATCGATCAAGCCGTATTTGCCCTCGGTGTCGCGCACCGCCAGCAAACGCTCAGATAGCAGTTTTACCCGTACCGGCGGGCAGTCATTTTCCGGCAGTTCCTCAGCGAGCAACGCCGGCATCCAGTAGCGACGGAACATCTCGCCCATCGGCGTTCCTGGACCAGTTCGTGTAACGAGTTCGTTTTGTTCAGCCCTTAACATGATTTCACCTTATCGATGGTTAGAT
>VFSW01003292.1_pt1 | contig 24245 bp, 21 predicted proteins | sample 5358111 | NCBI WGS metagenome assembly VFSW01 (sample SAMN11554181, study PRJNA540505) | mine drainage metagenome | isolation source: sediment from site ElyBrook_90M | place: USA: Ely Copper Mine, Vershire, VT | collected 2017
GGCGAGGGCCGCGACGAGGAGGTGCCAGGCGCACCGGTGCCGCCGTGGTGGATTCAGGAGCCCGTCGCGGCGGCGCCAGCACCTGGATGTGCAAGGGAATTGCCGGACGTGGCACTGAGGGCGGCACCACTGCGCGCAGCAAGGCCCACAGCAGCAGCGCATGGCCGAGCACGACGACCATCAGCAGGGTGGCGAAGATGCGCGGAGGTGGCAGATCCCGAAGCGCGGGCCAGGGGGGGAAGACTCGGAGAGACACGGCGGGCATGGCCAGAGAGGCTGCGCCGGAGGGCCGGCGCGGATATAATCCTCAAGATTTTGCGCCCAACTCAGCCCCACTGGTGCTGTCCCGGTGCCACCCTGGTGGGCCGGAGGCCGGGCGCGACAAAACACTGCAAAAAAGCGTCGATCCAGACGCTTTTCATCCCGATCTGGAGAACATCAATGCAACCGTTGCAACCCAAAGCGGTTCTGGCCCTTGCCGACGGTGCGGTCTTCCACGGAGTTTCGATTGGCGCCCCGGGTGAGACCGTCGGCGAAGTGGTCTTCAACACGGCGATCACCGGTTACCAGGAGATCCTTACAGATCCCAGTTACTGTCGGCAGATCGTCACATTGACCTACCCGCACATTGGCAACGTCGGCGTCAACGGCGAAGATGTCGAGGCAGCCAGGATTCATGCCGCTGGACTGATCATCAAGGATCTGCCCGCAGTCGACTCCAATTTCCGCAAGACCGAAGGGTTGGCCCATTACCTGTACCGCAACGGGACCGTGGCGATCGCTGGCATCGATACGCGGCGCCTTACGCGGATCCTGCGCACCAAGGGCGCCCAGTCGGGTTGCGTGATCGCGCTCGCCGCCGGCGAAGCGGTAACCTCCGCCGTGGTCGACCGCGCCTTGTCCGGTGCGCGAGGCTTCGCCGGTCTGGCAGGCATGGATCTGGCACGCGTCGTCACCACCGAGCGTCCGTATGCGTGGAACCAGACGGCCTGGGCCCTTGGCAAGGGGTTTGGCGAACTTGCCACGCCGACGTGGCACGTCGTCGCCTACGACTTCGGGGTGAAGTTCAACATCCTGCGGCTGCTGGCGAACCGTGGCTGCCGTGTCACGGTCGTGCCGGCACAGACGCCGGCGTCGGAAGTGCTGGCGATGCGTCCCGACGGCGTGTTCCTGTCCAACGGCCCGGGCGATCCGGAGCCGTGTGCGTACGCCATCGAGGCGGCGCGTGAACTCATCGACCGCGGGATGCCGACCTTCGGTATCTGCCTCGGCCATCAGATCATGGCGCTTGCCGCCGGGGCCAGAACCTTCAAGATGAAGTTCGGACACCATGGTGCCAATCATCCGGTGAAAGACCTCGCGAGCGGGCGCGTCAGCATCACCAGCCAGAACCACGGCTTCGCGGTCGACGCCGATTCCCTACCCCGGAATCTGCGCACCACCCATATTTCCTTGTTCGATGGAAGTTTGCAGGGACTGGAATTCGCCGACAAGCCGGCGTTCTGTTTCCAGGGGCATCCCGAGGCCAGTCCGGGTCCGCACGATATCGGCGGTTTGTTCGATCGGTTTGTCGCGCTCATGGGTTGCGCGCGCGCGGCGGCCTGAGCGCTGGCCGATACTGTCACAGGCGCGACCATGCATTCCTTCGGCGTGATCAATCCAGGGTTGTTCATCCTTGGCGTGGTGTTCATCGTCCTGCTGCCGGGGCCGAATTCCCTCTACGTTCTCAGCGTGGCGGCGCAACGCGGCGTCAGGCTCGGGTATCTCGGGGCGTGCGGTATTTTCATCGGCGACACCGTCCTCATGGTGCTGGCCTCGGCGGGGCTGGCCAGCATGTTGCGCGAAGTCGCGGCATTGTTCCTGGTGGTCAAGCTTGCTGGCGCCGGCTACCTGGCATGGATTGGCGTCGGGATGCTGCGTGGCGCGCGCAGGCGCTGGCTGCGGGCGGATGCCGCGACGGCGGCGCCCGTACGGGTCGACGCGGCACATCCGCTCGGCAAGGCGCTGTTGATCAGCCTGCTGAATCCGAAAGCGATTTTTTTCTTCATCTCGTTTTTCATCCAGTTCGTTGACCCGGGCTATGCACACCCGGCGCTGTCGTTCCTGATTCTCGGTGTCATCGTGCAGTTTTTCAGCGCGATCTATCTTTCGGTGCTGATCTTTGCGGGCGCGCGACTGGCAGATGCCTTCCGCCGTCACCGCCGCATCGCGGCGGCCCTCACAGGTGTGGTCGGCGCAGCCTTCGTCGGCTTCAGTGCCCGATTGGCCACCGCCTCCATCCGCTGACGCTCCGATCCCCACCGATCGACCCGGTACGCGACCCCTCCAGCTTTTACTTGCACCGACTCATGCCCAAGCGCACAGACATCCAAAGCATCCTGATCATCGGGGCGGGCCCGATCGTGATCGGCCAGGCCTGCGAATTCGACTACTCAGGCGCGCAGGCCTGCAAGGCTTTGCGCGAAGAGGGTTATCGCGTGGTGCTGGTCAACAGCAACCCGGCAACCATCATGACGGACCCGGAAACGGCTGACGTCACCTACATCGAGCCGATTACCTGGCAGGTGGTGGAACGCATCATTGCGCGTGAGCGTCCCGATGCGATCCTGCCGACCATGGGCGGGCAGACGGCGCTCAACTGTGCCCTCGACCTGCATCGGCACGGCGTGCTGGACACATACGGGTGCGAACTCATCGGCGCCAAACCGGCAGCCATCGACATGGCGGAAGACCGCCAGAAGTTCAAGGAGGCCATGGATCGCATCGGTCTGGGTTCGGCGCGCTCGGGTATCGCGCACAATCTGGAGGAGGCCTGGGCGGTCCAGAAGAGCATTGGTTTTCCGACCATCATCCGTCCGAGCTTCACGCTTGGAGGTACGGGCGGCGGCATTGCCTACAACCCCGAGGAGTTCGAGATCATCTGCAAGCGCGGCCTCGAAGCGTCGCCAACATCCGAACTGCTGATCGAGGAATCGCTGATCGGCTGGAAAGAATTCGAGATGGAAGTCGTGCGCGATCGCGCCGACAACTGCATCATCGTTTGCGCGATCGAGAACCTCGATCCCATGGGGGTGCACACAGGCGACTCGATCACGGTCGCGCCCGCGCAAACCTTGACCGACAAGGAATACCAGATCATGCGCGATGCGAGCATCGCGGTGCTGCGCGAGATCGGTGTCGATACCGGCGGCTCGAATGTGCAGTTCGCGATCAACCCGAATGACGGGCGCATGATCGTGATCGAAATGAATCCCCGGGTGTCGCGTTCGTCGGCGCTGGCTTCCAAGGCCACGGGCTTTCCAATCGCCAAGGTCGCGGCCAAGCTTGCCGTTGGATTTACGCTGGATGAGTTGCGCAACGACATCACTGGCGGCGCCACGCCGGCATCGTTCGAGCCGACCATCGATTATGTCGTGACCAAGGTTCCGCGCTTCGCCTTCGAGAAATTTCCACAGGCCGATGCGCGTCTGACCACGCAGATGAAATCTGTCGGTGAGGTGATGGCAATCGGTCGGACATTCCAGGAAAGTTTCCAGAAGGCACTGCGCGGTCTCGAGGTTGGCGTGGATGGTCTCAACCAGAAGACGACCGACCGAGAGGTCCTCGAGCGCGAGCTCGGCCAACCCGGACCGGAACGCATCTGGTACCTGGGGGATGCGCTCGCCCAGGGTTTCAGCCTGGATGACGTGCACAAGCTGACCCGCATCGATCCCTGGTTCCTGGCGCAGATCAAGGACATCGTCGATACCGAGCTCGAACTCGAGCGTCGCCAGCTTGCGGACCTCGAAGCCGATGATCTGCGCTGGCTCAAGCGCAAGGGTTTTTCGGACCGCCGGCTAGCGCATCTGCTCAAATCGACCGAGGCGCAGGTGCGCGCGCGTCGCCATGCTCTGGGTGTGCGGCCCGTCTACAAGCGTGTCGATACCTGCGCTGCCGAGTTTGCCACCCAGACCGCCTACCTCTACTCGACCTACGAGGAAGAGTGTGAGGCAGAACCGACCGATCGCCGCAAGATCATGGTGCTTGGCGGCGGCCCGAACCGGATCGGACAGGGCATCGAGTTCGATTACTGCTGCGTGCACGCGGCGCTGGCGCTACGCGAGGACGGCTACGAGACCATCATGGTCAACTGCAATCCGGAAACCGTGTCCACGGATTACGACACCTCGGATCGACTGTATTTCGAGCCGCTCACGCTCGAGGACGTCCTTGAAATCGTCGACAGGGAAAAACCGGCGGGCGTCATCGTCCAGTACGGCGGCCAGACTCCACTGAAGCTTGCGCTCGCGCTCGAAGCCGCGGGAGTTCCGATCATCGGCACCAGCCCTGACATGATCGACGCTGCCGAGGACCGTGAGCGGTTCCAGCAGCTGATCCACGCACTCGGTCTGCTGCAGCCACCGAATCGAACCGCCCGATCAGAGCCGGAAGCCATAGCGCGGGCTGAGGAAATCGGCTACCCGCTTGTCGTGCGCCCGAGCTACGTGCTGGGTGGACGCGCAATGGAAATCGTGCATGAGCAGCGGGATCTCGAGCGTTACATGCGCGAGGCGGTCAAGGTTTCCAACGACTCGCCGGTCCTGCTCGACCGATTCCTCAACGACGCCATCGAATGCGATGTCGACGCGATTTGCGATGGTGAGCAGGTTTTCGTCGCGGGCGTGATGGAGCACATCGAGCAGGCGGGCGTTCACTCCGGCGATTCAGCATGCTCGTTGCCCCCCTACTCACTGAAGCCTGAAACGGTGGCGGAGCTCAAGCGCCAGACCGTGCTGATGGCTCGCGGTCTTCACGTCGTGGGCCTGATGAACGTGCAGTTCGCAATCCAGCAGGACGGCGACGACGATCGAATCTTCGTCCTCGAGGTCAATCCGCGCGCGTCGCGTACCGTTCCTTTCGTGTCGAAGGCCACCGGCCTGCAGTTGGCAAAGATTGCCGCGCGCTGCATGGTGGGGACGAAGCTGGCGCAGCAGGGCGTCCCCGATGAAGTGCGACCTGACTACTTCAGTGTCAAGGAGGCGGTGTTTCCCTTCGTGAAGTTCCCCGGCGTCGACCCGATTCTCGGACCTGAAATGAAGTCCACGGGCGAAGTCATGGGCGTGGGACGGACCTTCGGCGAAGCATTCGTCAAGTCCCAGCTCGGCGCCGGAACCCGGCTTCCGGTGGCGCGTGCCGACCGGGCATCCAAGGTGTTCCTGTCAGTGAAAAACGCTGACAAGCCACGCATGGTGGAGGTGGCGCGCGAACTTCTGGACATGGGCTTCGGCCTGGCTGCGACCCGCGGCACGGCGCAGGCGCTGCAGAATGCGGGCCTTGCCGTCGAGGTGGTGAACAAAGTCACCGAAGGGCGCCCCAACGTTGTCGATATGATGAAAAACGGCGAAATCGCGCTGGTCATCAACACGGTCGAGGAGCGTCGCAACGCGATCGCCGATTCGCGCGCCATCCGCATCACCGCACTCGCCAACCGTGTTCCGACCTTCACGACCATCGCCGGGGCGGAAGCCGCCGTCGAGGGCATGAAGTGCATCGATCGACTCGAGGTCTATCCTTTGCAGGGTTTACACGCCTCGCTGCGTTTGGCAAACTGAAACCGGGTTGTACTTGCCCGCCGTAGCACGATGCTGCTGCGGCGTTTTCTTTTCTGAACCTCTTCGTTGACTTTCGATCGGCAGACCTTTCCCTATGACGACCCCCATGACCCGCCGCGGCGCGGAAAAACTCCGGGCCGAGCTCCAGCGCCTGAAGTCGGTTGAGCGCCACGCCGTGATCCAAGCCATCGCCGAGGCGCGCGCCCAGGGCGATTTGTCTGAAAACGCCGAATACGAAGCCGCGAAAGATCGTCAAGGTTTCATCGAGGGCCGTATCAACGAGCTCGAAAGCAAGCTGTCGTCGGCCCAGGTCATCGACCCCTCCGAATTGCAGGCCGACGGTCGGGTAGTGTTCGGGGCGACCGTCGAACTTGCGGATGAGGACAGTGGTGAGTCAGTCACGTACCAGATCGTCGGCGATGACGAGGCGGATCTGAAGCTGGGCATGGTGTCCGTCAGCTCGCCGATCGCGCGCGCCCTCATCGGCAAGGAAGAGGGTGACGTCGCGCGGGTCACGGCGCCTGCCGGCATCCGCAATTACGAAATCGTCAAGGTTCGCTACGTGTGAAGATCAATCGATCCCTGCGCATGGTCATCGCTGGGCTGTGGCTCGGCGGCCTCGCTGCCGTTGGTGGCATCGGCGCGCCGACGGCATTCGCGGTCGTGCCGCAGAAGATGCTCGCCGCCGCAGTGGCCAGCACCATGTTCTACAAGATGGCGCTGGTGGGTCTGGTGTGCGGGGCCGTGCTGCTGATGCTCGAGCGCCGGCATGCACGTTCCATCGCGGCGTCTACACCGCTGATGCTGGTGCTCGGTGGCCTGCTGTCGGACGTGGTGTGCGAGTTCGGCATGGTGCCGAGATTGCTGCAGGCAGCCGCCGCAGGTGCACCGGACGTCGCCACCTGGCATATTGCGGCGAGCGTCTCGTTTCTGCTGGAGCTGGGGTGCGTATTCGCGTATCTATGGACACTGGGGACGCGGGGCGGCCACGACGCGCCGGACTGTTCCGCCGACCCAGGCGACTCAGCCGAGTCGAACCTTCTTGACGCTTGACCGACGCGGCTTGGCGCGTTTGACCTTGCCGGTGCTGGTGAGGCGCTCGTTGCCGAACACGGTGACGCGTTTGATCTTGGCGCGGTGGGTGGGGCTGCTACTGGGAACGACCACCTTGATCTGGCGCGGCGCGGCACCGCTGCGAGCCTTGTCCGAAGCGGCAACTTTCGGCGCCGGCAGCGGCCTGAACAGCACGAGGGTCTTGCCGATCGCCTGGACGGCGGCGGCTTCAAGGGTGTCGCAAATCAGGCCGAGCATGGCGGCCCTGTGGGTCCGGTCGTCGTCAGCGACGCGAATCTTGATGAGGCCGTGGGCTCCGAGTGCGAGGTCGATCTCGGCGAGCACGGCCGGAGTGAGGCCCTGATCCCCGACCAGAACGACGGGTTTGAGCGCGTGGGCCAGTGCGCGCTTGTCGCTGCGTTCGGCCGGCGTGAGGTGGAGTGCGGTCATGATGTCCACATTATCTCTTGAAAGCATCCAATGAAGAAAAACAGGTTCAAGAAGGCCTGGTTGACGGAGCACTTGACGGACCCTTACGTCAAGTTGGCGCAAAAAGACAACTACCGATCGCGGGCGGTCTACAAGTTGCAGGAGATCGACGTTGCCAACCGGTTGCTCAAGCCTGGGCAGATCGTGGTTGATCTCGGCAGTGCGCCGGGCGCATGGTCGCAGTATCTGGCGCGCACCCTCGGCGCCAGGGACGGAAGTCTGGACGGCACCGTGATCGCGCTGGACTTGTTGCCGATGGAGCCGGTCGCCGGCATCACCTTTTTACAAGGGGATTTCCGCGAACCTGAGGTCCTCGCGCGCCTGGAGGCGGAATTGGCAGGACGCAGGATCGACGTGGTCCTGTCGGACATGGCCCCCAATCTCTCCGGTATTTCCTCGGCGGATGCGGCGCGCATCGAGCACCTCGCGGATTTGTCGCTGGAGTTTGCCGACGCCTGGCTCAAGGACGAAGGAGCCTTGCTGATCAAAAGCTTCCACACCGGGTATTTCAGCCAGGTTGTGGCGCGTTTCAAACAGCAGTTCCAGGTTGTGAAAGCCATCAAGCCCAAGGCCTCGCGCGACCGATCGGCCGAAGTCTTCATTCTTGGATTGCACCCCAAGCGCCGGGCAAATACGGTAGATTGATGGGGGATTGACCTATTGCAATACAGCAGGCGATAGGACGGAACTAAAATCAACACCTCGAGGGTGGGCTTACGGTGAAAAGTGCCGGGGCCGAACCCTTGATTCGCCTAGAATTGGACGCAGATTGACTGTTCCGGGTCGATCTGCATGGCCCACGCGGGTCTCGGGAGTCTGTCTTGAACAATCAATGGTTTTCAAAAGTTGCAATCTGGCTGGTGATCGGTCTGGTGCTGTTTACTGTGTTCAAGCAGTTCGATCGCACGACTCCCACGCAGACTGTGAGTTACACCCAGTTCATGCAGGACGCCAAGCAGGGTCACGTGAAAAAGGTGCTGGTGCATCAGAGCGGTACGCTGGATGTGACCACGAATGAGGGCGCGCGGTACACGTTGACGTCGCCGGGCGATCTCTGGATGACCGGGGACCTCATGAAGGACGGCGTGCAGGTGGTGGGCGCTCCGCGCGAGGAGCAGTCCTTCCTGATGCAGATCCTGATCTCCTGGTTCCCCATGCTGCTGCTCATCGGCGTGTGGGTGTACTTCATGCGCCAGATGCAGGGAGGCGGACGCGGCGGGGCCTTCAGTTTCGGCAAATCCAAAGCGCGGCTTCTCGATGAATCCAGCAACACCGTGACGTTCGCCGACGTGGCGGGCTGCGACGAAGCCAAGGAGGAAGTCAAGGAGCTGGTCGACTTTCTGCGCGACCCGCAGAAGTTCCAGAAGCTTGGCGGCCGCATTCCGCGTGGGGTTCTGCTTGTCGGCCCTCCGGGCACGGGTAAAACGCTTCTGGCCCGCAGTGTCGCGGGCGAGGCCAAGGTGCCGTTTTTCTCGATCTCCGGCTCCGATTTCGTGGAAATGTTCGTCGGCGTCGGGGCATCCCGCGTACGTGACATGTTCGAGACCGCGAAAAAGCACGCCCCCTGCATCATTTTCATCGATGAGATCGACGCCGTCGGTCGTCATCGCGGTGCAGGCCTGGGTGGCGGCAATGACGAGCGCGAGCAGACCCTGAACCAGATGCTGGTCGAGATGGATGGCTTTGACACCAACCTGGGCGTCATCGTCATCGCGGCCACCAACCGTCCCGACATTCTCGACCCTGCGCTGCTGCGTCCGGGCCGTTTCGATCGGCAGGTGTATGTGCAACTTCCAGACATCCGCGGCCGTGAACAGATTCTGGTCGTGCACATGCGCAAGGCTCCTGTGGGTTCGGACGTTCGTGCCGACATCATTGCGCGTGGTACGCCTGGCTTCTCCGGCGCCGATCTGGCGAATCTGGTGAATGAGGCGGCGCTGTTTGCCGCACGCCGCAGCGCGCGGCTGGTGGAAATGGAAGACTTCGAGCGTGCCAAGGACAAGATCATGATGGGGGCCGAGCGCCGCTCCATGGTCATGCCGGAGAACGAGCGCCGCAACACCGCCTACCACGAGTCGGGGCATGCGTTGGTGGCGCGGCTGATGCCACAGACGGATCCGGTGCACAAGGTGACCATCATTCCGCGTGGACGTGCGCTGGGCCTCACCATGCAACTTCCCGAGGAAGATCGTTACAGCATGGGGCGTGATCGGATTCTCAGCATGATTTCAGTGCTGTTCGGAGGCCGTATCGCCGAGGAAGTATTCATGAACCAGATGACCACTGGTGCTTCGAACGATTTCGAGCGCGCCACGCAGCTAGCGCGCGACATGGTGACGCGATACGGGATGTCCGACTCGATGGGACCGATGGTGTACGCCGACAACGAGGGAGAGGTGTTCCTCGGCCGTTCGATCACCAAGAGCACCCACGTGTCAGAACAGACCATGCAGAAGGTTGATGGCGAGATCCGGCGCATCATCGATGAACAGTACGGGCTGGCGCGCAAGCTGATCGAGGCCAACAAGGACAAGATCGAGGCCATGGCGCACGCACTGCTGGAATGGGAAACCATCGATGCGGAGCAGATCGAGGACATCATGAACGGGCGCCCACCGCGGGCCCCGCGGCCACCTGGCGCCACGTCGACCGGCCAGCCGCCCAGCAACGGGCGTGCCAGCGGTGGCCTGCCCAGCGATGCGCATACGGCCAGTCCCGCCTGAGCGTTGGGTCGACCCTTGACTCCCGCGGCCCGGCGTTGACCGGGCCGCTTTTGAATGCGCCGAGAGCCCTTGTCGATCTCCGCCTGGTCCGCTGGCCGATTCCAGCTCGCGCTTGCGGCGCCGCTGGTGATGGGCATTGTGAACGTCACCCCGGATTCGTTTTCCGATGGCGGGAGCCACGCGACCGTCGCGGGCGCGATCGCGCATGCCACGCGTCTGCTCGACGAGGGCGCAGACATCCTGGATGTGGGCGGCGAGTCCACGCGCCCGGGTGCCACCGCCCTCGATGCCGAGGCCGAATGGGAACGGATCGGCCCCGTGCTGGCGGAGTTGGTGCGTTGGAAGCAGCCGCTGTCCATCGACACCTATCATCCGGAGAACATGCGGCGCGCTCTCGATTTGGGCGTTGACATCATCAACGACATCCAGGCGCTGCGGCTGGGCGATGCGGCGCAGATTGCGGCCGACTCGCCGGCGGGCTTGTGCCTGATGCACATGCAGGGTGAGCCCGGCACGATGCAGAAAGCGCCGCGCTATGGCGATGTGGTCGCCGAGGTCGATGCCTTTCTCGCGCGCCGTGTCGCAGACATGATGCGCCTTGGTGTCAGCCCGGAGCGCCTGTGTATCGATCCGGGATTCGGATTCGGCAAGACGTTCGAACATAACCTGGCGCTGGCGCGAGGTCTGCCAAGGATCGTCGCGCAGGGTCTTCCGGTCCTGGTCGGCGTATCCAGAAAGTCCATGCTCGGGGCCGCGGTGGCCCGGCCACCGCAGGAGCGTCTTGCGGCGAGCCTGGCCGCGGCGTTGGCGTGCATCGCCGCTGGAGCGAGGATCGTGCGGGTGCACGATGTCGCGCAGACGGCAGACGCGGTCAAAGTGTGGTCGGCCATGACTGCGGGCACGGGCTCGGAAATTGCCAGGGAGGGGGCATGAGCAGACAGCATTTCGGCACCGACGGGGTGCGCGGAAGAGTGGGGCGCGGCCCGATCGTGCCGGAATTCGGGCTTCGTCTCGGCCACGCCGCGGGCCGTGTGCTGCGCGCTGCCGGATTGCAGCGCCCGACGGTCCTGGTGGGGAAAGACACCCGGGTTTCGGGCTATATGCTGGAGGCGGCACTCGAGTGCGGATTTGCAGCTTCCGGTTGCGATGTGGTGCTGGTCGGTCCGCTGCCGACCCCTGGCGTCGCATATCTGACGCGCGCGCTGCGCCTTGACCTGGGCGTGGTCATCAGCGCCTCGCATAATCCCTATGAAGACAACGGCATCAAGTTCTTTTCCGCCGGTGGCAGCAAGCTGCCCGACAGTTGGGAGGCGGAAGTCGAGGCCGCGCTGCCCTCCGCCGAGGGGTGTGTGCCATCGGAGCAGCTGGGGAAGGCGCGGCGTCTCGACGACGCGGCTGGCCGCTACATCGAATTCTGCAAAAGCACCTTTCCGAACCATCTCACGCTCAAAGGGTTGCGTCTTGTTGTGGATTGCGCGCATGGCGCGGCCTATCAGATCGCCCCCGCAGTGTTCCACGAGTTGGGTGCCGATGTCATTGCGATCGGTGCGCAGCCGGACGGGTTCAATATCAACCACGAGGTTGGCGCGACCGCCCCCGACGCCTTGATCCGCGCTGTGCGTGCCAACCGTGCGGACTACGGCATCGCGCTGGATGGCGATGCGGATCGGCTGCAGCTGGTCGATCGTCACGGACGCTTGTTCAATGGCGACGAACTGCTGTATCTGCTCGCCATGGACCGGCATCCCCCGGGGGTTGTCGGCACCCTCATGACGAATCTGGCTGTTGAACGCGCCTTGCGCGCCGCCGGCATGGAATTCGTGCGCGCGGCGGTCGGGGATCGCTACGTTCTCGAAGAGCTGCTGTGCAGGGGGTGGCAGCTTGGAGGCGAGGGATCAGGCCACATCCTTTTGCTGGACCGTCATACGACCGGCGACGGCATTGTCGCGGCCCTGCAAATGCTGGAGATGGTGGTTCGCACCGGGCGCAGCCTCGTCGAGCAGCTCGCAGCGGTGGAGTTGTTTCCGCAAACCTTGCTCAACGTTCGCCTGACGCCGGGAACGGACTGGCGTAGCCACGCCGGTTTCTCGCGGGCGCATGCGGACGTGCAGGCTTGCCTCGACGGGCATGGACGGGTATTGATTCGCCCCAGCGGCACGGAACCGGTGCTGCGCATCATGGTCGAACACGCCGACCCGGCGCTGGGGCGTCGATGCGCCCAGCAGCTGGCAGACGCCCTTCGACAGCCATGAGTCCTGGATGCGTGGACGATGATGGCAGAACCTGCATGTTCATCGAAATGTCATAATTTCGATGTCAAATCAACCTTCGTCACCGGACAACAGCCGGTGCATGACCTCAGGAGATTTCCGCATGTCGATCACCATTTCTCGTCGCCAGCATCTTAAGTTCGCGCTCGCCAGCGCGAGTCTGGCCGTTGCCGCCGCTACCGTCCCGATGGCCGCCCATGCGGCATCGGGCGTCACGCTGCTGGAGACCGGTTCCACGCTGCTGTACCCGCTGTTCAACCTGTGGGTTCCCGACTACACCAAGGCACACCCTGGTGTTCGCATCACCACGCAAGGCACCGGCAGCGGCACCGGGATTGCGCAAGCCATTTCGGGCGTAGCCCAGATCGGTGCGTCGGACGCTTACATGAGCGACGCCCAGATCAAGCAGAACCCCAGCATCCTGAACATTCCGCTGGCGATTTCGGCGCAGACGGTCAACTTCAACGTCCCGGGCTTGAACACCAAGCACCTCAAGCTCGATGGCCCGGTGCTTGCCGGCATCTACAGCGGCACCATCAAGAACTGGGATGACGCCCAGATCAAGGCGCTGAACCCCGGTGTCAAGCTCCCCGACCATGGCATCGTGCCGATCCATCGTACTGATGGCAGCGGCGATACCTTCATTTTCAGCCAGTACCTGTCGTTCTCGACCGCCACCTGGAACAGCAGCGTCGGCTACGGCACCACGATCAGCTGGCCCGCAGTGCAGGGTGGCGTGGGTGCCAATGGCAACCCTGGCATGGTGCAGGCTTGCCAACAGACCCCGTACTCGGTGGCCTATATCGGCGTGAGTTTCCATGAGCAGGTCGCCAAGGCCGGTCTGGGCACCGCGATGCTGAAGAATCGCGACGGCAAGTTCCTGTTGCCGAACGCACACACCGTCAGCGCCGCCGCCGGCGAGTTGATCGGCAAGACTCCCGCCGACGAGCGTATCAGCCTGGTGTTCGCGCCCGGTGCCAGCTCGTACCCGATCATCAACTACGAATACGCCATCGTCAACGCCAAGCAGGCGAACCCTGAAAATGCGAAGGCGATCAAGGCGTTCCTCGGCTGGGCCGTTGAGTCTGGTGGCGGCAACGCGGCCAAGTACCTTGACGCGGTGCGCTTCATCGCGCTGCCGGCCCACGTGCAAGGCCTGAGCAAGGCCCAGATCGCGAAGATCGAGTAAGTGGCCCGTGTGCGAGCGCTGCCAGCAGCGCGCGCAGGTGGTGCCGGGGCTCCGCGGTCGGGGCTCCGGTGCTTTGATGCAGTTTGCGGTTGGGACGAGGGTGCAAGGAATGCGATTGTTTCGGTACGGGCTGCAGGCGGTTTCGGCGCTGATTCCGCTTGCGCTGATCGCCGTGTTCGTGTTTCTCACAGCGTATTCCTGGCCTGCCATTCGTTTTAACGGTTTCGGCTTTCTTTTCTCCAACACCTGGAGTCTGGGTAATCTGTACGTGAACCCGGTCGAGGTGCGCGGCGTGCAGGTTCCGCCAGGCGCGCATTACGGCATTCTGGTGTTCATCGTCGGTACCCTGGCGAGTTCAGCACTTGCATTGTTGGTCGCGGTTCCGGTCGGCATTGGCGTCGCGCTGTACCTCGTCGAGTACGCGCCGCACCGACTGAGTGGTGCCTTCGCGCAAGTCGCCGAACTGCTCGCCATGGTGCCGAGCGTTGTCTACGGCTTGTGGGGCCTGGAGGTTCTCGCCCCGCTCACACTCAAGTACTTTGCGCCGGCGCTGAGTTCGGCGCTCCCTTTCATCAAATTCGTTTCGACGCCGGCAGCCAGTGGTTTTGGTCTGTTCACTGCCAGTCTCGTGTTGGCGTTGATGGTTCTTCCAGTGATTTCGAGTACCTTGGTCGAGGCCCTGCGCCGCGTGCCGCGAGAGTTGCGGGAGTCCTGTTTCGCGCTGGGTGCGACACGCGCCGAGGTTTTGCGCCGTGCCATGCTGCCAGCAGTGAGGACGCCGCTGATCGGCGCCGTGATTCTGGCACTGGGCCGAGCCCTGGGTGAAACCATGGCAGTGTTGATGGTCAGCGGCGGCGCGCTCAACTACCTGCCCGGCAACCTTTACAGCCCGATCACCAGCATGGCGGCTTTCATCGCTTCGCAACTCGACAGCGCCTTGCAGGACACCAGCGGCATGGCGGTACGCTCGCTGGCCGAAATCGCCCTTGTTCTTCTCATCATTGCGGTTATCGTCAATGTCATCGCTCGTCTCCTCACCCGACGCGTCGCAGTCGGTGCTTGAGCCCGAACTGCGCGTGTCAGGCCGGCGCCGCACGGCGGCGGTCGTGTTCGGGCTGCTCTGCTCCTTGTCGTTTCTGCTTGTCGTCGTGCCGCTCGCCGACATTTTGTGGACCGTGCTCTCGCGCGGCGCCCGGGCGCTGAACCTGCAGGTTTTCACGCAGGTCACCAATGGCATCAGTGGTGGTTTGCTCAACGCCATCGAAGGTACGCTGGCGATGAGCGCGGGGGCGCTGCTGTTCGCCGCGCCTGTGGGTGTGGTCACCGGCGTGTACCTGGCGGAGTTCGGCAAGGGCGTCTGGGGTAAAGTGGTGCGCTTCCTCGCCGACGTGCTCACCGGTGTGCCGTCGATCGTGCTGGGGTACTTCAGCTATGTCACTCTGGTCGAGGGTCTGGGTTGGCAGTTCTCGGCGCTTGCCGGGGCGATCACGCTGGCAATCCTGATCGTGCCGTACATCGCGCGCTTCACCGAGCTGGCGATGCGCCAGAATCCATCCAGCCTGCGCGAGGCCGGCTACGCACTTGGTGGTCGAGAGCATCAGGTCGTGTTCAAAATCCTGCTCCCGGCGTCGCGCTCGGGGGTGATCACCGGGGTGTTGCTGTCGCTGGCCATTTCGGTTGGCGAGACGGCACCTCTGATCTACACGGCGGGTTGGTCGAATTACATGTGGAATGGCCAACTCACGCACGAGCCCGTCGGCTATCTGACCTACGTGATCTGGAGTTTCATCAACCAGCCGTTCGCCTCCGCGCATGCGCTGGCATATGCTGCAGCATTCCTCGTCATCGCCGTGGTGCTGACGATCAACATCGCGACCCGCATGTTCCTGCGCAGGCACCCGTGACCCGGCCTGCAATGCGTGACGTGCGCCTCGCCCCTCACACCGAGACCCGACCATGAATCAAGCTGCAGCCGAACCGAACGCGGCGCCGGCCGTGCGCCTGTCCGTGCGCAAGCTCAGTTTCTTTTACGGAAAATTCCGCGCCGTCAAGGACGTCTCACTGGACATCTACGACCGCCAGGTCACGGCCTTCATCGGCCCGTCGGGTTGCGGCAAGTCGACGTTGCTGCGGGTGTTCAACCGCATGTATGAACTGTACCCGGACCAGCGCACCGAGGGTGAGGTATTGCTCGACGGGCGCGACATCCTTGCCAAGGACGTCGATGTATCACTGCTGCGCGCGCGCGTGGGCATGGTGTTCCAGAAGCCGACGCCATTTCCGATGTCGATCTATGAGAACATCGCCTTCGGGGTGCGTCTGTACGAGCGGCTCAGCCGCGCTGAAATGGACGAGCGCGTCGAGGCCAGCCTGACGCGTGCCGGGCTGTGGGGGGAAATCAAGGACAAGCTCGGCCAAAGTGGCATGAGTCTGTCGGGTGGCCAGCAGCAACGTTTGTGCATCGCGCGCGCGATCGCCATCAAACCCGAAGTCCTGCTGCTCGATGAGCCGACCTCGGCACTCGATCCCATTTCCACGGCCAAGGTCGAGGAACTGGTGACCGAACTCAAGAGCGACTACACGGTTGTCATCGTGACCCATAACATGCAGCAGGCTGCGCGCGTTTCTGACTACACGGCTTATATGTACCTGGGAGAAGTCGTCGAGTTCGGTTCAACCAATCAGTTGTTCCTGAAACCGATGCGCCAGGAGACAGAAGACTACATTACCGGCCGCTTTGGCTGAGCCAGGAGGCGACATGGATAAACACATCTCAACCCAGTTCGACGCTGAAATCAGCGCGATCTCGACCCGCGTTCTTGAAATGGGTGGACTGGTGGAGTCGCAGATTGCACAAGCGGTTTACGCCTTGCGCCATTTCGACATGGACGCCGCGCGAGGCGTCATCCTCAATGAAAAGCGGGTGAACCAGCTAGAGGTGGAGATCGACGCCGATGTTGCCGCCATTATTGCCAAACGTCAGCCGACCGCACGTGACCTTCGTCTGATGATGGCGATTTCCAAGACCATCACCAACCTCGAGCGCGTCGGCGATGAAGCGGACCGTGTCGCGCGCATGGCGCGTGACCTGATCGAATCAGGTACCAATCTGGCGCTGTCGTTCAACGAGATCGGACGCGAGGCGGATCTCGCGGTAGTGCAGATTCGCCGGGCCCTGGATGCCTTCGCGCGCCTCGACGAAAAGGCTGCAGTCGACATCGTCAGCGCAGATAGCGCGATCGATGCGGAATTTGATTCCTTCATGCGCAAGCTCATTACCTACGTCATGGAAGATCCACGCAACATCAGCGCGAGTCTCGACCTCGTGTTCATCGCCAAGGCCATCGAACGCATCGGTGACCACGCGAAGAACATCGCGGAATTTGTGATCTATGTCGTGCGCGGAACCGATGTGCGCCACAACAAGGAAGCCTTCAACGAGGTCGCGGGGACTCTGTGAGCATGGCCAGCAACATCTTGATCGTCGAGGACGAGCCTGCCATTGCCGAGCTGTTGGCGGTGAATCTTCGTCACGCGGGCCACTGCCCGATCGTTGCCGGGAGCGCGGAGGACGCCTTGCGGCTGATCCGCGACATACTGCCTGATGTGATGCTCATCGACTGGATGTTGCCGGGGATGTCGGGTCTGGCGCTTGCCCGCGAGCTCCGCCAGGGCGCGCGGACCAAATCCATTCCCATCATCCTCCTGACCGCCCGCAGCGAGGAGGCAGACACCATCGCCGGACTGGATGCGGGAGCCGACGACTACATCACGAAGCCCTTTTCACCCAAGGAACTGATGGCGCGCATCCGTGCGGTGTTGCGTCGGCGCGCGCCGCAGCTCACCGATGAACCCGTGCGAGCAGGCAATCTGGTGGTTGATCCGGCAACGCGCCGCGTGACCTACCACGCCAACGGGATCGAGCAGGAGCTCAAGCTGGGACCCACCGAGTTCAAGCTGCTGCACTACATGATGATCCATCCCGAGCGTGTGCACAGCCGCAGCATCTTGCTTGACAAGGTGTGGGGCGACCATGTGTTCATCGAGGAGCGGACGGTTGATGTTCACATCAAGCGTCTTCGGGAGGCGCTGACGCCAGCGGGATGTGCGGAGCAGATTGAAACAGTCCGCGGCGCTGGATATCGTTTTACGCATCGACAGGGCATTCCTGCGGCCTGAGCGCACGGCGCGATACCGCGGATTTCTGTCGTGAACATGCCATCCCGCACCATCGCGCGCGCCGTTGCGCTGCGGCTTGCCAGCCTTGTCGGACTGATGTTCGTGCCGGCTGCCCTTGTGGCAGCGTGGCTTGGGGCCCTGGCAGGGACGCTGGCAGCACTGCTTATCGCGTTGCTGGTGATCGGACTTGACACCGCGGCCCTCGTGCGAATGCTGAACTGGTTGCGATTGCCGCAGCGCGGCAATCTTCCCTCGGCCCCAGGTTTATGGTCCGAGGTGTATTACCGCAGCGCCCGGCAGCTGCGGCTCTGGGAGATGCGCCTGCATCGCGAGGAGGAAAAACTCCGGCGTTTCATCGAGGCCCTGCAGGCATCTCCCAATGGCGTCATGCTCATCGATGCGCAAGGACAGATCGACTGGTGCAACGCGACTGCCGCCGCGCATTTCGGTCTCGATGCGGCACGCGATCTGCGCCAGCACGCTGTGCATCTCATCCGCAACCCGGAGTTTTTTGCATATATGGCGGCCAAGCGTTTCGAAGAACCGCTGCTGCTGCGTCGTACCGGTGCCTACGGTACATTTTTACTCAATGTGCAGGTCATTCCGTATGGAGAAGGCGACAAACTCCTGATTTCCCGTGATGTGACCCAGGTCGAGCGTACGGAGGCGATGCGTCGCGACTTCGTCGCCAACGTGTCGCACGAAATCAAGACCCCGCTGACGGTGATCGCGGGGTTTGTGGAGTCCTTGCGCACCCTGGACTTCTCGAATGAGGAACGTGAGCGCGTGCTGGTGTTGATGCAGGAGCAGTCGGACCGCATGCGTCAATTGGTTGAAGATCTGCTGACCCTCGCGCACCTCGAGGGTGATCCCCACCAGCCTGCGGAGGAAGTGGTCGACATGGAGCAAATGGTCGCGCGTCTGGCAATGGAGGCCAGGGCGCTGTCCGGAGGACGTCACCGGATCGAGGCGATGGCCGATCCTGGAAGCCTGCGCGGGGCGCGCGGAGAGCTTGCCAGCGCCTTCACCAATCTGGTGACCAATGCGGTGCGCTACACGCCCGCGGGTGGCGAAGTGCGAATGTCGTGGCGGGTGCGGGAGTCCGAGAGTGGAGAGCCGATCTGCGAATTTTCCGTGACGGATAGCGGCATCGGCATTGCGCCCGAACATATTTCGCGGCTGACCGAGCGTTTCTACCGCGTCGACCGCGGTCGCTCACGCGATTCCGGAGGCACCGGTCTCGGCCTGGCCATCGTCAAGCATGTGCTGATGCGCCATCAGGCAGAGCTCCGGGTCGCAAGTACGCCCGGCAAGGGCAGTACGTTTACCGCCCGGCTTCCGGCGCAGCGTCTGGTGCGGCGCCGGCAGGCGGTGGAAGCGGCTTGACGCTGTTGCGCAGATCCATCAGCGCCTGATGGCTGGCGCACCCGGTGCGCCAGCCGCGTGCACGCCGCCAGGCTCCGTAGGCATCCATGTCCCAGGCGTTGCCGGGGCAGCGCCAGTGGATTTTCAACCCCTCTTCGATGATCTTGGTCTTCGCCTCCGCGTCGAGGATGGGCGTTGCGATTTCAACGCGCCGGAATAAATTCCTTTCCATCCAGTCTGCCGAGGACAGCCAGACGTCCTCGCGCCCGTCGGCGTAGAAATAGAACACCCGCGAATGTTCGAGAAAGCGTCCAATGATCGAGCGTACCCGCACGGTCTCCGACAGCCCGGGTACCCCCGGGCGCAGCATGCACGGGCCGCGGATCAGCAGGCGGATTTCAACCCCCGCTTTCGATGCCTTATAGAGCTCGTCGATCACCGTCGGCTCGACCAGTGCGTTCACCCGCGCCCAGATGCGGGCACGTTTTCCAGCACGTGCAAGGCGCGCTTCGTTGCGAATCTGCTTCACGAGATTGTCAAGCAGCGAGAACGGCGACTGCCACAGCCGCTTGAGGGGCGGGAATTTTGACGACCCGGTGATTTCGGTGAACACCTGGTTGACGTCCGCGCAGATCGCCTCGTCCGCCGTCATGAGGCCGAAATCCGTGTAAAGCCGCGCTGTGCGCGTGTGGTAGTTGCCGCTGCCCACGTGGACGTAGCGGCGAAGCGTGGAGGTACGTTTTCCCTGGCGTTCGCGGCGCACGACCATGAGCATCTTGGCGTGGCACTTGAAACCCACCACACCGTAGACGACATGGGCGCCTTCCGCTTCCAGTCGGGCCGCCCAGTTGATGTTGGTTTCTTCATCCAGTCGCGCCATCAGCTCGAGGATGACCGTCACTTCCTTGCCATTGCGCGCAGCTTCGATCAATGCTTCCATGAGTGCGGAGCTGCTGCCGGCGCGGTAAATGGTCTGCTTGATCGCGAGCACCGCAGGATCACGGGCAGCTGTCCGCACCAGATCGACCACCGGACCGAAGGCGTCGTATGGGTGGTGAAGCAGGATGTCCGCAGCGCGGATGCGATCGAACAGCTCGGGTCCCGGGCCCGGCCACTGGGGCACTGCCGCCGGTGTGTGCGCTGGGTAGGTCAGCCCATGGTCGGGGACCATATCGATGATTGCCTGCAGCCGTACGAGGTTGACAGGGCCATCCACCCGGTAGCAGTCGTCCGGACGCAAGCCGTTTTCGCGCATGAGCCGATCCAGGAGCGGCTGCGGGCAGGTGGCCGGAACTTCCAGCCGCACGGCGTCACCATAGTGCCGTGCTCGTAGCTCTCCTTGCAGCGCTGTGCGGAGATTGGTGATTTCGTCGTCGTCGACAAAGAGTTCACTGTTGCGGGTGACGCGGAACTGGTGCACGCCCAGCACGGTCAGGCCCGGGAAGAGGTCACCCGCGAACGCTTGCATCAGCGACGACAGCAACACGAAGCAGTGGCGTTCCGCACCGAGCTCCGCGGGCACCGCCAGCACGCGCGGAAGCGCGCGTGGCGCCTGGATGATGCCGAGATCGACGTTGCGGTCGAAGGCATCCGTTCCCTCCAGCAGCACGGCGAAGTTGAGACTTTTGTTGAGAACCTTCGGGAATGGATGCGCGGGATCCAGTCCGATGGGGGTGAGCACGGGAAGCACTTCCCGTTCGAAGTAGCCGCGCGCCCACATCAGGTGCTCCGGCGTCCACTGGTCGCTGGTGACAAAACGGACACCGATACCGGCGAGCATCGGGTAGATCGAATCCTGGAGCGCGCGGTACTTCTCCGCGACCAGCGCATGCGCGTCTTCTGCAATCAGCCGCAGGGCATGTTCCACCGGAAGTCCGTCGGGGGTCACGCTGCCGCGATCGTGCTCCAGCAAGTCCTGAAGCTGCGCCACGCGGGTCTCGAAAAATTCGTCGAGGTTGGAGGAGACGATGCACAGGTAGCGCAAGCGTTCGAGCGGAGGAATGGTGGGATCGAGCGCTTGCGCCAGCACGCGACGGTTGAACGAGAGAATACCGAGCTCACGGTTGAGCAGGCGCGTATCCGGCTGGACTGGCATGGGTGGGATGTTGGAAGCAGCGAAAAACGAACGTGTCGGGCGAAGAGCTTAGGATGTCAGTCTTGCATGAATTTCTCATGACACGTTTCAACATCGCGTCACGTTGTTGGGATGCAATTCTCCCATGTCCTTGAGTATCCAACATCTCGCCGCGGTCGACCTCGGGTCGAACAGTTTTCGCATGCTCGTCGGCAAGGCTGCCGAAAACGAGCATGGTGCCCAGATCTATCCCATCGACTCGCTGCGGGAGCCGGTGCGCCTGGGCGCCGGCCTCGATGCCGCGAAAAACCTCACCGAGGAATCGCAGCAGCGCGCCTTGGCGACGTTGCGGCGTTTCGGCGACCGTTTGCGGCAGTTTCAGCCGGAGCGGGTGCGGGCGGTGGCCACCAACGCGGTACGCGTGGCCAAGAACGCTCACGATTTCCTCGAGCGGGCGCAGGAGGCATTGGGATTTCCGGTTGAAGTGATCGCCGGACGCGAGGAGGCGCGCCTGGTGTATATCGGCGCCGCCCATTCGGTGTCACCAGCCGCTGGCAATCGACTGGTTGTCGATATCGGCGGCGGATCGACCGAGTTCATCATCGGTTCGGGGCTTGATCCGCGGATGATGGAGTCGTTGTACATCGGTTGCGTCTCGATGAGCCGGGATTTTTTCCCGACCGGTCTCGTCGACGAGCAGCGCATGAAGTCGGCGGAACTGGCCGCGCGGCGCGAGATCCAGATCATCGCGCGGGAATTCCGCAAGACTGGGTGGACGGCCGCTGTGGGTTCCAGCGGCACGGCACGGGCACTGGCCGATATTCTGGCAGGTAGCCAGCTCAACCCGGATGGCTTCAACCATGCGATCACCCGGGCAGGGCTGCGTGAGTTGCGCAAGATCTACGTGCGTGCCGGGCAGCTCGATTTGCTGAAAATGCCGGGGTTGAAGCCGGATCGTGTACCAGTGGCTGCAGGTGGGCTGGCGATCATGCTCGCGGTGTTCGAGGAGCTAGGCATCACCGAAATGGAAGCCACCGATGCCGGGCTGCGCCTGGGCGTGCTGTACGACCTGCTGGGGCGCGAGCAGCAGCGAGACATGCGCGCCCTGACGGTGCAGCAGTTCATGCAGCGTTACGCCGTCGATACGAGGCAGGCAACGCGGGTGGAAACGCTGGCGCTGGCACTGCTGCTGCAGCTTCATCCCGAGGCGACATCGTCGGAGCAGCAGGCGCTGCGCTGGGCGGCCGAGCTGCATGAGATCGGGCTTTCGATTTCGCACAGCGCGTACCACAAGCACTCCGCCTACATCGTGGCCAACGCCGATATGCCGGGATTCTCGCGCAGCGAGCAGGCGCGACTGGCCGAAATGGTGTTGTGCCACGCCGGAAAGCTCAAGAAGCTGGGCGATCTCGGAACATTGAATCTCGACCTTCGCGCGTTGCTGGCGCTGCGTCTGGCCGTGTTGCTGGCGCGCAACCGGCGTGATGTCGATGTCGGCAGTCTCAGCCTCACACCCGGGCGCGGCGGTGACGCGCAGGGTGCACGCATCGTTGCCGACGCCCGTTGGTTGAAGTCCTCGCCGTTGACGCAATACGGTCTTGAGCAGGAACTGGCCGAGTGGCAGCGCGCCGGGGTGAGCCTGGAGCTTGCGCCGGCGCATCAGCCCTGATCGCGATCGGGGCTGCGTGGCGAATCGCCCCGCTCAAACCCGGGGGATATGCAGGAAGTGGCGTGCGTAGCGCGGGCTGACGTCGCGCAGGCGCAGCAGCAGCGGAAAATCAGCAGTATTGAAGTCTGGGTCCCATGCTGGCTGGCCGCAAATGCGCGCTCCCACGCGCAGATAACCCTTGAGCAACGCGCAAGGTTCGGCGCGGAGATCCTGGCGCAGGCTGTCGACGGGGAGCGGCAGGCGCGCCTGCATGTGGTCTTCGATCGATGCGAGGTGGGTACGACGCAGCCGTGCCCACAGGCTTGCCGCGTAGTGTCCGCCATCGCGTATCGATACGCTGGAGCAGCCGATCATGGCGTCCAACCCGTGGCGCTGCATGTAATCCGCAAGTCCGCCCCACAATGCCATGATGACGGTTCCGTGGCGCCAGTCGGGGTGGACGCATGCGCGCCCGAGCTCGAGCAGACGCGGACGCAGTTGCACGAGGCGGGTGAGGTCGAATTCGGTTTCGGAATACAGGCCCCCAACGCGCTTGGCCTGGTGGGGGGGGAGTACGCGATAGGTGCCGACCAGTTCGCCTTCCGCGTTGCGTGCGAGCAGATGATCGCAATAAGGATCGAAAATGTCGATGTCGTACCCCGGACGCGGGCTGGATATCCGCGCCCCAAGTTCATCAGCGAAGACCTTCCAGCGCAGGCGCTGGGCATCGAGGACTTCGTCGGCGCTTCGCGCCCAGGTGATGGTCAGGCTGGCCGCGTGGACATGATCAGCGGTCGCGGCGGCACGGTAAATCGAGCCAGGGGTATCCAATCCGCGCGTGTCATCTTGATACATCGTTGGTCTCCTGTCGGTAACGAAACCATACGAATACGATGTGTCATTGCGGTGACGCTCCGATGACGCGACGATGACGCGGCAGCGTCGTGCGTTGTTGCAACAGGCAGCTAATCCAGCAGGTCGGGGCTCAGGCAGGCACGTAGCACCCGCGCGCCGGCGCCTTCACGCTGTCGCTCCACAATCCAGAGCATGGCCCCCTTGCGCACGCTGAAGTCGCTCGTGCTGCCGCTGAGCCAACGCAAAGCCGCGGCGCCCAGCGTGGGTTGGTGGCCGCAGAGCACGAGCGCACTCGGCTGGCCGCGGTGGTGTTCGATCACGCCCAGCATGTCATCCGCGCTGGCGCCGGGCGCGAGCAGGGAATCGGCGTACGGATCGTCGACCAGCGCGGTGGCGGTCTGGATGGTGCGGTGCGCGGGGCTGGCCCGCACCGTCCAGGGCTTCGGGACGTGGGCCTTGATCCATGCCGCCATGCGGCTCGCATCGCGACGCCCCTGGCGGGTGAGTTCACGACGGAAGTCACTGTCCGCCACGTCGCCGGGTACGGCGTCTTCAGCTTCGGCGTGACGCCAGAAAATGACCTGCAGGGGCGTGTGCATCGGATCTGACCTCGCGGGAACCACGCATGAATCGACTGACGCCGGGGAAGTCGCACTTTAGCGTGAATCCGTGAGGCCACAAAACGCTGTCCGCCACCATCATGCAGGCGCGGGGGACACCCCCCCCCGCCGCGGGGGGGGGGGGGGCCGCCCCCCGCGGGGGGGGGGGGGCACGGGGCCGGGCCCCCCCCCCCCCGGGGGGGGGGGCGG
>VFSW01003293.1_pt1 | contig 24238 bp, 20 predicted proteins | sample 5358111 | NCBI WGS metagenome assembly VFSW01 (sample SAMN11554181, study PRJNA540505) | mine drainage metagenome | isolation source: sediment from site ElyBrook_90M | place: USA: Ely Copper Mine, Vershire, VT | collected 2017
GTCTGGCCCGTTTTTCGCTCGCAACGCCATCCACCCCAGTAGTGTGAACAGGCCCTAGTACCGCTTGACAACCGCCTCGGGCGCCGTCCCGCTCTTGCCGCCAAGCAACCACTCCAGCGGACCCCTGATATCTTGCTCGCGTGCCTCGCCCATCACCCGCGCAACAATCTGGCCCTTCTCGTCCAGAATCAACGTGGCAGGGACCCTATTGCCCAATCCCGCACGCTGTAGCATGTCCACATCGGCGCCAACCCACACTTCCATCGCGAGTCGATTCTCGGCGAGAAACCCATCGACTTTACTGCGATCTCTTGCGTCATCTGCTGATACTGCGATGAAGCAAACCTTCTTTCCGGCATACTCGCGGCTAAGTCTGGAAAGCAGGGGGAGTTCCTCCCTGCACGGCGCGCACCATGTTGCCCAAAAATTCAGCACCACAATCGAGCCGCGCAGATCCGCAACCTTTTGCGTCTTGCCTCCCAGGTCTTTCAGTTCAAGATTGGGTGCGCGCCTGGCCTGTGCCGAGGGCAGCAGGCAGCAGAACAGCAACGCGGCCAACATACGGAGAAAAAGTCTCAAGTCCCCTCCTTGCGATCATTGGCAAAATAAGCACCGCCGCCGAAGGCCCCACCGGCCTCGCAGAACCGGCAGGAAATCGACGGCGGATTGCTCATTGGATATGCTGCTTTAGAAGCGGTGGGTAAAGCTGGCCAGCCAGAGCCAGTCAGCAAAAGCGGCATCGCCGTGGGTACCAAGTTGCAGATCGGGAACGCTTGCGATGCGATTCCGATAGAAGGCGCGATCGATATTGGCGGTCAGGTAGTCGCGGCCGTTGTGCAGGATATAGATAATGCCCGGCTCAAGAGACACGGCGTATCCCGGACGCCGGAAGCCCTCATTACCGCCGATCAGATCATGCGCCGGGACGCCCTCCTGGCGAATGCCCAAAGTGCCGGTAAGTCCGGGGACCGAGGCAAAGGAATACGCCACGCCAAATTGGCCCAGATATTCGTCGGCCGCCGAAATATAAGCGTTTTGCGAAGCAGGTGGTGGAAAGCCCGGAGGTGCCGGGTTGGCCACACCGTTTGTCTCAGATGGCGTCACCAGATAAGTCCCGTTGAGATAGACCTGCATCGACTTATTCAGCGATTGAAAGGCTGAGAGGCTGGCGGGAATAGCCCAGACACCGATACCGGGTTGGATGGAGTAATCCGCCGTGGCGGTCACCGCGGGTTGTCCGGGAATTTCCACAAAGTGGCTCTGAATGTTGTCGCGTCCGGTAGGCGCCTGCACGCCTAACCCGAGTTGGATATTGTGGCTGGGATTGGCGTTGGGGTTCCATAACCAAACCTGGCCCATCAGGCTTACATCGCCAACTCCGGAGACGCCGTAGTCGCCGATGATGTCGGTTGAGGGAGCGCCGTTGATGCTGCCGGCCTTGATGTAGTAACGGCGGCTGGCAAACTCAAGGGGTACATTGCCGGTCGCGCTCCACCGCGGCGTAATCTGGTAGGTCAGACTGGCATCGAGGAGGTTAATGCGGTTGCGCACCTCAGAGTGCCCTTGCTCGCGATAGACCTGTTCCACCGGTCCGACAAAGTGACGAAACGAGTATTGGTGTCGGTAGTCGAAGGTGATCTGCCAGTGGCCCTGCTGAAGATAGCCGCCACTGTTTTCAGGGCCAGCGACCTGGCCGACAGAGTGTGCGATGACGCAACCCTGCGCCCAGGCTCGCCCCGCCATTAGCGGAAGAAGAACCATGAGCGCTACAAGGATTGTGAGCCTTTTGGAGACGATTCTGCCACTGGTCGTGGCTTGGGTAGAGCCACAACTCCGCAAAGAACTTGCCTGCATGTGTTTTGACCTCTCTTGAATTGGGGAAATTGCTTGTGGGTCACGTGCAGGACATGCGAGTTTGCGGAGAACAGAACATCGACAGGCATTCCGCCTACCGCTATCCGCCGAATGCCAATCGCTGCCGTGCTCCGCTCATAACCTTAGCGAGCGGAGCAACGACGCACATCCGGCAATTGAATGAGGATTAGATCGTTCTTTCGATGTAGGCTCGAACCCCTGCGCCAGCAGATGAGTTCAACGCATCGAGGCGTCTACCTATTTCGGCATCAGGCTGCGCGCGATGGCGTCCAGCATGCCGTTGAGGAAGTTGATGGACTCAGGCGCGGAGTAGCGCCGACCGATCTCCAGAGCCTCGTTGATGACGATGGGAAACGGTGTGGACTTGAAGCCCAGCATCTCGCCTACAGCCATGCGAAGCAGGTTGCGGTCCACCGCGGGCATGCGCTCCAGCCGCCAGTGCTTGGAGTTGGCCACGATGAGTTCGTCGATCTTTTCCTGGTGGGCGATGGCCACACGAAACAGGTCTTCAGCAAAGCCGCGCACTTCGGGCTCTACCTCATCGGCGGCCTTCCAGAAGGTGGCGCGCACCTGATCAGGGCTCTGCTTGCCGATGTCTGCCTGGAAGAGCATCTGCATGGCAAGCTCGCGCGATTTGCGCCGCGTACCGGCGGTCACGCGGGCCCGCCTTCCGTCAGCTTGCGGCGCAGGCTCACCATCTCGATGGCTGCAACAGCCGCTTCAAATCCCTTGTTGCCGGCCTTGATGCCGGCGCGGTTGAGCGCCTGCTCCAGCGTCTCGCAGGTCAGCACACCAAAGCTGTGCGGAATGCCGGTCTCCTGTTGCGATTGGCCGATTCCACGCGACACCTCGTTGTAGATGGCCTCGTAGTGAGCGGTCTCGCCGCGCAATAAACATCCGAGTGTGATAATTGCGTCCACCTTGCCTGGGTTTGCCACCGTCCGCGCGGCGGCGGGTATCTCCCATGCGCCGGGTACGCGCACCACTTCGATGTCACCGCTCTTTGCTCCGCTGCGCTTGAGTGCGTCGAGCGCGCCTTCCAGCAGCCGCTCGGTAATAACCGCGTTCCAACGCGCAACAACGACCACAAACTTCATGCCCTCGGCGGAGAGGTCGCCCTCGATGGCCACTGGCTTGCCCTTCAGCGGATCAGTCCAGGCCCAGAAGCTGAAGGCAAAACCTGGCTCGGGTTCCACGGTAAAGATGCGCGATTTCCAGTGAGTTTCAGTCACCGGCTGAAGCCGCGCGACGGCTGCTTCGCCACCCTGCGCGCGGAGCCAGGTCTCCGCTGCCTGATAGACGGCATCGAGCGCGGTCACTTCCACCAGTACGTCAGCGGTCGAGGGGAACTGGCCATCGACAAATTCAAGATTGCCCAGCGGCGCCAGAAACGATGCACCGCGGCTGTCCTTTTCCTTCCAGCCCTTGCCGGACGCAAATCCCATCGCCGAAAAAAAGCTGGCGAGCCGGTCATAGACCGCGGCGCTACCGGCAGGACGAAGAAAGGAAATCCCCTTGATCATGTTTTGATTCTATCGTGCTGAGACGGCGCGTCAGCCAGCGCGCGGTATGGGAACAACATACCGCGCACCGGCCAACAAAAAGGCCGGCGCAAGGCCGGCCTTCAGTGTGACTACAAAGCGCGCCAGACTACGTTGTGGCGCGCGGCTTTACGGCGATTACGGTGGCCGGCACAGTACCCGTGGCCGGCGAGGTGAAGAGACAATCAGGATCCGATCCCGGTGTGCAGGCCGGCAGATTCGGATTGATCTGCTGTGTATCGGTCAGCGTCTTCACATCGATGTAGTGGATCAGGTTGTCGCCCGCGGTGGAGACGAAGAAAAGCGTGTCGTCGGGACTAAAGGCGCCCGTCACGGGAGCAGTGATCGCCGAGCTTCCGGCAAGGGTTACATAGTTCACCGTGCCTGGGGCGCCGCCGGAACCCGGTATGTAGTAGGGCAACGAGGCGCCCGGGGTGGACCCGTTGTATGTGACGAACGCCAGGTTGGACGCCGGCGAGGGCACTACCTGGTTGACGGAAGTCGCGCTGATGGTGAGCGGCTTGGTGGCAAGGACCTTGCCGTTGGTGGAAAGCGCCGTGAGCGTGTTCGACCCAGCTCCAGGACATTCGGTAGTCGGAATTGTGACTCCTATGTCGGTGAGCGTGGCCGCGCCGCCTGATACAGCCGCACCCAGGATGTGCTGTCCGTCCGTGGTGGCGGTCAGCACGTCGGTCTGCGCGCTGACAGTGTCGCCCTGGGGATAAAAGACCATGCTGGCGGTATCGCCAACCGTACCGATGGGGCACCAGGTGCGCGATACGGTCTGGGAGCCGCTGAGATAGGCGCCCACGCCGGGGATGGTGACTGCCAGACTCTGCGCACCACTGAAGTTGGCAGCGCATGGGGATCCGGCGGCACACGAAGTCCAGCCCGTGTTGACGTTATAGACATACACTGTGTCGCTGTGACCGGTGATGCCCGCCGCCACGTTCTCCGGCAAGTTGTTCAATGCTGCGCTGTCGGTGATGTACAACGTCTTGCTGTCGGGAGTCCACGAAGCGGAGCTGCCTACGCCGCCAAAGGTGGTAAAGGTTGAGCTCGCAGGGCTGTAAAGGTAAAAGACCTGACGCACCTGGTCGTTGATCAGCACCAGGTGGTTGTCTGGAGAGACCGCCAGCACCACACCCGGCACGTTGGGGTCCGGCGACTTGGCAATTGTGTCCGAGGCAGTGCTAAAGACCATGAGTGCGCGAGCGGAACCGAAATAAAGGTCGGTGCCGCTCTGGTCCATGACCATGGAGTTGGGCACGTACGGGAGCCGCACCGTGGATCCCACAGTTCCCGTAAGCAACAGGACGGGAACGAAGTACTGCGATCGGCCGGGCGCGGCAAACCACATGTAAGCGCTGGCCGTGCCGGGCGTCGTGACCGTAATCGGATTGCTGGAGATGGAGAGGCCGGAACCAAACAGCCCCAGCTCATTGATGGGAGCTGGATTGCAGGTGGTGGGCTGACAGATGGCGTAGATCGAAGCCTGACCGGGAAACTTGGCAGTGATCGCTCCGCCGCTGCCCGCGGTAATATTCAGCGGGTTGGTCGACTGGTAATCCAGCGTTAGACCGGTAATCGTGTTGCCGGCGGTGTCGGTAACGGTCGTGGTCAGATTCTGGGTAACACCCTTGGTTACAGTCACCGGCCCCGCAGAATTCCCATTCAAGGTGACCGAGATCGACTTCGGCGGGCATGTGGTGAAGTAGCCGGCCGACGACCCCGACCCAGCCAGAGACGCGGTGATAACCGCGGTGCCGGGCAGGTTGGCGGTAATCACATTGGTCGCGCTATTGAGAGAAGCAACCGTAGCGTTGCCGACCGTGTACGTGAGGGTGCCAACAGACGCGGAACAGTCGGGCACTGACTTCACGCCCGCAGGCGGCGGGCACACATAACCAGAGCTGGTGACCGTGGAAGGCGCGCACATCAGCACCTGCTGGCCATTGAGGCTATAGCAGGCCTGCGCGTCAAGCTGCGTGCTGGCGCCCTGGGAAAAGCACTGTTGCGGCCCCGTGCCGAGACTGGGAAGTGCCAGCGTGACAGAACTCACCGGCGCATGCACATACACCTCCACCGGATTGGAGGTCACCGCCTGTGCCGAGGCCGAGATATAGGCCGTGCCGTAGGGCAAGCCGCCGGTCTTGGGAGTCGGGCTGGGAAGATTGCAGATGGTGAAATCAGCAATGCCACCGCCAGAGTTGCGGTTCCACGTCCCAGCACACAGGTTTCCCGTCGGCGAGATGTCTACCAACTGGTTGTTGGTGGTGCCATAGGAATAGCGCTGAACGCCGGCTGAGGCGCCTTTGCAGGTCAGGGCCGAGGGCGCAGAGATCTGGCGTGTCTGTCCGAAGGCCAGCGAGATACCCGTGGTCCGCGGCTCCAGGTCGATCGAATACAGATCTGTGTCCTTCAATCCATAGCCCAGGCCGTTGCAGTAGTTCCCGGCAGGGTTACGTATGCAGCCGGAGATGGAAATCCCGGCTGGAATGGTCAGGAACAGTAAACAAACAAGCGTTAAATACCGCCGCATGAATCCTCCCCGCCCCACCGTGTCGAACCGCGGAACGGTCTCTCCGAAAGCATCAGAAAAATATGGTTTGAAAGCGGTCCGTCAACATGCCAAATACTGGCCTGCTGCCGGTAATATCCGCTCAGGCAGCCGACTCCCGGTGGTATTCCCTACCTTGCAGCCAGCCGACGAAACACACTCTGTTTTCTCCAAAGAAAAGTGTATCAGGACGGGGTGGTCACCCGGGCAGGAAGCCCTCCGGCACATCCCCGCGCCTTTTCCATAGACTCGATTTGCCGCCGATGGCGAGCGAGCCTGCTCCCTACGCAGTGGGTGGCATGTATTGCGCAAACCACTCCACCGCCCGCTCCATCACATCGCGCCTGTGGGTGGGGTCCACAAAGCCGTGCCCCTCGTTGGGGTAAACCACCAGTTGCGTGGGCACATGCTGGTCGCGCAGGGCGTGCCAGAACTCGTAGGACTGCGGTGCCGGACACTCGCCGTCGCGGTCGCCCACCACCACCAGAGTGGGCGTATGCGCCTGCTTGATGAAGTTGATAGCGGAGCTCTTCGCGTACACCGTTGGGTCGTCGTAGACCGACGCGCCAAAGTACGGAATCATCCACTGATCGATCGAGTTCTCGCCATAGTAGCTCTGCCAGTTCGACAGGCCCGCGCCTGCCACTGCCGCCTTGAACCGCCCTGTCTGAGTGACAGCAAACATGGTCATAAAGCCACCATAACTCCAGCCGGTGATGCCGACGCGGCCGGGGTCTACCGGATATTTGGCCTCGACTGCATCCACTCCGGCAAGAATGTCGCGCAGGTCACCATAGCCGAAGTCCTTGCGGTTGGCCTGGGTAAAGACCTCGCCCTGCCCGTAGCTGCCGCGGGGATTGGGCTGCAGCACAAAATACCCCAGCGCAGAGAAAGCTGCCGGACTCAAGCCGCCGCCAGCGCCCCAGTGCGCCACCACTGCCGAGGCTGGTCCGCCGTGCACTTCAACGATCAGCGGGTATTTCTTCGCCGGGTCAAAATCCTTGGGCAGCATCAGCCAGCCCTGCACGTGAAACTTGTCGCTGCTCCAGGAAAGCGAGACGGACTTTCCCCAGGCAGGCTGCACGCCTTCGTTCAGGTGAGATAGCTGGACGACGCCCGCCAGGCCCGAGGCCCTGCTCGTGCCGGGTTTGGCCTCATAAATTTCCACGGGACGGTCGAAGGTACTGGCGCGGAAGACGAACAGTGACCGGTCGGATGTGGCAGAAAGACTTAGCTCCATCCGCCCGTCGCCCACGCTGCCCGGAATGGTGAAGACGGGGGGCGCAAAACTGACTGGAGCGCCAGCGCGGGTCCGGTCCCCTTGCAGGTGGCACCGCGTCAATTGAGTGTTACCACCGGACAGCTCGCTGACAAAAAGATTCTCGTTGCCATCCCATTCGACCCAGGCCGGCGACGTTGGCCGCCCCTGGCTCACGTCGCGCGGCTGTCCCCCATTCGCTGAAACCAGCCACACATCGCCGCCCGTTGCTCCCTGGTCGCTCATCAGCCCGCCGATAAAGGCGACGACGTTGCCGTCGGGCGACCAGCGCGGCACCGCGATCTGTAATCCATGCAGCGGACCGGCCACGTCAGCTGGCGCCAAAATCGCCTTGGCCGCACCGTCGAGCTGCTGCGTATAGAGCTTCGCCACCCACCAGTTGTTATCTCCTGGTGGATCAGCCGCCACATACGCCAAAGACTTGGAATCCGGCGACCAGTCGAACTCGTAGACGTGGAGATTGGCGGGCGTGATCAGTGCGGGAACGGCTGGCTTGGCGGCATCGGCTGCCGCGACGGCCACTCGCTGAATCTCGACGCCGTCCTCGCCGATGACGCCAGCGGGCGGCTTCATGGCTGCCAGCGCTCCTGCCGGCCGCGTAGCGCCCTCCACATATAAGAAAGCCACCCTCGTTCCGTCCGGCGAGAAGGCCGGCGCATTTACATAGCCCTTCAGCTCAGTGATCTGCTGCGCGGGGCTGCCATCCAGATGCGAAAGATAGAGATTGTCCTGCTCGCCCGGATGCGCACAATCGGAGAAGAATGCCAGCGCCTTCGAGTCCGGCTCCCAGGTCATGTCACTCTCCTGGCAGTGCAGGTCCGGCTGGTTAGCCGCTGTCACGCGCTCGCTCTTTTTCAGGTCGTCCAACGGCGCAACAAGAATCTCCCGACCCGCGCGCGAGCCCTGAAGCCACGCCAGCCGCTTGCCGGCGGGCGACACCGCGACCGGGCCCACGACGTGCCCGCGATTCAACCCACGAAGAACCTCTTCCATGTGAGCGCGGTCCGGCGCTTTGGCGGTGTGTGTCTCTTGCGCCGACGCAATGGAGAACAGGGAAACGATGCACAGGGACAGGGCGCTACTGACGATCCATGTGGTCCGAAGTGATTTATGAAGTCGCAAAAAAAACATACGCAAATGCTATCAGGCAAATTCGGGCGCGGCGGTCACCTGGCGCACGGCGCAGGACACGCACTATCAGCCCCAAAGGTCTACTGTGTTGACGGGTTTGCCCTGCAGCTTCAGGTAGTAGAAGAGTTGGCTCTTGTGCCGATCGAGATGCTGGACCATCTGAAAGAGATGCCACCCCAAAACAAGGCGCGTGCCGGGAGCCCACGGAGTCTCCATCTCACGATTGCCCAGATCGTTCTCGCCAGCCTCGGCAATCATCTGGAGGGCAACGGCTTCGTCCTCGAAGAGTAGAGCAGTTCTTCGGCTTCCTCTGCACTCTGAACCCGCAGGCAGCATTTCGGCAGGCGACAGCATTTCCTCTGGGAAAATATCTGCCGTTGTTTGCCGGCAGGGTAAGATACCGCTCCGGCAGATGACGAACAGATGCCGCGCTTCAATTTTCCCGATCGAACCCCTAGCTAGCCGCGGCGTGAATCGCCAGCAGCTTTTCAAGCAGCGGCTTCAGCAGGTTCAAGTCCAGCGCATTTGCGCCGTCGGACTTGGCATTGGCCGGATCGTCATGCACCTCAAGAAACAGCCCGTCGATGCCTGCCGCCACCGCGGCCCGCGCCAGCAGCGGAATGAACTCCGGCTGGCCGCCGCTGACGCCGTTGGCCGCCGAGGGCTGCTGCACAGAGTGAGTGCCGTCAAACACTACCGGCGCCAGGCGGCGCATGACAGGAAGCGAGCGATAATCCACGACCAGCGTGTTGTAACCGAAGCTGGCCCCGCGCTCAGTCAGAAACACGCGCTCGTTGCCAGTGGACCGCACCTTCTCGACCGGGTGCGTCATGTCCCACGGCGCCACAAACTGACCTTTCTTGATATTGACCGCGCGGCCGGTCTTGCCCGCAGCCACCAGCAGGTCAGTCTGGCGGCAGAGGAACGCGGGAATCTGCAGCACGTCCACGGCCTCGGCAGCCACTTCGCAATGGCCGGGCTCGTGCACGTCAGTCAGTACCGGCAGCCCGGTATCCTTCGCCAGCCGGCCCAGAATGCGCGTACCTTCGATCAGCCCCGGGCCGCGAAAGCTCTTCACGCTGGTGCGGTTGGCCTTGTCGTAGCTGGCCTTGAAGATGTAGGGAATGCCCAGATCGGACGTAATGCGTTGAATGGCCTCGGCCATGCGCCGGACATGCGCTTCAGACTCAATGACGCACGGCCCGGCGATCAGGAACAACCGCCCTGCGCCCACCTGCACCGGTCCGATTTCGAATGATTGACTCACGAAGGCGATTCTACCCTGCCGGGGGCTTGCCCAAGCGCACGTTCCCGCATCGGTTCGCTCAGGAAAAGCCTGCCAGCAGTCGCCGGGCAGAGAAGCCCCTTGGCTCCTGTGGAGCCGCTAGCGACTTCCCAAGCCCCTCGCCGCATGCGACCCATGGCGGGCCGGGAGACGGCGAGGGGCAATCCCTCCGGCGGACGGGCGTCCACACCGGTTTATACGAGAACCCTGTGCTCCGCGCGGCTCCTCGACCACTCCCAAAGCGCGCGGTCCAGCGCGTGCAGAGGTGTCGCGCCGGGGAGATCGCTTTGCGGTTTCACGAGCCCGCGCTCAGCCAGACGCCTGCAAAAAGCCACATACTCGGCGTAGAACTCCACGTCGTGCCGCTCGTGTCCCAATGCTTCCAGAGCACGAAAATCCAATACGTTATACCGCTCCGGTGCGATGGCGGCAAGAATCGCGGAGGCGACCGGCAAATCGATGCCGCGCAACTCCGTGAGCGCTTCAACCGCTTTTCTCACCGACGAATCGGGTGAAGCCGCAATGGCCAGAACGTCTCTGATTTTTGCTTCGCTGTTGCCGATCAGGTAATGGACCAGCCGCTCGGACTTCCAACGAACAATGGCTTCGAGATTCGCCAGCGAGTATTCGCCGTTGCGGATCGCTGCCCCGGCTTCAAATGCTGCCTTCTCCAATTCGTGTTCTCTTTCGCCGGCCTTCTGCCAACACTGATCCGCCAACTGCTGAAGCTCCGATTCCGCGGGCTGAAGATTGAAATGAGCCATGGTGAAAAGTCCTCCGTTGAAAAAACGAAGTCACAATAGGCCCAGCAAAACTCTTTGTCAACAGCGGAAAGAACACATCCGGGTTATGACATACGGATGGCCGCCGGATTTCGGCTCGCAAGCGTTGCGGGAAGACCAACGGTCGCCTTCGACCGTGCAACTATCTTTAACTGAATGAATACGTTGCGCTTACCGTGGTTCCATGTTGTAGAGAAACACTGCCCGCAGCTCAATATACGGCCCGTGGAAGGCGCGCGGGAGCGGTGGGTAGTTGGAACCGGTCAAAGCACCCCATGCGGCACGGTCAAGGCCAGTGTCGCCGGAACGACCCTCGAGAACCATGCTGCCATCCATGAGGCGGCCGTTGGGCAGAACCTTAAAGCGAATGACGACTGCCCCGGATTTGAGAATCGGGGGGTTGACCTCGTCGGGAATCAGGGGGTCCCAGGTGCGCTCGGTTTCGTGGTGCCAACGCATTAGCCAGGAGTTGAAGTCGACGCCCTGGGTGTCAGAAAGGACCTCGACGCCACCCGTGCCCGCGCCTGGATGCATGGACAGGCCGGTGCCTCCGGGCAGATTGTTTCCACCAAACGTGGGGTTGCGCGACGCGCCGCGCATGGCATCGCGCAACTGGTCGGCAGGATTCTGCGAGCCCATGGCGAAGTTTGGCCGGGCCGGAACCGCCTGAGGCCGCGGCGCCTGAACCTGCGATTGGGGGTTGGGCGGCGTGGGCTGTGGCTGAACGGGGTTCTGTATCTCCGGCTGCTTGGCAGGCTCCGGCGGTGGCGGCGGCGGCACCGTAGGCTTGTTCATGGCCTCCAGCGTTTTCTTGTCGATCAGGGGCCGCTTCTCCGGAACCGGCTTGACCTTCACCTTGGGCTGCAGGCGGCGGAGGACATCGGGAGGCAAGTCAATGTAACTCAGATCTTTGCGCTGCTTGATGGCATCGAATGGATCGATGACCGGGGGCACCTTAAAGACATATTTCGGAATCCACGTGACGGCAGACAGGACGAACAGGTGGACCAGAATGGCGATCCAGATACCCTCGCGCAGCCGAGCCCAGCGCCGCTCGTCTTCGAGCTCGCTGATCATCTCGAGCAACTCGTGGGTATCGTAGTCCACCCAGCGCGAACGCGTGGTAATGACGCGCTCGGGCGCCTCTTCCGCAGGGTGCTGTTGCTGGTCCGGGCCAGTTCCTGCTGGCTCGTTGGGGTCGTTCACAGTGGTTTGAGATTCCGTGGTGGGCATGCTTCCAGCTGGAGATTCAGGGGCGCGCCTGTAGCTCCGTTGCGAGTCCTTCCATTTTATTCTCTCATCTCCAGCATGATAGGCAAGCCGTCCGCGAATGATATCGGAACCGTACAATGATTCTTTCTGGATGGACGGATTTGCGGCCGGAAAGGGACCCGTTTGAAGCAGTTTTTTGTAGGATTGATGGCCGAGTGGAAATTCGTCGTGCTGCCGACGCTGGCCAAGCTGGGTATTTGGGGCATTGGCGCGGTGGCGCTGCTGGACTCCTCTTCGATCCCCGTCCCCATGGACGCGATCCTGGCCGTCTACGTGTGGGGCGACAAGAGCCACTTCTGGCTCTATTGCCTGCTGGCCGCCCTGGGGTCGGCGATAGGCGGCCTGGTGCCTTACGGGCTGGGCCGGGCCGGCGGCGAGCTTTTCCTGCTGAAGCGCGTGAACCGCGAACGCTATGAGCGCTTGCGTATCCGCTTCGAACGGCAGGAGTTCCTGGCCATGATGATTCCCTCGATGCTGCCCCCGCCGACGCCTTGGAAGGCTTTTGTTTTTGCGGCCGGCGTATTCGAAATGCCGGTTTTGCCGTTCGTACTGGCTGTTTTTTGCGGGCGGATGGTGCGCTGGCTGCTGCTCTCGCTGCTGGTGCTCAAGCTGGGTCCGAGCGCGGTGGACGAGGTAGCGCACCACGGACTGGCTGCTCTTGCCATTGTGGGTGGGCTGGCGATTGCGGGGTTCGCCTGGTGGTGGGTGAAAAAGCGGCGGGCTGGAGAATTCGCAAGATAACGGGCAGCGGCGTCGTTTTAAGCACACCGCTTGGCCGATTTTGAGGATTGAGAGAATTCCGAACCGGGCGCAGATTGCTCGGAAAAGAACGCCAAAGGTCGCAAGTTACGGGATTTTTCCGGGTTCCCAGGCCTCGAAAGAGAAACCTGGAAACCCAAACCGGAGGACCCGGCGCAGTCTTGCGGCTATTTGCCGGCGAGGGCGTGCTGACCCTGGAGCGTGCTAAACCGCCTCACCAGCACCGGGACGCCGAAGGCGAGGCCGGCCATGATGGCGGTGGATGCCAGGTCATTGCGATAGAAGGGCACGGCTGCGGCGTAGCAGGCTCCGAGTCCGCCCAAGGTGCGAGGATACATGCCCCCGGCAGCCCAGACGGCGTAGTTCGAAACCACGAAGAACGAAGTGGGGCCAAGCAGCGCGCCCGCAGCGACGCGAACAAAGGTGGTGCGGGCGTGAAGCAGAATGTGCCCCAGCGCCATTGCCGCCAGATACCAGGCCCAGGTGGTGACGTACGCCTGCCAGCGGAAAGTGTAGTGGTACGTGAAGACGGTGAGGCAGTAGTCGGTGGCCATGAACGCAGCCAGGGGGGCCAGCATCTCGCGCCACGAGCGCCGTGCGCCGAAGTAGAGCAACGCTCCGCCCACAGCAGTGAAGTTCAGCCAGTCAGGGTGGGGCACGAGACGACTCAACACAGCAACAACCAACAGCAGATAGGCGGGCATGGACACCTCAGGCTCGGAATTCACCCGGGAAGATCTCCCCAGGCGAGAAAGCGCTACATCCATTCTGGGGTGCGCGCGCCAGCGGGTCAACCAGGGAGTTGTGATTCGGGTCCAAACTTGCCATGAAAGGGCCCGGTCCTAACTATTTCTGCGCGCGGCCGCTCATCACCTGGCCAGCTTCGTCGCGGCCGTCAACGATGTAGACCCAGCCGCTGAGAGGCGGCGGGCCCGCATGGCCGCCTGCACTCAGGAAGGAGTAGCCAAAACGCAGGTCGGTGAATTCAACGGTCGTCCAGGCGCGGTTGGGCGGCAGTTGCGGCGGGTCGAGCCCCGTAATAGGCTCCTGGCCGATGTCGCGGACGACGGCCCACCTGCCCCAGTCGAGATAGGTCTGGCCCAGGAACGTCCGCTTGGCTGCCTCGACGGCGGGCGTATCCGCAGGCTTGAAGAGCACGTCGCTCTGGGGATCGCTGTCAATGGAGCCGGCGTGGGTGTCGACTTCGGCGGTCTGGTAGAAGGCGGGGGTTTCCAAAATGGCACGCCAGCGAAAGGGATTGATGGGGTATGGCTCCAGGGCAATGCGCTGGACGGGAGCCGCAGCGACCTGGGTGGTTGCCAGCATGGCTCGGGCCTGAGCCTGCTCTGACCAGCGCCAGCACCACAGCACCAGCATGCCGGATAAGGCGAAAATGGCCCAGCCTCGGCCACGGAAGGCCGGGCGGCGCACGCCAATCTCGCTGTCGGCCAGCCCCAGCAGCCAGGGAAAGATGAGGGCGGAAAAGAGCAGGACCCACAGCACTGGCTCGACGATGAAAACGATGCTGCCTGCGTACCAGCGGGGATTGAACGGAAAGAAGGGACGGACGCCGTAGTTGTTGGTCCAGTCAAGCAGGATGTGGCTGAGAGCGGAGATGAGCGCTGCCAGGTAAACCCAGGCCCAGCGCACCGGTTGCGGGGCTGCGAGGCTGGGCGCGCCCGGGTCTACGGGGCCGGCAGATACGATGGCTCGCTTCTTCCGCCGCGCTTCGCTCCAGCGATGAAAGAGCCAGACCGCACCCACGGCCACGGCGGCAACGACCGGGGCGGCAATGAAGGTGTGGGTGATGCCGCGATGGTGCTTGAGTCCCTCGACCGGTCCGGCGAGTCCCCAGAGAATGTCAAGATCAGCGGCCTCGGCTGCCAGCACGGCGGCCAGTGTGGCGTAGGCCGTTTTGCGGTTGAGGCCCGCGCGGCCAATGCAGGCTCCGGTAAGAAAGTGAGTGACTGGCTCCATCCCTATTGCCAACCATACTATCCTCTACCCCACAGACGAAGACCTGTTCGCGGGGACCCCGGCTTCCACTCCACAGACGAAGGCCTGTCCGTGGGGCCCCCGGGGTGCTGTGGCAAGCCCTATAATCCACCCCATGATCGAACGGACTACCCACTCAACGACTGCGGCACGGCGCGCGGAAGAGTTGCGCGCGGAGCTGCGACGGCACGAGCACCTCTACTACGTGCTGGACATGCCGGAGATCAGCGACGCAGCCTACGACGCGCTGATGAACGAGTTGAAACGGCTGGAGGCCGAGCACCCGGAGCTGGTAATACCGGACTCGCCAACGCAGCGCGTGGGCGGCAAGCCGGCTGAGGGCTTTAAGAAAGTGCGGCACTCGCGGCCCATGCTGAGCTTGGATAACGCGTACTCCGCCGAAGAACTGGCGGACTGGGACAGGCGGGCACGCGAGCTGGCGGGCGGGCTGCCGGTTGCCTACATGGCCGAATTGAAGCTGGATGGGCTGAGCGTGGCTTTGCGCTATGAGCCAACGGACGACGGTGGGGCACGGCTGGCTGTGGGCATTACGCGCGGCGACGGACAGACAGGCGAGGATGTGACCTCGAATATTCGCACCATCCGCAGCGTGCCGCTGGGCATTTCGGCCGAGCGGCTGAAGAAGGCCGGTGTGCCGCCCAGCTTTGAAGTGCGCGGCGAGGCGGTGATGCCGGAGGCAGCCTTTCTGCGCCTGAACGAGGAGCGCGAACAGCAGGGATTGCCGGCTGCGGTGAATCCACGCAACGCCGCGGCCGGCACGCTGCGGACACTGGATTCGAGCATCGTGGCGCAGCGGCGGCTGGATTTTTACGCGTACTTTCTGCTGGTGGAGGGCGAGTATCTGGCAACCGGACAGCGAGCCACACTGGATGCCCTCGCCGCGCTGGGCTTCCGGGTGAACCCGCAGCGCAAGCTGGTGGCCAATGTGGAGGAGATGACGCAGTTCATCGACGCGGCAGAGGCCAAGCGCGCTGGGCTGGGCTACGAGATTGACGGCGTGGTTCTGAAGGTGGACGCGCACGCAACACAGTTGCGCCTGGGCTATACGGGACGCGCGCCGCGGTGGGCGATTGCGTACAAATTCACGGCCAAGTCGGGCGTGACGCTAGTCCGCGACATCATTGTGCAAGTGGGCCGGACGGGCAAGCTAACGCCGGTGGCGGAGCTGACACCGACCTTTATCGGCGGAACCACGGTGAGCCGCGCCACGCTGCACAACGCGGACTTTATTGAGCGGCTGGGGTTGCTGCTGGGCGACTGGGTGAAGGTGGAGCGCGGCGGCGACGTCATTCCCAAGGTGGTGGAGGTGATTGAGGACGCCGACCATCCGCGGGGGAAGCAGCGCTTCGTCTTCCCTTCAGTTTGCCCGGAGTGCGGGAGTGGGGTGGTGCGGGCTGAGGGAGAGGTGGACTACCGCTGCGTGAATGCCGATTGCCCGGCCAAGCTGCGCGAGACGCTGCTGCACTTTGGCGGGCGCAATGTGATGAACATCGAAGGGCTGGGCGAGGCGGTGGTGCAGCAGTTGCTGGAGCGCCGCATGGTGCACAGCGTGGCCGATCTCTACGATCTGACGGTCGAACAATTGGCCGGCTTGGAGCGCTTTGCGGAAAAGTCGGCGACAGCGCTGGTGGAAGAGATAGAACAGTCAAAGCACGCGGGCCTTGCGCGGGTGCTGATGGGGTTGGGCATCCGATTTGTAGGCGAGCGAACCGCGGAGCTGCTGGCCGAGGAGTTTGGCTCGATGGACGCGCTGATGGCGGCGAGCGCCGAGGAACTGGAGCGCGTGGAGGAAGTGGGGCCGCGCATTTCGCAGGCAATTCTGGAGTTTTTTGCGCATGCCAAGAACCGGGAACTGGTGGAGAGCTTGCGCGCCTCCGGAGTGAACATGACAGCGGAGAAAAAGCAGCGATCGGCGCAACTGGCGGGACTCACGTTTGTGCTGACCGGGACGCTGCCCACGCTAACGCGCGACCAGGCCAAGGAGAAGATTGAGGCAGCAGGCGGGAAGACGGCGGGGTCTGTGAGTAAGAAAACCAGCTATGTGGTAGCGGGCGAAGAAGCGGGATCGAAGATGGACAAAGCGCGGGAACTAAAGGTGCCCGTGATCGACGAAGCGGGACTGATGAGATTGCTGGAGGGTGATGCGGCTGGGGAGTGAGCGCGACGTGCGCTGATGTGTGGAACATGCAATGCCGTTAGCGTTCGCGCAGTCCCCGGTTTCAAAACCGTCTTTGAAACCGGGAATTGTTCTTCGGAATTTCGCGTTGCAGTTTAATCGGGCCGGGGCCGCTGTTTATCCCACGGTGGGCAGGCCAGCAAGCGCCATCGCAATTTCTTCAGCCGGATAATCGTAGTTCTCGAGTTTTCCTGCCTGGTAGTCGATGTAGGACTGCATATCGAAGTGGCCGTGCCCGCTGAGGACGAACAGGATCGTCCGCTCCTTGCCTTCTTCCTTGGCCAGGAGGGCTTCGCGAATGGCCCCGGCGATGGCGTGGTTGGCCTCCGGCGCGGGAATGATGCCCTCCGCGCGCGCGAACTGAATGCCGGCGGCAAAGGCGTCCAATTGCTGAACGCTCGTAGCTTCAATCAGCCCCAGGTCCATCACGTGCGACACCAGCGGCGCCATGCCGTGATAGCGCAGTCCGCCCGCATGGATGCCTGGCGGAATGAACGTCGAGCCCAGCGTGTGCATCTTCACCAGCGGCGTCAGGTGGCCGGTGTCTCCAAAGTCGTAGGCGAAGGGGCCCTTGGTCAGCGTGGGACAGGCGGATGGCTCAACGGCCACCACGCGCGCATGGGACTGCCCCTTGATCTTGCGGCCCAGGTACGGCATGACCAGGCCTGCAAAGTTTGACCCGCCACCCGTGCAACCCAGGATCACGTCGGGGTCGTCGCCGGCCATCGCCATCTGCTCGATGGCTTCCTGCCCGATCACCGTCTGGTGCAGCAGAACGTGGTTCAACACGCTGCCCAGCGCGTACTTGGTGTTCGGGTCCTTCGCGGCTACTTCCACGGCCTCTGAGATGGCGATGCCCAGCGAGCCGTTCGTGTCAGGATGCTCGGCCAGAATGGCACGGCCCGACTCGGTCTCCGTGCTGGGGCTGGCGGTCACCGAGGCGCCGAAAGCCTCCATCAGCGCGCGACGATAGGGCTTCTGGTTATAGCTGACCCGCACCATGTAGACCTTGCACTCAAGGCCGAAGAACGCGCAGGCCATGGCCAACGACGAACCCCACTGCCCGGCGCCCGTCTCGGTCGAAAGCCGCTTGGTGCCTTCAATCTTGTTGTAATAGGCCTGCGCCACGGCGGTATTGGGCTTGTGCGAGCCTGCCGGACTTACGCCCTCGTACTTGTAGTAGATTTTGGCCGGCGTATCCAGAGCCTTCTCCAGGCGGCGCGCGCGATAAAGCGGCGACGGCCGCCATTGCGCGTAGACCTGCCGCACCGGATCGGGAATTTCGATCTCCCGCTCCGTGCTCACTTCCTGCTGAATCAGACTCATCGGAAACAGCGGGGCCAGGTCGTCCGGCCCGATGGGCTTCAGCGTGCCGGGGTGCAACGGCGGCGCCATAGGCTCGGGCAGGTCGGCGAGAATGTTGTACCAGACACGGGGAATGCGATCTTGAGGCAGGTTGAATTGGATGGGATCCATGCCCGACATTTTAGCAGCGGAAGTGGATAACTTGTCTTGGTGCGGAACGGGCGCGCGGGCTGGATGGAGCCGGCACGCCCCGCGAACGGCACCTGAGAAGCGCTCAGCCTGCGCTCTTGACCATCTTGACCACCGGAAGTGCCTCGCCATTGGCGAGAGGCACCGCGATCCGCTCGACCTCGACATAGCCCTTCAAACGGTAGAGTGGCACACCGGTAAGTGTTGAGCCCATCTCGAAGCTCCGGAACCCGGCCGCTAGAGCCTCGTCCTCTACGCGCTTGAGGATCAGGCTGCCCAATCCCCGGCGCGCGAACTGCGGGTGCACAAAGATGGCACGCACTTTGGCGGCGTCCGTTGCGGGATTCAGCAATCCAGGCTCGCGACCCGGACCGCTGTCGGCGCCGAACAACGTCTTGCGCTTCGACCAGCCGCCGCATCCGGCGAGGGGCTTTTGCTCTTCCTGGTTTGGGTTCAGAAGCTCAGCGGCCGGGGCGGCCTCAGCCACGAAATACGTCCTGTCGTGAATGAGTTGCGTATCCAACCCCAGCACCGTGCCCAGCGCGCCTTCGATCTGCTTCGCCGTATAGTCTTCGGCCTGCAGGCCGCGCACTGAGGCCTCGATCAGCGCGTGCAGGGCCGGAATGTCCTCTTCTGTCGCCAGCCGGAGACTCAATACAGTTGGGCGTTCCATAGGAATCTCAGCCTATTTGCTGCTCACGATCTTCGCCGCCCGGCTGTAGGAGCCAAGGTTGAAAGCGTTCGTGTATCCGAGGTTGTTCAGCATCTTCTTGGCCATTCCGCTGCGCGCCCCGCTCTGGCAATGCAGGAGAATGACCTGCGTCTTGTCTTTGACGCGGCGCGGCAGTTGCGCTGCAATCTCGCCCAGGGGCATATTGATTGCCTGCGGCAGATGGCTCGACTTGAACTCTGCCGCACTCCGCACGTCGATTACCAGAGCCCCCTCTTTCAAATATTGCGCCGCGGCTTTGGATGAAACCTGACCGGCGAGCTTCAGCAGGAAGAATGCCACGATGATGGCGAAACCAATAAGGAGATATGTCCAGTTCATATCTTTCAGGTTACCGCGTCCGCCCGCTGGGCTGGGTTCCGGGCGCACTCTTCACGTGGCGTTTCTTTTGGATGCACCTCATACGGTGAGCCGAAAGTTCTCCACAGGAGCAAAAGGGCGATGCCCAAACGCACATTGCTGACGCGCAGGTCCTTCGACTCGCTGCGCTCGCTCAGGATGACAGTTTTTGTGCAATAGATAAGGAAATGTTCACACCAGTGTGCGAGAGCACAGACCCTACGCCTTGGCCACTTCAACCAGCACGGAATAGAAGGTAGCCGCCGCGCCCAGGTCGGTGAGCCGTTCGCTGGTGAGCGCGTTCACGTTAGCGCCACCCGCATGCAGCTTGGCCCAGTCCAGGCGCGCAGCCACCACGCCGGCCGGCACGCTGCGGTTGACCAGCGCTGTCAGCGTGATTGAACCGCGATCGTTAAAGATATTCACCTCGTCGCCGTCGGCAATACCACGAGCCTCAGCGTCTACCGGGTGCATTTCCAGGCGCTGGCTGGTGCGCGCCTCCATCTTGCGATGCCCGTCCAGGTTGGCAAAGGTTGAGTTCATGTAGTTGTCTGCCTTGCGGCCCAGGAACTCCAGCGGATAGCGAGCCGCGCCTTTGCCCCAACGCGATTCGGTAGGTGGAACAAAGGCAGGGAGACCGTCCAACCCCTGCGCGGCCAGGGTTTCGGAATAAAACTCAATCTTGCCGGATGGAGTGGAGAGCGGACCGGAGGTATACGGCAGAAAAGGCTGCTTCTCGGGATCGCGATGAAAGGCGAGCGGAATGTGGCCCTCACCCCTCAGGTCTTCGATGCTGATGTGCTCCATGCCGTGATTTGTCGAGTGCCCATCCGGCCCCACATTCAGCGCTTGCCCAACGATCTGCTCCGGCGTATCGCGGAAGCACTCCTCAGTGAAGCCCATGCGCTGCGCCAATTGGCCGAAGAGCCAAACGTTGGAGCGCGCTTCGCCTTCCGGCTCGATAGCCTGGCTGGAGAGCTGGACAAAATAATGGCCGTACGCACCCTGAATGTCAGTGTGCTCAAGAAACGTGGTGGCAGGCAGAATGTAGTCGGCGTAGTCGGCGGTGTCGGTGAAAAACAAATCGTGAACCACGGTGAATAAATCCGTCCGCATCAGGCCGCTGCGCACTGCGTTCTGGTTGGGCGCCACGGCTCCCGGATTCGAGTTGTAGACGAAGAGCGCATGCACGGGCGGCCCATCTTCAGGCTTCGAGCCCAGTTGGGTCAGCGCCTGCCCCAGCGTGGACATGTTCACGACGCGCGCCAGTCGCCCCAACGGCGAAGCCAGCGCCAGGTCGGGCCGCTCCACAGCCTTCTTGTTCCAGGGGAACGCGCCGGAGGTGGAAAGCTGGCCGCCTCCACCGCGATGCTTCCATGCGCCGGTCAGCGCGGGCAGCATGGCGATGGCCCGCACTGCCGTGCCGCCATTTTCTACGCGCTGCACGCCGTAGTTGAGGCGCAGCGCAGCGGGCCGTGTGGTGGCATACTCACGCGCCAGCTGTTCCACCTCGCCCGGCGTCATGCCGGTCCACGCCGCTACGCGCTCGGGCGTGTATTCGCGGACGCGCTCGGCCAGCAGCGCGATGCCGTGCGTCATTTCGTCGATGTACGCGCGGTCTTCAAGGCCCTCGCGCAGGATGACGTGCATCAGCCCCAGCGCCAGGGCCGTGTCCGTGCCGGGGCGAATGGCGATGTGCCAGTCAGCCAGCGCGGCGGTGCGTGTGCGGTAGGGGTCAATGACGATGAGACGCGCGCCGTTGCGCCGCGCCTGCTCCACCATGGGCCACAGGTGAATGTTGTTGCCGTGGATGTTCGCGCCCCAGGCGATGATGAGTTTAGCCAGCCGGAAGTCTTCTGTCGGCGTGCCCAGCTTTTTGCCGTAGACAAGATTCCACGCCACTCCGCCGGCCTCGGAACAAATGGTGCGATCCAGTTGGCTCGCGCCCATACGATGAAAAAATCGCCGGTCCATGGAGCCGTAGCCCAGCACACCGATCGTTCCCGCATAGCTGTAGGGCAGGATGGACTCCGGACCGTACTCGTCACTGATCTTCTGGAACCGCGCGGCAATCCCGTCCATCGCCTCGTTCCAACTAACGCGCTCAAAGGCCTCGTGTTCGCGACCGCGCACCAGTGGACCCTTGGCCACTCCCGACTTGCGTTTGAGCGGAAAGAGAATTCGATCGGGCGAATAGACGCGATCAAGATACCTTGCCACCTTGCCGCACAGGAATCCCTGCGTCACCGGCTGCGACGGATCGCCCTGCACCTTCACCGCGCGGCCCTGCTCGTTCACCGTGACCAGCACAGCGCAGGAGTCCGGGCAGTCATGCGAACAGACTGTGTGCACAATGCGAAAAGGGGAATTGGCGACAGCCGCTGACATGCAGTCATTGTAAGCTGAACGCGTAGGTTCTTCCGGGAGATTCAATGGTGCGCCTTGTTTCTCTGGTCTGACACAGAGGTTCCAAAGGCTGGAGGACTGTTCCGGGCCATACAAGCTAAGGCGTCTGGGCACGGAACGGGTCGGGATCTGTCTCCCGTGGAGGATGGTTGGACGGAGCATTCGCGGCGTCGCCATCCATGGCAATCTGCCGTGGAATCGCGGGGTGTATATTTCTTTCTGGCGGAAGACCAGAGGCAATTGCAAGGAGAAGATAGAGATGACAGTGCGGCGCAATGAGAGTGCGAAACCGGCGGCAAACGAAGTCCTGTTGATTACGAGCGGCGACCTGCGGCTCGCGGCCAACCAGACGTGCTGGCCCGCGCAGAGAGAGATGGAAGAAAAGTTGACCGCCGCGTTTGCGCAGAAGGGTTTCAAGCTTGTCCGCGCGCATGCTTACAACGAAGCGGAGAAGCATGGCTTCATCTCGTCGCAGCGCATGGGAATGGATGTCTTTATGGGCATTCACCCTGAAGCCAAGCTGGTGTTTGCGACGGCGGCGTGGCAGTACACGCACCATGTGTTGCCGGGGCTGCGCAGCCACCAGGGGCCGATATTGACTGTCGCCAACTGGTCTGGACAATGGCCGGGGTTGGTGGGCCTGCTTAACCTCAATGGTTCCCTCGTCAAGGCCGGCAAGAAGTTCTCCTCCATTTGGAGCAAGGACTTTACAGACGACTATTTTCTGGCCGGGCTGGCTGAATGGCTGCGTGACGGCACAGTCACGCACGATCAGTCGCATGTACACGCGCTGGACGCGCGCAAATTTCCGGCTGAAAGCGGAGAGCTGGGCTCAAAGCTAGCCATTGACATGAAGTTTCGCAAGGCAATCCTCGGCATCTTCGACGAGGGATGCATGGGAATGTACAACGCCATCATCGATGATGAGTTGCTGAACGCTGCGGGCATCTTCAAGGAGCGGCTGAGCCAGTCGGCGCTGGTTGCGAAGATGCGGACGGTGGCGCACGCGGAAGCAGAGGCTGTGTACCAGTGGCTGGTTACCAAGGGCGTGAAGTTCGACCTCGGCACTGACCCGGCAACCGAGTTGACGCGGGAGCAGGTGATCGAGCAATGCAAGATGTATATCGCGGCCATGCGCATCGCCAAGGACTTTGGCTGTGACGCGATCGGCATCCAGTACCAGCAGGGATTGAAGGACATGGCGCCCGCGTCTGACCTGGCGGAGGGGCTGCTGAACAATGCCGACCGGCCGCCGGTGTTTGCCGAAGGAACAAACGAAGAACTTTACGCGGGCGAACCGCTGGTGCACTTTAACGAGGTGGATGAATGCGCCGGTGTCGATGCGCTTGTGACCAATCGCTGCTGGAGCGCGCTGGGGCTTGACCCCTCCACCACGCTGCATGATGTGCGCTGGGGCGAGCACTACAAGGGGGACGGACTCGATGCATTTGTGTGGCTGCTGCAAATCTCCGGCGCCGCGCCTGCGAATCATTTCACCGGCGGTTATGGCGGAGCCAGCAGCGAGCGTCAGCCGGCCATGTACTTCCCTCTCGGCGGCGGATCGCTGAAGGGCATCGGCAGGGCGGGAGAGATTGTGTGGAGCCGCGTCTTCGTTGAGGGCGGGGCGCTGCATGCGGATCTGGGCCGGGGCACTGTAATCAGCCTGCCGCCTGCGGAGACGGAGCGGCGCTGGCGGCAGACCACGTATCAATGGCCGATTGTGCATGCCGTCTTCCACGGAGTGAGCCAGAATCAGTTCATGGCCCGCCACCGCGCCAACCACGTGAATGTGGCCTATGCACCCTCAACCGAGATGGCCGACAAGGCCCTGGCGACCAAGGCTGCCATGTTTTCAGAACTGGGCGTCACCGTCCATGTGTGCGGCACGACGCAGATTAGCTGAGGACACCGCGAACGAGCGCAGCCGGAATGGAAAGAACGGAGATGACGGGTTCACTCCAGACTGGCGACCGGCTGCTGGTGGTCTTTGATGGCCACTGCGGACTGTGCAACCGCGCCGTGCGGTGGTTGTTAGCCCGCGACCGGCGAGACCGGCTGCGCTTTGTGCCGTCCGAATCAGGAAAGGTAGCCGCGCTGCTACAGCGGCATGGCTTCGGCGTGCCGGACGCGGCGTTGAGTCCCAGCACGATTCTGGTGGTGCGCGACCCGGGCGGAACCGCAGAGCGCGTGCTGGATCGCTCGGATGCCTTGGTGGCGCTGTTGGACGAACTGCCGCGCCCCTGGCCGGCAGCGGGCGCGGTGCTGGGGTGGATTCCCCGCCCGCTGCGCGACCTGGGCTACCGGCTCATCGCCCGCTGGCGCTACCGCATCTGGGGGCGGCTGGAGAGCTGCCCGCTGCCTACGGTAGAGGAACGCGGGCGGTTTCTATAGCTTTTTCGCGCGCGTTGCCGCGGCCGCCTTGGCGGCGATCACCAGACCCACGGCCTCCAATGCAATCGCGACCCCGAACATGAAACCGCGCAGAAACTCGTTCCAATCGATTCCAGCGTGCGGAGCAGGGTGTGAAAGTCTGGGCAAGACCACGACGCCGAATACAAGGATCATCATCCCAACTGCGATCAACATCATCGCG
>VFSW01003294.1_pt1 | contig 24230 bp, 23 predicted proteins | sample 5358111 | NCBI WGS metagenome assembly VFSW01 (sample SAMN11554181, study PRJNA540505) | mine drainage metagenome | isolation source: sediment from site ElyBrook_90M | place: USA: Ely Copper Mine, Vershire, VT | collected 2017
GTTTCCTCTTCCAACTTTTTTTTGTTGTCACCCCGCCCGGGGCGGGGGGGGCTCGTTGTGCCTCCCCCACTCCCCCCGGCGGATGAACGTTTCGCCAATACTAGCCGCCTGTGCAGCCGCACTGCGCCCGCGTTTACCTTTGTGCCTGCCCGGAATGGACGCGGCATGAAGCGTGCCGAAAATCGTGGTTTTACCCTGATCGAACTGCTGGTAGTAATGCTGCTGATGGTGATTGTACTCGCCATGGCCGGCCTCGGTATGGGTAGCAGCGAGTCGCGCGCCCTTGAAAACGAGGCGGATCGCCTGGCTTTGTTGCTGCAGAGTGCGCGTCAGGAATCGATTCTTCAGGGAAAGGTCTTCGCCGTGGCGTTTACGGCCGGCGGTTATCAGTTCCTGGCTCTTGACAATCAGACTGGCAAATTCAGCCCCATCAAGGCGGATGACATGTTGCGTGCCCGCAAGCTTCCTGCGGCCATTCGCATTCGATCTGTCGATATCGACGGGTCTCCGCAGGGCAGCAAGCCGAAACTGATCCTGCTGCCCACGGGCGAATTGCCGACGTTCAGCATCATCCTCGCCCACGGAGCCAGCGTCTGGAGCGTGCAAGGTACGCCCGATGGCGATATCAAGACGGCGCGGCCGCATGCCTGACCGCCGGCAACGAGGCTTTACACTGATCGAGGTCCTGGTCGCGCTCGCCGTGCTTGCCATTGCGCTTGCGGCCGTAATGCGCGTTGTGACCCAGTCGATCGAGAGCAGCATCAGTCTGCGCGATCACCTTGAGGCACAGTGGGTAGCGGAAGATCGCATGACCAAGCATCAGCTGCGTGGAGACTGGCTGTCACTCGACACTACGACGGGGACTACCGAATTCAATGGCCGTGACTGGAACTGGACGGAGAAGGTATCGGCAACCCAGTTCGACAAGTTCCGCCGTATCCAGATTGACGTGCGCATTGGCAAGGACAAGGAAGTGCTCGGACATATTGTGGGCTTCCTGGGAGCGCCCGGATGAAGCTCGGTCGCGCGAACATTGCGGGCGCAGGCGGATTTACGCTGCTCGAGATGCTGGTGGCGATCGCAATTTTTTCGATCATGTCCGCGATGGCCTACGGGTCGCTCAGCCAGGTGCTGCGCAGCCGCGACCGGGTTACAACCGAGCGTGAATTCTGGACCGGGCTTGCTCTCGGTTTTTCGCGCATGGAAGATGATCTTTCCCAGGCGCGGCCCCGCACCGTGCGCGACATTGATGGCTCGGTTTTGTATGCGTTCATTGTTCATCCCACTGACACGCGTGCACTGACTGCCCCCAGCCTCGAATTCACGCGCGGCGGCGAACTGGTGATGGGAGATGCCATACGCAGCGATCTCGAGCGTGTCGCTTATGAACTACACGACGGTGTTCTGTGGCGCATGAGCTGGCCGGTGCTTGATCGGGCGCCCGATACCAAGCCGATTGAATCTCCGGTCGTGCGTAACGTGACTGACTTCCGTGTGCGTGCCTTTGGCATCGACGATCAGTGGGATGACGTATGGCCGCAGCCGCCCACGACTTCCGTGGGCATCGTCCCGCCTGATTCGATGCCGCGCGGCGTCGAGGTGACGCTCGCGATAAAGAACCGCGGCGAGTTCACGCGGCTTTTTCTTATCCATGAATGAGCGCCGGCATAAGTCACATCGGCCGCCGCGCCTTGAGCGCGGGCTCGCGCTGATCACGGCGATGCTTGTTGTTGCGATCGTGGCCACAATCGCAGCCTATCTCAGTCTTGGGCAGGAGATATGGATACGCCAAACACAGAATCTGGCGGACCGATCACAGGCCGACAAGGTTGCTGATGGTGCGCTCGTGCTCGCGCTCCAGGTCCTGAATGCCGCGGCCAAGGACAACAAACCGACCGACGATTTGACCCAGAACTGGGCGCGCACTCTGCCACCAATGCCGGTAGAAAACGGCACTGTGACAGTCGTGATCAATGATGCACAGGCGCTATTCAATCTGAACAGTGTTTGTTTGAACGGAGTGCCGAGCCAGCCCTACATCGGGGTGTTCCAGCGGCTGCTCCAGTCGCTTGGACTTGATCCTACCCTTACGGATGCGCTCATTGACTGGATCGATCCAGACAGTCAGCCGCGACCAAACGGCGCCGAGGATCTTTACTACCTGACTCTCAAACCGCCGTATCGGACCGCCAACCAGCCACTCCAGAGCGTGGACGAGTTGCGCCTCGTGCGTGGATTCGATTCGAAAACCGTGGAAAAGCTCGCCCCCTATGTGGCAGCGCTGCCTGTGCAGACCCCGGTCAACATCAATACGACCAATGCGGTCGTGTTGAGCGCGCTTTTCAATAATCTGTCCCTGCAGGCCGCCCAGGGGCTCGTTGACCAGCGCGATAAGAATAACCAGCCGTTTGCCGGCAAATCCGATCTTCAGACGCGCGCCGGACAGGCGCCGGTAGACGATTCGACCTATGATGTGAAAACCTCCTATTTCCTCGTTGATGTGCAGACGAATTTCGGCCGGCTGTTCAGGGAAACCCAGACCCTGATCAGTCGCCCGCCGGGCGGCCAACCGTCCGTGATCCTGTGGCAGTCCGGGGTTCTGGCGGCCCATCTGGCCCAAAACCAGGATGACCAGTGAACTGCTGCATACAGCGATGGAACGGAACCGCGCATAGCAGGTAAACTGTGCGCATAACGGATTGCCACAGCAATCAGCCCAAAACCTCAAGAATCTTGACAGGCACATGCTTAACTGGCAGCGAACCGACAAGGCCCAGTGGTCAAAAATCCAATGATGACGGCACCTGCCAAACTCCGCACACTGGGTTTTCGCGCCGCGGAGCGGGGGATCTTGAGCCTGCGCTTGCCGGCAGGCTGGCCGGAATGCGGGTTGCCGGTGTTATGGTGGTGGCGCGGGGCAGATGGAACCCTGCAACACGGGCAGGTCGGCAATTTAAGCGAGCTGCCGCCCGGCACCCGTGCCGGGCGTATCCATGTATGGACGCCGGCGGCAGAAACCATGCTCACGCAGGTCACGCTGCCAACCCGCTCGCGCGCCAAGATCGCGCAGGCGTTGCCGTACGCACTGGAAGACCAGCTTCTCGGTGAACCCGAGAGCCTGCATTTTGCCTACCGGCCGCGACCCGATGGCAGTCTCGCGGTCGGGGTGACAGGACGCGAGCGCCTTCAGTCCTGGATAAGCGCGCTTGACGCGGCAAGTCTTGAGCCCGCCGCATTGTGTCCGGCAACCCTGGCCCTTCCCTGGGACGGGCACAGCTGGTCGCTCGTGCTCGAGGGCGACGAGGCAGTCGTGCGTACAGGCCCATGGTCCGGGTTCACCTGCAGCCAGCCGCCGGATAGCGCGGTACCGGAAACCTTGGCGCTGGCCCTGCGTGAGGCGCAGGCAACCGTGCACCCTCCGCAATCACTCCTCATCTTTAATCCGCCACCCGGCATTGATTTGGCGCGATGGTCTGCTGTGCTTGGCCTGCCGGTTGATGTTCGGGCGGGAGAGTTCTGGGCGCAGGGGCCGGGGAGTCCGATTTTCAGTCTATTGCAGAGCGAATTTGCGCCACTTGATCAGCTGCGTCAGGTAATGCGTGTGCTGCGACCGGCCGCAGTCATGATCCTGATCTGGTTCGTAATCGGTTTTGCCATCAATCTCGGTGATTGGTGGCGACTCACCCATGTCGAGCACGCCCAGCGTCAGGAAATGCTTGCGCTATTCAGGCGCAGTTTCCCGGATGCGCGCACGGTGGTGGATCCTGCACTTCAGATGGAGCGCAACCTGGCGGCGCTGCAGTCAGGCAGCGGCCGGTCGGGACCTGGAGATCTTCTGTCGCTGCTTGTTCTGGCTGGCCCAGTGATCCAGTCCAACCCCGCAGCGCACCTTCAAAGCCTGCAGTATGCGGATGCAAGTGTCACATTCGATCTCAGCGTACCGGACTACCAGGCAATAGAGGCGTTGCATAACGCACTTGCAGCGCGTGGCCTTGTTACCGAAGTGGTGAACGCCAACAGTCACAATGGCACTGTGGACGGCCGCATTCGCATCAAGCCGGGATCGTCTCCATGAACCTGTCTGATTTTCCGTTGTTGGAACCCTATCTGGCGCGCTGGCGCGCGCTTGAAGCACGTGAACGTCTTGCGCTTTCGATCGCGGCATCGGCACTGGCAGTTTTTGTGTTTTATGCATCGCTGTGGTCGCCCATGGAACAGGATCTCAAGCGCCTGCGTGTCGAAGTGCCGCAGGACCAGGCACGCCTGACTGTGATGCGCGCACAGGCGTTGCAGCTTGCGCAATTGCGCGCAAGTGGCGCCGTGACCCACGCAAGTGGCGGCGCTATCCTGGCGACCCTCGAGCAGTCCGCAGCGTCCCACGGACTCAAGCAGGCGCTTACCCGAATGGAACCGGACGGCGCCACCGGCGCGCGCCTGACTCTTGAGAATGTGTCGTTCAATACTGTCGTTACGTGGCTGAACGAGTTGCAGACGCGCAACGGTGTGCGCATCGAGAGCGCCAGCATTGATGCCCAGACGTCGCCTGGCATGGTCAACGTGCGCCTGCAGTTGCAGGGACCGGGAGCATGAAGCGCCATTGGCTGTATTATGGTTCGCTCGAGATCGGGCTTTACCTGATATTCCTGATAGTAACGGCCCCGACTGCATGGATAGCATGGACCCTGGTACGGTTCAGCCACGGTGTTGTCAGCCTGAATGAATCCCAGGGTACCGTCTGGCGAGGGCAGGGCGACATCGTTATTCATGATGCTTCATCCCCGCCACGGCGCCTGGGCACAGCGCGCTGGTCGATCAACCCACTGTGGCTTTTCGCCGGACAGGTACAGATGCACACCGCGCTGAGCGGTCCCGGCACCGATGTTGATGCGATACTGCGTTTTGGCTACCGGCGACTTGTTTTAAGCGATGTTTCAGCGAGCTTTCCGGCGCAGCTCCTGGCGGAGTTTTACGGGCCGGCCGGGCTGATCAATCCATCAGGGCAGGTGCGCGTCAGCGCCAAGGAGTTCACGCTTAAGCGAGGCGATGCCCGTGGAAATGCCATAATTCAATGGCAGGGTGCGAGCAGCAGCCTGTCGAGCGTCCAGCCACTCGGGGATTATCGGCTGTCCCTGGATGGACACGGCAATTCCGCGATTCTCCAACTCGAAACCGTCAGCGGCGCCCTTTCCGTGAGCGGACAGGGTCAGTGGCAAGTGACAAGCGGGCAGTTCCAGTTCAACGGGGCGGCCAAGCCGGTTGCGCAAGCGGCGGAACTTGAGCCAATGCTGAGATTGTTCGGTCCTGACACCGGGAACGGTAAGCGGCTTTTTTCAGTAAATAGCCGTTTTCCTATTTTTGCAGCGCCCTAACCGAATTTGAAAAGCACATCGGTGGCAGGGATGGCGGGCGGTGATTGCGGCGTCGCTTCGCAAATGACGGAGACCTGTGATTTGAATTCGGTGGGGCCGCTTTCCATGTCATATTTCCATTCCATCGGAAACAGGTTGTTTTCGAGACGGCATGCTTAAGTTTATCCGGAAAGCGTGGCTGGCGCTCTTCATTCTGGCGAGCATGGTTTTCGTGGCCGGCTATTTCTATAGTGACGCAATCAAATTGCGACACGCGCTGCATCTTTCCCTCGGGTTTCTAATTGCCACTGCCGTGATTCAGGCGACATTTTGGTTCACGGCGAGCTCCATCTGGCGGCAGATTGTGTCGATGTTTTCTTCTGCCAGATTTTCCCTGCTGCAAAGCTTCAGCCAGCTGGCAATGGTGGGAATCGGGAAGTATCTGCCCGGGAAGGTATGGGGAATGGTTGCGCGCGGGCTGCACCTGAAAAAGCATGGAGTCAACCTGGAAAAATCGTTCCTTGCGACCTTCTATGAGCAGTATATCCTGCTGCACGCAAGTGTCGTCCTTTGTGCGGCACTTGTGGTTGTCTTGCTGCCAGACCGGTTCTACTGGCTGTCCGGCGCAGCGGTGGTTCTCGCGGTGCTCCTGGGTACGACTTTGCGGGACTACGGCATCCGCGGGTTCCTTTTTTTCTGGCGAAAATTTAGGAAAGGTGGCCCGGCGATGGCCCGGACCAACATCCCGACGCGCGCCTACCTTGTGCTGCTCGGCAGATTTACTTTGCTGTGGGTGTTGAACGGCCTGGTTTTCAGCAGCCTTTATTTCGCTCTTTTCAATTCGCCGCTTGATACTGCACTGATCGCGATCTTGATTCTTGCCAATACTGCCGGTATTACGATCGGGTTTCTGGCTTTATTCGCCCCGGGAGGCATTGGCGTCCGGGAACTGGTCAGCAGCGCCGTCCTCGCACATGCCGTGCCGGTGGCCGACGCCGTGCTTTTGACCCTGATTTACAGGCTCTGGGTGGTTGCAATGGAAATGCTGAGCGGCATCGCAATCCTGCCAATCATCACAGCATTTGGGGCTTCACGGGGAGCGGAATGAAGGATCCGGATTTCGATCAAGCTGCCTATTGGACGCGCCGCATCGGCGGAGACATTGATCTCGGTGTGGTCGGGCATCGGTCGCTGGGGCGCACCTATAACGAATACATTTACCGGAGGCGCGCGGTTATTCTTAGGGCGGCCATCGAGGAACTGGGGCTGGATCCGGTAGGTTCGAAGGTCCTGGATGTCGGAGCAGGCAGTGGCTATTACGTCGATTTCTGGCAGGCGCTGGGCGTTCCAATCCTCGTCGGAATTGACTTGTCCAGGGAGGGTATTGAACGACTGGCAGAAAAGTACCCTGAGTACCGCTTTCTGTGCACGGATGTCAGCAGCCCCCAGATTTCAGCGACCATAGAATCGCGGTTTTCCGTGATCACGATGTTTGACGTCATTTATCACATTACCGACGACGCTGCCGCGCAACGGGTGTTCAATTCACTGTCCGGACTGCTGGAGCAGGACGGATACCTTCTGGTGTTTGACCATATTATGGGCAAAGACTATGCGTTGCGCGAACATGTCAGATATCGTGGGCAGCGGCATTATGCCGAGATGTTGCGCCAGGCCGGTCTCGAGATGGTCGGGCGCAGACCGCTGTTTGTATTTCTGGAGCCGCCGGTGACCGGACACAGGTCTGCGGATTTTCTGATCAGTGGCTTATACTTCGTGGCTGGAATTCTCATGAGGCGCTGGAGCCGGCTGGGCAGTGTTGTCGGTCGCCTTGTCTACAGCCTTGATGAGCGGCTCAGCCGGTCGGGCGTGAAAACGCCCAATCACGAACTGCTCATCATCAGGAAGCGCGCGCAATCCGTTTCCTAGGCTGGTAGCGAATCGATTAGCTCGCAGAAGCGAGCAGCGGTGCGGGTCCAGTCGCAAGTCTTTAGGACATGATCCCGGCCGCGTTCCGCCAGTTGCCGCCGCAGGTCGGCATCGGCCAGCAGTGCAAGAATCCTGTGGGCAAACTTTTCGGAATCATTTCTCGGTACTGTTGATCCGGTTATCCCGTCGATGATCAGGTCCCGTATTCCTGGTATATCGGTCGCGATGACGGGGCACCCGCATGCCAGCGCCTCGGCCAGTGTCAATCCGAAACCTTCCGACAACGAGGGTGAAATGAACATGGTTGCCTTCCGGTACAGTTGCGGCAGGCTGGCATTTGTCACGGCACCGAGAAACTGAACATTGCCGGCCACTCCGCATTGGCGGGCCTGCTCTTTCAGACGATGTTCCTCGGGTCCGGTCCCGACGATCTGCAGCTTGATCTGCGGATGGCGCTGTGCAACGTCCGCCAGCGCACGGATGAGCACGGCTACCCCTTTACCGGCAACCAGTCTGCCGACAAACAGAAGGGTGCCGGAATCCCGGTGAACTGCAGGGTCCGGCGTGAACAGCCCAACAGTGTCGATTCCCATGGGGATCACATGTATTTTCGACGTATCACCGCCTGTCGCGCTGGCTGCATCAAGCAGTGCAGTGCTTACTACGGTCGTGGCGTCGGCCTTATTCATGACCCAACGCTTGAGCGTAGAGAAAGCCGCGCCGGTCAGTCCGTTAAGATCGCTGCCGTGAGACGTGCACATCAGGACCGGAGGCGGGCGTAAAAAGGTGCGAATCAGGCCGCCGATGATGCCCTGGGGAATCAGCCAGTGGGTGTGCAGGATTTTTATGCGCTCGCGCCGGACGATTCGAACAGCCGAAATAAGCTGGGCCAGAAAAAATAGAGGAATGAGCGCATAGGCAAAGGGATTGTGCTTCAGGTTCGTCAGGATTCCGCCGCCGTAGGCGAGCACCTCCGCCCGGCTGAAGCAGTAACGAAAGCGCTCTACATGGATTCCATCGAGCGTTTCTCTTTTTTGTGCGCCGCAGGCGTGTGGCGCCAGGACGAAAATTTCATGATGGTCCGCCAATCTTCGGCAAAGTTCGAAGACGAACGGCGGTTGATTGTCGCCGGCCCATCGTGGGAAAGTGCTCGTGAGTACAAGCAGCCGCTTTCGCATGGGCTTGAATCAGTCCTCGCTGTTCTTGTAATTCAGGGAGGTGATCTGTTCGGAGACCAGTCCGATGAGAAAAACCAGTACCGATGTGATGAACAGCAGAGCGGACATGTTGGTGAAGCGGCGCGCAGTGAAAAACGTGTAGAGGTAATATGAAAGTCCAGTCATGAAGAACGTCAGGCTGACGGGCAGGAACAGCTTCAAGGGGGAATAAAGTGTACCGATCTTGAATATGATGAGTAAAAATCGCATGCCGTCGCGGAACAGCCGCAGATGACTCCTGCCCACTCGTTTCGCGGCAATGATAGGCACATAAGTTACGCTGTATCCGGCGCGGAATAAGCTCATCGTGATCGTAGTCGGATAGGAAAACCCGTTCGGCAGCAAGTACAGGAATTTGCGGAATTTTTCCGCTCTTATCGCGCGGAATCCGGAGGTCAGATCCCGGACAGGCTGTCCAACCATCCACGTTGCAAGCCGGTTGTAGAACCGGTTTGCGACGGCCCGATGCAGGCCCGCCTGGGATTCGCTGCTGCGGGCGCCGACCACCATGTCATAGCCTTCGTCGATCTTTGCGAGCAGGCGGTCGATGTCCTGTGGCTGGTGCTGGCCGTCGGCGTCCATGAAAACCAGGATTTCCCCATGTGCGGCCCGTGCACCCCGCTTTATGGCAGCGCCGTTTCCCATGCTGTAGGGTAAGGAAATGACCGTGATCGCGTGCGACCGGCAGAGCTCCGCCGTGCTATCGCTGGATCCGTCGTCGACGACCACGATTTCGGCATCCGCATACCGCTGCCTCAGATCAGGCAGGAGCTTCGTCAGTGCGCCGGCTTCATTCTTTGCCGGCAATACGATGCTGAGTTTTTGGTTCATTGATAGCGTATCATCTCACGTCAGTGATCGATTTCCCGTCTTTTCCCTTGATGAAAGAAAGGCCTCAAGACGTAGGGCCTTTCCCGGCATGCTGGGTCGGTCCGGGCTTGGGAAGTGTTCCCGCAATTTGGGACTTCAGAGATGCGATCTGATTGGGAAATTCGCCGGTTGAATTCACTTTCTCCAGAGCCTGAGTCTGCCGGCGTGCTTCGTCGCGCAGACCCATTGCCAGCAGCAGCTGGACCAGATTTATGCGGTATTGGATGGAACCCGGATCTTCTTTTACGGCGGCCTCGAAGTAGTGTTTGCCCCGTATCATATCGCGGCGCTGATTTATGAGAAACGTGCCGTAAAGTGTCATCAAATCGGCGTATTGTGGCCGCACATTGGATACCCAGGGATTTTTCATTGCGGACTGGAGCACCGACTCCAACTGCTGCTGATCAACCCGGCAGTTGCTCCTGTGACACTGTGTGAATTGCGGCTCGCCAAATTTCGCGAACTCCCGCAGGCTCAGTATCGTGGACGGAGAGATGGGATAATTCGATAGCTTGTATTCGATTTCGGGCACCAGGGATGGATCCAGCGGCTTGTCGAGTTTGCTGGACACGAAGATCAATCCGACATCAGCCAGGATCCCGGACTGGTCCAGTTTCCTCGATTTTTCCAGATATGAAAAGGTCAGTGGCGCGAATTGCTTGTGCCCGTTCAGAGTGAGATTGGCAAAGAACCGCCCTGCATCGTAGTTTGCCCGTACTGAATCCGGATGATGGGCAGCTTCGTATACCGCCTGATTCAGGCCGTTGCCCCATTGCTGGGCGCGCGCGAACGTGATGCCGAAATAAAGGCCAATAAACAGCACGGCGCTGATGCGGCGGAGCAGAAGCGTTTTCTTCTGGTACGCCGGGTTCAATAGCAGGAAAAAGAACACCAGAAGAATTCCGAAATCGGCGATATAGTTGCGATGTTCGAATGCGATTTCGAGCGGCAGGAAAGTCGATTCCAGCACGTGACCGGCGAAGAACCAGAGAATTCCCAGGCCAACGATCGGGTGTTTCCTGGCCAGAAAAATTCCAGAGAAAAAAAGCGCAATGACCGCAGCTACGGAAGGTAGCGTGGTGAGTGGATTCAGCCAGCCCCGCGACAGGGCAAAATCGTCATGGTACAGCCCTAGCTGACCGAGCGATGGAGCGAATATCATCCTCAGGTAAAAAATCAGCACCCTTCCCTCGGTGAGCAGACGCTGCCCCATGGTGAATGGGCGCAACGCGTAGCCCGCCAGGAAACGCTGCGGATCTTCGATGAGCCAGATTAGGCAGCCGATGGCCAGCAGCAGCCCGGTAATGAAAAATCCCGCGATTTTCCTGTCCAGTTGGCCCGACTGGTTGCGGAACCGAAAGATCGACAGCTCAATGACGAACATGTAAAGCGGCAGAAGCGCGCCATTTTCCTTGGAGAGCATGGCGAGCGAGCCGAATAACAGGAGTCCGATCAGAATCAGGTGCAGGCCACGCCCTGTTTCCCAGATGCGCAGTCGTCCCCAGACGTAAAAACACAGGCTGCAGATCATGAATAATGCAGCCAGACTCGTCATGCGTTGAACAACGTATAGGACAGCAGTGAGATTGAGCGGATGCAGCAGCCACGCAGAGGCGGTGGCAAGCGATATGAAGTAGACCGTCTTGGGCGTCCATTGTGGACGGTAAATGCGCCGGTATGCGCCCAGTATCAGGTTTGCAAGGATGAACAATCCGATGCCGTTGAAAAGATGGATCACCAGATTGACGGCCTTGAAGGAAAACGGCTTGGGTCCGAAAAAATCATAATTGAGGGCAAAGGTCAGCATGCTGAGAGGGCGTGTCTGAAATCCGGAGCCATCGGAAAACATTGCAGCGCGTAGAGCGCTGACATCCAGCCGGGTGACGTGAACTTCCCGGTTGGCGACGATGTTGGGGAAGTCATCGAAGACGTAATCACCGGACAGGCCCCGGTAATAGGCGATCACGGTCAGGCACAGCGCAACGAGCAACAAGGCGGTGCGTACGAGCGGGGAGAGTTTTGCCTGCATGGGCCCAATTCGTTGATCCATCTCTGGATGGTTGTCTAATTTCGGGATGAATTTCAAGATATCCATGAACATTGCAGGGACAGGGGATATTTTGGTGTCAGCCAAGAAACGCCATTGCCGGCTGTCGAATCTGGAGTCGGTGATGCCTCAAAGCATAGCTGACGTGCGTGCTTCGTCCAGCCCGTTTTTCCCGGGTCCCACGCCCTTAACGACAATTCCGGAAGGCCGGTGTCAGCGGCAGGTGGCCGGGAGATATTTCGGCGGTACCGTCGTGCCGGTAGAGGTACCATCCGCAACTGCTACATTATTAACCAGGGCTTTCGTCTTGCCGCACGCCCAGACCATATTGCCTCCCGGGATGGTTCCCGGCGTCAACATGAGCAGATTGTTGCCAACAACCCCCCCGCCAATGGCGGTCCCATTGTAGGAGATAGTGATGATGCCAGTCTTGGGAGCGACCGCCACGCCGTCCACGTACTTGCCGGCGATGCTGGCGGACGTCGGGAGCATATAGCTTGAATTACCCCCGGATGTAGGCAAAACTCCACCATCGGTTCCGTAGGTCGTCTCTACTGCTTGCTTGGCCATTTCTGCCAGGCCGAGCCCTTCGGTAATCTTCGAGCGGATGATGTAATCCTGGTATGCCGGAATCGCGATGGCGGCGAGAATGCCGATGATCGCAACGACGATCATCAGTTCGATCAGCGTGAATCCCCTCTGCGAATCGATGATCTGAGACCGGTACAATGCGCTCGAGCCCTTTATGTTGTTTTGACACATTGCATCCCCGAAAAAAGAACGCCCCGCGGGCGGGGCGTTCCAGTGCGGCGATCCCAGCAGGATTGCCATTGCCCTATGTTATGGACGGCAGTTAGCCGGGAGATATTTCGGCGGTACCGTCGTGTTGGCACCTGTCACAATTGCGGTGCCATTAACCTTGGCTGCCGTATTTCCGCACGCCCAGACCATATTGCCTCCAGGCACGGTTCCCGGCGTCAGCATGAGCAAGTTGTTGCCATGAACCCCTCCGCCGATGACTGTGCCATTGTAAGTGATAGTGATGATGCCAGTCGTGGCAGCGACCGCTACGCCGTCGACGTACTTGCCGGCGATGCTGGCGGGTGCGGACAGGCCGTAACTTGCATTGCCGCCCGTGGGAAGTGAGCCATTACTCTGATAGGTCTCTTCCACCGCTGTCTTGGCCGCATCCGCCAGGCTGAGTCCTTCCGTTATCTTCGAACGGATGATGTAGTCCTGGTATGCCGGAATCGCGATTGCTGCGAGAATACCGATGATCGCAACCACGATCATCAACTCGATCAACGTAAAGCCCTTTTGTTGTAAATTTCTCATAAAACCTCCAGTTCAAGTTTCTTTATTCGGGTGGAGATCTGGGAAAAAACCGGCCCAGAGTCCACCCGAGCCGTGCGTGCATTTTGCCCTTGAGATTCCCTAACGGGCCGATGCTTTCTCAGATTCCCAACCCACCACAAGTAAGTAGCAGACGATCAGCACTTGGTCAAAAACATTTTTGCCTCATTGCCTGATCGTGCCGCTCCTTTCCGTATTGGAAAGTGCATAAATTGTACCAGGCCGGACTAACACCCGAGGTTCGTGGAGGGTTATCAAGGATTCTCTTTGTAGACAGGGGGTTGTCGGGACCATGATTGCCGGGGAATGTCGATATCAGCAAATTTATCCGGGCAAGACAGGCCAAAATTTGGCAATCACTGACGCATTTTGGCGACTGGGTCGCTAACGATCTTTTTGCGGGGCCGACGGATGGTCGAAAACGACAGTTGGTCGGCAGGCGCTTCGCGCAACGAAGACACTATCAGTCGATACCGAGTTTCTCGAGCTTGTAGCGAAGCGCGCGGAAGGTGATGCCAAGCAGCTTGGCAGCAGCAGTCTTGTTCTGACTGGTGCGCTGCAGTGCGTCACGAATGGCTGATTCCTCGACGCGTGCCAGGTATTCTTCAAGTGATTCCTGGCCTGAGAATTCGGCGGGTGTGGTTGACGAGTCGCTATCCGCATAGTCTTCAGGCAGCTGCAGATCCTGCGCCGAGATTTCGGCCCCGTCACACATCGTCAAAGCACGCTCGAGTATATTTTCCAGCTCGCGCACGTTGCCTGCAAAATCGTAGCGTGACAGGGCGCCCAGGGCTTCAGCGGAGAGCCTGGGCGGGGTCCCGCCCATGGTTGCGGTAAGCTTTGCACACAGGTGCGCCGCCAGCACCGGGATATCCTCGGGTCGCGTGCGCAGGCTCGGAATTGCCAATTCGATCACGTTGAGGCGGTAGTACAGGTCTTGGCGAAACTTGCCTTCGCGCACGAGGCCGTGGAGATCACGGTGGGTTGCGCTCAGGATGCGTACATCCACGCGGATTTCGCTCTGGCTGCCAACAGGGCGCACGGTCTTTTCCTGGATCGCGCGCAGCAGCTTTACCTGCATGGGGATGGGCAAGTCGCCGACCTCATCCAGGAACAGGGTGCCGCCGTCAGCGGCCTTGAAGAGCCCCTCCTTGTCCTGTACCGCACCTGTGAAACTGCCCTTTTTATGGCCGAAAAACTCGCTTTCCATAAGCTGTTCCGGGATCGCGCCGCAATTCACAGGCACGAAGGGTTTGTCTACACGCGGTCCGAGGTCGTGGATCAGCCGCGCCGCTAGCTCCTTGCCGGTGCCGGATTCGCCGTGGATGTAGACCGGCGCCTGACCGCGCGCCAGCTTTTCAATCAGACTGCGCACCTTCTGAATGGCAAGTGATTCGCCAAGCAGTTGGCGAGCACGACTGCCCTGGTTGGCCGGTGCTGCTGGCAGTGCCTGCCCAACTTTAAGCGCCGAGCGCACGATATTGCGCAGATCGTTGATATCGAGCGGTTTGGAAACGAAATCGAAGGCGCCCGCCTTGAGAGCTGCGATGGCGGTTTCCATATTGCCATGGGCAGTAATGACCGCAACCGGAAGCTGCGGGTGCTTGTTCTGGATGTGGCGCACGAGATCAATACCGTTGCCATCCGGCAATCGCATGTCCGTGAGGCACAGATCAAAAGAAAACTGCTCGAGGAGATGGTGGGCTTCGCCCAGATTTTCCGCCGCGCGGGTTTCCAGATTCATGCGTCCCAGGGTGAGTTCCAGGAGTTCGCGAATGTCCGGTTCGTCATCGACTATCAGCACCTGGCTTTTGTTCGCCATTGTCCTTGCGCTCATAATATCCTCAGGCCGCCGCATTCTTCGGCCCGCAGGAATGTGACGCGGAAACGGCTACCGATCCCGTCCCCGGGATGGTAATCCAGTCGGGCTCCGTTCCCCTCGCATAATTCCCTTGCAATATACAGGCCAAGCCCGGTGCCTTTGGGTGTGGTGGTGAAGAACGGATCGAATATATTGTCCACAATCTCCTGGGGCACCCCGGATCCCCAGTCGATGACATCAAGGAAAGGACGGTTATCCGGGTCCATTGCCCCCTTGAAGGCAATCAGGGGCTGGCCGGTAAATGGCGGGCTGTGGCGCAGGGCGTTCTGACATAGATTGCCGATCACCTGGCTGAGCTGGTCGGGGTCGACGCAAACCTCTATCTCACCATGAATTACAACTGAGAGGATTTCGGCCGGCTTGCCGCCAGTCTCTGCGAACTGATGCACAAAGTCCTTGAGCCATGATCCGAGATTGATCGCGACCGGATTCACATGGTCGCGCCGGCTGAGCTGCATTACGTTTTCAACGATCACGTTCATACGCCGGCTCTGGTCCTCGATAATGCGCACCAGACGCTTTTCCTCCCCGCTCTGGGCGGCAGATTCGCTCAGCAGCTGTCCTGCATGGATGATTGCGCCAAGCGGGTTGCGGATTTCGTGGGCGATGCTGGCAGTAAGCCTGGCAAGGGCGGCCATTTTGAGCTGTTGAGCCTGCTGCTTCAGGATCGACGTGTCTTCGAGAAAAACCAGGACTCCGGAGATCTGTTCATCGCCGACAGCCACAAAACGCGGGAGCAGGGTGTAGCCCGCCCGAGTCGTCACAAGCTGGCGCCCGTGATTCGATGAGGATTTGCTGAGCCAGTCAAAGAGCTGGGTTGCAAGGCTGCCCGAGATGTCAGTCAGGAGCGGTTTGCCGGTCAGCGGTTCGCGCAGGTCGAGAAAATCGCGCGCAGTCTTGTTAACCATGTGTACATGGCCCACCTGGTCGCACACCAATACCCCGGACTGCATGCGCTGGATGATGAGCTCGTTGATCTGCGAGAGATTTGCGAGATCAACGCCGCGGCGCTGAGCAAGCGCTTCCGATGTGCGCAAACGCTCGGCCAGAGTGTGCGACAATCCTGCGGTGGCGAACAACCCGAGCCCGAGCAGTCCCGCTTGGGTATATCCGTCAGTGATCCAGGTGCCGCCGGTCAGAAACGCCCAGTTGACTTCAAGACCGATGGCTACTGTTGCAAGCGCCGCGAAGAATACGGTCAGACGCCTGCCGAGTATCAGGCTGCTGCCGCCGACTGATACCACCAGTAGCAGGCCGAGACCGCTGCCCAGACCAGCGCTGGCATGAAGCAGCAGCGTGAGCAGGATGATATCCAGAAACGAAAACAGGCCAGCCTGGGATTCGAAGCCCGGCCAGCGTCGCCACACCGTAATGATGCCGGTTAGGGCCAGCGCGGCATAGATAAGGCTGCTTCCAAAGAAAAGCTGCGGGTTGGAATCACCAAGAGGGGGGATCCTGGCATGCGACAGTGCATAGGTTGCCGCCGCGCAGGCGATTAGCGCGCGGTAGAAGTTGAAATAGCGCAGAAGTTTCCAGTTTTCCGCCGCGACGGCGGATTGACTTTCCGCCGCGCTCATCCCGATACCGAAGATCCTGCTGTCCATCGCGCTCATCCCCTTATGAATTAGCACAGTTTCTTTCAGGACGCAAAGTGCCGGCTGCTAACTGCCCCGGCCTTTTGCCGCATGCTCGCGACTGCAATATACCCTTCCAGTGGCCTCAATTGCCTCGTCAGCAGGCACATAGATACCACATTGGGCGCAGCGCAGCATGGTCACGCCGCCAGACGGGCGGTCCCCCAATGGGTGGTTCCGGGAAGGATGTTGAGAGGCACGTTCGGGAACGTGATGGTGCTTCAGCAGGCGGATGATGAGCCAGATGCCCGCAAAGACGAATACCAGGCGTAGAAGTTCCCCCATATTCCGACTCTCGGTTGCGCAAAGTGGATGCAGGATAACCGGCCATGCGATCGCCTGGCATCTGTGCGCCGGCGGCATCCATCGCATGGTCGGGGTGAGAGGATTCGAACCTCCGGCCCCTAGCTCCCGAAGCTAGTGCTCTACCAGGCTGAGCTACACCCCGATTGTTCTAGTGATTGCGATGCACGGAAAAGTGGGCGAGGTCGAGCAGCGCTTGCCTGTGGGGTGAATCGGGAATCACGGCCAGGGCCTTTCTGGCCAGGCCCGCTTCGTCCTCGGCTTGACGCGCAGTGTACGCGATGGCCCCCGTCGATTCAATGGCGGCCGCCACCGCATCGATGTGTTCGAGGCCGCCTTCGCGAATGGCGGACCGCAGCAGGTCCCGTTCGCGGGCATTGCCGTGGAGAAGCGCATGGATCAAGGGCAGTGTAGGTTTGCCTTCGGCCAGATCGTCACCGATATTTTTGCCAAGTATCCGGCTGTCGGCGCTGTAATCAAGCACATCGTCAATCAGCTGGAAAGCGGTCCCGAGGTGCATTCCATAGTCAGCCAGAGCGGATTCGATCCGCGCATCGCGTGCGCTGATCACTGCGCCAAGCTGCGCTGCGGCCTCGAAGAGCTTGGCCGTCTTGCTGCGAATCACGTAAAGATAGTGGTCCTCCGTGATGTCGGGTTCATGGCAGTTGAGAAGCTGCATGACCTCGCCTTCGGCGATCGTGTTGGTCGCCTTCGACAGAATTTCCATGACGCGCATGTTGCGCACCTCGACCATCATTTCGAACGCGCGCGAGTACAAAAAATCCCCCACCAGCACGCTGGCCTCATTACCCCATACTACATTGGCAGTCGTCTGTCCGCGACGAAGCTCGGATGCGTCTACGACGTCATCATGCAGCAAAGTTGCGGTATGGATAAACTCGACAATGGTCGCAAGTTCGATGTGATCCGTGCCCAGATAGCCACAGGCACGGCTTGCCAGCAGCACGATCAGCGGGCGCAGGCGCTTGCCACCGCTGTGAATGATGTAACCGGCAAGCTGGTTGATGAGGGTAACGTCTGACTTGAGCCGCCGATTGATTTCGTGGTCAACGGCTTGTCGGTCATCGTGTGTGAGCGCCAGAATGGCGTCTAGATCCATGGAAGCACTTTGTAGTTTGAGCCGCTGCACAATGGAGCCGCATGCTAGTTTATGAGGCGCCCGCCCGCAAGGATGGACCGAAGAATACTGGCACGGCCGGCTGCTGGCGGCCTTAAGCACGCCAGCCCTGTTGCCTCGCCTGAAAATCCGAGTGAAATCGCCAGCTTGTAAGTTGCGCAGGCACGCAGTAAAATAGCCGGCTTTGATGAGCCGCCCATTGGCGGCAGTTTTCGATGGAGAATCAAGCATGTACGCGGTGATTGAGACAGGCGGCAAGCAATACCGGGTGACGGTCGGCGATGTTCTTCGTGTGGAGAAGCTCGTGGCCGATGCCGGATCCTCGGTTAACCTTGATCGGGTTCTGATGGTCGCCGACGGTGAGGATGTGCGCATGGGCAATCCGGTTCTTAAGGGAACAGCGGTTACGGCGACAGTGAAAGGCCATGGCCGCGGAGACAAGGTCCGCATCTTCAAGCTGCGCCGGCGCAAGCACTATCGCAAGCAGGCCGGCCACCGGCAGGATTACACGGAGCTTGAGATAACCGGGATTTCCTGAGATAACCGGGGATTTCCGGTGCCGCCGGGTAGCAGCGGATTTCTGTAAGGGTTTAGGCAACAAGGGTCAGATCAATGGCACATAAAAAAGCAGGCGGCAGTTCACGTAACGGCCGCGATTCCGAATCGAAACGTCTCGGCGTGAAAAGGTTCGGCGGGCAAATGGTTGTGACCGGCAACATCCTGGTGCGCCAGCGCGGCACAAAGTTTCATCCGGGCGTCAACGTTGGTATCGGAAAGGACGACACACTGTTTGCCCTGGCCAATGGGCAGGTCATTTTCGGATTCAAAGGCCCGCGTGGACGCAAGATCGTGAGTGTCGTACCGGCCTGATTCCGTCCCCAAACCGGATAGCACTGACCCTGCATCGGTGGACGCTGCGGGGTTTTTTGTTTGGGGAATCAGCCACCTGGCGGATGGCGATTTCGTGGTTGACGAATCCGGCCAAACGCCTCCGCCGCCGCAGTCTCCTTAAGCTTGTTATATGAAATTCGTCGACGAAGCCAAAATACGCGTGGAAGCCGGAAACGGAGGCGACGGCGCCCTGAGCTTCCGGCGTGAGAAGTTTGTCCCGCGCGGAGGTCCGGACGGTGGTGACGGCGGACGTGGCGGCAGCATTTACCTGCTTGCCGACAGCGGCCTTAATACCCTCGCGGATTTTCGCTATTCCACCCAGTTTCGCGCCGAGCACGGCGAACGGGGCCATGGGCGCAACTGCACGGGCAAGGCGGGGGAGGATCTGGTGGTTCCGGTACCGCTCGGCACCCTGGTTCGGGATGCCGAAACTGCCGAGCTTATCGGTGACATCACCCACGTCGGCGATCGCCTGCTAGTCGCCAAAGGCGGCCGCGGTGGGCTTGGCAACACGCACTTCAAGACCAGCACGAACCGCGCACCGCGCCATACCGTGCCGGGGACGCCGGGAGACCAGCGCGAGCTTATGCTCGAACTCCAGGTTCTGGCGGATGTGGGGTTGCTTGGCCTGCCAAATGCCGGCAAATCCACCTTTCTGCGCGCAGTATCCGAGGCGCGGCCAAAGGTTGCCGATTATCCTTTTACTACTCTGCATCCGCAGCTCGGGGTAGTGCGCGTTGGAATGAATCGCAGCTTTGTGGTGGCCGATATTCCCGGCCTGATCGAAGGGGCGGCTGAAGGCGCAGGGCTTGGCATCCGCTTTCTCCGCCATCTGGCGCGCACCCGCATCCTCCTGCACCTGGTCGATATGGCTCCGCCCGACCCGGATTCGGACCCAGTCAGCGGTATACGCGCTATTGCCGCCGAGCTCAAGAAATTCAGCCCGGCGCTGGCGAAGCGCGAGCGCTGGCTTGTGCTGAACAAGATGGACCTGATTCCGCCCGCCGAACGTGATGAACGGGTGCGGGCGCTGACACGTACGCTGCGCTGGAAGCGCCCGGTTTTCGCGATTTCCGCGGCCACCGGCGCCGGCTGCCGGGATCTGGTCGCGCAACTCATGATTCGGCTGGAACAGATGCGGGTGCCGGCAGACAATGGGGAGACATCCGACGAAAAGGCAACGCCGCGTGCCTGAGACACGCCAGGAATTGGCGCGCACCAGCCGTTGCGTGGTCAAGATCGGCAGCGCGCTGCTGACCAATCAAGGCCAGGGGCTCGATCTTCCGGCCATCAGCGGCTGGGTGACCCAAATCGCCACACTGCGCGCGCGCGGGATTGAGGTTATTCTGGTTTCTTCCGGCGCGGTTGCAGCCGGCATGCAGAGTCTGGGATACAAGACCCGTCCCCGCGCCTTGCATGAGCTTCAGGCGCTCGCGGCTGTCGGGCAGATGGGTCTGGTCCAGGTGTATGAATCGGAGTTCCAGCGCCACGGGCTGCGTACCGCGCAGGTTCTCCTGACCCACGACGACCTGACGAATCGCGAACGCCATCTGAACGCGCGCAGTACCTTGCGAACCTTGCTGGGTCTGGGGGTAATTCCGGTCATCAACGAAAACGACACGGTGGCCACTGAAGAAATCCGTTTCAGCGATAATGACACGCTTGCGTCTCTCGTAACCAACTTGCTTGAGGCAGAGCTTCTCGTCATCCTCACGGATCAGCCCGGATTGTTTGACCGGGACCCGCGTGCGCACCCGGACGCGAAGCTCGTGCAAGTGGGTACTGCCGGCGACCCGGATCTCGAGGCTATGGCGGGCGGCTCAGGGCTGCTTGGTCGTGGCGGCATGCGCACCAAGCTTCTTGCCGCAGCCAAGGCAGCGCGCTCCGGTGCGGCGACGGTTATTGCCTCAGGGCGCGAGCGTGAGGTGCTGCCGCGGGTGCTGGCCGGAGAGCCCATCGGTACCTATCTAAAGCCCGCTGAGGAGCGCATGGCGGCGCGTAAGCGCTGGCTGGCCGATCAGATGCAGGTGCGCGGACGTTTGCGGCTCGATGCCGGCGCGGTTAAGGTTCTGCGCGAGGCCGGTCGCAGCCTGCTGCCGGTGGGTGTGCAGGCGGTCGAAGGTGTTTTCCGGCGCGGTGAGCTGGTTGCCTGCATCGATCCAGGTGGCCAGGAAGTTGCCCGGGGGCTTGCGAACTATGGTTCGGAAGAGGCAGCGAAGATCCTTGGCAAGGCCAGTAGCCAGATCGAGGCAATTTTGGGCTATGTCGATGAACCCGAGCTGATCCATCGCGACAATATGGTTTTGGTATAGAAGATCTGGATGAACCCGGTTGGCGACCGGTTTTCTGGTCCGGGACGAACCAGTCAAGACCCGTAACTGGGTTTGCAATGACGAGACCGCAACGTGGCTTGTGATGATTATCCGGACTGCGGAGGGCTCGTTCCACTATTGTATGCTGATCCCTGCGAACGCAACATGACATCTAAAACTACCGGCGCGCTTTTTGTGCTATCCCGACCATGGGTCTCCACGCCGATCATACATGGCAGTGAGAGCTGCAAATTTTGCCGTATCCATCAAAATCTCCGTCGCGCCGCGTAACAAGCGGAAAAGCTCGAAACAACGAGTTACTTCAGCATGTGATCGGCATGTAGAAAGCCCCGGAGTGTCGGAGCAAGAGATTGCACGAATGAGGCGGTCAGGTGCAGGCTGTCACGATAAACGATGGCTTGGCCGAGTCGAGCACGACATATTCTGTTCGGACAAACGGCATTGTCCAAATCAATCACATGTACGTTGGAATAAGGTTGTGCAGCCTGCTTCAAAAGAGACAAAACACTCTGGCTTGACGGTGGCTTGAGTACGGTCTCGCAGCGCCTGGGTTGTGGCAGCCAACGCGGCCAGTTGGCCGCCGCGGCAATGCAATCGAGACCGTCGAAGCCGAGTTCAGGCGGCGGGCTTATGATTGCGACAGCGTGAGCAGCTGGGCTTACGCGATTAAGTACCGCCTGTGTACCTGTAATCCATTGTTGGGGAGTAAAGTCATATCGTGAAGAGCCCATGATGACTACGTCCGGATGCATTTGCACGATGTAGTCCAGAGCACGCTGGCGCCAGAGATCACAAACTGTGTATTCGGCCTTGATCTGGTCGTAATAGTAGCTGATTTGCGGCATCGAACAGGCCGATTTGGTTAAAACGACCAGTCGCCAATCCGGCATATGCAGATAGATGTCGGCTACCGCAGGAAACCATTCCGCCAGCACGCTGTCTCCGAACAGCACGGCGCTGTGGCGTGCATGCGGCGGCCCGTAAGCACAAGCTGAAACCTCTGCGCTGCGATACCAGGTATCGCAATCTCTTTCATAGATTATCGGGGCGTCCCATTTTCTCGCCAGAATATGCTTTTGCACCGGCTCCTGCAGCACGTTGGCAACCGCGCTTTGCCAAACATTCATAGAAAAAAATCCCAGAACCAGCCCCAACGCTGACGGAATCAAGATCTTCAGAGCACTATTCATGGGTGCGCGATGTATGGGGTTTTCAATCATGTAATAGGTCGCAGTAGCGAGCCCGACACTCAGGACTACCAGACCCAGCTGAACTAAAGCGCCACTTCCGAATATCTGACTGCCCAGAATCAATACCGGCCAATGCCAGAGATAGAGGCTGTAAGAAATATTGCCGACAAACTGCAGAAATGACTCGCCCAGGACCAGACGCGATACCAGCCCTGCCGGCTGCTTTTCCGGCGCGTCGAGCAAGATCAGCACGGCACCGAGGCAGGGCAGTAACGCCCACAATCCGGGGTAGCGCATATTGCCGCTGTAAATTACCGATATCAGTAGAATGAACAGCAGGCCTATGGTGTTTAACAATGATCGCCCGCGCAATCGCTCCAGCCACGCGAATCGGCCCATCTCAATTTCCTGTCTCAGCAGGAAGGTCAGTGCGCCTAGCGCAAATTCCCAGACTCGGCCGGGCATCAGATAAAATCCTGCCTCAATGTTCGTGCGGGACCAATAGAACCCGAGCAACAGCGATGCAGCTGCTACCATCCCAAGGTTAATCGCCAGGCGTTTGCGACTCATTGGGGAGCCTTGCCATTTCCATACCCCATACGAAAACAACAGTAGCCACGGCCATACAAGATAGAACTGTTCCTCGACCGCCAGAGACCAGGTATGAAGATACAAATTGCTATTAAGGCCGCCCGAGAAATAATTGATGACGCGCGCAGCAAAATAGAAATTGCTCAGCCATATCGTAGCTGATTGCCCTGCATCGGCATCAGCTCCTTGATCTAACGGACTGACAAAGAGCCACGCGATCACGGCGACACTGAGCAATACAAAAAGCATCGCCGGTAACAGACGTTTGAGCCGTCGTGCATAGAAAAGCCAGGGTTTGAAATGGCCCGTGGAGTCAAATTCGTGCAGGACGAGTCCGGAAATCAAATAACCGGAAAGCACGAAAAACACGTCGACGCCGACATAGCCACCCTGAAGCCATGGGAAATGGGCGTGAGCAGCCACCACAAGCCCGATGGCCAGCGCACGCAGGCTTTGAATGTCGGTGCGTCGCGTTTGGCGCTGTGGCCCTGGCAGATGCGATGGGTGTCGGGGATCCGGATGCTGACCCCGCTTTGATTTGGCCACTGGTGAATTGGTTTCCTTACTTCCTTAACATGGGTCAGACTGTTTTATTGCCGGCACCCTTCAGCTGTCGCGCTGAATTGGCGGCACTTTTCCGGCTTCGCGTCAGTCCATGCCGATTTAGATCTGGCATGTCGATATAGGTATATTGAGTGTAGCCGTTCGGCACGATATTGCGATTGCGCTGGCACTGATAAGGTTGCCGGTCATGCCCTGCTGATTTCTGGATGCGCAAATACCGGTGATACGAAGCGGGGCGTGTCTAAGCCGCGGGGAAACCGGGTTGCCAAGGCTCGACCCGATTGAGGATCGATGAAACAAGAAGCGGAATTCGGGCCCGTTGGCGTGGTGTCACCTGTCAGGATGCACGCACATCTGCGCGCGCGGAGTTATGCTCCCGGATCAACACCGGAGTCGCTGGGTACAGGTTTATTCCAGGATTCAGGCGCTTGGGTAAATGCAGGCTGAATTTTTCCGGATCAGATCCTGGCTAACGGCAAAATACGGTGCGCGAAGAAGGCCGGTGCGGCATCAGCGGATGCTTATGGCAATATCCCTGCGTGTTTGCGAGCCGCTTTCCTTGCCGGCCTTCCCGGAAACCGCGACGCAATGTGTCCGCTGCTTAAGTGAGCGCGCGCAAACGCTCGTTCAACCGGCTCTTATGGCGGGCCGCACTGTTCTTGTGAATGATGCCCTTGCCGGCGATCCGGTCGATAACCGACACCGCTTCCTTGAAGGCTGTCTGGGCGGCAGTCTTGTCCTTGCTTTCCAGTGCTTTTAGAACCTTCTTTATATGCGTGCGCAGCATGGAGCGCATGGCGGCATTATGCTGCCGGTGCGTTTCCGCCTGGCGGGCGCGCTTTTTTGCCTGAACCGTATTTGCCAAAGCCGTTTTCCTCGCGATTAAGAGGCTCGTGAAGGGGCGCCACTATGCTGATTTTCAGGTTGTTTGTCAATCCCG
>VFSW01003295.1_pt1 | contig 24229 bp, 19 predicted proteins | sample 5358111 | NCBI WGS metagenome assembly VFSW01 (sample SAMN11554181, study PRJNA540505) | mine drainage metagenome | isolation source: sediment from site ElyBrook_90M | place: USA: Ely Copper Mine, Vershire, VT | collected 2017
GCCCGGACACAGCATTCCGGAGGGCCTTCATGAACGCCGTCCCCGCCCCGCGCGACACTCCCGAGCCGCCCTCTCCCTCCGGTGCCCTGGGCGAGTTCCTGAAGCGCAAACCTCGGCTGCTCGTGAACGGCGAAGGGGTGGAAGCGCACGGCAGGACCCGCATCGCCGTCAGCGACCCCTCTGTGCATGGCGATCTGGCGATCCGGGAGGCGCCATGACTACCGCCGAGCGTCAACGCCGTTGCCAGTTGATCCGTCAGCCGGACGGCAGCTACCGCCTGAGCCACGAGCAGGCGGCGATTCCACGGCCCGCCGAGCGCGAGGTGCTGGTGCGAGTGCGCGCGGCATCCCTCAACCGGCGCGACGTCTATGTCCTGAAGGGGCAATATCGCATGCCGCCACGGCCGCAGCTCGTGCCGCTGTCGGACGGCGCGGGCGAGGTCATCGCCGTCGGGGCCGGAGTCACGCGCTTCAGGATCGGTGATCGGGTCGCGGCCCTCTTCTTCCAACGCTGGCTCGAGGGACGGCCGGATGCCGACACCCCCTCCTCGGCCCTCGGCGGCCAGCTCGACGGCATGTTGTCGGAGTACGTGAGTCTGTCGGAGGAGGGACTGGTCGCTGTTCCGGAGGGCTACTCGTACGAAGAGGCCTCGACCCTGCCCTGCGCGGCCGTGACCGCCTGGAACGGCCTGTTCACGCGCGGGCGGATGCAGGCGGGCGACAACGTGCTGCTCCTCGGCACCGGCGGGGTGTCGATCTTCGGTCTGCAGTTCGCTGCCGCCTTCGGCGGGCGCCCCCTCGTGATCAGCTCGAGCGACGAGAAGCTCGCGCGCGCGCGGGCGTTGGGAGCGCTCGCCACCGTGAATTACGCGAGGACGCCGGAGTGGTCGGTGGCCGTTCGCGGTGCGACCCGCGGCGTGGGCGTCCACCAGGTGCTCGAGGTGGGCGGCACCGGAACGCTGCCGCAGTCGCTCGCCAGTCTCGCCCCCGGAGGACACATCGCCCTCATCGGCGGTCTCGCGGGATTCGGCGGCAACATCCCCTCGATGGCGCTGCTGCAGGCCAACGCCACCGCGAGCGGCATCTACGTGGGCTCGCGGGAGCACTTCGAGGCGATGAGCGCCTTCATCGCGCGGCACCGGATCCGCCCGGTGATCGATCGCGTGTACGGGCTCGATGAGGCGAGCACCGCCTACGAGCGCATGGAGCGGGGCGAGCACCTCGGAAAAATCGTGATCACGCTCTGAAGTCGCGCGCGTTCAGGCGAGCACGCGCGTGATCTCCACGATCAGCTCCCGCAGCCACGCGTGCGCCGGGTCGGGATCGTGGCGGTGGTGCCAGATCAGCAGCTCGTGCTGCGTGGGCGTCGGGAACGGGGTGGGAAAGGTCTTGAGCGCCGCGACGGCGGGCGCCATGCGCAGCACCCGTTCGGGCATGGTCGCCACGTACGAGGTGCCCGTCAGCACGAGCGGCAGGTGCAGCAGACTCGGCACGGCGAGCTGCACCGTCAGGTCGATGTCGAACAGCCGCCGCACCAGCTCCTCGGTGCTGACCGAATAGGCGCTCGGCGCGCCAAAGGCGTGCGGCAATGCATAGAACTGCTCCGCCGTGAGGCTGTCGCCCACCGTGGGGTGCTGCGCGTCCACGGCACAGATCCAGCGGACGGGTCGCAGGCGCACCATGCGCAGCGAGTCCGGCCAGGCCCGTGTCGCGTACAACCTCAGGCTGTCGAGGCACACGCCGAGATCCGCTTCGCCGTACTCGAGTCGCGTCAGGATGCTCTCGGAAATGAGCTGGACGCGGCAGGAAATCCCGGGCGCCTCCGCGGCGAGGCGCTTCACCAGCGCCGGCAGCAGATCCGGCAGCGCTTCCTCCGAGATGATGATCGTGAACTCGCGCCGCGCGGTGGCCGGATCGAACCTCGGCTGCGTGCCGAGCGTCGCCTGGATCCGCAGCAACGCCTCGCGCACCGGCTCGACCAGGGAGAGTCCGCGCGGGGTCAGCTCCAGATTGCGCCCCACGCGCACCAGCAGCGGATCGTTGAAGTACTCGCGCAGCTTGTGCAGGGCGGCGCTCATGGCGGGCTGCGATACGCAGAGCCTGTCGGCCGCGCGGCTGATGTTCTTCTCGTGCAGCAGCGCATCGAGGGAGATCAGCAGATTGAGATCGAAACGCCGCAGTTCCAGCATGTCTTGCGTCACGTGACGATCCGGCCTCCCGTCTCGTTCGGGCACAGGATCGATGGGTCATCCTACAGCGCGGGAGGGAGGCGGTGGAACCGCCGCGCAGCGCACGAGCGGCGCTTATCCCGTGCCGAGGGAAACCGCTGCCATCGGCTCCCGCCGCGCCGTCGGCCGCTCGAGGGCGGCTCGCGCACGGTACTCCCGCGGGGTCATGCCGAATTCGGCGCGGAACACGCGCCCGAAGTGCGTCGCGCTGTTGAATCCATGGTCGAAGGCAATGGCGGTCACGGTACGGCCCCGATGATTGTCGGCGCGCAACGCCTGGGAGCAGGCCTCGAGTCTGCGTTTGAGGATGTAGCGGGCGACGGTCTCCTCTCCATCCGAGAAGAGATAATGCAGATAGCGCGTCGTGATCCTGCACGCCTCGGCGATCTGCGCCGGCGTGAGGTCCGGGTCGTAGAGGTGCGCGTGGATGAAATTGATGATGCGGATCCTGTGTGCCGCGCCCCGGGAGGAGCGCTCGGCGTGCGACCTCGCCACCTGGGCGTACGCCGCGCCGAGCAGATCGAGCACGGCAACGGCGATCTGCGCGAGCGACTCGGCATCGAGCGAGCGGCAGCATTCGCTCCAGCAACTCCGCAGGCAGATCGAGGTCAGGGCGCTCACACCGCAGGCTGCGCGCATGGGAATGGCGACCAGCGACTCCGGACAGGCGATGTACCGGCGCAGCCTGGCGGCCGGGATCGCGAGCACGAGCACGCGGCTGCCGGCGGCACAGCTCAACTCGTAATGCCGCGTGCCGTCGCACAAGGTGAAATCGCCGCTGTGCAGCAGCGCCTCGCGGCCGTCCTGGCGGGCCAGGGCTTCGCCCTCGAGCAGCAGGTGCAGCAGGATCCTGGGCGGATGCATGCCGCCCGCGGTGCGGGTCTGCCGCGCCTGCCCCTCCGGCCCGATCTCGGTCGCGAGCAAGTCCCCGAGCGCCGTCCAGGCCCCGGGTGTGTGCTCGGACTGCGGCGCAGCGGCCTCTCCCGGGTATCCTGCAGTGCTATGGGCCGGATCGCGACGCAGACAGGGCGCGGTCATGGCCGGCGACTCGCTCAGGATCATGCTTCCCCCTCGCAGCCGCGACGTTGCGCGGATGGCGTTCTCTTTTTTATACGGAGCCGCCATTGCCCGAACAAGCCGGCGGCGCTTATAGGAGGTATTGCCCGGGCAAGGGACGAGGCGAAGGCGGCCGCTTTCACCCGCGGCCTCGTGCGGTTTCGCCATCGGTGGAACACTATCGCCCGATACGCGGTACACCGTGAGGGCCGTATCGGCCCTGCCGCCGTCGCGCAGGCCGCCGATCCCGGCCTGCCGCCCCCGGCGGGTCTCGCAATGGCATATGACGATGAACGATCCGGAGCACAGACGATGAAGCAGGAAAACCTCGAGCAGTTGCTGCGACGCAGCGGCAATACGGTACAGATGCTGCGCAATTCGCAGATCGGCGCATACGTCTACCCGGTGGTGCCGTACGAATTCAGCAACTGGCGCACCGAGCAGCTGGCCTGGCAGAAGGCGGTCGTGCTCTATGACCAGTCGCACCACATGGCCGAAATCACCGTCAAGGGTCCGGACGCCCTGAAGATGCTGTCTCACCTGACCATCAACAGCTTCAACGGGTACGTGCCGAACAAGGCCAAGCAGATGGTCCCCTGCAGCCACGACGGCTATGTGATCGGCGACGGCATCCTGTTCTACCTGGAGAAGGACGAGCTGCTATTCGTGGGGCGCGCGCCCACGGTGAACTGGATCCAGTTCCACGCCGAGACCGGCGGCTACCGGGTCGAGGCGATCCGCGACGACCGCTCGCCCTCTTATGCCCGCGGCAAGCCGGTCTTTCGCCGGCATTACCGTTTCCAGATTCAGGGCCCGAATGCGACGCAGGTCCTCACGAGGCTCAACGGCGGCCCGCTGCCCGAGATCAAATTCTTCAACATGGGCGATATCGACATCAAGGGGCGCAAGGTCCGGTGCCTTCGTCACGGCATGGCCGGCGAGCCGGGGCTCGAGATCTGGGGCCCGTACGCCGAATACGACGAGATCCGCGAAGCCATCGTCGAGGCGGGCAAAGACTTCGGGCTCGAGCAGGTGGGAGCACGGGCGTACTCCAGCAACACCCTCGAGTCCGGCTGGATCCCCTCGCCCCTGCCGGCGGTGTACACGGGGGAGGAGATGCGGCCGTACCGCGAGTGGCTGCCCGCGAACGGCTACGAGGGCTCGGGCTCGATCGGCGGCAGCTTCGTATCGGAGAGCATCGAGGACTACTACCTGACGCCCTACGCCCTCGGCTACGGTCCCTTCATCAGGTTCGACCACGACTTCATCGGCGCCGAAGCGCTCAAGCGCCACGCCAACGAGCCTCAGCGCAGGAAGGTGACCTTCGCCTGGAACCCGGCGGATTTCATCAAGATCTATGCCTCATTCCTCGATCCGCAGGGCGAGAATTACAAGTTCTTCGACTTTCCCAACTGCAACTACGCCTCCGCATCCTACGACCGGGTCATGGCGGGCGGCCGGACGGTCGGCTTCTCGATGTTCGGCGGCTACAGCTACAACGAGCGCACCGTGCTCTCCCTCGGCGTGGTCGACCCGCAGGTGCAGATCGGTGACGTGTTGACTCTGATATGGGGGGAGGAGAACGGCGGTACGACCAAGCCGACCGTCGAGCGGCACAAGCAACTCGAGGTCCGGGTCCGGGTTGCGCCGGCCCCCTACTCCCGGTCCGCCCGCGAGGGGTACAAGGACGGCTGGCGCACGCGGCAGAGCTGACAGCTCCCGTCGGCCAGGCAGCGCGGGCCACCCGCCATCCGGCCCGGCGCATCGTGTCACCTCACTCGAGCTCGCCCAGCCAGCCGGCCAGCGCCGCGCTGACCTGCTCCGGCTGCTCCAGGGTCACCATGTGGCCGCTGTCCTCGATGACCTCGAGGCGCGCGCCCGGCACGATCCGGGCCATCGCCTCGTGACGGGCAAGCGGACTCCAGCTGTCCTGACGGCCGCAGACGACCAGCGTCGGGCAGCGGATCGAGCTCAGAACGCTCTCGGCCGAGGGCCGGTCAAGTAGAGCGCGGACCTGCGCCGCGAACACCGCGGGAGTCCGGCGCTCGATCATCGCCAGAATGGCTTCGATCAGGGGCTCATCCGCCAGCCGCTCGGGGTGCACCATGCCCTGTACCCACTCCCGTCCCATCGCGCGCATGCCGCGCGACGAGGCGATCCCGAGCAAGCGGTGGCGCGTGGCCGCCTCGGCCTCGCCGACCGGCCCTTCCGGCCTCGCCTGGTAGCCGGTGTCGAGCAACGCAAGCCTCGTCACGCGCTGCGCAGCCGTGCGCATCACCTCGAGCGCCACACGCCCCCCCATCGAGTGCCCGGCGAGCGAGAAGCGCCCGGGGGCGCATTCGAGCACCCGGCGCGCCATCGCCGTCAGCGAATCGGCCTCGCCGTAGTCCACGACGAGGCAGTCGCGCTGGCGCGAGAGCCGGGCGATCTGCGCTTCCCACACCGCGCGGTCGCACACGAGCCCCGGCAGAAGCACCAACGTGCCTCCGGTCATCGGGGCTCACGGACGAGGCGGTAATCCCGCTGCGTGGCGGCGTACTCGATGAAGACATCGAGCGCCTTGGGGTCGAGCATGGCGCTCATGTTGGCCGCCTTCTCCGGGGCCATGCCGAGGAGAATGCGCCGCACCGGCACCTCCATCTTCTTGCCCGTGAGGGTCATGGGGATCGACGGCACAGCGATGATCTTGTCGGGCACATGCCTCGAGCTGTACTCGCGACGCAGCACATCGCGGATCTTCGCCTCGCAGGCCTCCAGTGTGGCTCCGGGCGCGAGCTTCACGAACAGCGGCATGAAGAACCCGCCACCGGGCAGGTCGAGATTGACGATGAGACCGTCCTCGATCTCCGGCACCGCGGCGAGCGCGCGATAGATCTCGGCCGTCCCGATGCGGATGCCGTAACGATTCAGCGTGGCGTCCGAGCGTCCGAGCACGACACAGCCGCCGCGCGCATGGATGAGAAGGAAATCCCCGTGACGCCAGATTCCGGGGAACTGCTCGAAGTAGCTCTCGCGGTACCGGCGCCCGTCCGGATCGTTCCAGAAGCCGACCGGCATCGAGGGCAAAGGCGCCGTGATGACCAGCTCTCCGACTTCGTCGACGACGCTCTCGCCGCGATCGTTGAAAGCCGCGACCGCCACCCCGAGCGAAGGCGCCTGGATTTCCCCGGCTCGCACCGGGAGGGTCGGCACGCCGCCGACGAATCCGGTGCAGCAGTCGGTCCCGCCGCTGCCGTTCGCCACCCACAGGTCCTGCTTCACGTTGGCATGGAACCAGGCCATGCACCCCGGGGTGGCCGGCGAGCCGGCGAGCGAGATGCTCCTGAGATGCGCCAGCGCGTAGCGATCCTTGGGCACGATGCCCGCCCGCGCCATCTGCTCGACGTACGTCGGGCTCGCGCCGAGCAGGGTGGCCTCGGCGTCATCCGCCAGCTTCCAGAGGGCATCCGCAGCGGGATAGGCCGGACTGCCGTCGTAGAGGACGGGGATCGCGCCCGTCGCGAGCGTGCTCGCGAGGAAATTCCACAGCATCCAGCCGGTGGTCGTGAAGAACAGCAGCCGCTCACCGGGATGCAGATCGAAATGAAAGGTCGCGTTCTTGCGCGTCTCGAGCAGGATGCCCCCGTGGCCGTGGACGATGGCCTTGGGAAGTCCCGTGGTGCCGGAGGAAAAGAGCGTCCAGAGCGGATGCTCGAATGGAACCTGCTCGAAGCGAAACTCATCGGCGCCGGCCGCGGGTGCCGCGAGCGCCTCGCTCCAGGTGAGGGCCTCCGGCCATGGCGCGCGGGCGTCGGGGTCGAGGTAGGGAAGGTAGATCACCTGCTGCAGACTCGGCAGGCCTGCGAGGATCCGCTCGAGCTCCGCCGTGCGATCGAACGGCTTGCCGCCGTACCGGTAGCCGTCGATGCAGAGCAGCACCTTCGGGGCGAGCTGCGCGAAGCGGTCGAGCACGCCGCGCTCGCCGAAATCCGGTGAGCAGCACGCCCAGATCGCGCCGATCGCGGTGGTCGCGAGCATCGCCACCAGCGTCTGCGGGATGTTGGGCATCCAGGCGACCACCCGATCGCCGGGCCGCACCCCGAGCGCGCGCAGCCGCGTGCCGAGGATGCGCACCTGGGCGGCGAGCTCCGCCCAGCTCATCGCCGCGAGCGGGCGGCTCTCGCTCGCGTGCAGCAGCGCGACGCCGCCCCCACGCTCCCGGAGCAGCACGTTCTCGGCATAGTTGAGACGCGCGCCGGGGAACCACTCGGCCCCGGGCATGCCCCGGTGGCCGAGCACTCTCGTGTAAGAAGAGGAGGCCTTGATCCCGAAGTAGTCCCAGAGCGCGCCCCAGAACGACTCGAGATCCTCGACCGACCACCGCCACAGCTCTCCGTAGCTCGCGAACGACAGGCCGCGCTCGCGCTCGAGCCAGCGCCGGAAAGCGGTCAGGTTCGCATGTTCGATGCGCCCGGCGCCCGGTGTCCAGAGTATTTCACCTGCCTCCACTCGCCATGGGCCTCACGTGAGAACGGGCCGCCCGATCCTGCCGATCGAGCGACCCGGCAGGTCGATGGGCCCGATTCTACTCGCCCATCCGCAGGCGCAGCGTGAGATACCACTCCCGCGGCGGGTTGTAGTAGGCGTCGATGAAGCCTGCGGCGTAGTTGGGCTGCCCCGAGGTGATGTAGCGATCATTGGTGAGATTGGTGCCACCGACCGCGACGTCGTACTCACCGGAGGGCGACACGTAGTGCACGGAGGCGTCCAGAACGCGCGTGACCGGACGCCACATCTGCGGGGTGTTCAACGAGTCGTTGAACATGCTCGTGATGTAGCTGAACACCGGAATGAACCGCAGCTGCGCCTGGTTCGCCAGCATGAATGTGTAGACCGGATCGAAGGTGAACTTCCACCGCGGGGTCTTTGGGAGCTTCGCCTCGAGCGGCGAGCCGCCGAGGCTGATGCTGCAGCCGGCCAGCGCTCCGCCCGGACACACCGTCGTGCCGTCGGGCAGGGCGTATTCGGGGAGATTGGCCGCGGGGTTCACGTAGGTGTAATAGGCGTCGAGGTACGCCGCCGAGCCGTTGAGCTCGAGCCCCGTGTCTCCCACCAGCGACTGCTCCTCGATCTCCCAACCGAGGATCTTGGCATTGCCGGCGTTGACGAGGGTGGGCGATGCGCCATGCTGCACGTTGAGCTGGATGGCATCGAAATTCGTGTCGAACACGTCGGTGTCGACGATCAGGTGCCGGTCGAACCAGGAGGACTTCAGGCCCAGCTCCCAGGCCTTGGAGGTCTCCGGCCCGTATTCGGCCTGTTTCGGCGAGGTGATGGGAGCGGAAACGCGGGTCGTCCATCCGCCGGCCATGAAACCCTTGCTCCAGCTCACGTACGCCATGACGTTGTCGTTGAAGTGATACTGGATGCCGAGGGTGGGGTCGAAGATGTGCCATTGCTGGCTGTCGGGAATACCGGGGATGTAACGCAGGAACGGCTGGCCGGTGACGATCGGAAAGAGGCTCGACCCGAGGGGGAAGGAGTTCAGGTCGCTCTGACCGGCGAGGAAGTACGCCTGCGCGTCGGTATAGCGGCCGCCGACCGTGAATCCCCAGTGAGAGGTCGGGTTGTAGTCCGCATGAAAGTACGCGGCGTAATTCACGTTCTGCGCATCGTTCGCCACGTCGTACACGGCCAGTATGCCCTCGAACGGCACGTAGTCGTGCACGTAGCCGGTCTCCTTGAAGTAGTAGAGTCCGGTGACGTACGAGAGCTTGTCGTGCAGCGCCCGGCCGAGGAGCTGGAACTCCTGCGAGATCTGCGACTGGTGCTGATGGTCGGCCACCTGGAACATCGTCTCGGGCGTGCCGTCGAGCTCGGTGCCGATCTGCCAGCGCAACTGCCGGTAGCCGGTGATCGATTTCAGACGCAGCAGGTCGTTGATCTCGTAATCGCCGGTCACCGAGAACCCGAACACATCGTTGCGGGCGAAGTTAGGCCCGTAACCGTAGGTCGTATCGATGTTGCCCGTCTGGTTGGCGGCGCTGCTGAGATAGATCCGGGGGTCGCTGGTGCCGAGATAGGCCGTGCCCGGATGGTCGTTGTAATTGAACGGTCCGGGAGGGCCGCCCACGTATCCCGCCCCGAGGAGCGGCGCGCCGCCGATCGAGAGCCCCGGCACGTGCGCGCGCGGCTGCGAGCAGACGCCACCGAAGAGCGCGTTGTTCTGCGAGCCGACGGGGAAGATCGGACCCACCCCGGGCACGGTGGTCGCCGCCGCGATCGCCCCCGGCAGGCTGGCGGCGTTGTTGCCGATGCACAGGTTGTAGAGCGTGGAGAATGTGGATGAGAGCAGGTTGCCGGAGAAGGTCCCGACCACGACGTTGGGCAGAGCGGTCTGGTTCTCGTGGCTCCAGTCCCCGGTAACGGTGAATTTGAGCCTGTCGGTCGCGAACCACAGCACCTTCGAGCGCACGGTGGTGACTCCCGTGCCGCCGTAACTGCCGCCGCCCGTCGTGTAGTCCGGAGGCTCGGGATAGGCGGTCGGGGAGTCGACCGCGAACGGCGTCTGGGCGTAGGGCGAGTTGGCGGGGTACGGGATGACGCGCTGCCAGCCGTTCTGATTCTGGGTGCCCACCGTGATGCTCGAGAGGAGCTTGTGCGGAATGATCGGGATGTCGGCGGTGAAGGCCACGTCGCGCCGATCGAAGCTGCCGCCGGTGACCTCGCCGATGAAGCGCGCTTTCTCCCCGGGCGTGTGCGTGACGATGTTGATGGCGCCCCCGATCGTGTTGGCGCCGAACAGCGTTCCCTGTGGCCCTTTCAGGATCTCGACCCGGTCCACGTCGAGCAGATCGATGTTCGCACCCACGGTGCGCGCCAGGTAGACGCCGTCGAGATACACGCCGACGGCCGGATTGATGTTGATGGCGAAGTCGCTCTGGCCGATGCCGCGGATGGATGCCGAGAGCACGGAGCTGTCCCCGGAGAACGGCGATCCGGCATCGAGCGTCACACCGGGGGTCTGCGCGGAGAGCTGAGCCAGACTGGTCACGCCCTGCTCATGCAGCTGCCGGCTGGTGAAGGCGGAAATGGCGATCGGTACCGTCTGGATGTTCTGCTGGCGCTTCTGCGCCGTCACGATGACTTCCTGCAGCCGGGGAGCTTCCTGCGACTCGCGCCGCGGCGGCGCCTGTTGCCCCTCAGCCACACTGACGCCCCCGCCGAGCGTGAGACCCAGGGCGCAGAGGATCAGGGGCCGAACCGCTCCCGGCCACGGATGTTGCTTGGGATTCATGAGCGTGACACCCCTTCTCATTGTGCCGACAAGCGTAGCGCCCGGGCCACGAAGGCCGCCCAGATCAGAGCGCAAGACTTCTGAACCGACAGCGCAAGGGTCCCGCGCGGCCCCCCGCGGGCCCGGGACGGCCAGGGCGCCGGCGGGACCCGGCCGGACATTGCGCCGCGCCGTCCGACGAGGCAGCATTCGGACAGGTAACCTGCCCAGGCCGCCATGGGGGAGAGACTCCAACCCGTCCCGGCTCGCCACTGGTCGACGGACGAGGCCGCTGATCGACCCTTCTCGTACTGGGTGGAGACGGTGTGCGACCGCTTCCTGGAGCTCGACATCGACTCCCCGGTGCGCGAGCGCTTCCGCGCGCGGCTCGACCAGACCGAGCTCGGGCCTGCGACCGCCAACTGGCTGAGCGCGGACGCCCAACGGGTACGGCGCACACCCGCCAAGATCGCCCGCGCTCATTCGAGTTTCCTGCTGATGCAGCTGCGGTCCGGGCGGGTTCACATCCGGCAGGCCGGATGCGTCACTCCGCTCTATCCCGGGGAATGCGTTCTTCTCGATGGCTCCCAGCCTTACGAGCTGGAATGTCCGGAACCGACCCGCTCGTGTGTGCTGCAGCTGGCCGATGAGTGGCTCAGGCGCTGGATCAAGGCGCCGGAGCACGTGGCGCCGCGGCATTTCGCCGGCTTGGGCTGGAGCCGGGCCCTCTGCGCGGCGGTGGCCAGTCTCGACATCGACGGCTGCGACCGCCTGGCGCTGCCTCGGGAGGAAGTCGCCGATCACATCGCGGCGCTCCTCTCCCTGGCGCTCGGCCCTCAGCCGCGGAAGCTCTCCGGTGACCGGCGTCCGCGAGAGCGCCTGATGCGCACCCTGCGCACCCTCCTGTCGGACCCCGGTCTTTCTCCGGCCGCGGTCGCCGCGGAGCATCGCATCTCCGTTCGGACGCTGCATTACGCCTTCGCCGCGGCCGGCTCGACCTTCGTCGAGGAGTTGATGCGGGCCCGACTCGAGCGGGCGCGGGAGCTGTTGAGCGATCCTCGGCTGCGGGACGTCCCGATCATCGAGGTGGCGTCTCGCTGTGGCTTCACCGACTCCAGCCATTTCGCGCGCCGCTTCCGCCGTCAGTTCCGCGTGGCGCCGCTCGCCTTCCGCCGCGCAGCCCTCGAGCGCCGCCCCGCCCCGCAGGGCGGGCGGCTCAGGCGGTTGCCGCCTCGGGTATGAAGGCGAGGACGTCGCGCAGATCCGTCAGCACCTGATGGGGTCTGCGCCTGCCGCTCTGGCGCAGCCATTCGTCTCTGGCGGTGACGCCGGAGGTGACCGCGAGCGCGGTCGCCCCTCCGCGGCGGGCCATGATGACCTCGACGAGCGGATCGTCGCCGACCACACCGACGTGCGGCATGGTGGTGCCGAGGCGCTTCGCGACGAAGCGCAGCGCGTGCAGCGAAGGCTTTCCCAACACCGTGACCTTTGCGCGCGTCAAGCGGCGGATGGCGGCCACGATGGCGAAGCTGTAGCCGATCGCCCGGCCCTGACGGGTGGCGAAGAACGGCACGTCGGATGCGGAAAAGAGCCTGGCGCCGCCCCAGATGGCATGCGCGGCGGTCTCGATGTCCTTCATGCCGCACTCGGGGTGCCAGCCGACATAGACGGCTTCGGCCTCGGCCGCGCGCGGCTCTCCCGGGTACAGAGTTTCGAGGCCCGCCTCCACGAGCGCATGGCCCACGCCGCGTGTTCCCAACACCAGGACCCGCTGGAGCCCACGGCGGCGGATGTATTCCGCGGCTACACTCGAGGGCGTCAACATCTGCGTGTCCTCGACCGGAAGGCCGCAATTGCGCAGCCTCGCCGCCTGTTCCGCCGGCGGGTAAGGGCTGCCGTTGGTGAGCAGGACGACGGGGAAGGCGCGCTCGCGGAGCGCGGGGAGCACCTCGGCCGCGCCCGGAAGCACCTCGTAGCTCCCGAGCGCGCGGTCGCTCAAGAGCAGCGTGCCATCGACGTCGAACATCAGGCCCCTGATCCGCGGAGCGCTCACGCGCTCGTCCTCGAAGACTCCCGACGCAGCGTGAGGCGGAATCCCGCCTTCTCGATGCGGACCTCGGACAGATCCCGGCGCGAGGTCAAGGCGCGGATGAGCTCCATCGTCGGCCGGCTCGAGGGATCGTAATGCCTCCGCGCCGGGCCGGCCGCGCGCATCGCGTCCACCTGGGACTGCGGCATGGTCGCGCGCAGCAGAAGCTCCTCATCCGACAGGCTCTGGCCGAGCTTCCTGCGCAGCTCCTCGACGGGAGCCATCGGAGGCTCGGCCTCGAGCTCGCGCATGCGCGCAAGCGATGCGATCCGCTCCATCACGGCCGGGTCGATCGGCACCGTGGGCCTGCCGAAGCGGCCGATCGCGTAGCGGATCAACTCATCGGGAACGACCGAGTATCGCTCGCGGCCGGTGACGTTCATGACCGCCTGCGTGAGCAGGATCTGCGAGAAGGGCGTCATCACGATCGGCCACCCGAGCTCCTGACGCACCCGCCCCAGCTCCTCGATCACCGCACTCTCGAGGTGCGGGACACGGCTCTCCCTGAGATGACGGCGCATGGTGCCGATCATGCCGCCGGGAAGCTGGTGGCGCTGGTACCCGGCGTCGAATCCCCGCGGGCTCCCGGCGGGGAGCCCTTCGGCCTGCGCGAGGCGCGTGAAGTAGGTCTCGATCTCCTCGAGCGCTTGCGTGTCGACCGCAACCTCGTGGCCCAGGGTGCGCAGGTTCGAAGCGATCCGTCCGGCGGGCGTGTTCGAGATGCCGCCGGCCGCGGCTCCCGAGGCGCACGCCAGGGCGCTCACGCCGCGGGCGGGCGCATCGAGGTAGGTGTGCTCCGCGAGCCCGATGGTGCAATGCGAATGCAGCTCGAGCGGCTTGTCACCGATCCGCCGCCTGATCGCCGGGATGAGAGTCGCCGCCCGCTTCGGCGAGAGCAGGCCTCCCGGATCCTTGATGTAAAGCGCATCCACGTCCGCGGAGGCCGCGAGTCTCGCAGCGCGCTCGGCGTAGTACGCATCGTCGTGAATCGGGCTGATCGTGAATACGAGCGCCACGATGACGTACTCCCCGCCGCCCCGTTTGACCATGCGGGCGCAGGCGAGACCCGCGTCCGCATCGTTCATCGGATCCGCCAGACAGAAGCGGCGGATGCCGTTTCGCGCGAGGGTCCGGAAGGCGAGCGCCATGAACTCCGGACTCGCCGTCTCCCAGGAGATGAACCGGAAGCCGGTCGACATGAATTGCAGCGGAGTGCGCGGCGTGCTCGCGGCCATCAGCCGGATTCGCTCCCAGGGATCCTCCCGCTGGTAGCGCACCGCCACCCCCATGTGGGTGGAGGTCGTGAAGTCGATGGCCTTGAAGCCTGCCCGGTCCATGGCGGGCGCGATGGCGAGCGCCCTCGCGGTGTCGATGCCGAGCGCGGCCCAGACAGACTGGTTGCCGTCCCGGAGCGAAGTCTCGATGAGCCGGACTTCAGCCAAGCCGGGCCTCCACGCCGATCGGCGCATGCTCGAGCAGCCGGGTGAGAAACCCCGTGTCGACTCCGCCCGCCTGAAACTCGCGGCTCGCGAGCACCGTGGAGTGCAGCGGCAGGTTGGTGGCGACTCCCTCGATGCGAGTCGAGGCGATGGCGCGCCACATCCGCTCGAGCGCCTCCTCCCGCCCCTCTCCGTGAGCGATGATCTTGGCCAGCAGCGAGTCGTAGAAGGGCGTGATCCGCACTCCCGACTCGATGTGGGTATCGACCCGGATGCCCGCGGCCGCCGGCCAGCGCACCGCGCTCACCCGCCCCGGGCACGGCTCGAAGCCGCGGGCAGGATTTTCGGCATTGATGCGGCACTCGATGGCGCAACCGCGCCGATGGACGTCGGATTGCCCGATGCCGAGCCCCGCGCCCGCGGCGATGGCGATCTGCTCGGACACCAGGTCGATTCCGGTCACCGCCTCGGTGATCGGGTGCTCCACCTGGATCCGGGCGTTCATCTCGAGAAAGTAGAACTCGTCCCTCTCCGGATCGAGCAGCAACTCGACCGTCCCGGCGCCCCGGTACGCCATGCCGGCCGCGAACCGCACCGCTGCCCCGTGCAGTCGATCCCGCAACGGCTCGGGCAATCCGGGAGCCGGCGTCTCCTCGATGAGCTTCTGATAGCGCCGCTGGATCGAGCAATCGCGCTCGCCGAGATGAACGACCTTGCCGCGGCCATCCCCGAGCAGCTGCACCTCGAGGTGCCGGCCGCGGGCCACGAAGCGCTCGATATAGACGCGCGCGTCGCCGAATGCGGACCCCGCCTCCGACTTCGCGAGCTGCATCGCGAGCGGCAACTCATCGGGGCGATCGACGCGCTTCATCCCCTTGCCGCCGCCGCCCGCGACCGCCTTCACCAGCACCGGCAGACCGATGCGCTCGAGGAGGACCCGCGCTTCCGCCGTGGATCGGGCGGCCCCTCCGGGAAGCACGGGAACGTCGCTGCGCTGCGCCCGCTCGCGGGCGCGCAGCTTATCGCCCACGGCCTCGATCTGCGTCGCGGTCGGACCGATGAAGACGATGCCGTGCCGCTCGCAGGCCTGCGCGAGCGCGGCTCGCTCCGAGAGAAAACCATAGCCCGGGTGAATGGCGTCCGCGCGCACGCCGAGGGCCGCATGCACTATCGCCTCCACGTTGAGATAACTGTCGGCCGGCCGCGCCGGGCCGATGCAGACCGTGCGGTCGGCGAGCCTGGCGGGCCTCGAATCGCGGTCGGCGGCGGAGGCCGCCAGCACCGTCTCGATGCCGAGACGGCGGCACGCATCGATGATGCGCACCGCGATCTCGCCCCGGTTGGCGATGAGCACACGACGCAGGCTCACGCGCGAGCCGCCTTCGTCACACGCATCAGGGTTTCCCCGTATTCGACCAGCGCTCCGTCCTCGGCCAGGATCTCCGATACCTCCCCGCGCGCGCCCGCGCGAACGGTATTCATCAGCTTCATCACCTCGATGATGCCGATGATGGTGCCCTCCTCCACCGCGCTGCCGACCTCGACGAAAGGCGGCGCTCCGGGTTTCGGGGCGCGATAGAAGGTGCCGAGAAGCGGAGCGGCGATATCCAGCGTCGTGCCATCGCTCGCCGGCGCGCTGCGCGGTGCGGCGACCTCGGCAGCCGGCGGCCCGCCCGGTGCTTGCGCGGCCGGCGGACTCGGCGCCGCCCCTTCCGGCGGCTGCGGCGGCGTGGGTGGCGCGATCCCCCCGCGCCTCACGGTGAGCTTCAGTCCATCGAGCTCGAGGGCGAGCTCGTCGAAGGTCGAGTCCGCGAGCAACCGGGTGATTTCCGCGACGTCCTTCGCCGTGAGCGTCACTTGCGCCCTCCGAAGATCGACATGACATGATTGAAGGGATTCGGGGCCGCGCTCGCGATGACCGCGGCGTCCCTCGCCCGCCACACCGTCTCGGGGCGGCTCTGCAGCAGCAGCACCTCGCCGCTTCCGCGCTCGATGGCCCACTCGATGTCCTGGGGACAGCCGTAGTGGCGCTCCACTCGGCGGGCCAGGCCCCGCAGCCGCTGCAGCTCCTCGTCGCTCAGGCATGGGGCCCGGCGCAACGGGTCCTCCACCGGCACCGCCTCGATGCCTCCGCCGGCTGCGGGTGCATGGCGAAGGATCTTGTCGGATATCTCGCGTACCGTGATGTCACCGGTGATCTTGCCGAGCACCCACCGGTCGGGGGTCACTTCGCCGCCGACAACGGCCGAGCCGAGGCCCCACGCGCCCTCGACGGTGATGACCGATCGATCGCCGCTCGTCGGGCTGCGCGTGAACATCACACCCGCCGTGCGGGCATCGACCATGTCCTGAACCACCACCGCCATCGCCACCGCCTGCTCGGGCACGCTGCGCCGGCGCCGATAGCTGACCGACTCCACCGAGTACAGGCTCGCCCAGCAGCCGCGGACTCGCCGCAGGGTCTGCTCGAGGTCCGGCACCCAGAGATAGGTGTCCTGCAGGCCCGCGAAGCTGGCCTCCGCCGCGTCCTCCGTGGTCGCCGAGGAGCGCACGGCGAGAGGCCTCGCCCGGGAGCCGCAGAGCTGCGCATGGGCGCGCTCGATCTGCTCCGCGACCTCGCCCGGGAGGGCTGCCTCCTGCAAGCGACTGCGCACCGCCAGGCAGCAGGCGGTGATCTCGGCCAGGTCGCCGGCGCTCAGAGAGGCCACCCGCTCCCGCACGGGCCATTCGGCTTCGACCGACTCGAGAAAGCGCTCGAACGCCGCGGTTCTGACGACGAACCCCTGCGGCACCGCGATGCCCGCGCGCTTGAGCTCCCCGAGGCTGCCTCCCTTGCCGCCGACGTGCGGCCGGTCGTGAAGGCCGATCTCGGCCAACCCGCTGACATAGCTCACGGACGTCAAAGCAGTGTGACCACGCCTCGGCCGCCGTCCACCCGGACGCGTTGACCGTCCCGAATGCGTGAGGTCGCGGTTCCCGTGCCGACGACCGCGGGGAGGCCGAACTCGCGGGCGACGATGGCCGCGTGGCTCATCGAGCCGCCGATGTCCGACACCGCGGCTGCGATCCTCTGGAAGATCGGAGCCCATGTGGGGTTGGTGACCTGGCAGACGAGGATGTCGCCCTGCTCGATCCGGCCGATTTCCTCCGCCGACTTCACGACGCGCGCCGTGCCCTCCACGACCCCGCTCGATGCGGCGAATCCGCGGATCTCGTTGCCCGCGGCGCCGCTGCCGGCCTTGAGCCAGGCGTCCAGGCTCTCGCGCGTGATGCCCCAGAGCATGACGATGGCCGGATCGTCGATCACATCCGGCACCGGCCCGAGCGCGGGGGGCGTCTCATGCCGGCCCCATTCCTCGAGGGCCGCGCGCCGCTCGGCGACGAGCGGCGGCCAGTGAGCGGGTCCCCGCGGCGCCGACCCGGTCGACCAGGCGTTCATCAGGTCGATGATCGCCAGCTCCAGCTCGTAATGTGTCAGGTGAAAGACATCCTCGGCGTCGGGAAAGAATCCGTGCGCGGCGAGCAGCGCGCCGAACTCGCGGATCTTGTTGAAGACGAGATGCGTGTACCAGGGCGCGCAATAGAACTTGTGGCCCGCGACATAGGGGAACACGCGGTGCGCGAGCGTGATCATCTGGTCGTACGCGGCGCGCTCCTCGTCGCTCCCGAGCAGCTCGCGGTAGTCGGCGATGAGTGCCTGACGCTCAGCCTTGAGCTTCTCGAACGGGCGCTCCAGGGTCTCGCCGGCCCTGATGCGGGCGATGTATCCCGGCAGCCCGGCGAAGGGCATCGACAGATCGTCGTTCCAGGAGCGGTGATAGTGATAGAAGCCATCGCCCACGTTGATGTTGAACCAGGGATCGCGCGAGGCCGCCAGCTCCCGCAGCCACGCCTCCCCCGGCGCGCCGGACTGCTCGAGCGAGCGAATGAGGGTCTGCGCCGGCACGCCGTCCCTGAACTGCCCGTCCACCCCCAGCTCCACGGCGCGGCGGGCGAGACGCCGCAGCTCCTCGTCCGGACGGAAGATCTCGGCTTCGATCCCCGCCACCATCCGGGCGACCGTCTGGTCCGGGATCTCGGGGAACGCCTTCTTGCAGAAGGCGAAGAAGGTGAGATACGCCCCGTACCCGAGCAGGAGGAACTCGAAGTGGTGATGCCACATCCGGAAGTATCCCTCGAGCGTGCGCTGGTAGATCTCGAGCAGGTGATGATTGGAAGCGATGCCGCGCCCCGCGTGCACGTGCTCGAGCGGCTCGAATTCCGGCAGCGAGGGCCTCGCCAGCGCCTCCGCCTCGTGGATGAGCGCCAGCATCTTGCGCTTCCACTGCTCGTACAGGCTCTCCCAGTTCTCGTAGTAGTAGAAGGCGCGCTGCTGGAACTCCGCCGTGCGCCGGGCGATCTCCCCGGGATCGGTGACGGCGTTACCGCCGATGTACACCCGGCCGTTGATGATCCGGTGGTCGATGCCGAGGGTCGTCGGCAGGCAGTGCACCCGCGTGTTGGCCGCGCCGAGGGCGCAATAGGCCGCTTCCGCCGTCACCATGTCGAAGCAGGACATGGGCTCGGGGAAGTGCATGGAGTTGTAGAACCAGAAGCGCTGGTCGTCGCCCGGGCCGAACTGAACCGTATAGGGATAGGCCATCTGCGCGCGCTCGGTGCCCGGAACCACCCTGAGCGAGCTCGGCAGCGGAAAGGCCTTCGGTGCCTCGAGGCTGTTCATGCTCCTGCCCCCTTGCGGCGATCGCGCTGACCACCGCGGATGCCGCGTTCGATCCGGGCAATCTAGCACCCGCACGGCAGGGCCGGCGCGGACGAGAGCGCAACGCGCCCGGCCCGAGGGCGCAATCGAGGCGCGGTCCTCAGCCGAGGCGCAGCGCCTCGATCGCGTTGTCCCTGAGGATCAGATCGTGGACCTCGGGCCTGAAGCCCGCGTCCCTGAAGTCGCTGATCCAGCGATCGGGGCTGATCAGGGGGAAGTCCGACCCGAACAGCATCTTGCGCTTGAGCTGGGAGTTGGCGTAGCGCACGAGCTGCGGCGGAAAGTACTTCGGCGACCAGCCCGACAGATCGATGTAGACGTTCGGCTTGTGCAGGCAGACCGACAGCGCCTCGTCCTGCCACGGCCATGACGGGTGGGCGATGATGACGGTCATGTCGGGGAAATCGGCCGCGACGTCGTCGAGGTGGATGGGGTTGGAGTATTTGAGGTGCAAGCCCCCGCCCCCCCGCATGCCGGTGCCGATCCCTGAATGGCCGCTGTGGAAAATGGCCGGCAGCTTGTGCTCGGCGATTACTTCGTACAGCGGATACGCCATCCGGTCGTTCGGGAAGAATCCCTGCGTCGTGGGATGGAACTTGAATCCCCTGATGTCGTACTCCCTGAGCAGCCGGCGCGCCTCGCGCACCCCGAGCTTCCCCTTGTGCGGATCGATGCTGGCGAATGCCACCATGATGTCGCTGTTGTCGCGGGCCGCCTCGGCGACCTCCTCGTTCGGGATACGGCGCGCGCCGATCTCGCTCTCGGAATCCACGGTGAACATGACGAGACCGATGCGCCGCTCGCGGTAGTAGGCGATCGTCTCCGGGATGCTCGGACGCGCGCCGGACTTGAAATACCTCGATGCGGCGTCCTCGTACTCCCGCCAGACCTCGTCGGCGGGTTGCCGGCAGGACACCTCCGCATGGGTGTGAACGTCGATGGCGACCAGATCCTGTACTTTCATGGCGCGACTCGCGGCGATCGAAGGGGCTCCTGGGCATGCGCCCGACTCCAGTCGGAGAGCGAACGTCCCTCCCGGACGAGCTGCGTCAGCAGCGGCGCGGGCTCCCAGTGCATGGGCCCGAATCGCTCACGATACCTCATGAGGCCTTCGTGTACCGCCTCGAGCCCGAGGGTGTCGGCGTAGAACATCGGGCCACCCCGGTACCTCGGGAAGCCGTAGCCCGAAGTCCAGACGACGTCGATGTCGCCCGAGCGCAGCGCCACGCCTTCCTCGAGGATGCGCAGCCCCTCGTTGATGAGCGGATACAGGCAGCGCTCGAGGATTTCCGTCTCCGAGTGATCGGCGGGCGGGACCGCGAGCCGCGCCGCGTGCGCCCGCAGAATGACGATCGCCTCCGGATCGTCGTGCCGCGTGCGATCCCCGGGGGCGTAGCGGTAATAGCCGCGGCCGCTCTTGCGGCCGAGGCGCCCGGCCGAGTACAGGGCGATATCGGCCTGATAGTAGGTAGGGTCGGGCGGATACCTGTCGGCATTCGACCTGTGCACGTTGACGCCTACGTCGATGCCCGCCATGTCGAACACGGCGAGGATCCCCATGGCCATGCCGAAGCGCTCGAGCGCCGAGTCGACCTCACGAGGTGTCGCGCCTTCGAGCACCATGCGTTGCGCCTCCCGCGCATAGCCTTCCATCATGCGATTGCCGATGAATCCATAGCAGACTTTGGCGAGAACGGGCGTCTTGCGCAACAGTTTCGCGAGATCCATCGCCGCGGAGACGCTGTCCGCGGAGGTCTGGTCGGCGCGCACCACCTCGAGCAGCGGCATCACGTGCGCAGGGGAGAAGAAGTGCAGGCCGATGACGTCCGCGGGGCGAGCCGTCGCGGCGGCGATCTGGTTGATATCCAGGGTCGAGGTGTTGGTCGCCAGGATGGCTCCCGGTTTCGCGATCCGGTCGAGACTGGAAAAGACCCGCTGCTTGAGCTCAAGGCTCTCGAACACCGCTTCGACGATGACATCGGCATCGCCCAGGGTCTCGTAGCTCGATGAGCCGCCGATCAGCTCGAGGCGCTTGTCTCGATCGGCGGCGCTGATGCGTCCACGCTGGACCATCGAGGCGTAGATGTCGGCGATCGCGCTCCTCCCGCGTGCGATGCGCTCGTCATCGATGTCGAGCAGCGTCACCGGGACGCCGGCGTTGGCGAAGCAGATCGCGATGCCGGCGCCCATGGTGCCGGCGCCGACGATACCGGCGCGCCGGATCGCGCGTGGAGGGCCCGCCTGCCCCCCCGGGATCTTGCGGGTTTCCCGTTCCGCGAAGAACACGTGGATCAGCGCTTTCGCCTCGATGGTCGTCTTCGTCCGGTTGGCGATCTGCTCCTCGAGCAGCAAAGCCTCCTCGAACGGCAGGGACAGTGATGCCGTGACCGCTTCGATCGCGCTGAAAGGGGCAGTGCGGTGCGGGAAGCTCCGGCTCGCCTCGTCTCTCAGGCGCTCGATGATCGCGGGCGTCGCGCTCGATGGATCCACCGGGCGATCACACGTGCGCCGCGGTCCCTTGCCTTGCGCGAGCAGCGCTCGCGCGCAGGCCTTGGCCGCCTCGGCCACCGCCCCCTCGCTCACCTGATCGATGAATCCGAGCTCGAGCGCCCGCTCCGCGTCCACCGGGCGGCCGCTGAAGAGCAGCTCGAGGGTGCGCTCGACGCCGATCAGACGGGGCATGCGCTGCGTGCCGCCGGCGCCCGGGATGATGCCCAGCGTCAGCTCCGGAAGGCCCAGGCGAGTCCCCGCAGCGGCGACGCGGAAGTGACAGGCGAGGGCCAGCTCGAGGCCACCGCCGAGCACGGTGCCGTGCAGCGCCGCGACGATCGGGATCGGGAATTGCTCGAGCCGTCTGAAGAGGTCACGGTACTCCGCTTCTCTCGGGGGTCCCGCGAACTCTCCGATGTCGGCGCCGGAGCAGAAGGTGCTGCCTTCGGCCGTGAGCACCACGGCGCGAGCGGCGCTCAGGGTTGCGAGTCGGGTCAGCGCATCCGATAGCCCGGCGCGCACCGCCGCGCTGATGACGTTGACGGGCGGATTGCGGATCGTGACGACGGCGATGCCGTCCTCGATGGCGAGTGAGACGGTCTCCGGGGTCATCGGCGCATGGCTCCTGGTGATTCGCGCACAGGAGAGGATCATCGTAAGCAATTCCACCGCCCAAGTCGCGCCCTTGTCGCGGTCCGTGGAGCCCACCGGCATCGGGGGCGCGAACGGCGCGCACCCGCTCAGCGCCCAGCGAAACCGGGACTCGACGCGTAGTGAAATCGGCGGCCGCTATCTCCGTTTTCGATGCCTCCTATCTCCATTTTCGACTTCTGATTCCCCAGCCGAGTCGCTAACGTCCAGGGCGCTCGAAGACCAGGGGGAAAGAGTCCGATGCCGTACCCGCCGGCGCAAAGCGGAACCGTCGCCGACTGCGGGGAAACCGCAGCCGCGCTCTCGCGCGCCGTGGTGGCGTTCGCGCGCCGCGCCTCGACGGAGGTCTCGCCGCACGACGAGCCGTTGCTCGAGGAACTGTCGCGGCGCCTGCCCGCGGGAATGCCCCTGTATGTCGCGCACACACCGAAGTCCTCGGTCGAGGACGTCGTACGGGTCGCGATCAAGGCGCAGTCCCTCGGGTTCGCCGCGGCACCGCACCTGGTCGCCCGCAGGCTCCCGAGCGAGGCGGTCTTGAGGAGCGCTCTCGCCCGGCTGCGCGAGCATGGGATCGAGCAGGCGCTCCTCGTCGCGGGCGACCTCGATCCGCCGCTCGGACCGTTTCGAAGCACACTCGAGGTGATCGCCACGGGCACTCTGGAGCGCTCAGGCCTTACGCGCATCGGCGTCGCCGGACATCCCGAAGGGCATCCCTCGGTGGGAGGTGCGGAGTTACTCGACGCGTTGCGCGCCAAACAGCAGTTCGCGATGCGATCCGGCATCGCCGTGCACATCGTCACCCAGTTCGGATTCGACCCCGAGAGCGTCTGTGCCTGGGATCGCATGCTCACGCGCGAAGGGATCTCGCTCCCCGTCCACGTCGGAATGGCGGGACCCACCTCGCCTGCCAGGCTCGTGAGGTTCGCCGTGCAGTGCGGCATCGGCAATTCCCTGAGCTCCCTCGTGAGGAACCCGGGCGCACTGGCGAGTCTCGCCGGCGCGGTCGCCGGGCCCGACGAGATGCTGCGGGGCCTCGTACGGTCGCGCGCCGCTCATGCCGGCACGCGCATCGTGCAGCCGCACGTGTACTCCTTCGGCGGAGCGCTGGCGACCGCGGACTGGCTGCGCGCGGTCATGGACGGGGCAGCCGAATCGACGCCGAAGGGCCGGAGATTCAACCCGGATCCGTGAACTCGCTCCCGAGGCGCGGATCCTGCTCTGGATGCGCGGACGTCCCGAAGTCGTCCATGGACGTGTTGCCCCTCGCCTTGATGTTTCGACCGCTCTACGGCGAGCTGTGGCTGCTGGCCGCGATTCTGTTCCTGACTCAGGGCGGTCAGGCGATCGCCACCATCTGCATCGTGCTCGTGCCGGCCGAGAGCGTGCCGCACCGCCTGGTCGGCTCCGCCATCGGGTTCGCGACGCTCTTCGGCGAGCTGTTCGGGGGCTTCGCCGCCCCGATCGTCGTCGGCTCCCTCGCCGCCCGGCACGGGCTTGCGATTCCGCTCTGGATTGCCGCCGGCGGAGCGGTCATCGTGTTCCTGATCGCACTCGTGCTGAAACCCGCACCCGCCCCCCCGCGCGATGCCGTGGCGCGCGCGCGCTGACGAATCGCGATCCCGCGGGCGGGATCGTGGCTTCCCGCGCAGCCGCGGCCCGGCGGCGGCCGATGACCCGCGCAATGTGAAACGAGCCCGCAATCCGGACGGGTGTGTCGAGAACTGCGTCACGTCGGCAGAGTCGCCGCTCGCTGGAATGCCCGGTTTTCCGTACATTTGCCTGCAGGCGCCCATCGGCCGGAATCACGGCTGCACCCTGTGTCCGACGCACTCCCATCCCCCGCTGACACGGACCGCGCGGCGGGGCCCGCCGGCTCGCATCGGCATTCCGTCCTCCCGGGCTGGATGGACCCGTTCCTCGCCGCCTTTGCGCTCTACGTTCTCGCCGTCGCGGCGTGGATGTTGAGTGGCGTCGGCGGGGCCAAAGTCACCTACTACGTCGGCCTGTTCGGCAAGCTGCCGGCCGAGCTCGCCTGCCTCTGGGCGGCGGCGAGCACCGGGCGGCGCATGGCGCCAGGCCCCCTTCGTTCGGCCTGGCGGTCACTCGCGGCGGCACTCACGCTCTACCTCATCGGCGACCTGATCGGAATGGTCTATTGGCTCGTGGGACGCGACCCGTTTCCGGGCCCTTCCGACATCTTCTATTGCGCGTGGTATCTGCCGCTCGCGGCCGCGGCGCTCTGGCTGATCCGCGCAGCCGCGGT
>VFSW01003296.1_pt1 | contig 24226 bp, 21 predicted proteins | sample 5358111 | NCBI WGS metagenome assembly VFSW01 (sample SAMN11554181, study PRJNA540505) | mine drainage metagenome | isolation source: sediment from site ElyBrook_90M | place: USA: Ely Copper Mine, Vershire, VT | collected 2017
TCGATCATCATCAAGGACAGCACATCGCCTGTACGCTGGCAGTGTGCCAGCAAACGCAACGCTTCCTCCTCCAGGCGGCGGCGTGTAAAAGCACCAGTGAGTGCATCGCGAGAGGCAATACTCTGGATGTCCGACATCAACTTGTAGTTGAGCATCAACACAAAGCCAAAGGTGACGCATAACTGCACTACGCTGCTGATGAAAAACGATGTTGAATTCAGGAGGGTGTTGCTGTGAAGGTTATAGGCTCCTGCAGGAGCTAGCCCGATCACGATGGCCCGTACCCACAATGTTGCAGTCATTACGGCAAAGGCCAAGCCAGTAAACCAGTAGGCCGTCCTGAGCGGGGCTTCGATCTTGATCAGCAGCGAACGCGCACAGAAGACGTAGCCTGCGCCAAACAGCAGTGAATTGGCGATGGCGCGCGCACCCACGTCGGGGTGAAGTACGTCCCACCAGAGGTTTTGCAACAAGGCCACAAATACCAGCATGGCAGCCAGATCCAGGCGGCGGGACTTGCCCCTGAAGGTGCGGATACCGGTGTATTGCAGACCGATGCCCGCTGCGACCAGCATGCTGCCCAGCACCATGGCCCAATCATAGCCGGGAGCGGGTGTGCGGAAGAAGAATGCAGGGAGCATTCCCAGGCTGATGCAGAGGCTTGCCAGCGCCCACTGACGCACACCGCTGCCGATGAGTCCCGCATGCAGCCCGGCCAGTGCCAGAAGGCCGGTCAGCATGAAAGACAACATCGCAAACATCACCAGGACGGTGTGGATATCAAGATTCATGCGACACTTCCCGATTCGCGCCGCGCTGCCGGTACATCCACCAGGTGGCCGTGAAGCCGCAGCATGCGGCAAAACTAAGCCAGTACCCCGGGGCTGCTTTATCGCCGGTGAGGTTGATGAGATAGGTGGAGATGGCAGGGGTGAAGCCACCAAAAATTGCGGTGGCAAGGCTGAAGGCCAGCGAAAACCCCATGACGCGCACATGGGAGGGCATGATCTCGGTCAGCGCTGCCATCATGGCTCCGTTATAGACCCCAAAATAAAAAGAGAAACACAATAGCACGGTGAGCATCCGTTCAAAGCTGGGTGCGGCGGCAAGCCAGGACAGGGTGGGATACGCGGTCAACATGGTCATCAGGCTGATGGTCAAGAGAATGGGTTTGCGGCCGATGCGATCTGACAGGGCCCCGCCCACGGGCAGCCATAGGAAATTGGAAATCCCCACGCAAAAGGTTACAAGCAGGCTGTCCAGGGTGCTCAAGTGCAGCACGCTGCGCCCAAAGGTGGGAGTGTAAACCGTGATCAGGTAAAAGGTGCAGGTAGTCATGGCCACCTGCAACATGCCCACCCCAACGGTCTTCCAGTGGATGAGCAGGGCAGCAAACACTTCGTGCGCGTCGGGGTGGTGTTGTCGGGCCAGAAAGGCCTCGGTTTCCAGCAGATTGCGGCGCAGGACAAAAATGAACGGCACGATGGCGCTGCCCAGGACGAAGGGAATGCGCCAGCCCCAAGCGCTCATGGCAGCGGGGTCCAGGGTCTGGTTGAGCAGATAGCCGATGGCCGCAGCCGCCACGATGGACATCTGCTGGCTGGCCGATTGCCATGAGGTATAGAAGCCCCTGTGGCCGGGGGTGGCAATCTCGGAGAGATACACCGACACGCCACCCATTTCAGCACCTGCTGAGAACCCTTGCATGATGCGCCCCAGCAACACCAGTATGGGGGCGGCCATGCCGATGGTGGCATAGCCGGGCACGAAAGCGATGAGAATGGTGCCGCTCGCCATAATGGAGAGCGTCACGATAAGGCCGCGGCGGCGCCCCACCTGATCAATATAGCCGCCCAGCACGATGGCGCCCAGGGGGCGCATCAGAAAGCCCACGCCAAAGACGGTGAAGGTGAGCATTAGCGAGGCAAACTCATTCTCTCCGGGAAAGAAGGCGTGGGAGATGGCGGTGGCGTAGAAACCAAAAAGGAAAAAATCGAACTGCTCCAGAAAATTCCCGCTGGTTACGCGCAGCACGGTCCGGATTTTATTCACGACAGGGTCTCTTTCTGGCGCTTTTCAATGGTCCATTTGAGGAGCGCGGCACTGCGATAGGCACCGTGGGCAAACTTGCCATAGGGCAGTGTCATGAACAGGGCCAGTACCGCACCAAGGTGCAGTGCCAATAGCAGAGCCATGGCGGCACTGTCGCGCCAGGCGAGCAAGGATAGCCCACTGACGCTGGTGAGCAACAGCAGCAGGATGAAGCCGCGGTCCATGGGGCGCTGCGCCGGGTCACCCACGTTAGCGTCGCGCCGCAGGTTAAGCCATAGCAGACCTGCGGGGCCAAACAGCAGCCCAAGCCCGCCCAGAGTACCCAGCAGTACAGGCGCGCTCAGCAGGGGGTAGGGCGCCCGCTCGCCCAGCACATAGTGGTCCACGGTCGCAACGAGGGTGGCGGCAAGGCAAAGTAAAAAGCCATAGAAGGTGAGGTGATGAAAGCGTCGCCGTGCCAGGGTGAAGCGATCATCCGCTTCGTTGCAGCCCTGTTCCTGCCCGCCTCCCAGATAAGTCAGTGCCAGCGTATCGTATGCCGCCTCGCGCACCGCCGGGGCCGGGGCGGGGCCTGCGGCACTGTCGCGCCAGAAGCGCCGCACGCCCAGCGTGAGCGCCAGGAGGGCAATACCCAGCACGCTTCCGAACAGGGCCACGAGAAACTCATGCGAAAAGACGGTATAGAAATTTCCGCCAAGGGGGCTTGATGCGGCTGTGCCGCGCGAGCGCAGGATGAGCAGCAGAAATAATCCCAGGCTCAACGTCAAGGCGAGGGCAAGGGTGGGGCCATTGCGCCTGTAGAGTTGCCCCAACGCCGCCGGCCAGGCGTAGGCGGCGTAGCTTTCGCGGCGCATCTGCGCCATGGCGCGTGGTACGTTTACGGCAAACTCATGAGGTGGCGCGTACTGGCAGGCGTGGTAACAGGCGCCGCAGTTGTGGCATAGGTGGGCGAGGTAGTGGACGTCAGCCCGCTCGAAGGACAGCCGGCGGGTCATGGCGGGAAACACGGCGCAGTAGCCCTCACAATAACGGCAAGCGTTGCAGATTTGCAACTGGCGCGCCACTTCGGCCTCGAAGGGAGTGGGCAGCAGGCTCATGACAGCGGGGTCAACGGTTGCCCAGTGGCCGCTGCTGCGCGTGCGCCGGCAATTCGGCCAAAAACGGTACCAATGGACATACCAATGCCCGCGGTGTAACCCTGTCCCAGGATGTTGCCCGCCATCATTTCTCCCGCTACGAACAGGTTGTCGCTGGTTGTGCCCCCAAAATGCGCGGCGGCCGTGGCATCGACCTTGAGTCCCAGGTATGTGAAGGTGATGCCCGGACGCAGGATATAACCGGTGTAGGGTGGCGTATCCAGCGCCAGGGCCCAGTGGCTTTTGGGCGGGGACAACCCCTCAGTGTGGCAGTCGTCCAGGCGCGTGTGGTCGAATGTGCCCGCGCGACAGGCGGCGTTGTAGGTGCCCAGCGTGCGCAGCAGGGCCTCTTGCGGCAGCCCCAGCGCCTCTGCCAGCGCGGCGGGTGTCTCCGCCTGGGTGCCAGCAAACACCGGTGGCATGAAGCGGCCCTGGGCCTTAGCGTCGATCAGGGCATAGGCGATCTGTCCGGGCTGCTCCGCCACGAGGTGTCCCCAGATGGCATAGCGCTTGGGCCAGAAATCTTCGCCCTCGTCGTGGAATCGTTCTCCCTGCTGGTTGACCACCACGCCCAGTGAGACGCAATCGATGCGGGTGGCGATGCCGCCGTCATAGCGCGGCGCGCGCGCGTCGATGGCCACGCAGTGCGCTTCGGCGGGGTCGCCCACCATGTCTGCGCCGGCAGCCATCATGGCCTTGAGCAGGGCGCCCTGGTTATAGCGCGTGCCGCGGATGAGAAACTGGTCGGCAGGCCATTCGCCGCGCGCGTTCTGTCCGTAAGCCTCTCGCAGCCAGGCGCGATTGGATTCAAACCCGCCGGCAGCCAGAACGCAGGCGCGTGCCGCAAAGCGTTGCCCGCCACTGACGGCAGCGACGAAATGCCCGTCCTGCAATTCCAGGGTGTCCACCGGCGTGTCGTAGCGCACTGTCACGCCCATGGCTTCGGCGCTGCGGTAATAGGCGTTGACCAGTGCCTTGCCTCCACCCAGAAAAAAAGCATTGGTACGGGCCACATGCAACGCCCCCGACAGCGGCGGCTGAAAGCGCACGCCATGGCGCTGCATCCAGGGGCGGCAGGTGGCCGAACCGCGGATCACGAGGCGTGCCAGGGCTTCGTCAGTGTGTCCCGCGGTCACCTCGAAGAGGTCCTGCCAGTATTCTTCTTCAGTGTAGCTGCCGCTTAGCACATCCTGAGGGGCATCATGCATGCAGCGCAGGTTGCGGGTATGCATCGAGTTGCCCCCGCGCCAGGCGCGCGGCGCGGCTTCCAGCAACAGTACGCGGGCTCCGGCCTCGCGCGCCGTGAGCGCGGCACACAGCGCCGCGTTACCGCCGCCAATCACCAGCACATCGATCATGGATTTATCTTCACATTCCGTTACCTAGGAGCTGATTGTACCGGGATCGGGTTGCGGTACACTGTCGGGTGCGTTTCCCCGCAGCGGGGAAACTTGCCAGGGAGACAAAGCATCATGGCTGCAGATGTTCCCGAAAACCTTAACTCGCTGTCCAACAACGAACAGTTGCGGCTGGCGGCCATTCGCCACTTGGACATCCTCGATACGCCCCCCGATGGGGCCTTTGATCGCCTCACCCAACTGGCCGGTCGGATATTCAAGGTGCCCATCGCCATTGTCACCGTGGTGGATGCGGACCGCATCTGGTTCAAATCGAAGTTGGGTCTGGACGCGGACGAGGTACCACTCAGTCCGGGGCTCTGTGCCTCCTGCATCATGCAGGATGACGTCATGGTGCTGAAAGACGCCAAGCAGGATGCCGTGGCGCTGACCAACCCGCTGGTGGCGGGCGAATTTGGCCTGCGATTTTATGCGGGTGCGCCTCTCAAGACCACGGACGGGGTCAACATCGGCACCTTCTGCCTCATCGATCGCGCGCCGCGGGACTTTACCGAGGACGAACGGGCCAGCCTGTCCGACATGGCGGCCATCGTGATGGACACCATGGAGCATCGCCTGGCCAGCCGCAGGTTGCTGTTGCAGAATTTGCGGGTGGTGGAGGACGCACAAAAGCAGGCCAATACCGATGCCATGACGGGGCTGGGTAACCGGCGCGCGCTGGAGGCGGTCGTCTCCCGCTTCGAGGATGTCATCCGTGCGGATGGCGCGCTGGACATGATGGTAGCCGTGGTGGATCTCGATGGGTTGAAGCAGATCAACGACCGGCGCGGACACGCGGCGGGCGATTTTCTCATTGTGGCGTTCGGAGCTGCCCTGCAAAACGCCCTGCGAGCCGAGGACCACATCTACCGCATCGGTGGCGATGAGTTTGCCATCCTCTCGCCCGTATCCTCTGAACCCGATCTCGAACAGTTGCGCACGCGCATCGTGGCGGTCATCGAGGAGGTGCGGCGCACCACGGGGTTTGTCGAAGCCGGGGCGTCCATGGGAATCACGCTGCTGTCCGCAGCGGGTTTTGACATGCAGCAGGCGCTCGATCTGGCCGATAAAAAAATGTACGAAGACAAGCAGCGATGATCCGCCTCGAAGGGGCTCTGTCCCGATGGTTTGCACGCCGCTTTCTGGTGCTGCACCTGTGCTGGATCGGTGCACTGGTGTTGCTGCTCTGGCCTCAGGGCGACCTCAGCCGGATCGGCGTGCCAGTGCTGCTGGCGCTCTTCGCTGTGGGGCTCATTGACCTACGCCAGACGCACCATGCGGTGCGGCGCAACTATCCCATCCTGGGCCACCTGCGCTTTATGCTGGAATACATCCGTCCCGAGATCCGCCAGTACTTTCTCGAGGACGACACGGCAGCCATTCCGTTTTCGCGTGCCATGCGCGCCATTGCCTACCAGCGTGCCAAGCAGCAGACCGACAAGCGTCCCTTCGGCACGCGCCTGGACGTCTACGCCCAGGGTCACGAGTGGCTCAACCATGCCATGGTGCCGGCCCCGCGCAACGGAGCTGATTTCAGGGTGACGGTGGGGACGGAGCGCGCCCAGCCCTATGCCATGTCGGTGTTCAACATTTCCGCCATGAGTTTTGGCGCGCTCTCGGGCAACGCCATCCTGGCGCTCAACCTCGGGGCAAAGCTCGGTGGCTTTGCCCACGACACCGGCGAGGGTTCCATTTCCAGATACCACCGCCAGCATGGCGGTGACCTCGTGTGGAACATCGGTTCGGGCTACTTCGGCTGCCGCACCCCCGAGGGGCGGTTTGACCCGCAGCGCTTTGCCGCAGCCGCGCAGGAGCCGCAGGTGAAGCTCATCGAGATCAAGCTCTCGCAGGGTGCAAAACCCGGCCACGGCGGCGTGTTGCCGGCAGGCAAGGTGACGCCGGAAATTGCCGAGGCCCGCGGGGTGCCGTTGGGCGTGGACTGCGTGTCTCCGGCAGCTCATAGCGCCTTTGGCTCGCCCATCGAACTGCTGCAATGGATGGAATCCCTCTCGGTACTCTCGGGCGGCAAACCCGTGGGCCTCAAGCTGTGCGTGGGGCATCCCTGGGAATTCTTCGCGCTCGCCAAGGCCATGCTGCACACGGGGCTTTATCCTGATTTCATTGTGGTGGACGGGGCTGAAGGCGGCACTGGCGCCGCGCCGCTGGAGTTTACCGACCATGTGGGCATGCCACTGCAGGATGGCCTGCGCTTCGTCCATAACACCCTCACCGGCATCGGCCTGCGCGAGCATATCCGCCTGGGCGCTTCGGGCAAGATCATCACGGCCTTTGACCTCGTGCGCACCATGGCCCTGGGCGCGGACTGGTGCAACTCGGCACGCGGCTTCATGTTCGCCCTGGGCTGCCTGCAGGCCCAGACCTGCCACACGGGCCATTGCCCCACCGGCATCACTACCCAGGACCCATTGCGCCAGCGCGCACTCGTGGTGCCCGAGCGCGCTCAGCGCGTGTGTAACTACCACCACCACACGCTCGAGGCGCTCTCCGAACTCGCAGCCGCGGCCGGGGTACACCATCCGGCCCAGATCGAAAAACGCTTTCTCATGCGCCGCCTGGAAACGGGGGAAGTCTGCTCCTATGACGAGCTGATGCTCGACCTTCCGCGCGACGCCCTGGTGGGGGCGCTGGATCGCACCTATCTGCCCGAACCGTTTCGCACCTATTGGGAAGGCGCACAACCGGACCGCTGGTAGGGAAGAATCAGGGTCTGCCCCCGATTTCTTTAGTAAACTTCAGGGATGCTTCCACTCGCGCTCTCCGTCATCATCGTCAACCACAACGCCGGCTCCCTGCTGAGTGCGTGCGTGCGGGCCGTGCAGGGCGAGGCGGTACGCGAGGTGATCGTGGTGGACAATGCCTCCACCGACGACAGCCTCATCCGCCTGCGCGCGAGCGCCGATTTGGCCTCGCTCACGATCGTGGAAACTGGGCGCAACCTGGGCTTTGCTGCTGCCTGCAACATCGGCCTGCGCACGGCGACGCAACCCTTCCTGCTTTTTCTCAATCCCGACAGTGTGCCAGCCCCTGGGTCCCTGGCGCGTCTGTTGCAGGTGCTGGAACAACATCCCGCGGCCGGCATGGTGGGCGGGCTGCTGCTCAATCCCGACGGCACCGAGCAGCGCGGCGGGCGCCGCGCCATCCCCACGCCGGGGCAAGTGCTGATGCGCCGGTCCTTCAACCTGCACGGCACTCCACTACCCTCAGAACCTACGGCCGTGGAAGCCATTTCCGGCGCACTCATGCTGGTGCGCCGCGACGCTGTGGCGGCGGTGGGGCCGTGGGACGAGGGCTATTTCCTGCACTGCGAAGACCTGGACTGGTGCCTGCGTTTTCGCCAGAAGGGCTGGGACATCCTGTTCGTACCCGATGCACCCGTGGTTCATCACCAGGGCACATCCAGTCGTGCGCGCCCGCTATTTGTGGAATGGCATAAACACCGCGGCATGCTGCGCTTCTATCGCAAGTTTTTTCGAAGCAGCACGTCCGCTCCGTACATGGGGCTGGTGACGCTGGGTGTGTGGCTGCGCTTTGGTCTCGTGGTGCTGCGCCATGCCGGGCGCCGGGTACTGCAAAGGAGGCCGCATGGCTGAGCAGGGCGTGGGTCTTTTGGGGGCCTCGAGCCTGGTGGGAGAATGCCTTTTGCCGCAACTCTCCCGTGCCGGATGGACGGTACACGTATGCACCCGCCGCGGTTTGCCCGCGGACAGTCCGCCGGTGCTGGCCCACTGGATTTGCGTAGCCCCCCTGTGGGTGCTGCCCGAATATTTTTCGCTGCTCTTGGCGCGCGGGGCGCGACGCGTGGTGGTGCTGTCCTCCACCAGTATCTTCACCAAGGCCGATTCTCCCGATGCTGGCGAACAGGTAGTGGCTGCGCGGCTGCGCGGCGGCGAGCAGCAGTTGCAGTCCTGGGCCGAGGCCCATGGCCTCACCTGGGTGATCCTGCGCCCCACGCTGATCTACGGTCGTGGCCGCGACAAGAACATCAGCGAAGTGGCGCGCCTCATCCGCCGCTGGGGATTTTTTCCGCTCCTGGGGCCAGCCACGGGCCTGCGCCAGCCGGTGCATGCCGAGGACGTGGCGCAGGCTTGCGTGGCGGCCCTCACATCTGGAGCGGCCGATAATCAGGCGTATGCGCTCTCGGGTGGCGAAACCCTCACCTACCGTGAAATGGTGACGCGCATCTTCAGCACGCTGGGAAAACCCCTGCGTCTCGTCACCGTGCCTCTCGGTCTCTTTCGCTTGGCCCTGATGGCCTTGCGCCGGCTGCCCCGTTACCGCCACTGGAGTGTTGCCATGGCGCAACGCATGGGTGAGGATCTGGTGTTCGACCACGCGCCAGCCCGGCACGACCTCAATTTCACGCCGCGTCCCTTTGTTTTGTCTGAGGGCGATCTGTCATGACGCCAGTGCTGATCCTGATGAGTGGCGTCGTAGCCTGGGCCGGGGCCTGGGCGGTGTGGCGCATGGCCCCGCGTCTGGGGCTCGTGGCCGTGCCCAACGCGCGCTCCTCGCATCAACGGCCCACGCCCCACGGCGGCGGTTTGGGGTTGGTTCTGGCGGGTACCCTTGCAGGGGGTTGGCTCGCGTGGCAGAGCGGCATGACCCTGCTGGGTGAAGTACTGGTGCTCGCCGCCGTGCTGGCCCTGGTGGGGCTGCGCGATGATCTGCACCCCATGCCCGCACGTGTGCGCTTTGCCGTGCAGGCCGCTGTGTGTACTGGGCTATTGGGGTTACTGGGACTGGCAGGGGCACCCTTGTTCCTGTTGCTCACGGCCCTGCTGGCAGGTCTGTGGTGGGTCAACCTGTTCAATTTCATGGATGGCATCGACGGGCTTGCCGCAGCGCAAGCGTTGTTCATGCTGGCGGCGGCGGCGCTGCTGAGCGCCTGGGGGCATCCGGAGCGGTTGCCCCAGCCCCTCTGGGTGATGATGCCGTGTCTTGCCGCAGCGGCGGCCGGATTTTTGCTGATCAACTGGCCCCCGGCCAAAATTTTCATGGGTGATGTAGGCAGTACCTGGATCGCCTTCATGATTTTTGCGCTGGCCCTGCTCTCCATTCTGGCCGGCTGGCTTCACGCGTTCACCTGGCTGATCCTGGGGTGCGGGTTCATCGTCGACGCCAGCGTCACACTGGGCGTGCGCATCCTCACAGGCCAGCGCTGGACCGAGGCTCATCGTTCCCATGCCTACCAGCGCCTGGCCCGGCGCTGGCAGAGTCATGGCCGGGTGACGCTGGGGATGGCAGCCTTCAATCTGCTGTGGCTGATGCCGCTCGCCGCAATCGTGCAGCGCGCGCCGCAATGGGGGCTGGCGTTGCTCACCTTGGCCTTTGCCCCGGCGCTGCTGGCAGCCCTGCACTGGGGTGCGGGGAGGGCGGACCATGTCTGAGCTCTTGACGCGTATGCCCCGGTCCCTCAAGCAGGGCCTGATGCTGGCGGTGGATATCTTAGCGCTGATGTTTGCCGTGTGGGCGGCCTATGCCTTGCGCCTGGGCGAATGGTTCGTACCCAATCGGGGGCAAATGATCCTGATGCTGGCTGCCCCGGCCATCGCATTGCCGATATTTCTCAAATCCGGGCTGTACCGTTCTGTCATCCGTTATCTGGGCGAGCAGGCTCTCTGGTCGGTGTTCAAGGCCATGGCGCTGGCCGCTCTGCTGTGGGCCGTGCTAGCGTTCATGACGCAGATGACGGGGCTGGAAGGCGTGCCCCGTTCGGTGCCGCTGCTCTATGGGCTGATCGGTCTTGCGCTGGTGGGCGGATCGCGTTTCGCCGCCCGCTGGTTGCTGTGGCTGCCGCTACGCGAGCGCTTTTCCGGACGGCAGGTGCTGATCTACGGGGCGGGCGATGCGGGATGGCAGCTCGCCGCAGCACTGCGTCAGGGCCATGAATACTTCCCTGCGGGTTTTCTGGACGACGACCGCGCCCTGCAGGGCAAGGACGTGGGCGGGCTGCGCGTGTATGCGCCCACCCAGTTGCGCAGCCTCGTGGAGCGCTTTGACATCCACGACGTCATTGTCACGCTGCCCAATGCCTCGAGCGCGCAGCGGCGCGAAGTGGTGGCGTTTCTGGAACAGTACCCGGTGCGCGTGCGCATCCTGCCCGCCCTGGTGGACATTGCCAACGGCCGCCACCTCATCAATATGGTGCGCGAAGTGGATATTGGGGACCTCCTGGGGCGTGACCCGGTGGCCGCCGACCCCAACCTGCTGGGGCGCTGCATCACCGGCAAGACCGTGCTGGTGAGCGGGGCGGGGGGTTCCATCGGCACCGAACTATGTCGCCAGATTGCGGTGCTGCGCCCCGCACGCCTCGTATTGCTGGAAGCCAGCGAACACGCCCTCTACCAGGTGGAACGCATGCTGCGTGCCATGGCCGACTTCGAGATCGTGCCGTGCCTGGGGTCGGTGGCCGACGCACCCTTGCTGGCGCGCCTCTTTGACGCACAGGACGTTCACACCGTGTATCACGCCGCAGCGCACAAGCATGTACCGCTGGTGGAGATCAATGCGCTGGAAGGGGTGCGCAACAACGTGCTAGGGACCCATACGCTGGCCGAGGCAGCCTATGCTGCGGGGGTGGATGCCTTTGTGTTGATTTCCACCGACAAGGCTGTACGCCCGGCCAACGTCATGGGCGCCACCAAGCGCTGGGCCGAGCTTATCGTGCAGGCCATGGCGCAGCGTGCTGCTGCGGCGGGGCGGGGGCAGCGATTCTGCGCCGTGCGTTTTGGCAATGTGCTGGGCTCCAGTGGCTCGGTGATTCCGCTGTTTCGCGAACAGATCGCCGCGGGTGGGCCGGTGACCGTCACCCACGCTGAAGTGACGCGCTATTTCATGTCCATTCACGAAGCCGTGGAGCTGGTCATCCAGGCGGGCAGCCTCGCCCGGGGTGGTGAAATCTTTCTGCTCGACATGGGCGAGCCAGTGCGTATTGCCGAGCTTGCGCGCAACATGATCCGTCTCGCCGGGTTTGGTCTGAACGACATCGATATCGTCTACACCGGACTGCGTCCCGGTGAAAAACTCTTCGAGGAACTGCTCATCGCCAGCAGCAAGGCACAGCCCACCGCACACCCCAAGATCATGCGGGCGGATGAGCCCTGCCTTACCGAGGAGGCGCTGCAGGCTGCCGTGGCGCGCCTGCGCGAGGGGGTGCTGGCACGCGACGAGGCGGGAGTGCGCGCGGTGCTGACGGGCGCACCTTAGTTTGGCATAATCGCCAGACTGTGGTCGGACAGCCAGGATCACGGGCAACCATGCGGAGGTGACATGTCCCACACTTACACCCTGAAAGTCAACGGTGCCACCCACACCGTGACGGCCGACGATCCCAAGATGCCCCTGTTGTATGCCCTGCGCAATGATCTTGCCCTGCGCGGCCCGCGCTTTGGCTGCGGGTTGGGCCAATGCGGCGCCTGCACTGTGCATCTGGAGGGGGTTGCCGTGCGCTCCTGCAGCGTGCCCATCAGCGATGCGGCAGGCAAATCCATCACCACCCTCGAGGGGCTGGGCAGTCCCGAGCATCTGCATCCCATCCAGCAGGCCTTCGTCGACGAGCAGGCCGCCCAATGCGGTTACTGCATCAACGGCATGATCATGCAGGCCAAGGCCCTGCTGGACCATAACCAGCATCCCAGCGAGCAGGACATTCGCGACGCGCTGGCACTCAACCTGTGCCGTTGCGGCACCCACGCCCGCATCATCCGCGCCGTCCAGCGCGCTGCTGCGGCGCTGGCTTGAGGGAGGACCCCATCATGACGCATGACATCCTGACGCACGAGCGCCTCACCCGCCGCGCCTTTCTCAAGGGCGCCGGCTCGCTGGTGGTGACCTTTACCTTCCTGCCCCAGCGCAGCTCGGCCGCAGATGCTGCAGCCCCGGGCAAGAGTGTCGCCACCAACGCTGTGGACGGCTTCATTGAAATCCATCCGGATAATACGGTGACGATTTATTCGGGCAAAGTGGATCTGGGCACCGGCGTGCGCACGGCGATCACTCAGATTGCCTCAGAAGAACTGGACATGCCGCTCACAGCCGTGTCGGTGATCCAGGGCGACACCCTGACCACGCCCGACCAGGGCGTGACCTTTGGCAGCCTGTCCATCCAGGTGGGAGGCATGCAGATTCGCCAGGCCTGTGCCACAGCGCGCGCGGTTCTGGTGCAGCGTGCAGCCGAGCGCTTCAAGGTGCCCGCCAGCGTCATCAAAACCCATGAAGGCCAATGCTGGAACGGCAGCGAGCGCGTGCCCTATGCCACGCTGATCGAGACCGAAGGCCTGATCCTCAAAGTGGATCCCAAGGCACTGCTCAAGGCGCCCGCCGACTATGTCATCGTGGGTCGTTCGGTGGCGCGTCTTGACATTCCCGGCAAGGTTACCGGGCGCTTTGAGTACATGCAGGACTTTCGCCTGCCGGGCATGCTGCATGCCCGCGTCATCCGCCCTGCGGGGGTACACGCCGAACTGCTGTCGGTGGACGATAGCGCCGCGCGCAAGCTGCCGGGGTTCGTGGCCACCGTGCGCGAAGGCAATTTTCTGGCGGTGGTGTCGCGCACCGAATGGGGAGCCATCCAGGCGAGCCAGGCCATCCGGCCCGTGTGGAGCGACTGGCAGGGGCTGCCCGAGCAGGACAAGCTGTGGGCGTATGTGCGCAACACGGCCGTGAGCAAGAGCGAGGATCTGCAAAAGGTGGGCGACCCTGCGGCCGTGCTGCAGCAAAGCCCCAAGGCGTTGCGCGCCACCTACGACTTCGCCATCCACACCCACGGCTCCATCGGCCCTTCCTGCGCCGTGGCGGAATGGAAGGACGGCAAGCTCACCTGCTGGAGCGCCTCGCAACAAACCCATCTGCTGCGCAAGCAATTGGCCCAGATGATGAAGGTGCCCGACGCCGACGTGCGCTGCATCTACATTGATGGCTCGGGCTGCTATGGGCGCAACGGTCACGAGGATGCGGCCGCCGACGCGGTGCTGATTGCGAAGGTGGTCAACCAGCCGGTGCGCGTGCAGTGGATGCGCGCCGACGAACATGGTTGGGACCCCAAGGGTCCGCCCACCCTGCTGGATTTTGCCGGGGCGGTGGACGAGACCGGGCATATTGCGGCTTGGTCGTCGCAAGCCTACATTCCACAGCGACCCGCGCAGGTGTCGGTCACCCTGCTCACCGCCGATCTTGCCAATATGCCCCATGAGGACGCCCATCCGGGCAATGTGCACCAGGCGCTGGCCATCGGCTACCAGGTGCCCAACCTCAAGACCACCGTGCATTCCTTAAGCCATACGCCGTTTCGGGCCTCGTGGATTCGCGCCCCGGGCAGGATGCAAAACACTTTCGGCAATGAAAGCTTCATGGACGAACTGGCGCATGCCGCCGGTGCTGATCCGGTGGCCTTTCGCTTAAGCCACCTCAACGATGCGCGTGGGCGCGAATGCCTGGAGCGGGTGGCCCGTCTCGCCCAGTGGCAGCCGCGCACGACTCCGGCCAGCACCGAAGGCGACGTGGTGCGTGGTCGCGGCGTGTCGTACATCAAGTATGAACTGGTGCGCACCTATGTGGCGGTGGTGGCCGACGTGGAGGTCCACCGCAAAACCGGCAAGATCCGCGTGACACATTTTTACGTGGCCCACGACTGCGGCCAGATCATCAATCCGGATGGGCTTAAAAACCAGCTGGAAGGCAACATCATCCAGACCATCAGCCGCACCCTCCTGGAAGAAATCAAGTTTGATCGCTCGCACATCACCTCGCTGGATTGGAAGAGCTATCCCATCCTGACCTTCCCCGAGGTGCCCACCATCGCCATGGACCTGATCGACCGCCCCAATGAAAAGCCTTGGGGTGCGGGAGAGCCCACCGCCTCGGTGGTGCCGTCGGCCATTGGCAACGCCGTGTATGACGCCCTCGGGGTGCGTCTTCGTTCCGTTCCGTTCACCCCGCAAAAGGTTATGCAAGCCATGAGGACAACCATATGAACCATTTCGTAAAATTGCGGCAACTGCTGTGGGTGTTGGTGTTTGCGGCGGGTCTCGCCCAGGCCGCTGATGGTAAGACCGAGCTGCTGTGGCTGGGACAATCAGCCGTGCGCATCTCCACACCAGGGGGCAAGGTCATCCTGGTGGATCCCTTCCTCACCAAGAACCCCAAAACGCCCGAGCAATACAAAAACCTCGACGCGTTGGGCCATGTGGACCTGATTCTCGTCACCCACGGCCATGCTGACCATCTGGGCGATGCGCCGGAGATTGCCAAGGCCCAGCATATTCCCGTCATCGCCGTGGCCGGCCTGAATCAGTCGCTGGTCACACTGGGCGTGCTGCCGCCCGAACTGGCACCGCGCATGAACAAGTCGGGCACCATCACGCCCTTCGAGGGCATCAAGATCACCATGGTCCACGCCGAACATACTTCGGAAGTGGTGTGGCATAACCCCGTCACCAACAAGGACGAAACCCATGTGGGTGGCGAGCCGGTGGGCTTTATCATCGAGATGGAAAACGGTTTCAAGATCTACCACATGGGGGATACAGGCCTCTTTGGCGACATGAAGCTCATCGCCGACTATTACAGGCCTGATCTGGTGTTGATTCCCATTGGTGGCCATTTCGTGATGGACCCCAAAGACGCCGCCTATGCGGTGCGCTACTGGTTGAAGCCACATTATGTACTGCCAATACATTACGGCACCTTCCCTGTCCTGAAGGGTACGCCTGAAGAATTCATCAAGGCGCTGGGCCCCTCCCGCACCAAGGTGCTGGATCTTAAGCCCGGCGGTTCGGTCAGCTTCTAAGCCAGCCCAACCCCTGCGAAGTGCCGGCCTGCGGCCGGTACTCGCAGCCGATGAATCCGGAATAACCCAACTGATCGATCAGATCGAACAGGTAAGGGTAGTTCACTTCTCCCTCGTCGGGTTCATGCCGCTCGGGTACCCCGGCCACCTGCAGATGCCCCACACGACCTCCTGGTAGATATTGGCGCAGGCGCATGGCGAGATCGCCCTCCACGATCTGGCAGTGATACAAATCCATTTGCACTTTGAGATTGGGGACCCCCACTGCCTCCACGATCTCGTGGGCCTCGGCCTGGCGGTTGAGCAGGTAGCCCGGCATGTCGCGCGGGTTGATGGGTTCGATCAGGATGTCCATCCCGAGAGGGGCGGCCTGGGCCGCTGCCCAGGCGAGATTGTCGAGGTAACACGCGCGCAGGGCGGCTGGGTCGTGATTGGGCGGGGCAAGCCCCGCCATCACATGCAAGCGTGGGCAGGATAACGTCGTGGCGTAGGGCAGTGCCTGTTCCAGAAAGCTGCGCCGAAATGCGTCGCGGCGCCCGGGCAGGGCAGCAAGGCCACGCTCGCCCCGTTCCCAGTCGCCCGGCGGTGCGTTGAACAGCACCTGGCGCAACCCCAGGTCTTTTAGCCGGACAGCCAGCTCTTTTGCCGGCCAGGCGTAGGGAAACAGGCATTCTACCGCGTCAAACCCATCGGCCCGGGCAGCAGCAAAGCGCTCGGGAAAGGCGTGTTCTCCATACATCAAGGTGAGGTTGGCGGCAAAGTGGGGCATGACGAACTCCAATGAGCGTTGAACGCTGGATGGTACGCCGTGAAGGCGGTGGAATTCCAGCAGAACCCCTGGGGTCTGTCCCCGCTGTTACTTCACCAATTGGCCGCGAATTTCACCGGACGGATTGCTGGCGGTATGGATGTTGACGTACCACAGGCCCTTCTCCAACGCCTCAGCCTGCTCATGCGTCAGCACGGCTTCCCCGCGGATGGGGCTGGCGAGGTTGCCATTGAGCTTGATGACCACACCCGCCGTTTCCGTGGCGCTAGCCGGGCCGTGGAAATGCGCAGCCGTGGCGGGACCACTCAAGCCCGCGTAGGTGATGGTGTACGTCAGTCGGGAGCTTGCCGTATCGAACATGGCATCGGCGGTACCGGTGCCCGGGCCGCTTTTGGCCGGTACTTCAGAGGCCGTGGTCAGCTGTGCCCGGTAATGCAGTGTTTCGGCCCAGACTGGAGAGGCCAACAACAGGGACAGGGTCGCGAGTGGGATCAGTCTCGATAAAGGGCGCATGGGGGTCTCCTCAAGTGTTGTGGGGTTGAGTCCCGACCGCTTTTGGATCGAGTCCAAACCTGTCACCATACTACGCTGGTTCTGACAAAAATCCATCAGTCATGGTAAATCCGAGCATGCGGTTTGAACTCTCGGGGGTAACCGGGTAGCATGGAAGTGAACATACAATGAGGAGGAACGTCCGTGATTCTTATCAAGACCATCATTAAGGTTTTGTTCTGTGTGACCCTGGCAGTATCCATCGCCTCATGCGCCACGACGCAGCCGCCCCGTTCAGCCGAGCAGGTGGCCGCGGACAAGCAACTGGCGGATGCTGTGGCGCTCAAACTGTCCGAAGATCCGAATATCTACGCCGTGCATATCGATGTCAGTGCCAGAGGGGGCGTGGTCACGCTCTCCGGTTATGTTTTTGAGAGCAATGACCTGTTTGCGGCCCCCCAGCTGGCAGCCAAGGTTCCAGGCGTTACTTCCGTGGTGAACCAGTTGACGCTGGAAATCATGGGGCGCGGTGGCAGGCGATAGCCATCCGCTATAGATTCACTGCACGCTTCTTTCGTCCAAAACGGGGTTATGCCTAAGGTTATAATCTTACCCATTCATAGGACGATGCAAGGGGCGACATGGCAACATACGACGAGGTGAGGGGAGTCTTGGGGCAAACGTTGCAGTTGGGCGATCGAACGCTGACACTGATGCCTGACACCCCGTTGCTTGGAAATCTGCCTGAATTGGACTCGATGGCCGTCGTCAATCTGATTGCGGCACTTGAGGACCAGTTCGGGTTTGCCATCGAGGACGATGAAATCAGCGCGGACGTATTTGCCACCATGGCTAGTCTAGCCCGGTTTGTGGACCAGAAACTGGTCCAATGAACGGCCCCGGCCACCCCCCTCTGCAACCCTTTTTTCTCGACGCCCATCCAGGGCGTCGATTCTGTGTGTTCTACCCAGCCATCGGGACCTGCCGTGGCAGCGTGCTCTATGTCCATCCGTTTGCAGAAGAGATGAACAAATCTCGTCGCATGGCTGCACTGCAGGCGCGCGCCCTGGCGGCCTCCGGGATTTCGGTACTGACTCTGGACTGTTACGGTTGCGGTGATAGTAGCGGTGATTTTCGTGAGGCGCGCTGGGATATCTGGAAGGCTGACATCGCAGCAGGGGTGGCCTGGCTTCGGCAGCGAACGGCTGCTCCCATCTCCATGTGGGGGTTGCGGCTGGGTGCCCTCCTGATGCTGGATGTGGCAAATTCCAGCGATCAGCCCTTCGAACGCCTGGTGCTGTGGCAACCTGTGCTGAGTGGGCGCACATTCCTGACGCAGTTTTTAAGGTTGCGTCTGGCGAGCGACATGCTCAATGGTACAGGCGAAAAGCCTAGCGTTCAGGGTCTAAGGGAGCGGCTTGCTGCCGGTGAGACCCTTGAAATTGCAGGTTATGAACTGGCATCACCGCTCGCCACAGCGCTCGATGGCCTCGAACTGGCTGATTTGGGGCTGCCCGGCACCCCGCACGAATGGCTGGAAATTGGGGACGGACCCCAAACGCCGGCCACCACCCAGGTGATCGAAGCCTGGACCAAACGCGGTATTCTCGTGCGTAACCAGCGCCTGCAAGGCGAGCCTTTCTGGCAAACCCAGGAAATCACGGAATGTCCGGAACTGATCGTGCGAACCACGGAAGGTTTTACCCATGGCCTTTGACGAGCAGCCCCTGGCCTTCGACTGTGCGGGGGATACCCTGGTGGGCATTCTGGCGCGCCCGGAGCTCCACACTGCCGCTCGCGGGGTGTTGGTCATCGTGGGTGGACCACAATGCCGCACGGGAAGCCACCGCCAGTTCACTTTACTCGCCCGTGACCTCGCACGGCGCGGCATACCCACCCTGCGCTTCGATTACCGGGGTATGGGTGACAGCGCTGGAGAGCGACGCGATTTTGAGCAGGTGGATCTGGATATTCGCATGGCCCTGGACTTGTTTTTTGAACAGGTGCCCCAGCTGGAAGAAGTGGTCTTGTGGGGCCTATGTGATGCGGCTTCAGCTGCGCTGTTCTATGCCCACCAGGATCCTCGGGTTTCTGGCCTTGTGCTGGCCAACCCCTGGGTGAGAACCCTGGAAGGGCAAGCCAAGGCACAGATCAAACACTACTACCGGGCGCGCCTGACTGATGCGGCCACGTGGCGCAAGGTGTTCTCGGGCAAGTTCGATTTCCGGGCTTCGGTCAGGGGTGTTTTAGGCGCATTGCACAAGGCGGTCCTGCCCGGCCGGAAGGCGCGGCAGGGTAATCGACTCCTGCCTGAGCGGATGAGAAGCGCCTTTGAGCGATTTGGGGGGCCGATCCTACTCATCATCAGTGGTGAAGACCTCACGGCGAGGGAGTTTGAGGATGTGGTCCAGGCATCTCCCTCTTGGCGCGCGTTGCTAGGTACACCCCGGGTGACGCGTCAGGACCTCGTAGAGGCAGACCATACCTTTTCGCGCAAGGCCTGGAAGGATCAGGTGGCAGACTGGACTGGGGAGTGGTTGGGGTCATGGTGAATAAACGCGTATTGATGGTTGCCTACCATTACCCGCCCCTCCAGGGGAGTAGTGGCATCCAGCGCACCTTGAAATTTTCCCAGTATCTGCCGGAATTTGGCTGGCAGCCCATCGTTCTGGGTGCGCATCCGCGCGCCTTTCAGTCCACCAGCACCGCGCAAATGGACGAAATTCCTAGCGATGTGATCGTGCATCGGGCTTTTGCCCTCGATACCTCCCGCCACTTGGCCATTTCTGGACGATATCCCCTGGCGATGGCCCTACCGGACCGGTGGGTATCCTGGGTTCTGGGGGCCGTGCCCGCGGGGCTTCGATTGATCAGAAAATACCGCCCAGAAGTCATCTGGTCCACCTACCCCATTGCCAGTGCCCATCTGATTGGCTTGATCTTGCATCGCCTCACGGGAATTCCGTGGGTAGCTGATTTTCGCGATTCTATGACCGAGGATGCCTATCCACCGGATCCCACCGTACGAAAGGTCTATCAGTGGTTAGAGCGCGAGACCATTCGGCATTGTACGCGGGCTGTATTCACGACGCCCAGTGCGGTCAGGATGTACAGGGATCGTTATCCGGAAATTCCAGGAGAGCGTTTTAGCGAAATTCCCAATGGTTATGATGAAGAGAACTTCGTCAATGTGGAAAATCGACAGGGTTCTGAAAAAACGCACCAGAGACCCTTCGTTTTACTGCACAGTGGCATCATTTACCCCAGTGAGCGGGATCCCCGGCAGTTTTTTGAAGCGCTCGCTGAGCTTGATCGCGCTGGAAAAATAACTTCTGACACGCTTCAGGTAGTATTGCGGGCCACGCAACATGACGATTATCTGGCGCAGATGATCCAGGAGTTCGGCATTGGCCACCTTGTGCATCTGAAACCCCCGATACCCTATCATGATGCCTTGTCAGAAATGCTGACGGTGGATGGGCTACTGATTTTGCAGGCCTCCAATTGCAATCATCAAATTCCTGCAAAGATTTACGAGTATTTTCGAGCGCAGCGCCCAATTCTGGCATTGACGGATCCTGAGGGAGACACCGCCACGACGCTCAGAAGGGTGGGGGTGGCAACGATTGCGCCACTGGATTCCAAACAAGCTATCATTAACGAATTGTCGCGATTTCTGGAACTGCTTGAGAAGGGCAATGCCCCGCTCGTTCAGAGGGCGCAGGTGCTTGCCTGTTCGCGTCAGTCCAGGACAGGGGCATTAGCCCAATTGCTGGATGAAGTCCGAATTTTCTGAGGGAGAGTGTATTGCCATGGCCGCAAATACCGTTTTCAAGAAAACATACCTGGCGCTCTGGTCGGCTGTTCTGGTGTCCGGAATAGGGCTTTCTGGTTGCTGGAATAGTCAGTCCCCCCAGGATCTGCTGAAGGAAGCGCAGAACTACCATGCCAAAGGTGATGACCCTGCAGCCATTATTCAACTCAAAAACGCTTTGCAGAAGGACGCCAATTATGGCGATGCGCGTTACCTTCTGGGAACCCTATACAAGGAGACGGGGAATCTTGCCGCCGCCGAGGATGAACTTCACCGAGCCCTGCTGTCCGGTGTAAACAAGGAAAAAGTACAAGGCGACCTGGGGCAGGTTTATTTAAGTCGTGGTGAGTTTCAAAAGGTCATCGACGAGATCAAGCCAGACAGTGCTTCAAAGCCGGAAGTACAGGCCAGCATTCTAGTACTGAGGGGCGATGCGTTCATCGGTTTGGGTAACCGGGAAGATGCAGCCGCTTCTTTTGAAGAAGCTCAAAAAACAGATCCCGCGTATCTGGGCGCCATATTGGGCCAGGCGAGATTACAGGCGGCAGAAGGCAAGCTGGACGCTGCCCTGAATCTTGTGGGACAGGTCATCACCAAAGATCCTCGCAATGTGGATGCCTGGATCATGAAGGGGGACATGTATCGTGCTACTGACAAGACTGATGCTGCTGCAGACGCCTACAAACAGGCTGCTGCCATAGACAGCAAGAACCCCCAGGCGCACGCCAATCTAGCGGCTCTGTATGTCACTACGGGCCAAATGGATTTGGCGCAGACAGAAATCGCTACTTTTGAGAAGTTGTATCCCAACAGCCTGATGGGCAAATACCTTCAGGCCCTGTTGAGTTTTAGGGCCCAGAAATTCACTGTTGCCAGGGATGATATCGCTCAGGTCCTAAAGGTGGCTCCGGATCACATGCCCAGCGTTTTGTTGGATGGCGTCACGGCATATCAATTGGGTTCAATGGAGACGGCACAAAAAGAGCTTGGGCGTTTTGTCGAAGCGTTTCCGCAAAACGCCTATAGTCGGAAAATGTTGGCACTGGTTGATTTGAAACAGAAGCAGCCCGTTGAGGCGTTGAAGGCATTGGCACCCTTAATGGGAGTAGCGCATCCTGAGCCCCAGGTGGTAACGCTGGCTGCCGAAGCGTATTCGTTGACAGGCGAATACAGCAAAGCTGCACAGATGCTGGAAAAGGAAGCCACAAAAGATCCAGAAAATGCCACATTGCGCACGCAACTGGGGCTCACGCGCCTGGCAAGTGGCCAGACCGGACGCGCCATTGCTGATCTGGAGTCAGCGGCAAAAATGGATCCCGCACACATGGAAGCTGAAAATGCCCTGGCGATGACCTATCTAGGCAAGAAGGATTACGACCAGGCGCTGCTCTATGCACAACGAATGGTGAAAAAGGATCCCAAAAATCCAGCCTACCGCAATCTGGTCGGTGCGGCCTACGTTGGAAAAAACGACTTGGTCAACGCCAGAAAAAGCTTTGAGGCAGCCTTGGCTACGGACAGCAGTTATGTTCCGGCAGAGCTTAACCTTGCTCAGATCGATCTGAAACAGAACAAGGTTCCCGAAGCCAGCAAACGTTTTGAGGATATCCTGACCAAGGATAAAAACAATCTGCAGGCCATGATGTTCCTGGCTGGAATTGCAAAAAGCACTGGAGACGACTCAAAGGCGATTGACTGGTTGCAAAAGGCGGCCAAAGCCAACCCCAAGGTATTGCAGCCGCGTGCCGATCTTGTGCGTTACTATCTGCAAAAGAAGCAGAACAAGGAAGCCGTTGACCAAGCCAAGGAAGCGGTTGCTGCCGATGCTAACGACACGAATGCGCTCGATCTGCTGGGTTCCACGCAACTGGCTGCAGGCCAGAGTAAAGACGCCGTAGCCACTTACACCAAACTCGTTCAACTGGTGCCGCGAGCCCCCGTGGCTTATTACCGGTTGGGGAATGCTCAGGTCATGGCCCAGGATGATGCGGGAGCAGCGGTATCTTTTGGTAAGGCACTGCAATTTCAGTCTGATTATCAGGACGCACTCAATGCCCTGGTTGCATTAGATCTTCGTGCTGGCAACTATGCTGAAGCCGCCAAACTGGCACATGATTATCAGGTGCGCTTTCCAAAATCGCCAGAAGGGTTTGTACTGGAAGGTGATATAGCTGCGGCACAAAAGGACTACGTCAAGGCGGCAAATGCTTACGGACATGCACAGACTGTAGCAAAAACTACTGCGGCAGAAATCAAGCTGCATAGTGTTCTGAGCTTGAGTGGTAAGGCTGCCCAGGCAGACAATCTTATGCTGCAATGGCTGAAGGCCTACCCCAATGATCTTCTGGCCCGTACTTATCTGGCATCGGCCTTTCTTAAGGAAGGCAACAGCAAATCAGCCATGGAGCAGTACCAGATTCTGCTTCAGAAAGCGCCTGACGATGCGTTGGCGTTGAACAACCTGGCATGGATCTATCACGAAGCGAAAGATGGCCGTGCTCTTGAAACAGCAAGGCATGCTAATCGGGTGGCGCCGGGCAACCCTCAGGTCATGGACACTTTGGGGTGGATCCTGGTATCGGGTGGGGAGTCCAAAGAAGGACTGGATTTGTTGCAGAAGGCGTCAACTCTGGCACCATCTGATCTTGATATCCGCTACCACTATGGTTCTGCCCTGGCGCTAACAGGAGACAAGGCGAAGGCGCGTCAGGTTCTGAAGGAAATTGTGGATTCCGGAAAGGATTTCACCCAACTCAAGCAGGCGAAGGCACTACTGAGTCAGCTATAGGAACCAGCCCGACGGCGGCGACGGAATACGCCGCCCATCAAGGCAACTCCTGCTCCGAAGAGTGCCAGGGTGCCTGGTTCTGGAATATGAGTCCGAACCAGGGGCGCGCAAGCGTTTGTTCCAAAGCCTACTTGAACACTGCTGACCGTTGTGGTGGATAGTAATCCAGCCGAAGCAATGGTAAATGAAGCTGTGTTTTCGATGAAAGGGTTATGCGGGGTATTGTTGTAAATTGAGCCACTTAACGTCGTGTAGTTTCCCGAAGCATCCGGAGGTCCAAGAATGGTTTGGTCTGGACCATTGTGGTTTGGGGAGTTGCCATTCAGGTCGTTAAGAAACAGCTGATTCTTTCCCACGTTTCCATAGGGCCCAGCTGAGTCTGTCGTCCAATGTGTTGTGTCGGTTGGCGTGGACTCCACGGCAGCGTTATTCAGGGTTCCCGCCGATTGTGTTCCTGATGAGCCGATTGTGACCAACGACCCTGAAATCGTTGTTGATGTATTGTTGGCAAGATCGATAGAGTTGGATGAGCTTTGGTTGAGACTGAAAAACAGCGAGCTGATGGCCTGCCCGACGTTCTTGATATTGGGTTCCAAATTGGTAAGCGTCACCACCATGGAATTAGCCGAAATATTGAGAACGACCTCAGCACTGACAGGATCACCAGCGGGGTCAGTTGCCCCAGCCACAGTCTCGAATGTATAGATGTTCGCGTGTACAGGCAGTGCCAGAGACACTGCCGCCACGAAGATCCATTTCGAAAGTCCTGGCACGGAGGATTTCATTTTTTTGAAGCAGACAATATTTATAAGTAGAGTGTAGCCACAAACCATTCTTCAGGGAAGGAGCCGCCACCTTTTGGCACGGCTCCTTTTTGTACATTATCCCCTTGAATCAAGCCTGCGGCTATACAGGCGCTCTCAGGCACCCATTTTACGACGCAATGACCAGCCAATGCCCAGCAAACCGCA
>VFSW01003297.1_pt1 | contig 24226 bp, 21 predicted proteins | sample 5358111 | NCBI WGS metagenome assembly VFSW01 (sample SAMN11554181, study PRJNA540505) | mine drainage metagenome | isolation source: sediment from site ElyBrook_90M | place: USA: Ely Copper Mine, Vershire, VT | collected 2017
GGTGCGCTCTAAGGGATTCGAACCCCTGACCTTTCGCGTGTGAGGCGAACGCTCTAACCAACTGAGCTAAGAGCGCGAGCACGCTTAACCTTACCAGATATCCGACTAGATTCCCAGATTGGCGAGAGCGTTTACCACTTCCTTAATCGGCAATGAAAAACCTATATTCTGCGAGCCCTGCACCATCGCAACATTGACTCCGACCGCATCGCCCACGAGATTTACTAGCGGGCCACCGGAGTTTCCCGGATTAATAGCGGCGTCAGTTTGGATTATTCCTGTCAAATTCTCGGTGTTGCCCTGATTATCTGAAGCAGTAATGCTCCTATTGAGTCCCGAGATGACGCCGACAGAAACCGAGTTCGCGTACTGCCCGAGCGCATTCCCTACCGCGAAGACCGACTGCGCGAGCTGGAGCGAAGAAGAATCGCCGAGCGGGATGCTGGGATACCCGCTACCCAAAATCTTCACCACAGCGAGATCTTCAGACGGTGAGCGCCAAACGACGGTGCCTACCTTTTGTTTGCCGCTTGCGAGAAGCACGGTATACGTCGCGTTCGCGTCCGGTACGACATGTTTGTTGGTCACGATATACCCTGTCGAACGTACGATGAAGCCGGTGCCAGCGGAAACTTGTTTGGTCGTCGTACCGATCTGCTGATACACCGGTACTTGTATGCCGAAGCCTTGGAAAGACGGGTCGTTACCGAAAGGGTTCTCATAGGTCACCTGGAGCTTCGGCACCACCTGGCTCTCGACGATGGAAACAACGGCGGGCGCCACCTTCGCGACTGCGTCTTGAAGCAGTTGGCTCTGAGACTTTTGCACGACCTGACTACGCCGAGCGAGTTCACTGATGTCCGCGGCCGTATGCATTGCGGTTGAACTAGTTGTGCTGGCGAGCTCAAAGACCGTGGCTTGCAGCGCGGTCACCGAGCGAGAGAGCTCTTTGATTTGTATTTGTTCATAGGCAATTCCTCCGATAATGATCACCGCCATGAGGAGCGCTACGAGCCAGAGAGTATCAATATTCCTTCTCATATTCACTATTACTTTAGTATACCCAAATAACTTTCATACTGAAGTCCAAGAGGATCATGAAATAAGAAGGGCCCCTTGAAGTTATCGCGGGGCCCTTAACAGGGCTGTTAATCACTTTGGGCGACTACAGACGGGACTGGTACATATTTTCGTAGGCCAAGATCGTGGCAAACGGTCTCGATTGACTCAATGTTGCGGCGCTCGCCGCCATATCTCTCATTCCATTCGAGCTTCAGACGAGCGGGTTGGTTGCCAACAGATCCGGGTTCCCTGATGGTGGATGACCTTCTCCAAGGATTGAACATCATGGAGCAACGGGCTGGGTTATCATAGTAGTTATGATGACAGTCATTCATGAAGAAGTTGGTGTGACCGCAATATCCTTTCCTAAGTAGCCCGATGATGATGGTGCGCATGCGCGCGAAAGCCTGCGGTTCATCATAGCCTGCCGTCTGGAAGCTAACAAAACTTGGAGACCTTCTCTCAACAATAAGATTAAATAAATTAAGAGTTGTTCCTTTACTTTCCTGGATGTTTTCAGTAGTGATAAGCCGTGGTTTAAGGTCAGATCGCCTGAGCTCGAAGCCGACATTGGGGACTGCCATGCCCGAATCGAGCAGATCTTGGGGAACGCGTAAGAAACCGTCAACCCATTTCCAGTTCAGGGGGATAGCTTCGACCAATCTTGCCTTGATTTCTTGGCTATCTGGGATTTTAAAGAACAGGGTGTTGCGGTCATGGTGACGCATAGTGAACTCTCCTTGTGTGCCATTGGTATCTGGCGACAGTAAAACACGTACCAGCATTTTCTTCAAGATTGGTCGCCCTTTTTGCTGTGCTACTTGGTCATTGCAATTGCACGGGGTTATTTACCACGGAAACAAACCTAGCAGGAGGATTAAAAGATGCGAAGTATGAGGAACACGACAAGAATAAGAATAAAAGCGATTCCTATTGGAATCGCAAAACGTTTGAAGAAGTCGGTACCTCTTGTTAACGGGGCGGTTGTGGTGGCACCAGGGTAAGGTACGGGGTGGGTACTGAGGTTGCTGGTTGCGTTAGCAGGATGGCCTGATGGAGAAATATATGAACTGAACGGGGGTACAGCCGGAGTTCCTGGGGTTGCTGATCCTGGTTTAGACACCGGAGACGCAATGGATGCAGGAGCAGTGTATGGAGGCGTGGTTGTAGCCGGCGAAGGCCACGCTCCTCCTGAACTCGGCGTGGTGCGAGAAGATGCTGGCCGCCAGTCCGTTTGGACATCGCAATTGGTGCAGTCAAAGGTTATGGTTTCATTTGCTCCGACCGCTTGTCCGTGAAATTTGCCAGAGGAGTCGATGGTGACGCCGGTAAAGGAAACCCAGCCAAGGGTTGAGTCCCAGGCGAAGCCGCCGAGGTTGCCGTTGCTGTCGTTCGTGACACCGCTGTGTGTGGGAGAGAAGTTAATCCAACCGTCGTTGGTGCTCCACGCGTAGCCCGAGAGAGCGGAATCAGTGACGGAGATGCCTGCATTGGTAGGCGCAAGATTGATCCAGCCTCCCTCACTGCTCCAGGCGTATTTATGCGTAGAGTCTATAGTCCCGCTCGTGGTCGAGGCATGTGCGAAGGGGGCACTCGCCAGGAAGACGAGTGCGAGAAGAGCGCTATTTCTTTTTCTTCGTACTGGTTGCATTGCTGGTGGTTGAGGCCGCTGTCGGGAGAATTTGGGTGGGTGCCGTTTGACCTTGGGCGCCCGTATACACGGGCCCAACAGCAATCAGCTTGTTGGTGGAGGGGCGATAGAGGAGTGCTTCGCCTGCTTGGGGATACACAATGAGTACATCACCGTTCTGTGCGTTTACCAAGAATGGTTGCTGTTGCTTGGCAGACGCCGCGTCGTTGATGGTAGCGAGAGTGGGAACTTCGGTAGTAGGTAGTTGGATAAGTTCGCCAACGCGTTTAATGATGGTTGCCGCTTGTTCTTGTCCAGAAAGTCCAGGGTTAGCCCTATATACAGAAGCACGACCAAGGGAATAGGCAGCGCTGATGAGTGCAAGGAACACAATGACCAAACACCAGAGCCAATAGCGGCGGAACATTCTGATGAGGCGATTTGATTGGGTTTGGTTGTCCATAATTAGTTAGTGCTGTTGGTGGTTGATGCCGTGGAGGTGTCGGGAGATGGAGGGGGCGGTGTGGAGGATTGATTCGTCGAGTCAGACGATGTCGCAGAGGTATCGGGAGATGTGCTTGGTGGCGGGGTCACTGGAGCACTTGAAACAGGTGGGGTGGTTGTAGAGATGGTTGGGGATGTTGTGGCTGTATTAGGAGAAGTGAGGTCTGTGTTAGAGGTGCTGGTCGCCGTGCTGCCGGTGCTCGTGGCTGTGTTGTCAGGCGAGGATGGTACGTTCGTGATGGTGATGGATGCTTGAGGAGCGTCTGCTTGTTGGCCATTGGCTTGCAGAATGGCCTTGAGTTGAGACTCTGTGATGCAGGTGGAGCCGACACAAAGTTGCTGCGATGCCGTGATCTGTTGTGAAGTGAACGACTGGGCGAAGCCCGTTACCACACTCGCCAACTCCTGTACCGCCTTTACCAAAGGTGCAATGAGACCAAGATAGTTGAGGGTCAGAGTACCGTCAGGGGTGAGAGCGGTTGGAGCGGTTCTGCCGACGAGTTCTGGGAATATCTGCTGCACGTCTTGGGCAATGAAGCCGAGTTGCTGCTGTGTCCCGTTTGTTGGGTCCTTCCAGTAAAAGGAGACGGGATTGAGGGCCTCGATAGAGGTGAGGCTATTGGTTGCGCCGAGCTGTGCGATGTTTTGTTTAAGGCGCTCATCAGAAGAGACACAGTTGATCTTGCCGTTGGTGTCAGTCTTGAGGGTTGAACAGTTGAGGACGTTATCATCCGTGATGTCACCGCCGACTTCGAGCTTTGTTGCGGGGGAGGTGGTGCCGATGCCGAGGTTGCCATTCGCCAAGACAGTCATCAGCGTTGTAGTGGAGGTGCCGCCAGTGGTGGAGGCGATGGTGAAGAGCGGAGTGTTCGCGGCGGTGTTTTTATTGTTTGAGATAGAGAGGAGAGAATAAGGAGATGTCGTCCCGATGCCGAGGTTGCCGCTTTTATTAATCACTGCAAGAGGGATTGAGTTAGAATCCTGAGCTTCAAACAGATCCCCCGTTTGGCCAGACTTTCCGCGGACAACAAGTCCTTTCTCTGCAACATTTCCTTGTGCGTTATCAAAGGTGCCTACAGCATTCTGGTCAACGCTACCGATGGCAAGGACCGCGCCAGCCGAACCACCCACTCCAGTATCCATAAGGTAGCCCACAAGGGTTGAGTTTACCTCTAACTGCTGAACGTGAGTTCCCATCCCACCACTTGGAGAAAACATGAGAACACTGGGCAAAAACTGCGCCATAGCGGCTCCGCCAACACTCCCGTCGTCGTATGTGATATTTAGCCCACCCGAGGCACCACCGGCGCCCATAATGGATGCGCTTGTTATTGCATTCGTGGCGCGATTTATCTGCCAGAAGAAGGGGCGTTTACTGACTGATCCAGATGCCGAAGTATATTGAATATATGTCTCCATCGTATGATTCGTGCCATCGTTATAATCTCCTTCAATGTTGTAGTTCAAGGCGTTTTCTCCTGACTGGAGGAGGGTTCCTCCCGTATCGGCGTTGTATCCCCACGTAAACACTGGATCAATGGTTCCATTAAAGGTACCCTCACCAGTTCCAAGATTGAACGGTCCTTTCCCTGTTACATTCGACGGGATGTGCAATGAAGCGTGCAGAAGTGATGTATCGTAAACGAAGTTCGCCAGGGCCGTGCCATTAGAACTTTGCCACTGTTGGAGTGAGTTAGTTTGGGTACTGTTACCCTTTACCAAGAGTTGTACTTTGTCCGTGCTGCCCTGCACGGTAAGGGCTGCCGAGGGACTCGTCGTCCCGATGCCGACGTTGCCGCTGACTATCAGTCCATTGCCCGGAGGTGTAGTGTTGTATCCGATCGCCTCGCCCGCCCCGTTCCCATAGAGGTACAGGTTGCCGTTCTGTGAGACATACAACGCGGTGCTCGTCGCGTATCCCGCTGTGGAAGTTGAAATGGCGAAAAGGTTTGTAGTGCCACCTGCGGAGCCGGCGATGGACAGTTGTGCGTACGGGGAGGTGGTGCCGACACCAATATTCCCGTTCGAGAGAATGGTGAGCGAGGATGTAGCCGAGAGAATGCTTCCGTTTGCCGCGTAGTACGGAACGCTGTTAGCGGTGCTTGAAGCGACACTACTTGAAACGCCACAGTTAGTATCGGTCGGGGCACAGGCAGGGTCGAGTGTTGCGCCTGGTGCATACATAGCCGCCTCAGCCGCAGGGACGACAAGCAGAAAAGAGCTAACTGCTATGAGTAACTTAAGAAGTAATCCCCACCCCCCAGGCTATTCACCATTAGTGAGATTATAACGTACCTTATATCCCATAAAACGTTAGCGAGACTAGTATGGGGATAGCCCATATAGCGGTTCCAAAAAATTGCTTTTCCGAAAGGGATTCCCTATTCTCGCGAAACGGGATTTGGAACCGTCGAAATGGGGCTTATCTTCTCGCTGAATCAGGAGTTTCAAACCGATAACTCCTCTGTGGTGGACCTGACCGGTTTCGAACCGGTTACCTCCTCATTGCAAATGAGGCGCTCTACCAATTGAGCTACAGGCCCGTACGAAGCAGATTATCATGCCATTCCTTAATAAAGAACCGCGGGGAGGAGAGTCTCCCGCGCGGCCCATCTTTTGCTACAGCTGACTCTATCGTGATAGTTTCACCCTCACCAGGTTACTCCGCGCGTCGGATCCAACCGCAAGTCTCAGATCTCAGACCTGGATTGTCGATTGAAGAACTCTCTCCCCAATCCGTTCGTCACAAGGGCGAGCCGGTGATCAGTCCGGCCTTACACCGTGTATATCGTTCCCGCCACTATAGCGAAGATAGCCTAGTATCCTAGGCTAGGATTGTCAAACACGGACAGCTATCTCTCGAGCGCGAGGTTGACCAGATGCGAGAGGAAATCGCGAAAAGAGACGCCGACCGCGGCGAGGGATTTCGGTAGGAGCGACTCCTCCGTGAGCCCCGGGAGCGTGTTCGTCTCTAAATAATAGATGCCTTTCGGCGTCATGATGAAATCGCTCCGCGAATAGTGGCGCAGGCCGAGCGCGCGATGTATCACCTTTGCCTGATGTTGTAACTCTTCGGAGGCGACGCGCGAGAAGTTGCCGGGGCATATTTCGCGCGTCTTGCCTGAATATTTTGCGCCGTAGGAGAAGAAGTCGCCTCTCGGAGGAATAATTTCTATGGGGGGAAGAACGTAGAGCGTCTGACCGCGGAGTCCCTCGACAACGCCGACCGTCGCTTCCCTCCCGCGGATATACTCCTCTACCAGGACACTCGGTGCGCCGTCGGCAAAGAGTCTTTCAATCGCGGAAAACACGGGAGCGTAGCCGCCCACGATAGAAACGCCGACGGAAGAACCCCAGCCGATGGGCTTCACGACGACCGGCTGGTGGAAATTGCGAATAATGTCGCGCGCCGCCGCCTCGGATTCTGCAGCCCGCTCGATGTAATGATACTCGGGCGTGAGGAGACCGGCCTCCTTCGCGCGAGCCTTCGCCATGAGCTTATGCATCGCGAGATACGAGCCGAAAGAGTCCGCGCCGGTATACGGGACGCCAAAGCGTTCGAGCAGTTTCTGTACTTCCCCGTCTTCGCCGTACTCACCGTGGAGCCCGTTGAGGACTACGTCGAGCTGGCGCAGGATGCGTTCGGGCGGCGTCGGCCGACCACGATCGTGCCACGCTCCTTCTCGGTCGATGTAGATATCGCGAATGACGTAGCGCTCCTCGGGAAGGTTCGCAAGAATCGCGGCGCCCGGCTTCAGCGATACTTCGTGTTCCCTTGAGGGCCCGCCCCGCAATACCCCAACAACGGTTTGCATGTCTATATTCTAGCAGAGCGCAAGTCCCGTGAGCGAGCGCGACGGTGACGAGAGAGTGAGAAGCGGTGCGCCTCACTATTGGCGAGCACGGCATCCGCTTCACCGATACCCGCGCGGCGCGCGCCGATGACTTCGCGCGGACGGTGCCGCTCGTCCTTCACCACTGCGCATACGGGAATGCTCACGCCCGCTTCGGTGAGTGCGCTCTCTGCCGCTTTCTTATGCGTCGTGCCGCCGTCTACGACAATCACCTTTGGAAATGACCATTCGGAATGCCTTAGCCGCCGCGAGAGAATCTCTTTCAGCGATGCGATGTCGTCGTTCTTGGTCACGCCGCGGATACGGAAAGTCCGGTACTCTGCCTTAATCGGCGTGCCGTCTACGATAACCGTCATTACGCCGATCGCGTTCGTGCCCGCGAGGTGCGCCGTGTCGTATGCTTCAATCCGCACACCAACCGTCTTTCCACGCGCCTCCTCCAAATGCTCATCTTTGATAAGCGAAACATCTTGAATATGATCCAGTGCGAAGAGTTCGCGACGCGCCTCAGCCGCATCCTCAAAGCGCTCGTCCTTCGCTGCACTTTTCATTTCTCGTTCAAGCATTGCGCGCAGTTCTCTCCCGCGACCGCTTAGAAACAGCATTACGTGCCGTATCGAACGGTTATAGTCCTTTGCAACAAACGCCCCGGGGTACTGTTTGATTTGCGTATTGAATTCTATTTTCGCTTCCTGCTGTTTACTCTTCGTCCCCACAGGTTTTTCCGTATCAAAAAACGGGAAAATGCGCCGCACGAGCCGCAGGCCTTCGCGTAGCTGTGCACCCGACGGGAACGGGCCGTAAATCGCTTTTAATTTCTGTCCGTCGCTCGTTTTTCTGTCTTTAAAATCGATATCCTTCCCGCGCACCACAAGCACGCGCGCAATCAATTCTTGCGTAATCACCGCATAGAGAAACGTCTTGTCGTCTTTGCCATCCACGTTCGCCGCCGGACGATATTTCTTAATAAGCGCCGCTTCGCGCACCAGAGCCTCGAGGACGGTCGGTGCGGTCTCGAAGGCGACGCGATCGGTCTTTGTCACCATGTCGACAATGCGCGGCCCGCGGGTCGCGATCAGATCGTCGTCGAAGTAGGAGCGTACACGGTCGCGCAGACTGGTCGCCTTGCCGACGTACAACACCTTTCGCCCTCGTTTGAAGAAGTAAACGCCCGGTATATCGGGCAAATCCGGTAAATTGCTCTTTTCCATGACATCGTCTAGGATACGGCCTCAGACGGGTTATATCAATTTCTGATCTTTAAACTTGGAGGACGCCTAATGGATACCGGCACGCAGACGGGCAAGGAAGCGCCTCTTTCGCCTGTTAAATTGTTCAACCAAGTAAATCGGGTTTTTGAGGGAGTATTCAGAGAAGCACAAAAAGAAGTACGCAAGAGGGCGCGAGAGCGGCTCTCCCTGGAAGTGCGTATGCACGCGAGTATCGACCCGCTTATCGCTCTGAACATCGGACACTACATGCAATCCCCGGCGGCATGGAGTGCTATCACTAAAGCAATCAAGAAATATGACGATGCACACCAGGCACAGGTAGGCCGCGCTACCCGTACCGAAGATGAGTTGTGGGACGAGATGGGTCCCTTTCTCCTTACGGCGATGAACGGTTTTTGTGAGAAAAGGAGATTGAAGCACATTTCCATCGGCACTTTTGTGAACCTCCTCTCCTGACTTGAACCCCCAGACGGGGGTTCATTTTTTTATTTTGCGTAAGGATTTTCTCAAATAATCGCCCGTGTAAGAACCGTCGGTGTCCGCGACTTCCTCCGGGGTACCTTTCGCGATAATTTTACCGCCACCCGCGCCGCCATCGGGGCCAAAGTCAATAATATAGTCGGCACTCTTGATGACATCAAGATTGTGTTCGATGACAACGACTGTGTTACCGCGCCGCACGAGCTCCTGGAGAATCTCAATGAGCTTGCCTACATCCTCGTAATGGAGGCCGACCGTCGGCTCGTCCAGGAGATAGATAGTTTTCATCGTCATAGAGCGGTAAAGCTCGCTCGCTATCTTTACTCGCTGCGCTTCTCCGCCGGAGAGAGTCGTCGCACTCTGTCCGAGCGTGAGATACTGAAGGCCCGTCGAGTTCAAACTCGTCAAACGGTCCGCAATCGCCGGAATGTCGCCGAAAAACTTCTCCGCTTCCTCAATCGTCATTCGGAGTACTTCATAGATATTCTTCCCTCGAAAGGTGACTTCGAGCGTCTCTTTCATAAAGCGCTTGCCGAGGCAGATATCGCAGGTCACGTAGACGGTCGGAAGGAAATGCATCTCCACCGCGATGGAACCGTTGCCCTGGCACGCCTCGCAGCGGCCGCCCGGGACGTTGAAGGAGAAACGCCCCGGCTTCCACCCCCGTGCCCTTGCCTCGGGAGTGGCGGCGAAGAGATCGCGAATATGCGTGAAAGCGCCCGTATACGTCGCCGGATTTGAGCGCGGAGTGCGCCCGATGGGCGACTGATCTATGAGAATCGCGCGACCGACGTATTCGGTGCCGGTCAAGGAGGCAACGTGTTCCAATTTCATTTCGCGGCGCGCCATGCGTGCGGTGATGTTGCGGTGCAGGATGTCGTAGAGAAACGTTGACTTGCCGCTCCCCGAGACGCCGGTGATGCAGACGAGCTTCCCGAGAGGCACATCGACGTTTTGGTTCTTCAAATTATGCAGGGTCGCGCCGCGCACCTTAAGCCAACCCTTCTCGCTCGTGCGGCGCGCCTCGGGCAGGGGAATCTCTTTTTCTTGCCGCAGGTAGGAGAGGGTGAGAGAACCGCTCTCATTTTTCTTCGCGGTCAAGAGATCGTCCAACCAGCCGGAGACGACAACGGTGCCGCCGTGAATGCCGGCGCCCGGGCCGACATCGACGAGGTAGTCGGAAGAATAAATAGTATCCTCGTCATGCTCGACGACGATAATCGTATTGCCGAGTTCTTTCAAAGTGAGCAATGTCTTAATGAGGCGGTCGTTGTCACGCTGGTGGAGCCCGATGGTCGGTTCGTCGAGCACGTAGAGGGCGCCGGTGAGCCCGCTGCCGAGCTGTGAGGCGAGCCGGATACGCTGGCTCTCGCCGCCCGAGAGCGTTGCCGCGGAGCGGTTCAGGGTGAGGTAGTCCAGGCCGACGTTTAACATAAAGGTGAGGCGGCTATCGATTTCTTTCAAAATGGGCGCGGCGATATCCTTTTTCATTTCTGAAAGCTCTATAGAGTCCACGAAATCTTTCGCCTCTCTGATAGAAAAGTCCGTGAAATCCACGATGGACTTACCGAGGGTCTTGTCCTTTTTGGACTTAAGGTAGACGCGCAACGCTTCGGGGCGCAAACGTTTTCCCTCGCAGACCGCGCATACGTTTTCAGAAAAAAGCGATTCGGTCCCGAGACCGTGGCAGGTTGGGCACGCGCCGTACGGCGAGTTGAAGGAGAAAAGCCGCGGCTCCACCTCAGGAAAGGATGCGCCGTCCTCCGGACAAATGAACTTGGACGAGAGTGTCTCCAGCGTACCGTCAGCGTGACGAATCTTGACCAAGCCGTTCGCCTCCTTGAGCGCGAGCTCAAGCGCCTCCGAGAGACGCTCGCGCGCGCTTTGGGTGGAGCGAGCGAACTCGGAGACGAAGATGCTGTCTACGACCGCATCGATGTCATGCCTTTTATTTCTATCCAGCACGATTTTCTCGCGCAGTGACTGTTCCTTGCCGTCGATGACTACCCGCTCGTATCCCTTGCCGAGAAGGTCATAGAGCATCTGGTAGTACTCACCCTTCCTGCCGACGACCCTCGGCGCATAAATAGTGCCCGCGTTTTTATCGACCGCGACACCCATGACACTGGCGCTCGTCGTCGACCGCTTCGCTTCGACGCGCGTGAAGACCATCTTGATCATTTCTTCTTTAGAAAGCCGCACAATAGGTATGTCGTGATGGATGCAGTACGGCTGGCCGGCGCGCGCGTAGAGCACACGAAGATAATCGTAAATCTCAGTGACGGTGGCGACCGTCGAGCGCGGATTGTTCGAGCGACTCTTTTGGTCTATCGAGATTGCCGGCGAGAGGCCGGTGATCTCATCCACGTCCGGCTTCGCCATTTGATTAAGAAATTGCCTTGCATACGCGGAGAGCGATTCGACGTAGCGCCGTTGTCCTTCGGCGAATATGGTGTCGAAAGCGAGTGAGGACTTCCCGCTCCCCGAGAGTCCGGTAATGACCGTCATCGCGCCGCGCGGCATCTCTACAGAAATATTCTTCAAGTTATGAGTACGTGCCCCCTTCACGCGGAGCCAGTCGCTCCCGTGTTTGTGGGCATGTGTTTCTTTTGCTGAGGGTTTTTTCATACAGAATGCCTGCCCGTGGCGGGGCAGGTACGGGGTGAGTATAACGTAGAAATATGAAAAGGGCACCCCCGTGGGTGCCCTTTTGAAGGCCTTGGCAGACGTTATTTCAACGTCATCGCTGCCCAGACTTCGCGCTTTGCTTGTTCGGTCACGCCGACCAAGCAGGCAGTTTGCATGTTCGACCAGCCTGCGCGAGAAGGACTTTCCTTCCCCGCCCAAATTTCATCGGCCTTAACGTTACAGATCGAAACCCCATAATCGACGACCAAACGTTCCTGGTACGCCTGTTCCGTCTTATAGAGCATTAAGGCCAGTGCTACCAGTACCAAAGATAATACCAAAACCAATAGTACCATCATGATTAGCCCAGCCTTTGAATCAACCTTTTTAATATCACTCACGATTCCCTCCTCCTCAATTGAAAGGTGCTAAAGTACTACCGTCACATAGTAAGATAGTAAGATATACCTGTCAAGACCCCGACAGCGGCTTGCGTTTCCGCGGTTTCTTAGCTTTAGGGCCGGTGCCTTCGAGCTTGTAAATCTCGTCGCGGATGAGTGCGGCCGTTTCGAAGTCGAGCTGTTCCACCGCCTCACCCATCTCTTCCCTTTTGCGTTTGATGAACTCTTTCGGGTCGTCCTTATACGCAAGCGTGTCCAGTACGAGGAGTTCGTCAATGGTTCGCTGGTGCTCGGTGCGCATCGAGGCGGCGATGTCGTGAATTTCTTTCTTTATGGTCATGGGCGTGATGCGGTGCTTCTCGTTATACGCGAGTTGGAGCGCGCGCCGACGATTCGTCTCGCCAATAGCACGGTCAAGAGAACCGGTCATCGTATCGGCGTAGAGAACTACATGGCCGAGCACGTTGCGTGCCGCGCGGCCAATGGTCTGAATGAGCGACGTTTCGCTCCGCAGGAATCCCTCTTTATCGGCGTCCAGGATACCAACGAGCTCGACCTCGGGTAGATCAAGCCCTTCACGCAAGAGATTCACCCCGACGAGTATATCGAAGACTCCCTTGCGGAAGTTGGTGAGAATATCGATACGGTCTATCGTCTTCACATCCGAGTGGAGGTATTCGGCCTTGATTCCCTTCTCACGCAAGAATGAGGAAAGATCTTCGGCCATCTGCTTGGTCAGCGTTGTTGCGAGCGCGCGGCCGCCGCGTTTGATGACTATGTCCGCCTCATTAATGAAATCGACAATCTGTCCCTTATACGTCCCCGTTTCGCTCACGCCCCGTACCACGAGCTCGGGGTCGATGAGACCGGTCGGGCGAATAACCTGCTCCACCACTTGTTCAGAATGCGCTTTCTCATACGGCCCGGGCGTCGCGCTCGTATACAACACCTGCCCAACACGTTCCTCAAACTCCTCAAAACGGAGCGGACGATTGTCGCGCGCACTCGGCAAGCGAAAACCATATTCAACCAGTATGTCCTTGCGTGATCGGTCTCCTGCGTACATGCCGCCTATCTGCGGGACCGTGACATGCGATTCGTCGATGACGGTGAGGAAATCCGCAGAGCCGTCTTTCTTGTGCGGAAAATACGAGAGGAGCGTGTACGGCGGCTCTCCCGGGCTCCGCCCGTCAAAATGGCGAGAGTAATTCTCAATGCCGCTCGTATAGCCGAGCTCGCGAATAAGCGCGAGGTCGTGGAGGGTACGACGCTTCAGGCGCTCATGCTCAAGTGGCTTCTCCTCGCGCTTAAACTTCGCAAGCTGTTCTTCAAGCTCTACTTTAATATCCTCTATCGCACGATTACGCTCGTCTTCACTCGTGATGAAGTGTTTTGCCGGAAAGACGAATATCGATTTCGGCTCCTTCAGGTTCGCGCGCGAGACCGGATCAAGTTGATCAATGTGCGCGATGGTGTCGCCACTGAAGGTCACGCGATAGATTGCACGTTCGTTGACCGGCATAAACTCGAGCGAATTGCCGATGGCGCGCAACTGCCCCGGATTCAGGTCGGCATTTGTCCGCTCGAAATAGATGCCGACGAGCTTGCGGATAAGCGCCGCGCGATTCTCCACAGCACCCGTTTCTATCTTCACATGGACATTCTCATATTCCTCGGGCGCGCCGAGGCCGTAGATAGCGGAAACGGACGCGACGATGATAACATCCTTGCGCGTGAGGAGCGCCTGCGTCGCCGCGTGACGCAAACGGTCTATCTCGGCGTTGATCATCGCCTCCTTCTCTATATAGGTATCCGAGTGTGCGATGTAAGCCTCGGGCTGATAGTAGTCGTAATACGAAACGAAATAATGCACAGCATTCTCGGGAAAAAATTCGCGGTATTCCTGCGCAAGCTGAGCGGCAAGCGTCTTGTTGTGCGCGAGAACGAGAGTTGCCTTATCGTTTTCCGCGATGACATTCGCAACCGTAAACGTCTTTCCACTTCCGGTCACGCCGAAGAGCGTTTGGTGTCGCAGACCTTTCTTGAGCCCCTCCTCAAGTTTTGCAATCGCAGAGGGTTGGTCGCCAGCCGGCTGAAACGGCAGATGCAGTTTGAAGTTAGCCATAGAAGTTACTTATGAAGTCTGCACGATAGTCATCGAGTCGTCCGTCGAGGATTGCTTGCCGCGCACCAGCGACGAGGTCGAGAATGAAGCTGACGTTATGCATCGAAGCGATGACCGCACCGAGCATTTCGCCCGAACGTAGGAGATGTGAGACATACGCTAACGTAAAATCAGAATCTTTTGACAGCGGCGTGAAGTCGCTGCGGTACTTCTCGTTCTTTATGTGGATGAGCCCTCCCTTTGTGTAGAGGGAGCCGTGGCGGCCGAGCCGTGTCGCCGCGACACAGTCGAAGAGGTCCATGCCGTTTGCGATACCCTCCAAGATATCGCCCGGCTCGCCGATGCCAAGGAAATGGCGCGGCAATTCTTCGGGAAGTTCAGCGACAGCAGCAGCAAGCGCCCCACGCATATCCTCTTTTGAAAATGACCCACCGATGCCGATGCCATCAAAGCCGAGTTCGGTGATGGCGCGCGCCGATTCCTTGCGCAAATCCTCATGTCGTCCGCCCTGCACGATGCCGAAGATGGCCTGCTTATTCGCAGCATCGAGATTCTGCCGATGCGCTTTCAGCGAACGTTCTGCCCAGCGGTGCGTGCGTTCCATCGCCTCCCTTTGATATTCATAGGGCTCGTTCGGCGCCGTGCACTCGTCAAAGGCGAAGAAGATGTCCGCACCAAGCGCGTGTTGGATCTCGACTGAGCGTTCAGGGGTGAAGCGGTGGAGCGAGCCGTCAAGATGAGAAGTAAAGGAAACGCCCTCGTCGTCAATGATGGCGAGCTGGCCGTGTTGGCTTGCGACGCCGGCATCGTACACGGCGACTGATTCTTCCGTCGGCGCTTCTTCTCTGACGAACTTGGAAATGGTTTTACCGAAGGCGGCACCAAGCGAGAATACCTGGAAGCCACCCGAATCGGTCATCGTAGGGCCCCGCCACCCCATGAATTTCCCAAGACCACCGGCGCTTTTAACAATTTTCTCGCCCGGTTGGAGATAGAGGTGGTAGGTGTTCGCGAGCACGACGTCGGCGCCGAGAGAAACCAGGTGTTCCGGCAAGATGCCTTTAACATTGGCCTTGGTGCCCACGGGAGCAAAAGCAGGGGTGCGGATGACGCCGTGTGGTGTGTGTAATAGACCAGCACGGGCGCCTTTGGTGACCGTGCTGATCTCAATCTTGAAGGAGATGGCGCCCATCACCTAGTTCTATATTATTTAGCCGATTTCTGCACCTTCAGGAGCTCTACTTCAAAAATGAGTGTTGAGTTCGCGGGGATAACATTCCCGACTGCCTGGTTCCCATAGGCGAGCGACGCAGGGATGATGAGCATACGCTTCCCTCCCACCTTCATTCCGACAATACCTTCATCCCAACCTTTAATAACTTGTCCTGCTCCGAGGGTAAAAGTGAACCCGGCAGTGCCGTGATTGGCGGAAGCGTCAAAGACGGTACCGTCGGTGAGCGCCCCGACGTAGTTCACGGTCACGCTGTCGCCCGCGGCGGCAACGGCGCCCGTACCGACGATTTCATCTTTCATCGTGAGTTGTGTTACGGATTCAGCAGATATCGTAGGCATAGTGGTGGTTGATACAGGGTTAGTGGTTTGAGTAGTAGTGGCGACTGCGGCAGCCGTCTGATCTGCGGTTCCTGCGGGAGCCGATGTCTGAAATGGCCAAAGACCGGGAACAATCAAGAATGCTGCGACGACGACGAGCGCGAGCGCGACGGCGATACCGGTTTGGGTTGGTTGCATATATTTAAGATTATAACGCGAGTATACTACGCGGCACTTCCCGCGTCTGTGATTTTAAAATCCTTAAATCGCTTGACCTCCTCGGCAACGGCGGCCTTGGCGATCTCTTCATGCTCCGGGACTTCGCGATCAAGGAATGCCTTTAGCGCGCTCGCGTCACCGGTGCCGGCGATTCTTGTGAACTCGTCCCGCTTACCTTCGGCGAGCTTTCCGAGGATGGCGAGTGTCGCAGCTTTGAGTGCGACTTCGCCAAATTGCGCGATAAGCTCTTGTTGTTGCCCCGGCGGAAGATCCTTAATCCCGAGGTCCTCCGCAATCGCCGCGGTTAATTCGTCTTGCATAGGTGGCATCATAACACAGAGTTATTGGATAAGTTTCCTCAAATCATTTGGTTCGGGGGCTTTCATCCAATGTGAAAAGAGACGAATTAAACCCGTATTTTTCACCGGATCCCCCACCGTCAATGTCCCTTTAGGAAAGGAAAAAGGAACACGATAGATGGCCTTGGTATCAAGATCGGTCCCCGTCCCGTATATGGTGCTGTCTGGATGGGACATAAGGTAATGGTAAACAGCGTTGAACTGACTGTCGAGCGAACCACCATAGACCAGTACCTCGCCGGTTTTTGCGCCGGCGTAGAAATGCGGCTCGTCCGGCAATATCTTATAGCCGAATTTGTTTACAATCTCATGGCCCATGATTGGCGACTCCGGTGCAGGCGGATGTGCAGTAAATGTTCCGGGTGGATGGGGTGGAGCCGGTGTGGTGTCTATATTTTGTTGTGGAGGGAGATCCGGAGTGTGAGTCAGATTCGGCGTTTGTGGCGAATCCGGAGGCATGAGTGCTTCGTGTCCGGACACTGCCGGTTGTATAGGAATAAGTTCTTCGTGCACGGGCACTACTTCAGGAGGATAGATCGGCGTTACCGGCGCCCCCTCGGGCGCCTTGATTACATCGATGGAACCGTTGCTGACATGAATTTGACCATTGGTGCCAATCGTCATATGCGCGTCAGGATGGATTAGCACATTCGTGCCATCGTGGTTGAAAAAGTGGTGCTCGGGATCGGGATTGGCGGCAATTTTGTGCACAACTCCGTTAATCGTACTGTCGTTGGCTTTAAGCAGTTGGCGAATGTCACTACCTTTGGGATACTTGCTCGGATCAAGATGTTTTTGTTGTAGCTCATGCCAGAGCCGCTTCGCCATATATTCGTAACCGTGTCCGGCCGTGGCGGTGACCGATGGCATCTCGGGTGCCGGTATCACGGCTTCGCCCGCGGCCGTTACGACCGGGGCACGTACAATTTCTCCGCGCGCTACTACGGTCGAGTGCGTCGACGCTTCAGGCGTGGCGTGACCGAACACGTGCCCAAGCCAATCGGTAAGTTTTTCCATCGCATAATGTCCAGCGACCCATGTACCGCCCGTATATAGAGCCCCAAGCGCGAGGGCGTACCTATTTTTAAAAGCATCAGACTTATCGGCGAGCCAGTGTTCGGGGTATTTCGCAATACGCGCTTCCATTCCCTTGCGACGATTTAGGGCAAATCCGGCACCACCAAGCACGCGAACCCCGGCCATGCCACTTGCCAGAACCGACGAGAGCGTCGGCAGTGCTGCCGCAGCCGCCGCTGAACTAGTACCGATAAGCGCGGCAGTAATGTAGAGCTTCTGACGAAGCGGCAACTTGTTGTACCTCTCGGTGAGGACCTTCAAATCTACTTTCAACTTTTCTTTCTTTTCACCAAACGAAACCTCCCTATCCGTGAAATATTTCGCATACCGCGCCGCGCGTTCTGCACCGATGCGTGCGGCGCGAACTGTTTCTGTCGGATGAGGCGCCGCGTGCTTAATACCCCTCCCCGCCGCTTCGAAATCTCCCGCAACGCCTAAACCAAAAGCACGGAGGCCCGCACTCAATTCCTGGCTACGATTTGCAAGAAATATCTTTGGTTTTTCAAATGTTCCTTTAATAACATCCGTAATTGCAGCCATCTTTTCTACGAGGGTACGCAACGTCTTGCGCGATTCTGCCGGCGTAGCATCGGTATTAAAACTTTCATGAAAATCCTTTTCTGGATTTGAGATAGTCGATGCTTCCGTTGCTCGCGTTGTCTCGATGAGGCGGCCTTCCGACTCCAGTTTTCTTAACTCTTCTTCTGCGGCTAGGACTTCTCTTTCGAGCTCATCATGCTTACGGTGATAGTCAGCAGGACTCGTTGCGTACTTTTCTAAAGTCTTAAGCTGTTCGCGAAGTTCTTGCATTCGCGCAGCACGCATTTCTTTCTCTGTCGTCGTCTTTACCGCAATCTCAGGAGCGGGGAGTTCCGCTTCTCTCTTAAGAGAGTCTGGCTCGACATCTTTTCTTGCTCCAGGCGTTGCCGCTTCTCTTTCAAGTTCTTTTATTTCGCTTTGCAGGCGCGGGATGTTTTCGGCTGTGCCCAGTTCTGAAACAGGACTCGACACCGTCTCAATAATGCCAGGCTCAGATGTTTTTCTTTCCGCGATGGTGGGCGGCGCCTCATCCTGCGCTTCTTTAATAATCTCGTTCTCTTTTCTTAACTCTTTTTTCTTTGCCTGCGCTTCTTTAAATTTTTCCTCTATTTCCTCGGCCTTCTTATTGACCCAACTCTGTTGGTTACTCGCAGAGCCTTCTGGTGAGGAATGGGTTCTTTTTTCAGTCATACGTCAATGCGAGAGATACCGCTCTCGAATCATATTTTCTACAGTAGCACGGTCGCGGCCGTAGGTGAGCGACGAGAGGTGGATGAGGTCGTCTATTTGTGCGTGGTTTAGCGCCGGTAGATCGGGCGTCTTTATATCAAACGGCTTCTGTGGGACGCCGTCCGAAAGGATTTTCACATATGCGCTGCGTGTCTCAATATTGACGAAATCGAGCGCCTCGAAAACTGGCGTGAACTGTTTCGCGAAGAACTCGGCGTCCTCTTCGCCGACGCGAAAGACGACCATGTTACCCACGTTGCCGAAAACGGCGTCGCGCGTCTTCTCTTCTATTTGTGCGAGGAATTGGTGCGCCACGGAGAGCGCAAGCTTGTACTTACGCGCCTCCGAGAGGATGCCGGGGATGGAATTGGTGGTCACGTTTTGAAATTCGTCGATGTAGAGGTAGAAGGGCGGATACGGCGCGCGGGGATTGTCAGCGCGGGAGAGCGCCGCCATAAAGAGCTTACCCACGATGATGAGGCCGAGTAGGTTCGCGTTCTTCTCGCCGAGACGGCCCTTGGAGAGATTGACGAGGAGTATCTTCTTCGTGTCCATGACTTCGCGGAACTTGAAGGAGGATTCCTGCTGGCCGATAATCGGGCGAATAAAGTCGTTCGCGGTGAAGTCGTCAAACTTATTGGTAATATAGGGGATGATGTTTTCAAGCGACGCTTCCCCGCCGGCCTTCGTTGCTATCTCGTTCCAGAATTGGTTCACCACCGGATTCATGCTCTTCGCAAGCTTCTGCTCTCGGAATTCTTTGTTGGCGAGCACACGTGCGATATCGAGAATAGTCGAGCCGCTTGCAGGATCCTCCATCACGAGCTGGGTCGCATTGCGGAAGTACTGCTCGAAAGCGGGACCCATGCTCTCGGGCACGTCGCCATAGAGCCGTTTGAAAATCATCAAGAGCTCGTTCACGATGAAGGTCTTTTGCTCCGGCCGCGAGAGATCGTATTCCAAAAAGTTGAGGCCAAGCGGCCGCGAGAGATCGGCGGGATCGAAGTAGATAACGTCCTTGTAGCGCTCGGGCGGCACGGCGGCAAGAATGTCGAGAATGTCGGAGCCGTGTGGGTCGATGAAGCAGCACCCCTCACCGTTATTAATATCTTGGATGATCATTGATTTCATAAGCCCCGTCTTGCCGGTGCCGGTCTGGCCAATGATGTAGAGGTGACGCAGGCGGTCTTCCGGTTCGAGGTGAATCAATGTTTGCGCGTTGCGATACGTGTTGACGCCAAGCAAAATACCCGTCTGCGGCAGGGAGAGCGGTGCGGGGGCGTGTGTAAAGCGCGCCTGCTTAAGATTCGGCGTCGACTCGATGCCCGACGGCGGGAAGTGATAGATGGTCGTAAGCTCCCTCAGCGAGAGCGGAAGAGCCGAGGAGTCCGGCAAGCGAAATGAGAATTCGTCAAATACCGCTTGCGCGCGCCGTCCCGTAGTGCGCGTAAACTGAAGGCGGTTCCCTTGCGTGTTCGCGAACTGATTGAACGCCGCTTCGAGCTCGCCGAGTAACTGCTCGGCCTTGCGGGCATCACTCGAAGAGGCCACGAGCCGTATCGTCGCGCCGACAATGGGCGTCGTAATCTTCTTCTCCACCTGCTCAACATGCGTTTTGTTCGCCTCTATCTGGCGCGTTTCGGTCTCCCTCGCCTTCTGTTCATCTTTTGGTTTGCTGGAAAAAAGCGTCCTGCCGATATCGCGCGCAAACTCGCCGAGCGCCGTTTCTGGCGTCGAAAACGCCGCTGAGTGTTTTTCTCCCTTCCGGAGCGCGTCGAGAATCTTCCGATAATGCTTCACATGCCGCTCGGATCTTGGTTCTATGATGATCTGGAGTGCCGCCCCCTCGCCTGCATGCGCCGTTTTGGCGAAGGCGTTGGTAATAGCGTTAATCGGATCGTAGTCAAAATCGGTATAGTCCTTGAGCGGAAGGGCCGGATTCGCCGTAAAGCGCGCGCTGGCCGCGAATGAAGTTCCGCCGGCGACAAAAATATTATAGTCGTGTGGTTGGGGTACCACGTGCGCATCGGGAAATATGGCGAGAAGTTGCTTTTCAAAAAGATCTTTCTTCGCGTTCGGCACAGCTGCATAGAACTGAAGCTCGGGACTATCGGCGGGCACGGCGAGCTCGAGCGCGAAGTAGTGGGGCTCGCCGCTTGCCGCATCCTCGACCGAGAGAAGTCCTGCGTAGAACTGTTCCATGCCGGAGATGAGCTCCTTAAGCGTTTTCTCACGCGCGTTTCCCTCAGCGCCCTTCGGTCCCGGAAGCGCAATCTCGTAGAGCGTCATCCGGAGCGCCTGGAAGCGCGGAGCCTTCTCATCAATACCCGAGGCCGGGAGCCCCGCCGCGATATAGCGCACGAGATAACGATGAAAATCGTCCGCGATATGCGGGTCATGGAGCTTCTCAAGCACGGCGAGCGCATTCTTAATCCCCTTCTCTTCCATAGTGCGCTGTAAGCTCTGTACCGCGCGCGCTCCTTCGCCGAGATTGAGCTCGGCGAGTATCGCTTCCGCCTCACTCTCTTTCGTCGCCTCGTTGAGACGATACCCGCTCGCGAGCACTTCATCCGGCGCGACACGATGCTCGTGAATCGTCTCAGAAATAATCTGTGCCCGTTCCGGCCCCGCCTGCCCTAAGTCCTGCCGAAGGGCAAGTTCCGCTTCCTTGCGCGTCACCTGCTCGCGCAAATAGGCGAGCTCCTCTTCGGGCGTGGACAACTTCGGTACTGATTCCATTTTGTACAGTATACTCTACGAATATGTTGAACTTTCTCCTTGCCTGTGCGCATCTTGACCCGATTGCAATAATCAAGACGGGGAGCTATCTCGGCATCGCGATTATTATTTTCGCTGAGAGCGGACTCCTTTTCGGGATTTTCTTCCCAGGCGATTCGCTCCTCTTCGCCGCCGGACTCCTCTCTGGCGGCGGACTTCTCGCATTCCTGCCGCTAATCGTGTCCGCCGTTATCGCGGCAATACTGGGCGACTCGGTCGGCTATTGGTTCGGCGCAAATGTCGGGTCTAACTTCTTTAAGCGTAAAGATTCGCGTCTCTTTAAGCAAGAATATTTGAAACGTACGGAGCTCTTCTACCAGAAATATGGCGGACGTGCGGTCGTGCTCGCGCGTTTCGTGCCAATCGTGCGCACCATTGCGCCCATCCTCGCCGGCATCGGCTCCATGAAATATGTAACCTTCCTTTCTTACAACGCGCTCGGCGCGACGCTCTGGGGCGCAGGGATGATCTCTCTCGGCTTCTTCCTCGGCTCCGTCATTCCCAATAGCGGGCACTACGTCTTCCCTCTCTCGCTCGTCATTATCGTCATTTCCTTCTTGCCTATCGTCATCAACTTCGCCCGCGGCAAGCGCGCGATCTAAAGACCGAGCGAGTTCAGCGTGCTAAACGTCGAGGGAGTGTTTCCTGTTGCGGCATTGAGCGGATTCACATAGTTATTAATGAATTGAGGAATCACAAAGACGAGGCCGATAAGCGGAAGCACGATAAGTGCGACGGTGACGACGCCCGTCCAGAAGAGATATTTCCGTACTTTTTCGGCGGCTTGATACGCTTTATCCGCTTTCGCTCCTATTTCATCAAGCTTCGCTAACAGTTCGGGGTCGATCATATTATTTATGAACGGCTCCAAAAGTGGAAGACCCAGTTGATGACGGCGAGAACGACCGCGAAGAGAAGTGCGGTCCAGAAACCGGCGATGGCAAATCCGGGTACGAGGTAGGACGCGAGAAGAACAAGAATTGCGTTCACCACGAGCGAAAAGAGACCGAGCGTCAGGATGTTAATCGGGAGCGTGAGAACCAGGAGAATCGGGCGGATAAAGAGATTCAACGCCCCGAGCACGATGGCGGCGATAAGCGCGCCCAGAAGCGTTATCGTAACGCCCGGGACGATGTGTGCGGCGATTAAAATAGCGAGCGTGGCGACGAGCCAATGGAAAAATAATTTCATGGTGAAATTATACCAGGTGCACGACTGTGTAGAGCACAAGGGCGCCGAGGAGCGTCATGACGGTCGTCAAGGCGCGCGGATGCCGGTGATGGCTCTCCGGGATAAGGTCACTCGCGGAGAGATAGAGGAACGTGCCGACGAAAACAGCAAGCACGAGCCCGATAGCTGATTCCGGAATGCGGAAAAGGAGGGTGGAGGCAGCTCCGAGCACTGGTGCTGCCGCATCAATGAGTAGCCAGCGAAACGCGTGTTTCCAGCTCCCCCCGTTGCGCAGTACGAGATTGACCGTGTTGATGCCGTCGGAGAAGTCGTGCGTCAGCACGGCTACCGTAACTATGATGCCTACCATTGCCGAGGCTTGGAAGCCGGCGCCGATAGCAATACCGTCTAAGAAACTATGCGCCGAAAGCGTCAAGGCGCCAAAGGCTCCTCGCGGCGCATTCACTTCGTCATCTTCCTCATGGGTATGCAGAAGAATAAGCCGGTCGAGGACGAGATAGCCAAAGAGGCCAAGCGCGATGAAGAGCGCAAGGGTGCCAGCGCTGTGATACTTCATGCTAAGATCGACTGCTTCGGGCAAGAGATCAAAGAGCGCGACGCCTGCAACCGCGCCTGCCGAGAATCCGAGTATGAGATGGAGCTTATCGCGGAACCGAAGTGCGAAGGTGCCGCCGACAAAGGTGGCGACTGAGGCGGCGAATGCGATAAAAAGAATACCCATTCCGAAATGATACAACACATTCGCGCCCGCTAGAGCCTTGAATGAAACTACTTCAGCAACGGGTCAATCGCCGTCTTGAACGTCGCATACGGATATGCCCCGGCAAGCAGCTGGGTGCCGATGATGAACGACGGCGTCGCGTTGACTCCAAACTTCCCCGCCTCGGCCTTGTCGGCGTCCATCGCTGCCTGGTAGGTGCTGGCGTTCGCCTTCACGTCAGCAGCGACCTTGGCGACGTCAATGCCGGGAATTGTTGCGTCGAGCGTGTCAATGGTCTTCGCGTTGCCGAAGCCCACATCCCCTTCCTGGTCTTGGGCGTTATACATCGCCGTGCGCCAGGCGAAGTACTTGTCCGGATAGAGCTTCCAGATGGCGCGGCCGTATTCGCCGCCGGCAATTGAGTCGTTCCCGAGGAAAGCGAAGTCTTTGAAGACTATCTTCACTTTGCCGGTGTCGATATAATCCTTCACAATCTGCGGCAAGGTGGTGACTTCAAATTGTTTGCAGAATGTGCACTGGTAATCAGACCACTCAACAATCGTAACGGGCGCATTCGCGTGGCCGATGAAAGGCTCGCCGTCGGTCTTCACGTCCTTAACGTCAACCGCCGTCGGCGTTGTGGCAGACTGCGTTCCCCAGAAGACTGCCCCTGTGATGAGGAGCCCCGTAAGTACGACGATGCCAATAAGAATAATCTTGGTACTTGTATCGTTGATGTTCATGACGTCAGAGGGTTATTTGCCGAGTACTGTGTCTATTGCTGCTTGGAAGTTTTGATACGGATATGCCCCGGCAAGCAGCTGGGTGCCGATGATGAACGACGGCGTCGCGTTGACTCCAAACTTCCCCGCCTCGGCCTTGTCGGCGTCCATCGCTGCCTGGTAGGTGCTGGCGTTCGCCTTCACGTCAGCAGCGACCTTGGCGACGTCAATGCCGGGAATTGTTGCGTCGAGCGTGTCAATGGTCTTCGCGTTGCCGAAGCCCACATCCCCTTCCTGGTCTTGGGCGTTATACATCGCCGTGCGCCAGGCGAAGTACTTGTCCGGATAGAGCTTCCAGATGGCGCGGCCGTATTCGCCGCCGGCAATTGAGTCGTTCCCGAGGAAAGCGAAGTCTTTGAAGACTATCTTCACTTTGCCGGTGTC
>VFSW01003298.1_pt1 | contig 24219 bp, 30 predicted proteins | sample 5358111 | NCBI WGS metagenome assembly VFSW01 (sample SAMN11554181, study PRJNA540505) | mine drainage metagenome | isolation source: sediment from site ElyBrook_90M | place: USA: Ely Copper Mine, Vershire, VT | collected 2017
GTCGCGGCCGGCGGCGAGTATCGGCCGGCATGGGCGCACGGGATCGATCTCGTGCGGGCGCGGGGCGAGGAATGGGCGGCGCTCCTGGGGTATGCGCGGACGAAAGAACAGCTCGACGAGATCGCGCGGGCGCGCGGGTATTCCGGGCGATGGGCGTTTTTCGTGCTGAAAACACGGAAGCACAGGCGGGCGGCATGACCGCGGGGAACGATCTGACCGCGCGCATACTCATCGAGCTGTCGCGCATCCCGCATTCGCTGTGGTGGCGGCAGAACGCGGGGCTTTTCCGAACGGTGGACGGCCGCCGCATCGTCCGGGCCAGCGTAGATGGCGTGGCGGACATTCTGGGGTGCTACCGAGGGGCGTTCTATGCAATCGAAGTCAAAGCCGGTGGGGACCGGCAGCGCGACACGCAGCGGCGGTTCCAGGCCGCCGTTGAACGCGCGGGCGGCATCTACGTCATCGCGAGGTCGGTCGAGGAAGCCATCGCAGGCGTCCGGGGCTGACGCATACGGCGAAACCGTCGTGCCGATGCTTCGCGAGCTGATCCGCGTCGAGGGCGCGCTCGTGGCGCTCGGCACGCGCACGCTCGCCGAGGCGGACAATCATGTGCGCTGGCACGCGATCAGGCTAGGACTGCGGCTCGTGCCAGTCGAAGTCGCGGACCGCATCATCGCATCGATGCAGGATAGGCTTATCCGCGCGACATATGCGGCTCTCGGTCGTGTCATCAGTGGGAAGCTCGCACTCGATCCCCGAACGCCAACTCAAGAAGAGGTGTGGCGTCAATTCAAAGAATCTCTGCTGGTGAAATCGCCATATCCGGCGCCACCTGCCGCGTTCATGGTGCGATGAAATGCCGCACTTCGACGGCAACATCAATGATGATTTGGAAGCGCCACCGCCATACGAGCCACCAATCGGGATTGATACAGCGCTATCACCTGATGCCGAAAAAGTCATCCCGCTCGGATACAATCGCGGTCTATTCTACTATTATACAACTGCCACGGGCCAAGTCACAGCAATTCCGCCGGAAAAACACACGCAGCTCGTGCTCGCCGGGCTCGCATCCGAAGCGCACTTCTGGCAGAGACTCAACAATTTTCGCAACGACGGCGGCGGATTATTGTGGAAATCAATTGCATCATGGCTTATGGAGTCCTGCCGTGAAATCGGCGTTTACGATCCATCCCGTGTTCGCGGACGAGGTGCATGGCTCGACGGCGGCCGTATCGTCGTGCATCTCGGTGACCGGCTCGTCGTCAATGGCGTCGATAGTGGTCTCATTCTGGCGGCGTCAACCAGCATATACGAGCGTTCCATCCCGTTAACGGATGGGGTGCCATCACCTCTGAACAATGCCGACGCACACAAGCTCGTGAAAATGTGCGCGTCTTTGCATTGGGAACGTCCCGTGTCAGGAACGCTTCTCGCCGGGTGGATCGCCATTGCGCCAATCTGCGGCGCGCTCGAATGGCGCCCTTCCGTGTGGATCACAGGGCCATCCGGCTCGGGCAAGTCATGGATTTTCGAGAACGTCATCACGCGCGCACTCGGAAAATTCGCGCTACTCGTGCAATCGTCAACGTCTGAGGCGTTCCTCCGACAGCAGCTCGGGTGCGATGCGCTGCCCGTCGTGTTCGACGAAGCTGAGCGAGAGGACGAAAAATCAATCCGGCAGATGCACGAAATCATGGGGCTCGTGCGCCAGGCATCATCCGAGACCGGCGGCGTCATCGGCAAAGGGTCCGCCAATGGCAAGGCGGTGTCCTATCGCATTCGTTCGGCATTTTGCTTTCAGAGCATTAACGTCGGCCTCGCAAATTCGGCAGACGCATCGCGCATTACGGTTCTCGCGCTCAGTCGGCCACGTCCCGGAGTTGGGATGGCATTTCGCGATCTAGAGACTTTCAACGCCGAAATGTTTGTCCCAGACTACTCGGCACGATTGGTCGCACGGTCAATCGCGCTGGTGCCGGTCATCCGTGCCAACGCCCGGAAATTCGCCGAGGCAATATCCGAGGTGCAAGGGAGCCGTCGCGAAGGCGACCAGCTCGGCGCGCTTCTCGCCGGCGCACATTCCCTGCACTCAGTCCGAGAAATCAGTCAGGAAGCGGCTCGCGAATATATTAAGCGCCTGGATTGGTCCGAATCGCCAGCGGGGCAACAGGACCCCGACGAGACGCGGCTACTCCGACACATCCTCGAACACCGCGTCCGCATCGCTGGCGCCGAGGTCCCGGTTTGGCGCCTGCTCGAAACTGCGCTAAACGCCGACGGCATGGAAGCCGAGGACGCGCGACGAAACGCGCTGGCGGTCGGCATCAAGCCGGACTGCCGTGAGGGCGACAGGGGCATTTACATCTCGGCCACGCACTCGGCCATTGCGGCCATGCTGGAAGACACCCCATGGGCCGCTGGCGCGTGGTCTCGCTCGCTCGCTCGCCTCCCTGGCGCGGTAGCGGGCCGATCACTGGCGGTGCAGCGCTTCGGCTTCGGGCCGCCGCATCGCGCGGTGTGGATACCAGAGAGCACGATTTTCGGGGATTGAAACGAAAAGGCCGCCCACTCGGCGGTGAGTGGACGGCCCAACGGAGGCGCACGACCGAGACTATGTCCGCGCGCCGCGCGTGTCAATAAAAAAAGCCCCGCAGCGCAAGCGCCGGCGGGGCCAGTTTATTGGGAGGAAACAAGCGTCTCGGCGGGTAGAAATCGCCGAGGCCGTCACTCTATCGCCGTCCGAGGCCGCCGTCAATCACGCCAAACCGGCCCCGGCGCACCATCGTGGCACTCCGGCGCAGCTCGTCGTCCTCCATGGCGTCGGCCACGATTTCGTCGAGCGCCGTCTCGATGCGGCGCACCTCGTGGGCCAGCGCGGCAAGGTCTGCTGCGGCCGACAGGTGGCCATCGCGCGCGAACCGGACGGCGATGGCGTCGAGTTTTTCGGAGGGGTTCATGGAAGTGTCTCCGCTATGGCCGTCAGCTCATCGGCTATCTCGGCCAGCCGGCGAATCCGGCTCAGATGCTCTGAATATGCGCGCGCGTGTTCCTCGGCAGAGGCATACCACCGACGCTTCGGCCCATCATATGTCATCGCCATGAGCGCATCCGTCATGGCGCCGCGCTGGATTGCGACATACCGCCAGTGCTCGTGGCGCACGTCGTCATCGGATGTCATTTCCGCCTCCCTCAATCAATCCGCATCCGACGAAGAAGTGCCTTGTGCTCGGCGCGATGCTCGGCGACGAGATCATCCAACGACGCCGCCGGCGCGAGCTGCAGGCGCGGGGGTAGATCGGATGCCATGATGTAGTGCGTCTTACCCTTCGGCGTGCGAAGGGTGAGCTTCACGCCCCCGTTTTGGAGCGTCGTCTCTGCTGTAACGGTGCAGATACCGAATCCGGGAACATTGAGAGTTTTCGCCATTTCCGCCTCCTGCGTTTCGGTGCCGTGCGGAATACATACGGGCATTCCGCACGGCGCACTAATGCCTATTCCGCATAGCAGTTATGCGTCATCATCCGCCACGAACCGGAAGAAGCCGACGCGGGGGAGCGCCTGGGCTCGCGCGATTTCGGCGCGGCGAGCGCCGTCGTCAACATCGAAGCCGGCCGGCGCCTCGCGCACGTCGTAGGCGCCTTCCGTGGTGCGTGCCTCGTGCTCGCTGATCTCTGCGTATTCGCCGCCGACGCGGCCACCGATTTCGGCGTCCGCCCTTTCGCAGGCGCCGATCGCGTCCTCGGCATCGCCGCACCACCAGACGTAACCTGAATTGGTCTCGATGATCACATAACGCATTTTCGTGTCTCCTGTTTCGTGTTCCGTGGTGCAGATATATCCGCTTCTGCACCACGGAGTAGCGTTCATTGCGCATGGCTGCTATGCGTTCATCAGCGCATCCGCGACGAAAACCGCTTTCGCGTATCCACGACCGTCGTCGGCTCCTCGGCAAGCGCGTCCTGCACCTGGCGGTCCGACGCGATCCCCGCCATGAGTAGATGCCGCACCACTTGCGACCGGGGGATGTCGAACCGCCGGGCCAGCACGTCGAGCTGACCAAGCAGCCTCGGCGGCATCGAAAACGTCACCACGAGCCGAGATTCTTTCGCCATAGCAGACCTTCCCTATGAAAACACTCATACATCCTGGCACATTTCATCCGGCACCGTCAATCCACGAAAACCCTTGCGCGCCGAAGTCAGCCGTAGTAGCCTGAAAATGCTAGACATTTTGTAACGCGCGACCCTCAAGAGGCATCGCGTGTTACGCAATGCGTTACACGATAATATCTAGCCAAATCAGAGGGTTGCGGCTCCGTGTAACGCCGTAACCGCGTAACCCGGGAAAAGCCTCACGTGCACACACACGCGAGGCGTAAAATGCGTTACACGTGTTACGCGCGCGCACGGCCTATTCTATCTCTCCCTAAAATAAAGGGAGAGAGAGAGATAATAGGGAAACTTAATGTAACGCTTTAAGTAACACGGTGTAACGCGTGAAATCATTGAATGTGGCCTTTAAGCGGCCTAGGATTGGCAAGGAAGGCGGTGTGGTATGGTTCGGCTATCCCTATACCGGACATCCGGCAGAGGCGGGCCAGTGGCGGAAAAAACCGGGTTAGCGGCCGCGTTAGGGGTGTCTAGGAACCCCGGTTTCGCGGCGCTATGATGGCGGCCATGCGCACCGCTCCCGTCCAGGCTGTCCACGACGCGCTTTGTGAGGCTCACTGCTGGCTCGCCGCGCTCACCGTCCGATCGCCACGGCTCGACGGCGGCTCCGTCGTCTGGCCCGACATCGTCCGCACCGTCTCCGAGGCATACGGCTACTCCATCCTCCCGCTGTCCTGGCCGACGCCGACCGCAGCTCAAATCACCGAGATGGACCGACGCCTCGCCTGGATTGCGCTCATCCCTCCCGAAAAATACGTCCTTCGCCGCGTCGTCTCCCTGAGATCCATCGTCCACTACTGGACCGGCCGAAACCTGTTTTCCGGCAGACGCATAGCCCATATCCTCGGGTGCGACGAACGCACCGTCCGAACATGGCATCAAACCGGACTCGAAATCATCGTATCGAAAATTCCGCTTGACAAGCAACCGCGAAAATACAAAGTTCCAGAACTACCATCAGGAGAAGTGCGCGCGTGACGCCGGAAGCCATTGACAAGGTTCGCAAAATGCGCGAATCGGGGCTAAGCGTAAAGCAAATCTGCAATGCGCTCCGAGTATCGCGCTACTGGGTCGAGAAAGCGTGCGAGGGCATCGAGAGCAAACGCATACAGCCCGCAACAATCGCATCCGTTGACTATGATGTGCGCTTCCCGCTACCAGCCTTCCACCCGCTGAGCTGGGGTTTGTTGCTGAAAAACACCCCTTCTATACTAGAAGAGATATAAAATGTCGTCGAATTATTCAGACGCGCAGCGCGAACAGGTTCGCAAGCTTGCGATGCTCGGAGTTCGACAGCCGGACATCGCGCAGGTCATGGACATCTCCATGTCTACCCTCACGCGACACTTCGCGCGCGAGCTCAAGGAGGGGCTCGTCGCGGCCACCGAGCGCGTCGGCAGCACGCTCTACGAGCAGGCTATGGCCGGCAACACGACGGCTATGATTTTCTGGATGAAAACGCGCGGCGGATGGCGCGAGCGTGACCGCGACGATCGCAACGGCGCCGTCATCGTGAACGTCACTGGCGCGTTGAACGCCACAACCGAACGGCGCGACCGCGACCGCGACCGCGACAGTGACGACAATTGACATCGATCTGCCCCCGCCGCATCCGGGGCAGATAGCCGCCTACGAGGCCAGGTCGAGATACACTGCGCTCTGTTGCGGTCGTCGATGGGGCAAAACGCAGCTCGCCATTACGATACTCGTCGAGCATGTCGCGCAGGGGCAGAGCTGGGGCCTCTTCGCGCCGGATTACAAAATCCTGTCAGAGACGTACCGCGATCTTGAGACGACGCTTTCGCCGATTATCGAAAGCGCGTCGCGGCTAGACGGGGTCATCCGCACCATCTCGGGCGGCCGCATCGATTTTTGGACGCTCAATAATCCGCGCGCGGGTCGGTCGCGCAAATACCACGGCGTTATCATTGACGAGGCCGCGTTCGCCGGAGATGACATGCCGGATTTGTGGTCGAAGGCGATCAAGCCGACGCTGCTCGATTATCGTGGCGTGGCATGGGCGCTTTCGACGCCGAACGGTATGGATCAGGAAAATTGGTTCTATCAGATATGCGAGGGTGAAAATTCGGAATTCACGATGTTTCGCGCGCCCACTTCGTCGAACCCGTTTCTTCCTGCGGATGAGATCGAGCGGCTGCGCGAAACGAATATCCCGGACGTATTCCGGCAAGAATACCTCGCGGAGTTCGTCGATTGGTCTGGCTCTGCGTTTTTCTCGCAGGACCTATTCCTGGTCAATGGCGAGCCGGTGGACGTGCCTGACAAATGCGATGTGATTTTCTGCACGATTGATACGGCAGTCAAGACAGGAACGGAGAACGATGGCACCGCCGTCGTTTTCTATGCGTTGAACAATTACACGCCAATCAAGCTGTATGTGCTCGATTGGGAAATCCTGCAGATCGAAGGGTCGTTGCTCGATGCGTGGTTGCCGAGCGTGTTTGAGCGTCTTGAGCAATGGTCACGGCAGACCGGCGCGCGCATGGGCGTAGCTGGCGCGTGGATTGAGGATAAGGCAAGCGGGTCGATTCTGCTGCAGCAGGCTATGCGGCGTGGTTTCCCGGTCGAGCCAATTGACAACGCTCTAACGGCCGTCGGCAAGGACGAACGCGCAATCAGCGTGTCGAGCTATCATCATCAAGGATTGTGTAAAATGACGGCGCCGGCATATCACAAGACGACGCTGTATAAGGGCATCTCGCGCAATCACTTTCTGTCGCAGGTATGCGGGTTTCGCATCGGCGTGAAGAACCAGAAGGACGATCTCTTGGACTGCCATTGCTACGCGCTGGCGGGTTCACTAGGCGACGGGACGTGGTTCTGACATGAGCGGTTACGGCACGTCTGGCATCGGCCTCGGCGCGCAGGCGACACAGGCTGTTGGCTCGGCGCTTACCAGCGATCTCATGCAGATCATGTCGGCCACTGAGATCGTGCCAGGCTCGCAGCCGTCCTATGAGCTGTGCAAGGCGATCTACACATCGCATCCGCTCGGCGCAAAAATGGTCGACGGACCGATCGACATTGCGCAGTCGCAGACGCGCGAGATCGCTATTGCCGATGGACCCGAGGAGCGTCTCAAGGAAGCATTCGAGCGTGAGTGGCGGCAGATCGGCACGATCGGCGCGGATGCCATCATCAAGAACGCCTACGGGACGGCACGAATATACGGCATTTCAACGCTCGTCATGGGCGCGCGTGGCCGGCAGAATGACAAGCCAATTCCGAACGAGAAACTGCACGAGCTAGACCTGTTCTTCAATATCCTAGACCCGCTGAACACCGCTGGCTCGCTCGTTCTCGACCAGGACCCGAATGCGCCGGACTATCAGAAGCCTACGGCGGTGCGCGTCGGGTCGACGGTGTATCATCCTGCGAATACCGTGGTGATGCTGCACGAGCGTCCGATATATATTTCGTGGACGAACTCTGCGTTCGGGTTCGTCGGGCGTTCTGTTTATCAGCGTGCGTTGTTTCCGCTCAAGTCATTCCTGCAGACCATGATCACGAATGACATGGTGGCATTCAAAGCGGGCGTGCTTGTCACCAAGATGCGGCAGGAAACGTCGGCGGTAAACAAGCGAATGCTCGGGATGTTTGGCTTCAAGCGGCAGACGGTGCAGACGGCGGCCGTCGGAAATGTCCTGTCGATTTCGCTGGATGAAGCGATCGAGAGCTTGAACCTGCAGAACCTCGAAAAGCCATTTGCGGCGGCGCGCGAATATATCCTGAAGGACATCGCGACGGCGGCGGGAATGCCAGCGATGCTTCTCAACAACGAGACAATGGTTGGAGGATTCGGAGAAGGCGAAGAGGACGCCAAGAACATTGCGCGGTACATCGATCGGATGCGTGTCGATATGCAGCCACTCTATGCGTTCATGGATTTGGTCGTACAACGCCGCGCATGGGGTCCGGATTTCTATGAGGATTTGAAGCGCGATTACAAAGAGTATCGCAACGTCCCGTATGAGACGGCATTCAATCTGTGGCGCAACAATTTCGTGGCGACGTGGCCGAACCTTCTGGTTGAGCCGGACAGCGAGAAAATCCTCGTCGAGGATGTTCGCTTCAAGTCCGCCGTTGCTCTATTCGAGGTGCTGTCGCCGGCGCTCGACCCGGTGAACAGGACGCAGCTCGTCATGTGGATAGCGGAGGAAATCAACGCGCGGAAGGAGCTGTTTGCGAACGAGCTGACGATCGACGAGGACGAGCTCGAAGCAAACGGGCCGCAGACATTGGAAACGCGCGAAGGCGAGCCGAAAGAGCCGACTGAGGAACCGTTTTCGTATCGCGATTCGGCGCCGAGCATCGTGGCTCTCAAAAGCCTGATAGAGCAGAAGAAGCGTTCCAAGCGTGGCGCGGCGCAGTAGGTTCGCGCGGCTGATTGCGGATGCCGTCGCGTATTTCGCGGAGCACGGATACAGCGATCAAGCGGTATTGAATGAGTGGCTTCGTCGGCTGAGGATTGCGGCACAGGCGGAAGAAATCAGCGATCTTGATATGTATGGGATGCTTCGCCGGCACATGGGCGGCATCTTCGATCGCACCACGTCTGACAGCTATGTGAAGCAATATGCGGGTGGCGTCGGCCGGTTTACGGTTGAGCGCATAAAGCCCGCGCTGCGTGCGGAATTGGATAAACGGATTCACACATCGGTTGATCTGATCAAGCTCAATCGCGCGGAGGCTACGGAGAAAACCCTGCGTCGGTTCGCAGGCTGGACAACGTCGGTTCCTGATGGCGGTGCGACTGATGCTCAGCGCAAAGGCGTCGTGGCCGAGATCGCGAAGCCGACGCGCGAGATGAAATATATCGCGCGGCGTGTGGCGATCGACCAGGGCCACAAGCTGGCGGCGGATGTATCGCACATGATAGCGATGGAGAATGCGGCGATTGCGGCGGAATGGCATTCGCACTGGCGCCGGCCTGGATATCAGTATCGCGAAGAGCACAAGGAACGCGACGGTAGAGTGTATGCGATCCGTGGCTCCTGGGCGATGAAGCGAGGTTTGATGAAAGCCGGTGCTGCGGGGTATCTTGACGATATCACGCAGCCTGGCCAGGAAGTGAACTGCACATGCTATGTGCGGTATATCAGCAACATTAGCGGATTGCCGGAAGATATGCTGACGAAGAAGGGCAAGGAGGCATTGGCGTAATGCCATCGGTCTCTGCACGTCAGCATCGGGCCATGGAAGCGGCGGCACACGGGCATTCGACACTCGGCATACCGGAATCTGTCGGCAAGGAGTTCGTTGCGGCGGATGCGTCGGCGTTCGAGACCGAGCGCGAGGCTGCTGAGGCGGTGCGCGATCATCGCGCGACCAGCCCGCTGCGATACGAAAATGCGTGGCTATATGCTCTGCGCGTGACGGGCACGGGGATCAGCTACCGCGTCGGGCGAAAAGAGTTCGTATTCCGCACCCCGGAGGTATTTCTGCACGATGATTTCGTGCAGCGGTGCAACGGGTTGCCGGTTATTCTCGTGCATCCAGAAGGCACGCTGGACGCGGAGGAATTCTCGAACCGCGCGGTGGGGACGATTATCCTGCCGTATCGCGAGGGTGACGAGGTGTGGGGTGTGGCGCGCATCTTTGACGACGAGCTCGTTGAAGAGATGCGAAAGGGCGATCTTTCCACATCGCCGGGTGTCCGGTTCGGGAAAGACGAGATTGCGACGGCACAGATTGACGAGGATTCGCTCGCGATCGAGGGCAATCCGAGCCTTGTGGATCACTTGGCGATTGTCCCGGCTGGCGTGTGGGACAAGGGCGGTGCGCCAAGTGGGGTGCGTAACGACGCCGTAGCATCGGCGGCGAGTGATAGCGATGCAACCGGGCCATGTTCGGCCGCAGACAGAAAGGATGACGAGATGGCCGACGATCCGTCGAAGGCACTCATGGACAAGCTGGATGAAATGTGCGGCCGCCTCGACGCGCTCGGCTCGCGCATGGATTCGATGGAGAAGGACCGGAAGGACGCCGCCGAGCGGGAAGAGAAAGACCGCAAGGACGGCGAGAAAGACCGCAAGGACGGCGAGAAGTCGCGCAAGGATGCGTCGAAGAAGGACGCCGAGGACGAGCGCGAGGAAGCCGAGGGCAAGACCGAAGAGAAGACCGAAGAGAAGGAAAAGGAAGAGCAGCGGAAGGACGGCAAGGAAGAGCGCGAGGAAAAGGACGCCGCCGTGCAAGCGGTGAACGACGCGCTCGCAGCGCAAATCGCGGCCATGCAGGCCAAGATCGACGCTCTGACGAAGCCCCAGTCCTACGAGGACATGGAATCTCTGTCCCGCGCTCAGACGCGCGCCGACGGGGTTCTGCAGATGCTCGGTGAGCGGCCCGAGCGTCCTCTGCCGGGCGAGAGCAGCAAGACGTACCGCAAGCGCATCCTGGCGAAGATCAAGAAGCATTCGGCGTCGCTGAAGGACATCAGCGTGGATGCCCTTGATGGTGTGATCCTGGATCAGATCGAGGAACGCATTTACGCCGACGCGCAGGTCGCCGCTCGGACGCCGAGCGCAATGCGCCCCGGTGTGCTGATCCCGGTGACGGAAACCGATGCCGCCGGCCGCCGTATCACGAAATACTACGGCGACTCGAAGGCATGGCGCTCGATGTTCGATGCGCCGCCGATTGCATGTTCGATGCCTCGCCCGCAGGGAGGGATTAACTGATGTCGTTCACCGCGCAGAATTTCATGGCGACCACGTCGCCGGCGAATTCGTTCCTCACGCAGACCCAGGGCTATACGCAAGGGATGCTGCTCGACGATCCGAGCGGCCAGAACTGGATCACGACGGGCATCGTCGCTTCGACGCAGACCACGCCGATCTGGCCAGGTCTGCCGATCGTGGAGACCACGCCGGCGTCCGATGCGATGGGCGCTGCGCAGGGAGGCAACCTCATCACGACGGCGACGACGATTGCGGCCATCACGGGCTGGACGGTGATCAATCAAGCCTACAACATGATCATCACCAACTCGAACAACGTCCCGATGGCGGCGCCGGGCATGTCGGTGAGCATCATGCGCCTGGGCAGCCTCAAACAGCGCATCGTCGTGCCGGTCAATCCCGCGGATGTGAATGCGCTTCTGTCGCAGCCGATCAATGTGCAGCTGCAATGGGATTTCACGAACAACTGGCTGACGACCTTCAGCAGCGGCACCGCGCTTTCCGCGCAGCTGCTCGCGCTGAACGCCAACAGCAAGATCGTGAGCTACACCAGCGGCACGCAAGTTGCGAATTGGTCCACCGGCCCGGTCGCGGTCATTTCCGTTTAAGGAGCATAACAAATGGCTGGCAACTATTTCCCGGCGCAGCAAAAAGTCTCGCCGAATTTCACCGAACCGGGCCTGATCGTCACCTACTCGCAGCCGTCCGGCGCTTTCTCGGCGTGCCTGCCTGGCGGCGCGCCGCTCACCAAGATCGGTGAGGATGACTTGTTCGTGTATGTGAATGGCCTCGACATCCGCACGGAGGCCATGGGTGCGCAATCGGCTGGCAACTTCTTGCCGAGCGTGTCGCTCGAAGGCCAGTTCTACAAGACGGCGACCTATCTCATCCGCAACCGCTCTCTCTACAATCACCACGATACGACGGCGGCGGCGCACTATGCGGTCAATCTGCCGGGTGCACTCGAAACCGGCCAGCGCCAGGGCATCTATCTGCAGCAGCGGAATATGTTGCTGTATGGGTATAATGCCGCGAACGGCGAGGGTCTGCTCAATGCCTCTGGCGCAACCGCAGTGACGCTGCCGGCGGACAGTTACGGGCACACGACGCTGCTGACATACGATCCGGGCCAGCTCGCGATCTTCTTCCTCGACCAGATCGTGAACCTCATCACCGGCATGTATCAGTCGGGGATGCCGTTCAATGTCAACATCGTCGGCCCGCAGCGCGTGCTCAACCAGATGACGCTGGCGGGGATCGTGCAGATCACGTCGTATCAGCGCACGGGTGCGGGTTCCGAAACGCCGGCCGGTGTCATTCAGGACATGGTGGGCCGCAACGGCGGCACATTCACCTGGTATTACGATGACACGCTGATCGGCAAAGGCGCCGGTGGTGGCAGCAACGATGCGGTGATCATGACGATTCCCGAGATCAAGGCGCCGACGTGGCCGGGGATCAATACGGCAGAGTTCAACCAGACGACGCCGAGCTTCAACATGGTGAACGCCATGTATGACGCATACGCCGCGCCGATCAAGATTCCGACGCCGGTTCCCGATGGCGCCATCACCGAAGTGCTCGAAACGCGCAGCACGTCGGGGTGGAACCTGCGTCCGCAGGGCCTGTATATCATCACGATTCCATACTGAGGGGTGCGCGTGAGTAAGCTCTACATCGTGAACGCAACGCGGATGACACACATCATCCCGTTGCGGCTCGACATGCCGGACGACAACAACAAGGCGGCCTATCATCGAAAAGCGGCGTTCAACATTCCGCCCGGATCGCAGATCGAAATGGGCGATATGTATACCGAGGCCGAAAAACTTGCGATGATCGTTCACCTAGAACGGTTCGGCGGCTTGGACATCAGCACTACGCATCAGACGCCTCCAGGCTTCGCGGGTCTCGCGTATCGCTGGGAGCGTCCAGCCACGGAGAGCGATATCACGCGCGCTCACGAAGTTGACATGACGCGCCGGGAAAAGATGTCGGCACGTGAAATGGTCAATAGCGCAAAGTCATTCGACGGCAGGTTGCGCCAATCGCTGAAGCGGTATGGTGTGGACGCCGCCGCGATGATCACCGAGACAACGATCGAGGAAGTGGCACCTCCGAACGAACGGCCTCCGTCCGGCGGCCTGAAGTCCAAGATCATCGGTGATGTCACCGGCGGCAAATACGACGTGCCTGCCTGATGTCCGGCTATGTCAATCCGGGCGTGCCGAACGTCACTGATTACTACACGTTCCTGACCAATCAGCTCGGCGTGACGGCGGTTAATCTGCCGTCGTCCTCGCCGTGGCTGACGTATGCGCTCGATCAGGCGCTCGATCTGGTGGCGCAGATCGTGACTACATCGCAATACGACTATACGAACATCGTCTATAATTGCGCTGCGCACGTGCAGATCGAGATTACACCGGACGAGCCGGGGCTGGCGTTCTTCACTGCGCTGCGCGGGCCGCCGCCGAGTGGGTTCAACATCTATGGTCCGATTTCGGGCCTGATTTCGGCGGCATCAGACAATGGCACGGCGCAGTCAAATGTGGTGCCCGAAGGTATGAAGCGGCTGACATTCGAGGATTTGCAGTTCGCGAAAACCGTCTGGGGCAGGCGCTATCTAGGCTACTGCCAGGACTACGGCTCGGTGTGGGGCATCTCGTGATCCTTAATCTCGGCGTCAACGATGTGGCCTATGGCGGCGCACATGATGCGAGCGATGGCGCCAAGACGACGCATGATGTCGCGATGATTCTCGAAGAGCAATACCATCCTATCGAGGTTTTCTACGAACTATATAAGGAGAAGATTGCGGGATGGATGGCCGATAGCGTATCGCAGTCGATCCGAGAAATCGCGCTTGGGAAGCCTGTAGGGGCGGCGCCATACGCGGATGCCATGGGTAAGGTTGAGATGGCATTTCGGATGTATCTCGATGCCGATGAATGGTCCCGCACGGCGCCAATTACACAGCAGATCATGGCTGCGAAAGTGGGCGTGTCGCATCGAAAGAAGATGCCGTATTCGTCCGACAACGATCCACGTCCGGCGTTCATTGACACGGGCTTGTATCAGCAGAATTTCCGCGCCTGGATTGATCCCTGATGCCGTCCGCCACCGAAGCCGCGCTATATGGCTCGGCGCTCAATGCGCAGCTTATCGCGGGCATTCAGGCGCTCGGCGAGCAGCAGTCGGTTGTGTTCTCGCAGTATGCGAAATCGACGATTCCGACGGATGGATTTGTGTTCTGGGTTGCCACGGGAATGCAGCTCGAAACAACTGGCGTGCTGCACTACTCGACGGACCGGACTCAGGACGAGGACGAGACCATCGGCATCAATCAGGTGGTTTTCTCTGTAGATGAGGAAATCACTGAGTTCAACGCGATTGCGCCGAACACGGTATGGGTGGCGAATTACCCTGTGCCGGATGGTGAGGAAGGCATCCAGATTGCGTTCTCTCGGCGAGGTTCGTATTTCCGCCGTGCGGATGTGTGGCACTATGTCGGCATCGCCGTTAAGCCGGTATTCTCGGCACAGCTTGTCAACAGCTTGGATGATCTTCCGGCAGGCCCGATCGTCTCGAACAGTCTTCCGATCTGGCTTTCACAGAATTCGTTTGCGCCCGTCTACGCGTCGTTCCTGGTGCCGGACAATGTGGTGCCACCATATATAGCCGCGCACATAGTTCCAGCTGAGACGACGGCGTTGCAGGCGTTTCCGTTCTATCAGTGGCCGGGCGTCACTGAGGCGGGCTCGCCGGCGCCGTTTCATCAACTGCCGTCGCAGCAGCTCATGCAGGACCATGTGCGGCTGACGCTGTATGGGTTCAACAATCAGGCGGCAATCCAGTATCTGTGTTCTCTCATCGACTACAGCCTTGCGACGGACAATTTCGGGTTTTGCAATTCGCCAGCGATCCAGGATGACAAGCGCACGCAGGTTGAGATTGCCGTCCTGGCGCAGCGCAAGACGATCGACATTCTCGCGTCCTACTATCAGTCTGCGGCGGATGCCGTAGCGCGTCGCCTGATCCTGTCTGCGGCGGTTTCGACTGCCGTCAATGTTCCAACGCCGGCCTAATAGGAGCCAACGATGCAGCAGAGTCCGCTCAATTTTCCGTTCGGGGCAACGCAGAACAAGCTCAATCTGACCGTACCAACGGTGGTGAAGGCGAGCGCTGGCAACGTTGGCGTCGTTGTCGTGAACACGGCCGGCTCGACGGCGGGCGGCATCTACGACACCACGACGACGGGTGGCGCCGCTCCTGGCACGCTGGTAGCCGCGGTCGAGGCTGCCGGGGTATACAACCTCGCCGGGTTCGCCTGCCTGAGCGGCATCGTGTTCGTGCCTGGCACGGGCATGGTGGCTTCGATCTCGTATTCCTGATGCCGGTATATCCGTTTGCGCCGTCGCCGTATGGCAACGCCACGGCGCTTGATGTTTCGGCCGCAACAGTCGTCAAATCGACTGCTGGCGTTGCCGTCACGGTGCAGGTTCTCACGGCCGGAACAACGGCGGGGGCGGTCTATGACAGCACCAGCACGACCGGGAACAGCGCGACAAATCAGGTCGCGGCGATCCCGAACGTGGTAGGGTTCGTCAGCGTGCAGATGCCGTGCGCCACCGGGATCGTTGTCGCGCCGGGGTCCGGGCAGGTCGTGGCTGTGAGCTATACGTAGGAGGACTAGATGCCGACCACGATCACGCCGACGATCGTCAATCTCAATACCACCGTCACCTATGCGTCGCAGCCGTCGCAGCTACAGCAGAGCGGCGCGCTGATTTCGCTTGGCGGCACGACGCTTACGACGAACACCTATTCCTATTGCGGCTCACTAAACGCCTTCGATCAGATCGTGTCCGCCACGGGGAATTATGTCGAGCTGACGAACCAGGCCACGTCCTTCTTCGCGCAGGGCAATGCCGTTGGCCTCTACGTGCTCGAACTCGGGACGGAAACGACGGCGGGCGAGAACATTCCGAACCTGCAGACGTGGATTACCGACCAGCCGAGTTCGTTCTATGCTTATGCGACGCCGAGCACATGGGACAGCGTGACGGGCGCGGTGCAGACGATCACCGTAACGAAAACTGGCTCGGGCTACACATCTGCGCCGACGGTGACGATCGCAGCCCCGTCCAGCGGCACGACGGCCACGGCAACGGCCGTTCTGTCGAACGGAGGCATTTCCTCGGTCGTCATTACGAACCCCGGCACCGGCTACACCACGGCGCCAGTGGTGACGATCGGCGCGCCTCCGTCCGGCGGTGTGCAGGCCACGGCAACGGCAGCGGTCGGAAATCCGCTGGCCGCGATCGCCGGGAACTATTCATCCCCGAACGCGAAGACATATTTCTTCATCACGACAACGGTATCCGATCTGCCGAATTACGGCACGTCGAAGTCGGTGTTTGCCGCGGTGCCGAGTCCGAACGCCGGGGCTACGGAAAGCGCCATCGGTGGGATGCTCTACAACTGGCTGGTGAACAACCCGTCCGCTGCGGCGCCACTCGCGCCGATGTCCTATCGCTACCTCTACGGTCTGACGCCATGGCCGCAGTCGGGGCAGTCGTCGAGTGTGCAGACGATCCTGACTGACTACGGCAATCTGGTGTGGACCGGCGCGGAAGGCGGCATCACGAACGCAGCGCTTTACCGCGGCACGGTGAAGAGCGGCGCGCAGGCGTCGGCCTGGTTCGGAGTGGATTGGTTTCAAATCCAGGTCAAGCAGGCGCTCGCAGCGGCGATCCTCAATGGATCGAACAGCACGCCGCCACTGCTCTACAATCAGCACGGCATCAACACACTGCTGGCTGTGGCGCAGTCTGTCGGCTCGTCGGCCGTCGCCTTCGGGTGCGCACAGTCCGTCGTCGTGACGGCGACGCCGTTTCAGACGTATATCACGCAGAACCCGAACGACTATGCCAACGGCATTTACAACGGGCTGTCGGCAACGATCACGGCGCAAAACGGGTTCCTGACGATTACGTTCAACCTCGATGCGGTGCAACTCGCGTAGGAGAGATAAATCATGTCGGGTAATCCGCTCGTCACGCAAGGCACGCTCAATCGGGTTCGGTGTCATATTGTCGTTGCGAACAATCCTGCGCTCAACATCACATCGAGCTACATGGGGCGCCGCCTCGCGACAATCCGTTTCGAGGATGCGTTTGCAGACCAGATCGGCACCGGAACAGGCGTCGTGAACTCGCCGGTTCCCTACGTCATGGCCGCCATCGAAGCGAGCTTATTGCGCACCACATCGCTTGCGGATGCATGGCTCGCGCAATCGCAGAACCAGAGTCGCATTGGTCCTATTACGATCCATTCGGACACGGCGGCATTCTCGGCCATCCAGATCGACAACGTAGTGATCCGCGATCTGCAGCCGGGCGTCTACGACGGCACGGACCCGGTTTCGATGCTCACGCTGCGCGGCATCTACTACGTGAACAACGCGCTATGGAGCTTCTAAGTGAAGATCACTGCCGATCTGAAGCTCGTGGTCCCGATCTACATTGACGAATCCGGCGCGCCGATCCTGCAAGCCTATCATGTGCCAATCTCACGCGAAGTGTTCGAGGCGAACTATCGCATCATCTCGGCTACTCATGCGGCGATCTTTGATCGTGGCGCGCATCATGCGGCCATCACTGGGCCGGTCATTGCTCGTCTGCGCATGAAGGACGAGGGCATGGCCGACGCGCGGATGAACAACATGACGGGCGACGGCGGCGTTGATGCACTGTTCGCTGAAATCAAGCGGCTGACGACCATCCTGGCGCCATGCTCGACAGGGTGGGATATGCTGCCGGTGGATACCGCTATCATGCGGAAGGATTTGGAGCCTGAGGACTGGGATGAGGTGCTGTCAAAGATCGTTTTTTTTACATGCGCCTATGCGATGGTGACGCGCCAGCGACGAAACGAGATGGCGGGAGCGATCGCTGGCATGTTGACGGGATCGATCACGTCCTCATCGCTTACGGAGTTCGTCGCTGGATTGCCGCGCTCGACAGTGGCCGTTCCTTCGATAATGGCAGCGTCATCGGTGCCATCTTAGAGTGGATTTCAACAGAGGGGCTTAGCGAAACTTTCGAGCGGTTCGGCATCGAGGATTACACGTCCGCGCGGGCGTTCCGGGAGCGGTATATCCTCGCGGCGTTGAAGGGTCTGCGCAGTGGCGAATAAGGCTGTCATACCGATCGAAGTCGATGCGTCGGCGTTCGAGAAGTTCGTAGAGCAATTCAAAGCCTATACGGCGCTTGTGGAAGAGCATCCGCAGGCATGGGACGAAATCAACAAAACGCTTACGCAGCACGCCAAGGAAGCGAAGCGCGTAGCGGAGTTCGTCAACGTTTCCGACGTGAACATGCGCTCAATGGCGCAATCGTCTCGTTATGTCGGAGACAACTTCAAACGCATTGCAGAACATGCCGGCTCGGCAGCGCGGTTCGTCGCCGGTCTGGCGGGATCGGCGCTGCGGATCGGCACGCTCGGGCTGATCGGCGGCGGCGGTATGCTGTTCGGTCTCGATGTGCTCGCGAATGGTGTTCTAGGCCAGCAGCGCAGCGCTCGCGGCATGGGTCTGAGCATTGGCGAGATGCAGTCGTTTACGACGCACATGCGCCAATTCGCCAGTGGCCGGACGCTCGAAAGCGCAGCACAGGCGCAAATATCGCCGGATGCGGCCGGCAATCTCGCTGCACTCGGAATAGGCTTTGCACAGGCCGGAAAGATGTCGGCCGGTGAGCTGGCCATCCGTGAGATGCAGGCGATCCGCCGTGCATGGCAGAGCAATCCAACCACATTCAATCCCGCCGTCGCAGCAGCGCAGCAGCTCGGATTTTCGCTGCCTGAAATTCGGAACATCGGCACAGCGCCGGAAGCCGAATTCCAGTCGGCTGTCAGCGGATACCGTGGCGACAAGTCTCGTCTCGGGTTTAGCGAGCAGGTCGCGCAGCAGTGGGCGAAACTATCGATAGCGCTCGAACGCGCCGGCGTCGTCATCGAAAGCGCGCTGGTCCGCACATTGGCACCTCTCGCGCCGAAGTTCGAGCAGATGGCGATCGGCGTGGCCAACTGGATCGAAGCCTTTTCGCACAGCGAAACGGTCGCGAAGCTGATCGATGGCATGAAGGAAGCCTTCGACAGCTTCGTGAAGTTCATCACAGGACCAGGATTTCAGGCCGATCTCGACGCATTCCGGGTTTCCTTCCATGAAATCTCGGATGATTTCTCGTCATTGTCCGCCTGGATCAAGACGGTTGCCGGCTATTTCCGGGGCAATCCTGACGACGAAAATGCGTTCGAGCAGGAAATGGGTGGCGGCAAGGTTGATCCGAACAACCCGATTTCGCGCGGATGGGAGAAGCTCAAGACATTCTTCTCCGGCAGCAAATATCACAACCCAGGCAACATCCGGCATCAGAATGCACTTGGCTTTTGGGAAGTAAACCAATATCCCTCCGATTCGGCCGGCATATCAGCCATGGGCGAGCTGTTGCGCTCGTATCCAAAGAAGCATCACGCGAACACGATTGCGAGCATCATTCCGATCTACAACGGACACGGAGAAAATACGTTTACCTATATTGCGCAGTTGGCAAAGCTGACGGGTTTCGCACCGGATCAGCCGCTCGATTTGGACAATCCCGCGGTGCTGTCGCGGCTTATGTCCGGCATGGTGAAGCTCGAAAGCGGCCGGGATATGTCGCCGCAGGAAATCCGGGAGGACATGCAATCGGCGGTTTCGAGCAAGTCGCCATATCTGCGCAGCGGGTTTGAGACCGAATGGCTGATGCGTCATATGCATGGCGCGCCTAGCGTCGTCTCGCGGCCGGCGCACGTCGTCATCCACAATCAGACATCGGCGCGCGTGTCCTACAGCGCCAACGCGGCGGCCTACTGATGAGCGGCACGCTTTCCGTTGCCTTCAGGTCGATATACAATCTTGCCTTCCAGGTCTCTCCGATCATCCTGCAAGGCGGTATCGTCGCATCCGTGCCAGGCGGCATGATGCCGATTATCGGCCTCACAGGTCAGCTCGCCGCATTTGCGCAGGGAGCATTGAGCAACGGGCTGTCGGCATCCGACTTCTTTGCCGAGTTCGTTCCAATGCCGGGCGGCACGATCGTTGATCAGTCAGTCGCCATATTCCCGTTCGCCAATCAGCAGGTGGCGGGGAATGCCACGATTCAGAACCCGCTCGGCGTATCGCTGCGCATGATTGCGCCGGTCAAGGATGCGGGCGGGTATCTCACGAAGCTCGCAATCTTCACCGCGCTCGCCACATCATTGAACAACCACAACAATGCTGGTGGCACATATGCTGTCGCGACGGCAGCGCGGATATACTCGCCTATGATCATGTTGCGCATGACCGACATCACAGGCGATCAGAAGCAGCAGCAAATCATGTGGCAGCTCGACTTCATGAAGCCGCTGCTGTCGCAAGAGCAGGCTGGCGCGGCCTATGGCGGCCTGATGTCGAAGATCGCCGGCGGCCAGCAGATTTCGGGAGCGCCGGCATGGTCCGGTCCGGCGGCGGCGATCAACTCGCCGGTCTCGGGCGCGGTGACGCTGCAACAGAATGTCTCCGGGATAGCAGGCACGGTCAATAATTTCTTGGCAGCGCCCGCGCTATGACCACATACATTCCATTCACGCCGTCGCAATCGTCCACACCGCCGTTTCAGACGCCGGTTACGATGGATGGCGCGTCATATCTGCTGACGTGCTCGTGGAATATGTATCGCGGGGGCTGGTACTACACCATCACGTCGGCCGGCGGGAACCTGATCATCAATGCGGCGCTCGTAGGATCACCGACTGGGTCAAGTGTCTATCTCGCGCCAGGGATATTCCATACTTCGACGCTGCTATATCGGGCGGATACGGGAAACTTCGAGATCAACCCGTGAGATATTACGATATCACGATCACTCCGCCGAAGAGTGCGCAGCCGGTGAAGCGGTGGACTTCGCATCCGAACGGCATATCGGCGCCGCCTGACCCTGGCGCGCTGCAGGTCGAGTTCGATATGTTCGTTTATCCTCAGGCGACGCCGATGGGTGGTAGCAGCGTCACCGTCGAAGGTGTCCGGCTCGACGATCTGCAACAGAGCGCGTATTTCGCCGGCATGTATCTCACAGTGAAGGGCGGCATGGGCGCGGGTCTGCCGCTCGCCAATCCCGCACAGGCCGGGCTGTTGTTCGCTGGGCAAATATATCAGTCGTTCGGGAATTGGATCGGGACCGATATGCAGATCGATCTCGTCCCGACCGCCGATACCTACAGCAACGATCTTCCTGGCAACATCGTATTTAGCGCGTCGGCGGGCCTACCACTGTCCGGGCCGATCACGTCATGCCTCAGCGTGGCGTATCCCGGCATCCCGGTGAACATCTCGATTTCACCGAACATCGCGTTCAATCACACGGAATCAAGCGCGTATGCCACGCTATCGCAATTCAGCCGCTATCTCAATTCAGTGACGGCTGGAATGCTCGGGTCCGATTACCCGGGCATTGACATCGTGTTTCAAGGCAATCAGTTTTTTGTGTTCGATGGCACGCAAGCGGCGTCGAAAGTGAACGTCGCTTTTACCGATCTCATCGGGCAGCCGTCGTGGATTACGGTGAATACGTTGCAATTCCGCACTGTCATGCGGGCGGACATCGCCGTTGGGTCGATCGTCAATCTCCCACCCGGGATGCAATCACAGCCGGGGATCGTGCAGACGGCGCAATCAGCAGTTCCGGCCGGCTTGAAATACCAGACATCGTTCCAGGGCGAGTTCCTTATCCGCGCGGTTCGGCATGTCGGAAGCTACCGTCAGCCGGATGGGAATGCGTGGGTTTCGATCTTCAACGCCACGCCAGCGAACGCGGGCGCCGCCTGATGCGCGAAGATTACTCGAAGCTCTGGTATCAGGATGCAGCGAACCGCCTGGCGATCCAGCGCGCGATCGACACGATCGAGCTGGCTGGCCGCGCGCTTCCCTGCACCGTCACGGCTGTCTCGGGCTCGATCGTCACCGTGCGCTTCGACGTTGACAGCCCGTGGACGCTGCCGAACATCACGATCCCGAAACTAGAAAGCCAGTGGATCAGAACGCCTACGCAGGTCGGGGATCGTGGCCTCACGATCCCGGCGGATACGGTGCTGTCACAGGCCAGTGGGCTCGGCACGTCGATCCCTGATTTGCGGAAAATCTATGGAAACCTGGCTACGCTGGCGTTTCTGCCGATAGGGAATACGGGGTTCCCGGCAGTATCGGGCACGGCGGCGTATATCTCGGGGCCAGATGGCGCGGTCATCACGGATACCGGCGGACACTCGACGCTGACGGTATCCTCGACAGCGACGGAAATCACCACGTCCGGTTCGGTCACGATCGCCGCCACGAGCGACCTATCCATGACCGCGCCGAACACCACGATCAATGGGCCGGCCACCGTGAGCGGCGTGCTCACGGCGACATCCGGCATCGGCCTCGGCGCGCTCGGTGCGCTTGTCGGTTTCGGCGCCGGGCTCACGCTCGGGCAGAACGGCACGCTCAGCGCGAATCCAGTTACCGGGCAGCTTCAGCCGGCGACGGCGAGCACGCTCGGCGGCATTCTCGTTCCGACGACGCTGACGACAGGCTACGGACTGCTGCACATCGATTCGTCCGGGAATTTGCTGCCGCCGATCGCGGCGACCGGCACGCTCGGCGTCGTCGAGCCGGATGGCACGAGCATAATCATAAATCCCGGCGGCACGATCAGCGCCATCGGTGGCGGCGGTGTCACGTATGATGCCGGTTCCGGTATCGCGATATCGAATGGCACGATCTCGGTTCAATCGACGATTCTGACGGAAGTAGCCGGCGCGCTGCAAGCGGCGAACAATCTATCCGATCTGTCGAACATTATCACGGCGCGATCAAATTTGCAGCTCGGCAGCCTAGCAACGGTCACGAGCCTTGCCGGCGGCCTCGTGCTCAACAGCAACACACTCACGGCCCCCGTCGCCTCCGTCGCCGGATATACCGGCACTATCACGACATCGAATATCGAGCAGGCAATCAGTCTCTCGGCCTATGCTCTGCTCTCCGGGCCGGCATTCAGCGGCGTTCCGACTGCGCCGACGGCGGCGGCGGGGACGGACACCACACAGCTCGCCACCACGGCCTTCGTGCAGGGACAGGGGTTCGTCACCAGCGCCGGCGCGGCGGCGGCGGCGCCGGTGCAGTCGGTGGCCGGGCGCACCGGGGCGGTGACGCTGGCCGTCGCCGATGTCGCTGGCGCGCTCTCGATCGCGGCCGCGCAGGCGGGCACGATGACGCTGGCCGCGAGCTATCTCACGGCCAGTCAGAACAATGCTGGCGCGTCGTTTGTGCTTCCAGCGCAAGGCTATGGTTTCGGCGTCACCGGCAACCACTCGAATGACGCCAACGAAACCAACTTCGTCAATTTCAGCGAGGGCGCGGCAGGCGGCTTCTCGTTCTGGAATGTCAACGGCACCGTCACGACATCACTCGGCACGCTGACGAGCGCGGGCGATCTCGATCTCGCCGGCACGCTGGCTGCCAGCAGCCTGCCACTACCCACCACCAGCAGCCTCGGCGGCGTCCAGGCGGTCGCGCCAGTGGCGCACCAGTGGGTGACGTCGATATCCTCGGCCGGTGTGCCGGCGCTGTCGCAGCCCGGCGCGGCCGATATCTCCGGCCTCGGGCCGCTGGCGACGGCATCGATGCCAGCGGCCGGCATGATCGCCAGCAGCGGCACGGCGCTGGCGCCGGTCACGCTCGCCGGCGGCCTGGCGCTGGCCTCCGGCACGCTGACGGCGCCAGTGGCATCCGTCGCCGGATATACCGGCACGGTGACGGCGGCGGAGATCGAGACTGCGATTAGTCTCTCGTCCTACGCCCCGCTGGCGAGCCCCGCGCTCACAGGCACGCCCACTGCGCCGACGGCGGCGGCGGGGACGGACACCACACAGCTCGCCACCACGGCCTTCGTGCAGGGACAGGGGTTCGTCACCAGCGCCGGCGCGGCGGCGGCGGCGCCGGTGCAGTCGGTGGCCGGGCGCACCGGGGCGGTGACGCTGGCCGTCGCCGATGTCGCTGGCGCGCTCTCGATCGCGGCCGCGCAGGCGGGCACGATGACGCTGGCCGCGAGCTATCTCACGGCCAGTCAGAACAATGCTGGCGCGTCGTTTGTGCTTCCAGCGCAAGGCTATGGTTTCGGCGTCACCGGCAACCACTCGAATGACGCCAACGAAACCAACTTCGTCAATTTCAGCGAGGGCGCGGCAGGCGGCTTCTCGTTCTGGAATGTCAACGGCACCGTCAC
>VFSW01003299.1_pt1 | contig 24219 bp, 47 predicted proteins | sample 5358111 | NCBI WGS metagenome assembly VFSW01 (sample SAMN11554181, study PRJNA540505) | mine drainage metagenome | isolation source: sediment from site ElyBrook_90M | place: USA: Ely Copper Mine, Vershire, VT | collected 2017
TACCAGTACCAGCGCCAAAGCGATGGCGATGACGACCAGTACCGCGATTCCTACTCCGCTGAGTCCCCCTCTTCGGTTCATACGCTTCATCATGGTTACGACCTTCCACTATTCAATCCTTTGTTGGGGAGCCATCGCTCTCTCCATTCTCGTATCGAGTCCCCCAATGAGTCGTACGGAGTCAATTCCAGTTCTCCTGCTGCTCGGTCCAAGTAGGGATAGACGCGATGGTAGTCCTTCTCGTAGAGCGCCGAGATGGCGTTCTCCAAGTTCCATCGGGCGTTGGAAAGAGCCCGAGCGTCCTGCTCCCTCGCCATCGATTGGAATCCTATCGGCATCGTGTTACCACTGGAGACTCTGTCATGGGTGAGCCGCTTCTGAGCTTGGACTACCGAGAAGCGAAGGTCCCGCAGCACTCCCATCATTTCGTAGGCATGACGCTGATGGTAGGAAGCATGACGGGGAGCTGCGAGAGAAGCAGACATCATCCGTGAACCCCCTCTGGTGAAGTCCAGTAGTCGCAGCAGCCCTCTTCTTCCACTATCGCTTCGACCTCTTTGAGATGACAGTAACCGAGAATGCCCGGTGCCCTGTTGTCGTAGAACCGACAGGTACCGCACATAAACGGAACTCCTTGAGGACTCACATATTCGGCTTTCTTCAGTCGTCGAAGTCGAACGGCCGATTGTGAATTGGCCTCGGCGACCGACCTTGAGATAGCGGTCATGTAATGTGCTCCTCGTTGGACCCCGGCTTCTTGATGTACCGAACTCGGTTGAGCGATACGGGATAAGTCTCCACAGTTGAGTTGTTTCGGTCCCGATACAAAAATACCACAAACCGCCCTCGGTCCGCAGCATACATCTTCTCGACCCCCACCACATGGTCAAAGCTATCGAAGCCCGAGACGTGCTCATAGCTTACCGTCACGTAGCCGTAAAGTTCGACCCCCTTTTTGATGAGTCGCTGAACGTCCTTGAACTTCATATCAGCCCTTCCAGTAACAGCCACTCATAGGACAGATGGAATCGAAGTGATGGATGTGACCCTTCGAGGAGTCCCCGACTTCCTTGTGGAGCCGTTCTTGACGAGCCTCGGTCTTCACGGACATGCGAGGGAAGAAGGTTCCCATCCGAGGCTTGTCGTACTTGCTCCAGAAGCCCTGAACCATTGCCGTCTCGATGTGGCCCTCGGGCTGACCTGCCGCTCTGAAGAAGTAGGTGATTTCGTCGAGTTCTTGCCCCGTGTGGAAAGTTCTCTCCACCGAGAGATGAGCATCCGAGTCTCCCGGCCCCACGACAAAAGCCAGCAGTCGGTCAGAGTGCCGGAGTTCCAAGGTCCACGGCTCCGCTCCGTAGGTGACTTCGTAATTCCCGCTGTAGCCGACACCGACGTCGATGGCCCGATGAACGGCCTTTTGCATTCCCTTGAGCGGCATTGTGTCCTCACACCATCACGTCGAACATTCCTTGGTCCGCGTAGCGAAAGATGGCATGGTCATCTAGCCAAGAGCTGGGGTCTGCTGCCCTCTCGAACCGAGGATGCATGGCCCGAGGAACGTCATAGACCCTGAAGCGAGCGTAATGAAGGCTGGGTCTCCTATCGACTCGACCCTCGACGTAAACGACCCGGACGTAGCCCTCGTTGGGACCTTCCATATCGACCTCGGTTGACATCCGAGGAACCCCACCGCGCTTCATCAGTCCTCCTTCTCAGGCTTCCCGCTTTTCTTCCGACTTCCCAGCTTCTGGTAATGCAGCTTGATGGAACCCGGATAAGAGTGTCGCCATCCGTGGAACTGTCGGTAGGCGGCCCGGTACTCATCGGCCAGCGATTGGTTGAAGAGCGGGTCGCTCCCGATGGCTTCCAACTCGAACTTGTCGAAGCCCTGCATGTCGAGTTCCTTGAGGACTCGCTCCTTCAGGGCTCCCTGTGGGTTCTCCGACTTCTCGCAGGCCAGCCACAGGTCCGGGTTCATCTTGAGAGTGAAAGAAGCCTCGTCGCTCATGTCAGAGCAGCCCCCTCAATCCCAGTAGATTGAATGCTTCGACCGAGACAAAGAAGAAGGTCGCAATCCCGAAGACGATGAGACAGGCGAGCGGGTTCGGGTAGATGTTCGCGAAGGTCACTGTCGCGGCCACGGCAAACACCAGCGAGGCGTAGGTGTAGAAGGTCGTCGGGTCGAATCCAAAGGCCCCGAAGTGCCCAAGCATCATGAGAATAGCTCCCGCTACCCAACTGAGGAGCGCAGCTATTCCCAGCACCACGTTCATTACGGAACCTCCTCCCGAACCGCTTCCACTCCTTCACCAACCTATACATGAGACATCCACGGTCGTCGAGGCACTTCCCTGTTGCTGGCCATTCACTGTCAGGGTGGCCGTGAGAGTTTGATTCCCCTGAGGAACGTAACCCACCGTAACGCTATCGGTCGCGGTATGCGACCCTACGCTCAAGGTCGGTAGCAGCTGATTCTCCCCCTTCTGAGCGCTATGGCCTGCGATGGTCACCGTCAGGACATCCGAAGCGGTCAGTCCGGTCGTGAACCCGAGGGCTCCCCAGTTGATGATAGAAGAGTAGCCGGTTGTGGTCGCCGTGACTCCATTCACGCTGTAGTAGCTGCCGAGGATGAACTGGTCGGCTTGAAGGGAGACCTCCGCCGTGACGTTACAGGAGCCGGATGGGACAAAGGAGAGGGCTCCTACGATGCCCAAACCGACCACGAGCCAGATAACCCAGCTGGCCGCGACTCCGCGACAGGAGTGGCGAAGTCTCCGCATCATAGAGTCGGTTCCTCCTCTTCCCTTTCACGGAGGCGGCGGACTCGGTCTCTCGTTCCAGCCAGTCGGTTCTTTGTGGCTTCTTCTTCTAAGACTTCCATCTCCTGTTTAGCCTGTTTTGCGAGACCCTTCTCCAAGTCGGTCGCCGCAGAGGTAGCGGCCGCTGCCAGTTCGTGGTAGCCGCCCTTCTCCAGCTTCTTGGCTTCGTCCAGTAGAGCCTTGGCGAGTTCGTGCATGGAGTGGGATTTCGGCATCAGTCGTAACTCACCTTCTCGGCCGCCTTCTGGAGTTCTTTCCATGCCGCAATCAACTCACGGTTGCTGTCGTAGGACTCCAAGGAAATAAAGCCCTGAGAGTCACTGGTGAGAATGGCGTTGATAAGCGGACCCTTTCCGCCGATTTGGTACTCGCTGAAGAGACTGTAGGCTTCCCCATCTCCGAAACCGACCAAATCATCCTCCAGTCCGTTTATCATGAACTCGTACAAGATGCGAGTGAGGATGGGCTCTCCCTCGAACCTCCCGGGAGAATCGGGAACCCGCCAGAGTTCGTCCAGCGTCCAAGGATGCTCATTGATGGCGTCCAGGTCCCCGGAGATTTCGACAAGGTCTTTGGTGCTCGTCATTGCTCCCCCATCTCCCGCACTTGAATCCTCAGATGCTCGATGGCCTTGTGAATCTCTCGATGGGTAGCGGCTTCCTTGGTGGGGTCTCCGATGGTCCAGTAGTTGACCTCTTTTCCGGTGAAGTCGTAAGCATGAAGACCGTGACCTCCGAACCAAGCGAAGACCATCTGGGAGTCCTCATCGACCGAGATGACCTTGGCTCCGCGAAGTTCATCCTTGAGGTGACCGATGCCATCGTAGGTCACCAGGCGATGACCCATCTTTTCCACCCGATGCATCTCGGCTCGGTCCTCGGCCTCCTCTCGGGTCAGGTCTGCCTCAAAGCCGAAAGCGGTCGGACAATCGAGGCAGACGGCTTCGGAGTGGGAGACCTTCATCAGTATCCCTCCTCCGCTGCAATCTTATAGGCTTGTTCACCGGCAAGGCGAATGACGTTGAGGGGAATCCCCTCCTCGAAACCGGGTCGAGAGACAACGATGCCACCTCTCGTCTGAAGTGAGAGTTCCCCGAGACCGTCTAGCCAGTGACGAGCGATACGGTCGGCCATCTCGGTCTCTTCCTTCTTGGTGAGGTTGCGAGGCATGGTTACCTTCCTTGGGCAAGGACAGTCCGACGGAGCATCTTCTCTGCCTTTTCAACGTAGGTGTAGTGCGCTCCAGATGGAAGCTTTTCGATATGGGTCGGTCCGCTGAGCCAAGCCCCGAGTAGCTTCACGGAACTCGCCTCCATCGCCGCGACCTCACGAAACCGGTAGTAGTGGGGCCATGCCTTCTCCGGGTAGATGGAAACATTCGAGACCATGACGTACGGCATTTGGTCACTCCACGTCCACAGCGTTGTCCGCGTCTCGAAGGGCATCGATGGTCCTCCGCTTGGGAAAGGGATGGTCCAGTCCGAAACCGCTGTACGGAGACTGATGGTGGTATCGGACATTCTCCCGGTTCCGGATGTCCGCGTTGGTCTCCTGAGCCAACAGGCCGATGGCTTCCACATCGCTCTTCGAGAACCCGAATCCCGGGCGGGGCCATGCTTCGAGAGAAGCCTGCCCACCTCCCGTGGCTTGGAGTTTCGAGACGCGAGCAAGGCGATGCCCGTAGTGGTAGAGGTCGAGGACCATCTCCCCGGAGTTGTCCTTCATCTCCACCTCCCATGGTCCCGTGACGGACTTTCCCTTCTCCAGTGCTCGTCGAATGTTGACGGGTTTCAGTGCCGCGGTCATTCGTACTTCACTTCTCCATACTTCACCCAGTGGGCGATAGCCTCCTCCACCTTCTTGACCGGGACCTCGTAGTCCTTCACCAACTCGTGACGAAGCTCGCTCTTCAGGATGTCGGTAGCGACCGCGCGAACATACTCCTTTGCCTCTTCTCGGTGCTCGTCGGTGTCGTAGAGCAAGTCGATGCCCGACAGCGACCCATAGACCTCGGCATGGAACTTCCCTTGTCGCACCGTGACGGTCACCAGCACATAGACCATCTCCCGTTCTTGGGCTTCCCACTGCCGCTCGATTTCCTTCTTGTCAACCAGGTCCCCGAGAAACACGCTCCAGTCTTCCTCGTGCTGCTTCACCTCGACCTTGATGGATGCGATGTAGTTTTCGCTCATTCGACCATTCCTCCCATGATACGCGCCGCTTCGCTCAGCTCTTCTTTGGGAACCTCAGCGTCCCCACCCGCCCGGACGTTCGTGAGACCGACCTGAATCTCGGTGGTCTTGTTCTCGATGACCTTGGCTTGCTGCGGAGTCTTGGCCTCGGTAGCCGCCTTCTCCATCCGAGCGAGAGCCTTGTCCTTCTTCCCCGCTCGGAAGTCCTTGGCGGCTTCGGACAGGTGGTGGGCGGCGTCCGTAGCGCCGGCCTTGGCCAATTCCTTTCCCTCGGTAGAAGCCCAACGGGCTGCCTGACCCATGAGGTCGTGCGCCTTCTTCCGAATCCAGTCGTTGAGGTCGTTAGTCATCAGATTCCCAGCCCTCCCGCCGAGGACATGAAGGTCACGAAGAAGAGAACGATACCTACGATGGCGATGAGGGCTCCCGCTGCCCATGAGTAGGGCCTCGGGCCGAAGATGGCCAGAGCGATACCGCCAAGAACCGCCATCATTGCCACCAGTCCGGTCACTCCCAGCTCGAAGAAGATGACCGCCAGCAGGGCGAGTATGAGCACGGTCAGTATCAGATAGACCGCTGCGCTTCCTCTCTCGTTCGACCGTAGGTTCTTTCCGAACATCAGTCCCATCTCCCTTCCTTCTCAAACTTCGCTAGCGCGTGGGCCATCTCTGTGCGGAGTTCCTCTCGGGTCTGCATCGGGACGATACGGAGGTCGCCCTTCAGATTCGACGGCCCCACGATACCGGCCATCTGTTCCAATGTCTTGACTTTCCACGCATCCGCTTCCTTCCGACTTCGGAAGGGACCGTAGGTACTCCACACTCTTCCAGTTTCGTCCATGTCCAGCACCACGTACTTCCCCATTGATTTCACTCCTCCATCATGTTGTCCGTGATGTAGTGAGATGGGTAGAAGTCCCGACGATTGACCTTCGCATGGTACCCATCCTTTCGGATACGTCGAAGAAACCGCTCCAGACCTTTGCGGTCTCCCCGAACAAAGCGAGTCTGCTCCTTGTACTTGCCTATGAGCAGAGAGTTCTTCCAGATGTGAACTGAGTAGGCTCTCACGTGTTCTGACATCAGTCACTCCTCCGAATCCATACCTCGTATGGATTGTCCTCCTTCGCTTTCCTGCTCGCCTCGTACTCCTCAAACTCGTTCGAGTAGGCGTTCGAAATCTGACCGATGACTGGGAGGGAAGCTTCCTTGGTAGCGGTCCATGCAGACAGAATCAACTCGTCCATCTTCTCTTCCAGTCTCGGTCCGACCTCTTCTGGATTGCTCTTCCATGACTTACCATTACCGATGACGATAGCTGGATGACGGCCTCGATGTCCATGAGGACCCACCGCCTTATCGAATTGCTTCTTGAACTCGGGCGCTCTCAAGTTCACTCCAACTCGTCCCGGATGAACCCTTCGATTTGACCGTAGGGAATCTCCATGACCTCGGCTGCATCCGCGCCGTAGGAGTTCGGGGCGAACTCAAATTCACCGGTCACTCTCACCGGCTTCTTTCCCCGACCTTGCGGAATCACAGCCGACCACGAGGCCTCGTTCGGCTCGATACCATTCATCGAGGGATGAGCGCGGATATGCCCACTGGCGGACTTTCCGTACTTCTTGCGGAGCCACTTGGTGAATTCGTAGGAGAGTTCTCCGTTCATGTTGTCGATGTGGTCACTTTCGTCTTCGGGCATTTCAATCCCCCTTCCGAACTTGAACCTTGTGAACGGTCACCGACGGCGTCTTGACCCCACCGGTTGACGTCCAATCTTCAAAGGAAGCGTCGAACGAATCGAGCAGGTCGCTTTCCAAGTCTTGGAAGGATAGCTGGTCCTCGATGTCCTTTGCCGTAAGTCCGCTCTCCTTGTCGCTGGTCCTGATGCTGACCGGGAAAGTAATCTCGAAGCGCTGTAGTCGAGTCCCCATCTTCAATCACCCCTCGCCCGGTCCATCAATGACCGCGATGCGGTCGAGGTCGAGAGCGAACTGACGACTGCGAGGCTCGAAGGTGGTGTTCACCAGTAGTGAAGCAAACTCATTGAGGTTGCCGTTGACCAGTTTCTTGATGACCGCCTTCCCTACCCCATCTTCATAGACATGAAGGACCACTCGGCATTTGACTTCGGCAGTGATTATTGTCATGGTCAGTACTCCCTCTCGCTCGGACCGAACGTCTGCTGGAGCCAGTGCATGTCCGCCTTGGCCTTCTCGGCATCCTTCGGGTCCCGGTTCTTGTCAAGGGTCGCAAGAACATTGAGGCGGCGGACGGTGGTAGCGTAGCCGTCCCGACGGACGGTTTTCTTGATGGCCGAGCGTCGCTGGGCCTCGGTCTCATGGGCGTGCCAACCGTGAAGACCTCCCGGGGTCAGCCGAAGGTTTTCCTTCGCCATGAAGCGGTCGGGTTTGTTGGAAGGGAATACCTTTCGGAGTTTGTTTCGTTCTCGGCGGTATTTCCTGCGCTGTGCGCTTTCGTTGCTCATTTTGGTTCCTCCGTCAGAATCTCCACGCTATCAGTACCCCTGCGGCGATGAAGAGGGCTCCAATCGCCATTCCGAGAGTGACCGGCCATGAAGACATCCCAAACGATGATAGGACCATTTCGAGATAGACACTGGCAAAGAGGTTTGCCAACCCTATCAGAACGAGGATGACTCCGATGAGGATACCGATAGGGGAAAGCGCTCGGGAGTTGTGGTGGAGCATGGTTACCTCATCTTGTGGAGCTTCATCGAGCCCCTCTTCGGTCGGATGAGTTCCATACCGGAATATGGGTATCAGAGTGAACAACTTTCACAGACAGATGGGTCCGACGGGCAAGGCGTTTCCCCTGAGCCACTGCACGGTCCTTTCCAGTGACTGTCTTGAAGATGGAACCGTAACTGGTGCTGCTCTTCCAGTAGATGATGAGGTATTCGTAGTTGGTCATAGGAACACTCCGACCAGTGCGATGATGGCTCCGACGATGGCCGTCATCATCCCCACGCTGATGGTGAAGAAGCCGGTCACTGTGAAGATGACCGCGATGCCCCCGATGAAGATGAGTCCGAGTCCGACGAGGAAAGTAAGGACTCCGATGCCAAGAGTGAGAGGGTGCATGGTTACCTCCGATACCCCACTTTGTTCAATCCCGGGAAGAAGGGACGGGCTTCCTTCTCGTATAGTTTGTGACCGTGTTGAGCCACTCTTTTCGCATCTTCCACCTGTTCATCTACTTCCACCGGATTGTCGTAGGTCCCGATGTAGGCAGCCCATTCCGCTTCGCGGCCCTCGTAGGACTCAATCTTTGAGCGAACTTCGCAACTCGCTCAGAAGAGTCCTGAGCATCGTGGAAGACCGCGACAAAACCCTCCTTGTACTCGAAGGTCGTGACCCTTACCCGACCAATCGACTCTTCCTCCACACATAGAGCGAGTTCACCCACATCGTCGTAGTCGATGTGCGGGATGAGTGTGGCTTTCATCAGTGCCTCCGTTCCTTGGTGACCTGCATCTTCCGACCCTTCTCCTTCTGAGCTTGAATCTCCCTCTTCATCTCGGGGTGTCCTTCAGGACTTGACTCAGGAAGACAAAGTCGGCGTCGGTCTCGGTCATTTACTCCCTTCGTATGTCGCCACCGGCGGTCTTCTTCCGGACCATCCCGTCCGGTCCTCGTTCCCAGTCACCAAGGTCCGCTCCGAAGAGGTTCGCTTCGGAGAGGTCCGCTCTGTAGAGGTCCGCTCTGTAGAGGTTCGCTCCGTAGAGGTTCGCTTCGGAGAGGTTCGCTTCGTAGAGGTTCGCTCCGGAGAGGTTCGCTTCGGAGAGGTTCGCTTCGGAGAGGTTCGCTCCGAAGAGGTACGCTCCGAAGAGGTACGCTCCGGTGAAATCGGCCCATTCCGGCCATGATTGGTTTGGATGTTTTCTCCGCCATGCAATGGCTCTCTTGATTCGTTCAAAGTCGGTTTCGTTCTTCATCTTTCTTCGACTCCCGAACCTTGTTTGGAAAAGGGAAAGGGTTACGCCCCGGATTCCGCCGGGGCTTCGGTGGTCGTCACGAACTCGAACTCCGCTTTCGCTCTTCGGGGCTTAGAGGGCTCCCGTCGGCGGGGCGCTCGCGTCCGTCAGGGTGACGGTGTAGCTGCCCTGCGAGACTCCCGTGGCCGCGTTCGTCACCGTAACGGTGAACGAATAGCTGGAGTACTGCGCCGGCTGCAGGTTGTAGAAGCCCGTTCCGCCCAGCGTGAACTGGACCGAGATGCCCCCACTTCCAAAGGCCGAGACTCCGAGCAGGTCCGGGTTCATGGTCGTCACGGACGGAGCGCTGACCGAGGGATGCGCACCGTTCAGCGACCCGTTGGTGTACAGGATGCTCCAGACTCCCGGAGACGACCCCGTCGCCTGAGTGTAGGCGATGGGAGACTGCAGAATCCCGTTCGTGGTGTTGGCCTGCGTGTAGATGGACGAGACCACGATGTTGAACCCAGCCGAGGCGTTCTGACCATCCGCCCGACTCAGAGAGATGGGGATGGTAAAGGTCCCGATGCTACCCGCCGTGCTCTTGGTGTGGAACTGCCCCGCCGTAGAGTTCCAGAAGATGGTCCCCGCGATGACATGGGTCCCGGTGTTCACCGTGAAGCCCGGGGAGTTGGTCGAGCCGATGGCGTTCCCACCAGTTCCCGTCGGGATGGTCACGATGGCCGAAGCCTGTGGGGTCGGGGTAGGCGGAGAGGTCACGTTACCCGTCGCCGCGATGGGTACCGTGAAGCTCACGAAGACCACGAGAACACCGATTCCCACCACGATGAACCCGTTCAGCAGCCCCTTCACTGAACCCTTGTTCAGGAGGGACCAGGCGAACCCCACCATCACGATGAGGAACCCCGCAATCGCCGCATACGTCTGCCATGCATTCCAGTCCATGTTTCACCTCAGTTGGCCTTTTCGGCCTTCCTTGTTCCGCGAGACTTTCGTTCTCGTATATAAAGTGGTTACCTTGAAGGTGGGGATGTAGGTTCGATTTTCCCAGTTTCGACCAACGTTCCCCATTCAAGGAAGGAGGCTCGGAAGCTCGGAATCCATCGGAGGAGACATGGGCGGTGGCGGGCTCGGAGGAGATGGGGGAGGGCTCTTCTTGCCCTTCTTCTCCTCATCGACCTTGGTCTTGATGGTCTTGACGAACTCCACCGAACAAGCCCCGAGACGAGCAATCTCTTCTATCGGGAGCTTAGCCTTCATCAGCGCCCGTACCCGCTCTTCGAGGAATCCCTTGTCGGGTTCGGGATTTTCCTGTACCGCTTGGACGACCCCGATACACTCCTGAACGAACTCCAGCGAAACGTTCTCCGCCTCGGCGACCTCCTCGGGAGTGTTCAGTTCTCCGGTGTCCTCGTTGAGTTCCTGAAGAGCCTTGAGCACGGCATTGCGCTTGTAGTTCAGCAGCAGTTCGTTCTTCGGACCCTTGGCGACGGCTTCTTGGGCGGCCATCTGTCGGATTTCGAGCCATTGAATCATCGCCTTCCAGACGTCGTCCGCGGACCATTCGACTCCAGTAGCTTTCGCTGCGGACCGCTGGGCCTCCACCTCCTCGATGAGAATCCTTGGGTCATGGTCCACGGCCATCGAGGCCATCGCGCGGGTCTCGAAGGGAAGGGTGGTCTTGGGAATACCGTGGATACGCTGCTTCGAGAGTTGTCCCACTCCCTGTACCGTGATGATGCCCAGTGACTTGCCCAGCTTCTCGATGATGGTCTTGGCTCCCTTATCGGGACGACGCATGTAGTCGGGAAGGTCAAGTTCCTTGTTCTGAGTGATGACGACCAGCACCGCCGACGGCTTACGGATGAGACGGAACTCTCCTTCAAGTCCCATGTTCTGATTGCTGGTCCGCCGCTTGCGGTTAAAGGACATTCCCATCTCATCCAAGATGAGGACCGAGAAGAAGTGGTCGAGAGCATTTCTGAAGAGGAAGATATTGACGTCGGTGAGGCGCGTGGCGAATTGGAAGTACTTATGCCACGGATGGGAGTTCGGAATCTCGATGTTCGAGATGATGCGAGGTCCCTTCGAGTGGAGCAGGTCGTAGGCGGCCGACTCTCCCTTATCCCCGGTCTCTTCGTAAAGTTCCTTGGCCAGCGCAGCCAAGTCTGAGTTGTCCCCACGGACCTCGTAATCTTCCCAGACCCGAATCATCGCCTCCGCAAAGATGCGGAAGGCGACATCCGACTTCCCCGACCCCAAGTCTCCATCGACCAAGGCCACCCGACCAGGGGTAATCATCTGCTTCAGGTACCACGCTTCGTTGAGCGCCCGATAGGAGACGCTAGACTTCGGGAAGAGGAACCCGTAGAGTGGCATCCAATGAGCTACGTCGTTGGCCCATGCCTTGAGAGCGGTCGAGAACTCATCAATCATCTCGGCCCTCCACATCTCAATCTCCTTGGGATGTAGGGCGTCGATGGGACGGAAGGGTCGGTGGGAAGGACCATCGTCCAGCATTCGCTCGGAGACCATGCGGGCGCGGGTCAGCCATTCCAGATTGGTGCGGCGCCAGTCGTCCCCATAACATCCGTGGGCCGTGAAATAGACCATCGAGTCGAAGTCGAAGGCCTTTGTGTGCTGAAGGTAGTCCATCCCCTTGGAAGCGACCTGCCGGACCACGTCCAGTCCCGGTAGGTCGTCGATGCTACTGGAATCTGACATTAGTCGTCATCATCGCGGTTGGCCTTGGAACCCCCTATCTGCTGGAACTGAGTCAGCCGCTGATTGCGAACGTCCTTGTTGTATCCGGTCTCCTCGAAGTGGATGCGGGTCTCACTGTCGTAGATGCCGTATTTGGCCAAGTACAGTTCGAGTTCTCCTTCGAGTTCGGTGAGCTTATCGACCGCGCTCCATAGGACATTCTCGCTGTCTCTTTTGTTGTAGCTCTCCAGCAGGGTCTTCACCTCCCCCGCATACACGGTGGACAGGACTTGATTGTTGGTATCCACCAACTCGTACTGAGGCAATCCGTAGCGGAAGGCAATGGGCTCCACTCCGGGGAGCTGCGGGATAGTCACCCGATACGTGACGGCCTCTTGGAACAGTTGCTTGATTCGCGCCCAGTCAGCATCCCATACCGTCTTCGAGACCCCCTTGGGGGCCTGCGTATCGTTACGGACCAGCTCTCCGAATCGAGAATAGACCAGCGCGCAGAGTCCCTTGAGAGCCATGAACTTATCTCTCGGGTCGGAGGCTACCCGTACCCGGGTCTTCAGTTCCCACAGCTCCTCCCCCGGAGTATGGATGGCCCTCTTCGCTTGAGCTGACTCCGGACGATACGGAGCGGATAGGTCACCCGACATCAACGCATCTCGTCCTGTGGCTTCCGATACGTCTCAGTGATGGCCGGCTCCGTAGGCTCCCTTCCTCCATAGACGTTGGCCGCCCGTCGGTATTGCCCCGACAGGGCCTCGGCCTGACTTTGGATGGTGTCGAGGTGGTGACGTCCCGCGGCCCCGAAGTTCCAGATTTCGGTCAGAGCGTATTGATAGCGACTCTGAAAGTAAGTGGGGTCAGCCCGTCCGATAGGTCCATCGATGTGAGGTTCGGCTAAGCATTCCTTGATTTCCTCCTCATTGTTCCAGAGAAACTCGATGAAGCCCTTGCCGAATCCTCCCAAGTCGAAGAGGGGAGAAACTCCCTCACGGAACTTGGGATGTCGTCGGCAGACATCGATGACCTCCTCTTCCACTTCCGAGATGTGTAGTGTCCGAAGGACCCGAGGCGTGTAGTAGAACTCTCCTCGGTGAGCATCCCCCATTGGAATCACTTGGTTCCCTCGAAGGATGAGGAATCCGACCGAGCCCGCCATGATATGAATGCCCAATGCGTTGATACCGCCGAGAGCCACCACCTGAACCGGAACCGCTCGGCCCTTGGAGTCCCGACCCACCATGACCGAATCGACCACTTTCATCGTGACTTCGGATGGGTCACCGGACTGAAGGCGACGCACAGCCCTCGGGTCCACGGGTCCGCTATGAAGAGTGACGTCCATCGGCGACCAGTCGCCCTGTGGATTCAACCCGGACGAATTGATGAAGGGAGCGGTTCCTTCCCGAAGGAAGGCCCCGAATCCGAAGAGCCCGAGTGCCACGGCGAGGAACCAAGTTCCGACCCAAGCCCAAATCTGATACGAGTTGATGTACCAGAACCAGTACTGGGTGTAGGTACCGAAGACCGCTACCCCGAAGGTCAGCATGAAGATGCCGATGACCCCGGGGATGGTGATGGGCCGAATCCGTCTCGCAGACTTCTGTGCGTAGGTTGGTGAGGTCATAGGTCTTCCACCTTGAAGGACGCTGCTCGATGCTTGAACTCCTTCGTTCTTCGCGGAGGTTCTGGGGTATCCTCGGTCGCCCAGTAGTCTGCGCCTTCGGTCGGTTCTAACCGTCCGTAGCTGGCCAAGTATCGTAGCATCTCATCTCGGGTTCTCCGTCGGGACGGGGTCTCTCCGATTCCGGTCACAAACTTCCTCTCAGGATTGACCCCTTGTGGAGTGATGACCTTCGCTTCGGCAACCGGCATCCCAGAGAAGGTGCGGATGTTCGGTTGAGTCCAGAACCCCGTCCATGCCTCTCTCGCTCCCTTGAGCCGATGTCGTGCCCTGCGAAGGAAGAATTGTAGAGTCTCCTTGAAGAGCAATACTGCGAAGAGGGTGAAGAAGACCCAGAACAGGAGACTGGCCTGAAACTGGTACGTCGAGATTTGGCTGGACAGACTCAGGACCTGCCCTTGAAGAATCAAGTTCTCCTGCTCCAGCAGGTAGATTTCTTGGTTGATTTGAGTCTCGTTGAGAGGGTCCAATACGCGAACGACCCCCGCATAGATGGCGACCGTGGCTCCCGTAGGACTGGTCCCATTGGCCCGGATGTAGTAGGCGCCGAGAGTCAAGAGCGAAGTCGGAAGAGACAGATTCAGCGTGGTCTGGTTGGTGGAGAGATGGAACGATTGGTTGAAGATGGGCGTCGAATCGTTGAACGGCTGCCCGTACAGAAACACCTGAAAGGTGCTTCCTGCGGGTCCGGTGACATTGCCGTTGATGTACGAACCCAGCAGCGCCGCCGGGGCAAACTCTGCTTTCCACGGCGGTGGAGTAGTTGCTTGAGCGGTCGGACCAGCCAATGCCAAGGCCAAGAACAGCACCAAGGGAACGAACATCCATTGCTTCATGTCATCATCCTCCGACGAATCACTTCAACGAACTCACTGGCTACCACCGAATCTGGGTCCATGCCCACGGCATGAAGGGAGCGGTACAGGCGTCGGCGGAGGTCCGCATCTACGGGAGCGCCTATGGATTGGACCTGACTGAGATAGCCCTCCATCCGCCGCTCGACGTTGCGGAGGGCCGTCTCGATGGATTCTCCCAGCGCTTCGTGAGGGAACCATCCCTCCCTCAAGGCCCATTCCGTAGCCCGAAGCACCGAGTCCCGTGGCAGGTCGAAGATGAGTTCTTCCCGTGCCCCCGGAGGTCGGACCGGACTTCTGAGTCGAGCCAGAACTCCAGCCAGACGTCCTCCCAAGACCGCCGGTTGCTCCGCCCGCGGCGTCGCCACCTGTGGATAGATACGAGTTCCCGGTTTGAATCCCGCAGGAGGCAGAACGTTCATCTTCGTTCCCACATCCAGCGCTATCTCCACGAACATCCCCAGACCGAGACCATTGACACATCGACTGAGTTGGAGATGGGCTTCCCGCGAAGTGTTCACGTCCAGACGGTAGGTCTTGGTATCGAATCTCATAGCGCTCTCTTTCGGAACAACTTCACTGTTCGACCATCGTTGGTCCAACGCGGCTCTAGTCCAATGGAGTTCAACAAAGCCAACACGTATGCCTCATCACGATTGACCTGACAGACGTACCAGTCCCAACTAGCCGCATCATCTAGTGGACGCTTGGGCTGAACGATATTGAGGTAGGGTTCCCATCGAGGCTTCCCATCCACAACTGGTCCCCGCCGTAGCATCGGACGCCCTTGGTTATCCATCGGATGCCCCCGGCGGAATCGCATCCGTAGGCTCCATCGTCCCTCTCTCCATTCCCTGAACAATCGACTCTGTCCTTCGGGGTCCGGATAGTAGAAGCGGAGAGGGCTACCTCTCCAGCGCTTACCTGCGGTTCCCACCCATTACCTCCAACATCACCATGACGGCTATCAGGAGCACTCCAGCCGAGAAGAACTGGAGGGTCACTTCGTACTGGGGATATGCGTGAAAGAAAGCGATAGGAGTGAAGACTTCGATGGTCCCTATGAGCATGAAAAGAACTGCGAGTGAAATGAGCACCTTCAGTATCCCATCTCGCGGGTCGCGGTGAGGCAGATAGATGTTGTTCTGCTTCGCTGCTTCGTCCGCGTATTTCGCAGCACGGGGAGGGAGACCGGTTTCGCCGCGGTAGTAGCCATCCAAGTCCTCCGCTGTGATGATGTGAGAAGTTCGCTCCCCTCCGCTCTTGTAGGCCTGCCAGCTTTCCTGACTGATGTACCCATCCGTGACGAGTTCGAGGTTGATGCGCTCGGAGAGCTGCTGAGAGACCGATTTGCGGCGCGTGAGTGGTATCGCTGACCACTCAATTCCAGCCAATCCCCCCAATCCCACGTCACTCGCAATCGCACCTCGTTACTATTAAGGATAGAGGAAACGGAGGTTTTGTTTCTAACTGTACAGTTTTCTTAGGGACATCGTTATTCTCTCCAAACTATCTACGTGAAATCGATGCCAGCAGTCAAGACCTACAGACGCAAACCCCATCGACTGACCATCAATCCTATGACAACCGAGGAACGCCTTCGACTCCTATCCGAACTCTCGACCTACGACCCATCCACAAGGCACCCGAACAATCACTGGTTCTTCGACCCGGTCAAGATGCTCCTACTCACCTACGGGCATGGGATGCATATCAGCGTCCTTGTTCATCCGACTTACTGGAACGTTGTGGTCGATGTTGCCAAGCGCGAGCTTCAGTGGTCTCGAACTAAGACTCACGAGCTTATCGTCCATGCTCTCAGCGAACAGGAGATTCAATGGGTTCCTGCCTTCATCGAATCGCTCCGAGCCATTGAACCCACGCGTCATAAGTTTACGACACAAACCTACGGGACCAAGAATGGGGAGCGTCAGCGAAAACAGGACGTATGTTATCTTCGCTATGCGAGGATTCTGAACATCGTCTGCAAGGACATTGGGCTCAAGGGACTATCCACCCGCGGAATCCGTCACACTCTGGCTGACCGAATCGATGAGGGAACCGGATACGATTCAGCCGAAATAGAAGAAGCTCTTGGGGTAACTCCGAACGTCGCCCGAAGGTATTCCAATCGACGACGAACTAAGGCTCGGGAGCTGATGGCGACTGGACGGCTTCCTCTGTAGTCTTGGAGTAAGCCGTACAGGGACATCCTCCTATCGAACACATTCCGACTCCTCCATCATGTTCTGCTCGCTCGTGGGAGCATTCACATCGAGGAGGTCTGCCGACCAAGACTCCATTCTTAACCGCCGCTCGAATCGCTCGTCCGCTCTCCATCACACGGTCACGTTCTGTAGCCCAGTAGAGGTCGTCGGAATAGTCCGCGAGCTGTCTCATCAACTCCAAGGTAAGGGGCGGTAGTGGCCAGTCCTTGAAGATGTATAGAGGCACTCCAGCATCAGTCAACTCTCTAAGTCGCACTCCCCTCTCCTTAGCTTTCGCCAAGTGCTCTACACGGTAAACTACTATGCGAGCGCGATTCTTCTTGGCAAAAGCCAAGGCCATCGGCCACTCTTCGGGAACGCGTAGCTCCAGCATCTGTTCGGGAGTCTTGGCATGGAATAGCTGGGTAACGGCGATGATGGGACTCGTCGCCTTTACCAACTCATCGCGTTGAGAGGGTAGAAGTCGAAGCTCCGGGTGAAGGAGCTTCTTCGCTTTGAAGACCGGGGGTGCTGGAACGTCCGGACGGCAGTAGAGTACCGATGGAATCGACTCCACGTCACCCCTCAAGGATTCGGGATTTAAAGAGAGTCGGTCCCGAAGACAGTCCCCGAGAACAGGCCCTTACGAGCGGCCCTCGGAGACCGGGAGGCAGACCCTTCACCGATGGCCCCTCGGTTCATGGGAGGACCCTTTCGAGTGCCCTCGAAGAGCCGAGAGGATGAGACCGGTGATGAGTGGCCTCCAACCCTCGAAAGATTCCCGCCTATAAGAACGCCTTCGGTCCACGAAGGACTGAGAGTCACGGACCCCTCAGCCCAGAAAAGGTTCTACCGAACTACCCGCTCTGCGAACCGAACGAGTAGCTGAGTATGCGTCAGCTTCTCGTCGCCCTTCTGGAGTTTCGCTCTCGCCGTCTCGATGAGCTTCCGCTCCGCTCGGGTCGGGTGAGCAATCCACCACGGACGTCTCGCCTGCTTCTCTGCCATTAGGTCACCCCCAAACGAGTGAGTCCTCACCTGATAGAAATAGTGTATCCTTTGTCCGATACTCTACTGTAAGAGCCGAGCGGGGCTCGCGGGTCCGATGGAAGTCCGCGCTTCCTCCCACGAACCCGCCCGACGTGATGAAGGAGAAGTTAGACGTATTTGTAGATTTCCTAACTCTCAGCTCACTCTATTCCTTCTATTCTCTTCCCTTCCCGGATACCCCCCCTCCCCCACAGGGGGGTGAGAATTGAGAAACAATTCCATTCTATCGGTAGTGGAATTGTGTCTCAACCCGTTTGAGACGCTGAGAAAGAAATGGCTGGACCCCTTTGGGAATTGGACAGCGGAAATCGCTTCCACCCTCTGCCTTGCGATTAGTCAAGTTCGACCGAGGAATCAGGCGGTCGAAGAGGTTCCTACGGTCCCCAGCCCCTTTGACAATTCACGGAGCGAACGTTTCTGAAGAGCTTCCCGACCCGATGGGAAAGCTCCGAGGTAGGTTCGGAGCGCCTTCCAGTTCAAGATGTAGAGGTCCACCGAGCGACCCCTCTTGGACGGTCCCTCCGGGTCGAACGGGCGCATGGGACCCCGATACCGCTGGATGACAGATGATTCATCGGGTGGGTCCCACCACTCCTTCTCGGTCCCATCCTCCGCTATCTCCTTGTGGAGCCGAGCGAACTTCTCCTCTTGAGTCAACAGCCCGATGCTCGGGACCTCCTCCTGACGTCTCCCGTAGAAGAGGTTCTTGACTGATTCCACTTCGTTCATCTCCAACGTCTTCGCGATGTGCTCGAAGAGTTCCTGTCGCCCGAAGGGTATCGGCTTCTCCTCCGTTCCCACAAGAGAAGGTGGGGCGAAGAGTAAAACGGGAGCCGCTCGATTCATACGGGCGTCGTCCAAAGTCTGATAGGCAATCATTCGGTCACTCGCCTCCTGTAGCAATACCCGAGCCAGAGTCTCGTCCGGCTCCGGAAGTTCGACGTGCTCTGGGACTGGGAACGGATGTCCCAGCGCGTAGTAGGCAGTAGCCAAGGAGACCCAGCGCTGGACGTGAGTCTCGGAGATGTGGAGTTCCGGATGAGCCACCGATTGGTCGTGAATCCATTTCACGACCTTCCCGATGCCCATAGACTTCGGGTGAAACTCGGCTCTCAACCAAGCAAGGAACGCCCTCCAACATTTCAGAGCCAGCGGGTCGGGAGGGTATAGCTCTCCCTTCGGTTGATACTTCCATTCGTCCTTCCACGGAATGATGCTCACCACGAATCGACGAATCAGACCTGCCGCATCTCCCCCAAAGACTTCTGGGAACTTCTCGGATTGGATACAGACCTGATTCACGGTCGCCACGTAGTACTGAAGCCATCCCGAAGCCTTGGTGCGGGATTCGTAGTAACCGTTCTCACAGAACGTCATCAGAGTCGGTAGGGCCATCGGGTCCGATTTGATGAGAGCAGGGAACAGGCTCCCCTCGCGGAACTGAACCACTCCGTCCTGCGCTTCCGTCACATAGCCATCCACTGTCTCCCAACTTCCACCCTTCCGAGGAATGAGGTATCCGAAGTAGCCGGGAATGTAGGTCCTGGTGACACTCAGAGTCTTGATGGTCTCCCCAAAGAGAATCCGAGTCTGGGTCAGGGGCGTGGTCTTTCCCTCCCCGCTCTGTCCCACCACGACGTAGTGAGTGTAGAAGGAGAATGGCTCTCCATGCTCACTATCCCAACAGAAGGGATGGCGGAGCAGTTCCTGAGGGGTTCGACCTCTTTGCTCTCCCGAATACCAATGAGAGAACCAGTTGCTCCGATGAACAATGGTCGAAGCTATTGCTGACATCAAGGCAAGAGGAGTTGTCCGCCACCATAGCTCTTCATTGACCTTCTGTTGTTCGACCCCAAGTTTGTGGGCGAGAGTGAGCCCATGCATCCCGAGATAGGCACTGGCAAGGACTGGGTCCTCCTGCGGACCCAGTTCGAGATATGGCTTCTCTCCCGTCAACAGCATCTCGGTGGTCAGATGAGTCAAGTGGTCGAAGAGCACCGCCCCTCTCTCCACATCCCCATAGGTGCCCCCAACCTGATGGGCCTTGGTATCGATGGCTTCGTGAAGCAGTAGTGCTTCGTCCTTCTCGGCCTCAATCTTGAGCGCTACGTCCTCGGCCAGCTTCCAACCTTCCGCACACTCGACCCCGGGGTCGTGCTGGATGTCATGAGGAACACAGAGACGTTTGCACTTAGCACAATCCACCTCGAAAGGTAGGTCGTGGTCGCAGCAGTAGGGACAGGAGGGTTCGTGATGGAGAGAGCAGGTCATTCAGTCACCTACTCCCACGGCTTCACCCGTTTTGGAGCCTGCGTCTTTCCCGCTCCGATGCGACTCAGTCCCCACTCGGGGGCGGAAGCGAGCATCAGTTGACAAGCTGCGGAGTCGAGGACGTAGGTGCGTCCGGTATCGACCTCGCTGTTTCCAGCAATGAACGTCGAACCATTCCTTCTCATCACAACTGAGCCCAGTTTTGTATTGACGCACCACACCAGAACCGATGGACCCTTAGTTACCGAGTTCTCCTTCGTTACGATGACAGAGCCGTGACGAACCACTCCAATCTCGTAGCACCCCTCTCGAACTCTGGTCACCGTTCGATACCCAACCAGAGCACAAAGCTCTTGGAAGTCGTCCGCCAAGTTGGAATCCTTGGTGTAATATGTGCCCGAATGGTGACCGTCATTCCAGTGACCGTCTCCATCCATCATTCCCTCAATGAATGCCCTCATCTGGGACATTGATGCCCGAGTGATGACCCATCGAGGAAGCCTTTTCTCAACATCCTTCCAGCCATCAACGACGTACTTGACCTTCAGTTCTTCGTCATAGCCATAGTGACTGCGCTGATGAAACACGGCCACCCTTCCGCGACGAAACTCAGGGTATCGTCTAATACGACCCGTATCGAATACGTCTCGGATTCGAGCAGCCGAAAAGCCAGCGAGAACGAACTGGTGCGCATCCCCGTTCGCATACCGAACAGGCCACTCAGGATGTTGACTGAAAGAAGCGAGCGGCTTTCCTTTGGTCTTTATTACCACCTCTCGGTGGCTCAGCTTCATTCGATTCAGCGCGCTCCTAATCTTATCCAGTATCGGCTTCTTTTTCGGCGAGTCCGATTGAACGATTATAATCTCACTTTTGGAGGTGGAAACGTATCCATCTGCAACTATCATGCCCATCAACCAGAACCAGTCACGAGACTTCTTGCAGTTACTCCTTCCACCTCCCTTCTTTACCAACCGACCGGCAACCGGCATCTTGAATTGTGACGGAAGGTCGCGAGCCGCGACTCGATGAAGACCTATGCTACGAAGCGTGTGGTAATATGGATATGAGTAACCTCTTCGGTCCGTAACCAGATACCGTGACTGTTGGTCCCTTCTTCTCTCCGGGCCAATCAATATAGAATGGTCAGGAGTTACGATGGCATCGAGACCTTTCGAGCGAATCCGAATAGTGGGCTCATCTTCACTCGGCATTTTGATGGCCCTAATTGGATTCAATCGCAGAACTGGTGCCCCCTCACGAATCGGTCGATGGATTCCCTTCTCAACATCGAACGTATGAGGGTCAACTCCGTACGCAACATCTCCGACCCTGACTTGGTCGTACCGTTTCCAGCCCTCGGTAGTCAGTATCTCGGTGTCAGTTGAAAAGCAGCGAACTATCCTCCCTGTCGCCTGCCAGAGTTGACGAGCCGCATTGTTCCGATACCAAGCCTGCCCGTCCTCCATCCGAAGTCGGCGGATGACCCGCTCATCCCCCATATCGGCGAAAGGAGCTTTGAGAATGACCTGCCACCGAGCCAAGTCCTCCTTGAGGTCAAGACCATCGGTCATGGCGACCGCGATGAAGACCAGCCCCGGCATATCCGAATTGAGCCATGAGTCCAGAGCAAGATTCCGGTCCTCAGAACCATGGCCGACCAACCGCTCCGCGTGCGGAGTTTTTTCGAGATAGGAATGAACGGTCTTAGCCAGATGATAGGAGTTCACGTGAATGAGTCCACGGTCCGGTTCTTGGTCCAAGATTTCCTTCAACCGTCGAAGGACGTCCCCCATCGCTTCCCTCCCGCCCTCGCCATGTTTCATCCGGGCGGTGTTCTCAAGGAAGATGGGAGCGTTCTGGGGAGGGAAATAGGACTTGACCTTGACAACTTTCACCGACTGGGACGGAAGTCCTACCTCGCGTAGGTAGTCCTCAATAGGACCGAAGGTTCCCGAAGACAGGACTCGGCGGGGAGCAATCTTCCACAGATGGCGTTCGAGGAACCCTCGGGATGTGACCGGACCGACTTCCAGATGCTCGCGCCGCTTCGAGTTCGCTGACGGAATCCGTGGGATGAGAATCCATTCCTCGGATTGGTCGTCCAAGGCATTGACCAGCTTCAGGTAGGTGCTGGTCGTCCGTTGTAGCCGACGATAGTTCTGGAGGTCTCCATCGTCCTCCTCATGGAGTTCCTTCAGGGTCCTCATGTAGGCCTTGACCATCGGTAGAGCGGTCGTCAGAACCTCGATGACCTCCTCCTTCTCCAACCGTCCCATCCCCTCGAAGCGGGGCTTGATTTGCTCTTCCCAGAAGGCTTCCCAACCGTGACCGTCCACGGTCTTTGGTCCGATATCGAAGGAGAGTTCCCCGATGCCGGTACGGTCGAGATTGTGGGCTTCGTCGATGAAGAGGTAGTCCCGCTTTCCGAATGGAGGGTCGTTCTCCGAAGCATCGACGTCGCCTTCGTTCAGGGTTGCTTGCTTCGTGACGGCAAGGAGGTAGGTAAGCGTCATTCCTGAGAAAGGCGCAAACATGGCGCTGTGCTTTCGATGGTAGTACTCGCACCGGTCCTCTTGGAAGGCCGGGCAGGCGTCCCGCACTTTCGCTGGGGTCATCTTCTTCGGACAGCGAAGTCCGTTGGGAGCGTAGCCGAAGCCTCCACACGTGGGACAGCGTAGTCCGACCGTACAGGGAGCATCATCGGCTGTGAATGGTGGTGGAAATCTCCACTCGGCCTTCGGCCATTTCGGTTTCGGAGACTGACCGTCCTCAGCCCACGCGCAGGAGTAGTTCCGACGTCCGGTGACTGTGGCGATGGCGGGGCCCACCAACGGGTCCTTTTGAATCTGCGAGATGAGACTCACAAGGGGCGAGGAAAAGTAGCCACTCCAACTGTGGCGCTCGTACACTCGCTGAGCGAGGTGAGATGCCACTAAGCTCTTCCCGGCACCGACCGGGGCATCGAGGATTACCGTCTCATATCCCGCCTCCCACGCCTCCTCGATGGCCGCGATGGCCTCGGCTTGTCCGGGACGGTAGTTGAAGCCCATGTCAACCCTTCGTTGGGACACAGCGAACGTGCCACCAATGGTTTTGACCATCGGTCATTGCGAGGCCTCCCTTCTTGATGACGACCGAGCAGTTGAGGCAAAGAGTGGAATCGGAGGCGAGGGTGGTAGTGTTCATTTGTTCCCTTAGCACTGGCTCGATGATATCTCCACTCGCCGCACCGCCCTCATCCCTCGGTGATTATCGTAGAAGCTGAACTCCATTCCTTTGGTCATGGTCGCGAATGCATCGCGCACCAAAGTGAGAGGTCCGATGATATCGACCAACCCTCGGGCATCCTTCATCACTACCGTTCCTTGACCCCTCGTCGGGAAATTGGGGATGAACTCGACGAACTTGCCCCTCGCATCGGGCGGTAGATTGACCAGTCGAGCAGAGTCCAGTCGTTGCTTCTCCATATGGAGGAATGGGAGCAGAAACCGAGCGTGACCTGCATATGAGCCGGACCTGGCCCTTGTGCCACTCAACAGGAGGACCAAGACAAGTTCCTCGGGTTCTGGTCTTGGACCGCGCTCCAGTTTGAGGAAGATGTATTCCTGATACTGCTGCTCCAGGTCGCTGGGAAATTCCAGGTCCCATCGGTCCGCCAGATGTTCGCAGAGTTTGATGCCTCGGTCGATGAGGTCGTTGGTCAGCAGGAGAACTGCTCGGTCGGGACCCCAGAACTCCAGCCACCATTCACGGAAGGAGTTGGTTGGGTCGTTCATGCTTTCCTTTCGGTCAGCGCTTGGTTCAGCAGTACCTCAGCGGCTTCTTGGAGCGTCATCCTCTCGCGGGCCGCAAAGATGTGGACCCGGACGCGGGTGTCCTCAGGAACAAGTAGTACCATTTGTCGTCTCCTACTATCCAGTACCCCTCGCGGCACGAACTTTCTGGTCCCTTACGTATTTTGCGACTGTTTCTTCTGATACGTGACCTACTGAACCAACGTAGTAACTGGGACTCCAAAGATGGCCCCTCCAAAATCTGGACCGAAGACTTGGAAATCTCTGGAAAAGAATCCTTGACGTTCTTCCCTTCAAGGCATGAACAACGGTAACTATTGAAGTGGTAGGAGGTACTCCGATGAACAAGTGAATATGGTCAGGCATCACCTCCAACTCTTTCACCTCCCATCCATGGTCCTTCGAGATGAAGTAGATAAGGTCTTTCAAGTCACTCTGAACAGCTGACGAGAGGTGCCACCGGTACTTCGGGCACCAGACAATGTGATAGGCCAGTTCCCATACAGCAGAACTGGACCGCTTTATCTCCATCAATCTGCTCCTACACGGGCGAGCTTACCCTCCGTTTGAAAACGGAGGCCCGCGCTCGCCTTCCTCGTCGGAGCGTCGTGGAACCGAGACGCTCGGAGCGGGGTGACGTGCTCCTCCCGCTGAAGCGGGAGGCTTCCCGCGGG
>VFSW01003300.1_pt1 | contig 24216 bp, 23 predicted proteins | sample 5358111 | NCBI WGS metagenome assembly VFSW01 (sample SAMN11554181, study PRJNA540505) | mine drainage metagenome | isolation source: sediment from site ElyBrook_90M | place: USA: Ely Copper Mine, Vershire, VT | collected 2017
GCGCCGCCCGCCCCCGGAGTGTTCAGCGCGGGCGATCTTTGGCTGGCGTGGCGCACCGCGCGTCGCGCCTTGAAATCCGCGTAGTCGAATTCCGGAGTCCGCATGCCGTCCCTAAGTTCATTCAACCACCGGCAGTTTTCCCTCGCCGGGCGAATCGTCTTGATCACGGGCGCGACCGGCGGCCTGGGCCGCGCGCTCTGCCTGGAATGCGCGCGCGCCGGCGCCACCGTCGTGCTGTGCGGACGCAACGGCGCGAAGCTCGATCGCCTCTACGACGAGATCCTCGCCTCCGGAGGGCCGCAGCCGGCCATCGCGACCCTCGATCTCGCCGCCGCGACCGCGGTCGAGTACGACGCCCTGGCCGCGACCGTCGAGCGCGAGTTCGGCAGGCTCGACGGCTTGGTGCATGCGGCCGGCATGCTCGGCGATCGCACGCCGCTCGAACAATACGACGTGCCGACCTGGTGCCGGGTGCTGCACGTCAATTTGACGGCACCGTTCATCCTCACCCAGGTACTGCTGCCGGTGTTGCGAAAGTCCGCCGACGCTTCCATGATTTTCGTGAGCAGCGGCGTCGTGGCTCAGCCGCGGCCCTACTGGGGCGCGTACGGCGTGTCGAAGTCGGCGCTGGAAGCCGTGCGCGAGCTGTGGTCGCAAGAACTCGAGGGCGAGAGCCGGATGCGCGTGTACGGCGTGAATCCCGGAAGGATGCGCACCCCCATGCGCGCTGCGGCCTACCCCGGCGAGGACCCGAACTCGGTGCCCCAGCCGGCGGCGGTGTGCGGCGCTTTCCTGTATCTTTTGAGCGAGGCAGGTCGCGCGGCGGGTGACGGCTACTTCGACGCCCAATGAGCCATCGAAAAAAGGAGAAAGACTCGTGAGGGAACTGCTTGCATGGGCGGCGCTCGGCGCGCTCGGCGCGCTCGGCGCGTCCCCGCAACTCGCCTCGGCGCGCCCCGAGCCGATCTCGCCTTCGGAGGGCGAGTTAGTCGCGCAGAATTTTCACTTCAGCTCCGGCGAAACGCTGCCGGAGCTGCGTCTGCATTACACGGTGCTCGGCAAGCCGCATCGCGATGCGCACGGCCGGGTGGACAACGCGGTGTTGATCCTGCACGGCACGGGCGGCTCCGGCCATAATTTCCTGCCGGCCACGCCGGACAAGTTCGCCGGCGTGCGGTTCGGGCCCGGACAGCGGCTCGACGCGAGCCGCTACTACATCATCCTTCCCGACGGCATCGGTCACGGCAAATCCAGCAAACCGAGCGACGGCCTGCATACCCGCTTCCCGCACTACGACTACGCGGACATGGTCGCCGCGCAGTACCAGCTCGTGACCGAAGGGCTGAAAGTGAACCATCTGCGGCTCGTCATGGGCACCTCGATGGGCTGCATGCACACCTTCATGTGGGGCGAGAGTCACCCCGACTTCGTCGATGCGCTGATGCCGCTCGCCTGCCTGCCGGTGCCGATCGCCGGCCGCAACCGCGTCTGGCGGGATTTGATTCTCGAGGCGATCAGGAACGATGCGGATTGGCTCGGCGGCGAGTACCAGAACGAGCCGACGCGGGCGCTGCGCACGGCGGCCGGTCTGTTGCTGATCGCCGGCAGCGCGGCGCTGCCCTTCCAGGCTTCGTTGCCCACCCGCGAGGCCGCCGACGAGTTCGTCGCCAAGTTCATGGACCGCGACCTGCAAACCCTGGACGCGAACGATCTTTACTACCAGATCGACGCCTCGCGTGATTACGATCCCTCCGCCGCGCTCGGTCAGATCGTCGCGCCGGTGATGTGGGTCAATTCCGCCGACGACTTCGTCAACCCGCCGGAGCTCGGCATCGCCGAGCGCGAGGTCACGCGCCTGCCGCACGGCCGCTTCGTGCTGCTGCCGGCCAGCGTCGACACTCACGGCCACGGCACCCACAGTTGGCCCGTGTTCTGGCAGGGCTATCTGGGGTCGCTGCTCGAATCCTCGGCGCCCCGCGGCCCCTGAGCCGCCGCGAGCCGCGCCGCCTCGATCTCCGGGCCGCGCGCACGCCGCGCGCCGGGGGTCCGGGCGCGCGCGGGGCCGCGCGGCTGCGCGCGCGCCAGGCGAACCGGCCCGAAGCGCACCCGCATGAGCCGGCTGACGATCAGGCCGCGCGCGGCCCACCAGTGCCGCACCAGGGCCGGTCGCGTGCCCCTCACGGTGACGTTCAGCCAATGATTCGCGCCCGCGCCGAATTGCGCGTCCGCCTCGAGGATGCTCATCGCCTCGCCCTCGCTGTCGGTGGCCGCGCGAAACTCCTCCACGGTTTGCGCCGTCAGCGGTCCGCGCATGCGCAGCACGTAATCGACGGTGAGGGCGTGCGAGCCGCGCGCGACCCGGTGCGCCCACGCCCCGTCGTCGGTGAGCAGCTCGAGTCCGCCGTCCACCGGCGGCATGGCCTGAATGGCGAGCCAGCGGCCGGCGGAGCGCGGCAGATCGAATCGTTCCGCGGCCCTCGAGGTCGCGGCCTTCAAATCGAGCTCATCGCCCGGTGAGCGATGAAAAAGCAGTATTCGCGCCTCCCGGGCCGCCGACGCGCGCAGTCGCACGGGACGGCCGTCGAGGGTGATCCGATCGCCGTTCTGCAGCTTGTGCCCGAGCGCCGGCGCCACGCCGTCGATGAGCAGGCGCCCCTCGCGGATCCAGCGCTCGACCTCGCGGCGCGATCCGAGCCCGGAGGCGGCCAGCGCCTTCTGGACCCGCTGCGCGGGCGGCTTCGCAGGTGGCGCGCGCCGCGCCATCAGGACGGATCGACCGCGAACGGCGGATCGCCGTCGGCCGCATCGGGCAGCACCTCGGAGATCGGCAGGATCGGGTCGGCGCCGGGGAGCGACAACTGCACGCGCAGATCGTCCAGCTCTTTAAGCTGCGTGAGCGTCGGCAGCTCGTCCAGCCTCTTCAGGCCGAAGTAATCCAGGAACTCCCGGGTCGTGCCGAGCAGCTCAGGCCTGCCGGGCACGTCGCGCTGGCCGACGACCCGGATCCAATTGCGCTCGAGCAGCGTCTTGACGATGTGTGGATTGACGGACACTCCGCGAATCTGCTCGATCTCGCCGCGCGTGATGGGCTGCCGGTAGGCGACCAGCGCCAGGGTCTCGAGCAGCGCCCTCGAGTACTTCGCGGGCCGCTCCTGCCACAGCCTGGACACCGGCGGCGCGAGCGCGGCTTTGACTTGAACGCGAAATCCGCTGCCCACCTCCTTCAGCTCGATGCCGCGCGTCTCGTAGTCGGCGCCGAGCGCCGCGAGCGCCGCGCGCACCTCGTCCATCGTCGCCTCGTCGCGTTCATCGAACAAAGTGACCAGCTCATCCACCGCGAGCGGCCGTCCCGCCGCGAGCAGCGCCGCCTCGATCACGTTACGCGCGTATTGATCGTTCATTCAAGCACTCGTCGTTTCATCGTTCGCCGCGCCGTCATCGGCGACCAGCATCAGGCGCTGCGCGGGGTTGCCGGAGCGCACGTGCAGCGGCGCATATGCCTCGGTCTGTGCGATCTCGATCAGGCCCTCGCGCATCAGCTCGAGCACGGCGACGAAGGTCACGGTGACTCCGCGGCGACCTTCCTCCGCGCGAAACAGGCGCGCGAACTCCACGAATCCGTTGCCCACGAGCGCCGCCATCACGTCCGTCATGCGCTGGCGCACCGACAACGCCTCGCGTTGCACGTGGTGGTGCGCGAACATATCGCTGCGCGCCAGCACTTCTTGGAAGGCGATCAGCATCTCCTGCAGCGTGACCCGCGGCGGGATGCGCACCACCTTGCGCTCGGCAAGCTCCGCCGTCGCCACCCAGGTGTCGCGATCGAGGCGCGCCAGCTGGTCGATGCTTTCAGCGGCGCGCTTGAACCGCTCGTATTCCTGCAGCCGGCGCACCAGCTCGGCGCGCGGATCGGCATCCTCGTCGACCGCTCCGGGCATCTCCGGCCGCGGCAGCAGCATGCGCGATTTGACCTCGGCGAGCGTCGCCGCCATCAGCAGGTATTCTCCGGCGAGTTCCAGTTGCAGCACCTGCATCAGCTCGATGTAGCGCATGTACTGGCGCGTGATCTCGGCGATGGGAATGTCCAGGATGTCGAGATTCTGGCGACGAATCAGGTACAGCAGCATGTCGAGCGGGCCCTCGAAGGCCTCGAGGAACACCTCGAGCGCCTGCGGCGGGATGTACAGATCCCGCGGCATGACCGTGACCGCCAGCCCATCCACCACCGCGAACGGCATCTCGGTCTGCGCGGGACCGGCGGCGCGCTCCGGCGACGCCTCGCCGCCCGGCACCAGCGTAAGCCCGCCGCTCATCGGTAGTTCATCGCCATGGCCTGGCGCACCGACTCGAGCGTGTCCCGCGCGACGCCCCGCGCCCGCTCGCAGCCCTCGGAGATCATGCCGCGCACCAGGTCCGGATTTTCCTCGTATTCCTGCGCCCGCTTGCTGATCGCCGAGATCTCTTCGACCACCTTGTCGATCAGCGGCGCCTTGCATTCGAGACACCCGATTCCGGCGGTGCGGCATCCCTGCTGCACCCAGGCCTGCACCTCCGCGCCCGAATACACCTTGTGCAGATCCCACACCGGGCATTTCTCCGGGTCGCCGGGGTCGCCGCGCCGCACCCGCGCCGGATCGGTCTGCATCGCCTTCAGTTTCTTCGCCACCGACTCCGGATCCTCGCGCAGGCCGATGGTATTGCCGTAGGACTTGGACATCTTGCGCCCGTCGAGCCCGGGCACCTTCGGGGTCGCGGTCAGCAGCACCTCGGGCTCGGGCAAAATGGCGATACCGGTGCCCTCGAGAAAGCCGAACAGCCGGTCGCGGTCGGCCACCGTGAGCCGCGCGTTCGATTCGACCAGCGCCCGCGCCTTGGCGAGCGAGTCGGTGTCGCCCTTCTCCTGGAACTCCTTGCGCAGCGCGCGGTACAGCGCGCCGTTGCGCGACCCCAGGCTCTTGATCGCCTTGTCGACCTTGCGCTCGAACTCCGGCTCTCGCCCGTAGAGATAATTGAAGCGCCGCGCGACCTCGCGCGTGATCTCCACGTGCGCCACCTGATCCTCGCCCACCGGCACGAATTGCGAACGGTACAGCAGGATGTCCGCGGTCTGCAGCAGCGGATAGCCGAGAAAGCCGTAGGTCGACAGATCGCGACTGGCGAGCTGCGTCTGCTGGTCCTTGTAGGAAGGCACCCGCTCGAGCCAGCCCAAGGGCGTGATCATCGACAGCAGCAGGTGCAGTTCCGCGTGCTCGGGCACCCGCGACTGGATGAATATGGTGGCGACGCCGGGGTTGAGCACGGCGGCCAGCCAGTCGATCGCCATGGTCCACACATGTTCCTCGAGCCGCGAGTTGTCCTCGTAGCCGGTGGTGAGCGCGTGCCAGTCGGCGATGAAGAAATAACACTCGTATTGATACTGCAGCTCGATCCAATTCTTGAGCGCGCCGTGGTAGTTGCCGAGATGCAGCTGACCGGTCGGCCGCATGCCCGACAGTACCCGCCGATTCTGCGCTACCGTGCTCATGCGGGCGACCCGAGCAGCGCCGGGATCATGCGGCCGATCAGCCGCAATGCGGGCTCGAACAGCCAGTCGAGCATGCGCAACGCCGAGAGCCCGAGCACCACGAAGATCCCGACCGGCTCTATTTTTTCCAGCCGCGAGGCGAGCGGCGGCGGCAGCAGGCCGGCGAGCACCCGGCCGCCGTCGAGCGGCGGGATGGGCAGCAGGTTGAACACCGCCAGGATCACGTTCACGACGATGCCCGCCTGCGCCATCAGGGCGATCCAATGCACCAGCGTCTCGTTGAGCCGCACCCGGGCGATCACGCCGAGCACCGTGCACCACCCCGCCGCCATCAACAGATTGGCCGCCGGTCCCGCGAGCGCGATCAGGATCATCGAGCGGCGCGGGTTGGCAAGGCTGCGCGCCGCGACCGGCACCGGTCGCGCCCAGCCGATCAACGGACCGCCGAAGGCGAGCAGCACGCCCGGCACGAGCAGAGTGCCGATGGGATCGATGTGGCGCAAAGGGTTGAGGCTCAGACGTCCGAGCAGCTCGGCGGTGCGATCGCCGAACCAGCGCGCCATCCAGCCATGCGCCACCTCGTGCAGGGTGATCGCGAACAGCACGGGGATTGCCCAGATCGACACTTTGAGTAAAAACTCTGTTAAATCCAATTCTTACACTCGTTATCTAATATGACTTATAGGGCTATCGCTCGGCCCGACGGGTATTATACGGATGCCACCGGCGCAAAGGGGGTCACATCGCCCCGGCCGATCCGGACCACGGCCGCCCGTTCCCCCGACAAATCGATGACTGAGGTCGGCGTCACCCCGCAATGCCCGCCATCGAGCACCAGATCGACGCTGTGCTCCAGCCGCTCGTGAATTTCCTTGGCATCCGTGCGCGGCAGCTCCTCGCCCGGCAGCAGCAGCGTCGCACTCATGATGGGCTCGCCGAGTTCGGCCCGCAGCAGGTGGGTGACCGGATGGTCCGGCACCCGCAGACCGATGGTGCCGCGCCGTTCGTGCTTCAGTCGTCTCGGCGTCTCGCGCGAGGCCTTGAGCAGGAAGGTATAGGGTCCCGGCGTATGCGCGCGCAGCAGGCGGTATTGCCAATTCTCGACCAGCGCGTACCTGCCCACGTCGGCCAGGTCCCGGCATACGAGGGTGAAATGATGATTCCGATCGGTCTGGCGGATCACGCGGATGCGCTCCAGCGCATTCTTATCGCCGATATGACAGCCGAGCGCGTAGCAGGAATCCGTCGGATAGACGATCACACCGCCGTCGCGCAACATCTGCACGGCCTGGCGGATGAAACGCTGCTGCGGAGACACCGGATGCAGTGGCAGGTAGATGGCCATGAACGTCGGCTATGATACGCGGATGGAACTACTCGTCGAATGGTCCCCGCTGATCGTATTTTTTCTGACGTACAAGCTGTTCGGCATCTACTGGGCCACCGGCGCGCTGATGCTCGGCATGTTCGTGCCGTTGCTGTGGCATCGCGCGCGCACCGAACGGTTCAAGACCATGCACCTGATCACGCTCGCGGTGGCCCTGGTGCTCGGCACGGCCACCTTGGTGCTGCACGACAAGATTTTCATTCAATGGAAGCCCACGGTGCTGCTCGGTCTCGCCGCCGCAGCTTTTCTCGGCAGCACCCTGCTCGGCCGCCGCCCGTTGGCCCAGAGGTTGCTGGAATCGGCGTTCGACCGGCCGCTCGCCGTTTCCGCCCGCGCCTGGGGCCGGCTCAATGTCGCGTGGAGCGGTTGGTTCGCCCTGCTCGCCGCCGCCAACCTGTACGTCGCGCGCCATTTCAGCGAAAACGCCTGGGTGAATTTCAAGCTGTTCGGCATCAGCCTCGCTATGATGGCTTTCATGATCCCGCAGGTCCTGTGGCTCTCGGCACGCACGGCGGATCGCGACCCGTGAGTCGCGCCGATGAGATCCGGTTGCGGCTCGAGGAGCGATTCGCGCCGGCGCGCCTCGAGGTCGTGGACGAAAGCGCGCTGCACGCCGGGCACGCCGGTGCGGCCGGCGGAGACAGCCATTTCCGGGTGCGCATAATGGCCGAGGCATTCCGCGGTCTGACGCCGGTGGCATGCCATCGTCTGGTCTACGGCGCGCTCGACGATCTGCTCAAGGCGGGCGTTCATGCACTCGCCATCGACGCCCGTCCACCCGTCGATTTGGAGACTGGCGCCTCCAGGGGCTAAAATTCGCTTTCTCTGTGCCCTTCTTTCCCCTGCAAAGGATTCTCATGACCTCATCTCTTCGTTCTTCGTGGGCCACCGCGTCCGGCCTGGCGCTCGTACTCGCGGCTCTGGCCGGGTGCGACAAGACTCAGCAGGCTGCGGCGCCCGCGGCAAGCGGCGCGGCGTCCGCAACTACCGGCGCGGCGTCCGCGACAACCGGCGCGGCGCCATCGACTCCGGTCGCCACCGTCAACGGCACGCCGATTCCGCGCAAAGACTACGACGTGTACCTGCAGAGCATGTTGCAGGGCAAGCCCGTCAGCGAATCCACGCCCGAGCAGAAGGCCCAGGTGCTCGACGAGTTGATCAACCTGCAGTTGATCTCCAGCCAAGGCACCAAGGACGGCGTCGACAAGGATCCGGAGGTCGCCGCGCGGCTCGATATCCTGCGCATGCGGGTGCTGGCCGATGCCGAATCCCAGAAGTTCCTGAAAGACAAGCAGCCCACCGACGCCGAACTGCATGCGGAATACGATGCGGCGGTCGCGGCGCTGGACAAGACCGAGTACCACGCGCGGCACATCCTGGTGCCGACCAAGGAAAAGGCGGATCAGCTTATCAAGAAGATCAAGGGCGGCGCGAAATTCGAGGACGTCGCCAAGGCGGATTCCACCGACGGCTCCAAGGCGAACGGAGGAGACCTGGGCTGGTTCACGGCCGGCCGGATGGTCAAGCCTTTCAGCGACGCGGTGAAGGGTCTGCAGAAGGGCCAGATGACCCAGGAGCCGGTGCAAACCCAGTTCGGCTGGCACATCATCCGGCTCGAGGACATCCGCGAGGTGGCCCCGCCGCCGTTCGATCAGGTCAAGGCGCAGCTCGCCAATCGGGTCATGCAGAAGAAGTTGCAGGCCTATATCGAGGACTTGAAGAAGAACGCGAAGATCGAGAAGAGCCTCTAGCGCCCTTCCGGCCGGGTTGGCGTCCCTCGCAGGACCCCAAATAAGGGCACGCCGCGACCGGCGGCGTGCCCTTACTCTTTCAGCAACTTGACGAAGGCCGCCTCGTCGAGCACCTCGATCTGCAGCTGCCGCGCCTTGTCGAGCTTCGATCCGGCTTCCGCGCCGGCAACCAGGTAGCTGGTCTTTTTCGACACGCTGCCGCTCACCTTGCCGCCCAGTGCGATGACCGCCTCGCTCGCCTGCTCGCGCGTCATTCCGGCGAGAGTGCCGGTGAGCACGAAGGTCCTGCCGGCGAACCTACCGGCCTCCACGCCCGCAACTTCGGGCCAACGCATACCGCGCGCAAGCAGCCGGTCGACCATGGCCGCGTTGTCGGCGTCGGCGAAATAATCGACCAGGTGACCGGCCACCACCGGACCCACGTCCGGCACCTGCAGAACCCGCGCCGCGTCCGCTCTGCGCAGCGCCTGGTGGCCGCCGAAGTGCTTCGCGAGAGCCAGGGCGGTCGCCTCGCCGACATCACGAATGCCGAGCGCGTGCAGCAGCCGCGGCAGCGTCGTGTCCTTGGCGGCCGCAATGGCCTCGACGAGCTTGCGCGCCGATTTCTCGCCCATGCGTTCCAGGCTCGCGAGGCGCTGCGCGTCGAGCTCGAACAGATCCGCCGGCGTGTGCACCCAGCCGGCATCGACCAGCTGATCCACCAGCTTGTCGCCCAGACCGCGAATGTCGAGAGCGCGGCGCGAGGCGAAATGCTTGATCTCTTCCTTGACCTGCGCGGCGCAGGCGCGGCCTCCCGTGCAGCGGGCCGCCGCCTGATCGGCCTCGCGCACCACGGGCGAGCCGCACACCGGACACACGCAGGGCAGCTGCACCGCCCCCGCGTCCCGTGGACGCCGCTCCGGCAGCACCCGCACGATCTCCGGAATGACGTCCCCAGCCCGCCGCAGCACGACGGTGTCGCCGACGCGCACATCCTTGCGGCCGAGCTCGCCCATGTTGTGCAGGGTCGCGTTGCTCACGGTCACTCCGCCCACGAACACCGGTTCGAGCCGAGCCACCGGCGTGAGCGCGCCGGTGCGACCCACCTGGAACTCGATCTCGCGAACCACCGTAAGCGCTTCCTCGGCGGCAAATTTGTGCGCCACCGCCCAGCGCGGCGCGCGCGCCACCGAGCCGAGGCGGCGCTGTTGGTCGAAATCGTCGACCTTGTAGACCACGCCGTCGATTTGATAGGGCAGACGGGCGCGTGACTCGGCCATTTCGCGGTAGTAGTCGAGACACCCGTCGATCGAATCGACCAGCCGAGCCTGCGCGCACACCCGAAACCCCCAGGTTTTGAGCATTGCGAGCGTCGCAGTGTGACCCGGCGGCAGCGAAACCCCCTCGATGTGGCCGACCCCGTAGATGAACAGATCGAGCGGACGGGCGGCGCTGACGCGCGGGTCGAGCTGGCGCAGGCTGCCCGCGGCGGCGTTGCGCGGGTTGACGAAGGTCTTCTCGCCGCGCGCCTCGGCCTCGGAGTTGAAGCGGCGAAATTTCTCCACCGGCATGTAGACCTCGCCGCGCACCTCCAATAGCTCGGGCGGCCGGGGCATGCGCAGCTTAAGCGGCAGCGAGGCGATGGTCCTGAGATTCGCGGTGACGTCCTCGCCGGTCTCGCCGTCACCGCGGGTTGCGCCGCGCGCATAAACGCCGTTCGCGTAGATCGCGCTCACCGCGAGACCGTCGAGCTTCGGCTCCGCCGAATAGCGCACGGACTCCCCGGTCCCGAGCCGCTCGCGGATTCGGCGGCCGAAGTCGCGCACTTCGTCCTCGGTGAACGCGTTATCGAGGGACAACATCGCCGCGCGATGGCGCACCGCGCCGAACGCGGCGACCGGAGTCGTCCCCACGCGCTGGGTGGGCGACTCGGCGGTGATGAGCCGCGGATGCCTGCGCTCGAGCTCGCGCAGCTCGGCCATCAGCCGGTCGTATTCGGCGGCCGGCACCGCGGGGGCGTCGCGCGCGTAGTACCGGGGATGGTGGCGCCGGCGCCGGGCGCGCCGCGGCGCGGCACGCGCCGCCGCCCGGGGCGGCGGCGGGACGTCCGATTCGCCGTCACCGGTCATGCGGCCGCCCTCCTCACGGCAACGCGGCTTGAAAGCGCGCCACATCCTCGCGCAGCTGCGCGGCCCGTTGCGGCGACAGCGGCATGCCCTTCGAGTCCTGCACCATCGCCGAGAGGTCCGCCGCCAGACGCTGAGCCGCGGCGTACATCGCATCCCAGATCTGCAGCGCATCGGCGGGTCCCGGCAGCACGGCGAACAGCGTCACGCCGCGAAACTCCTGCGTCGGCATGTTCGCAAGGTCGAAACTGCCAGGCTCGATCAGGCTCGCCACGCAGAACAGCGTGCGCCCGTCGCTCTGCCGGCGATGAAACACCTGGTACTTGCCGTGCGCGAGACCTTGGCGTTCGAGCGCGCTCATCAGGTCGGTGCCCGCCCAGCGCGCCTCACGCACGCCGCACACGCGCAAGGTCACGATCCGCTGCTGCGCGCTCGCGTGCGCGCCGCCGGACGGCTCCTGCGATACCGGTGCCGGCCCCGCCGCCCGCCCCGGCTCGATCAGCACCGGTTCGTCGAGCACCGGCACGCCCGCGAAATCCACGGTACGAACCTCGATGGGTGCAAACGGCGGCACCCCGAACTGCCGCGGTTCGGCGGGCGCGACCTCGAACGGTTCGATGTGTCCGACTTCCGGGCCGGACTCGCCGAAGTCCGTGCGCGGCAGGGGCGGCGGCGTGTCCATGGTCTCACGCAACTCCGCGGCGCCCGGCGCCTGGCGCGACCGGCGCGCACCCCACCACCAGATGCCGCCGATGAGCAGGGCGCCCATGGCCGATAAAATCCAACGAAGCTCGGACACCTTTTCCGCGCTCCGCGCCTACATGGCCGCCATGCGCATCGCCTCGTCGACATCGACCGCGACCAGCCGGGACACCCCCGGCTCGTTCATGGTGACTCCGATGAGCTGCGAGGCGAGCTCCATGGTGGTCTTGTTGTGGGTGATGAAGATGAACTGCATGCTCGCCGACATCTCCCGAACGATGTCGCAGAAGCGTCCGACGTTATTCTCATCGAGCGGCGCGTCCACCTCGTCCAGCAGGCAGAACGGCGCCGGATTCAGATCGAAGATCGAGAACACCAGCGCCACCGCCGTCAGGGCCTTTTCGCCCCCCGAAAGCTGGCTGATCGTGCTGTTGCGTTTGCCCGGCGGCCGCGCCATGACCGAAACTCCGCCGACCTCGGACTCCTCGCCGGTGAGCTCGAGATATGCGTGCCCGCCGCCGAACAGTCGCGGAAACTTCTCCTTCAATCCCGCGTTGACGCGGTCGAAGGTGTCCTGGAAGCGCATGCGCGTCTCGCGATCGATCTTGCGCATCGCGGACTCCAGGGTCTCGAGCGCGTCGGTGAGATCCTTGCACTGGCGGTCGAGGTATTCCTTGCGCTCCGACTGCTCCTTGAACTCGCCGATGGCGGCGAGATTGACTTGGCCTAGGCGCGCGATCCGGCCGCGCGTCTCCTCGAGCTGCCGCTCCCATTCCTCCACGCCCGCGGCGGCGGCCAGCTGCCCGAGCAACGCCGGCGCTTCGCAGCCGGTGGCCGCGAGCTGTTCGACCACGCTTTCCCTGCGCACCCTGATCTGCTGGGCCGCCATGCGCGCCTCGTCCAGCTCGCCGCGCGCCGCGTCGACGCGCCGCTCCTGCGCGACCCGGCGGGACTCCAGTCCGCCCAGGCGCGCATCCAGTTCCTCCGCGGCGAGCCGCGCGGCACCGAGCTCGACCTCCACGCGACTGCGGCCTGCGAGCGCCACGTCGAGTTCCGCCGCGAGCGCGGCCAGTGGCGCCCCGCCCGCCTCGATCTGTCCCGCGAGCTCGTCGCGGCGCCGCTGCAACGCGGCCAGCTGTTGCTCGACCCGTTCCAGGGCCGTGGTGAGCGATGAGTGCGCCGAGCGCCTGGATTCGACCTGCAAGGCAAGCTCGCGCGCCCGCTGCTGGGCGGCCTGCGCGTCGGCCCGCGCCGCCGAAAGTTCGTGGCGCAGCCGGTCGCGCTGTCTTTCGAGCTCGATGCGCTGCGGATCGAGCGCGCTCAACGCCTCGATCGAGGCCTCCATTCGGGCCCGCGCCGCGCGCAGCTCCGTCTCCGAGCGCTCGATCTCGGCGCGCACGTCGGCGAGTCCGGTCTCCAGTTGCGCGAGCCGCCGTGCCGCGTCCGCCCGGCGGGCCTCGGCCGCCTCGAGCCCGCCGCGCCGCTCCACGTGCTCCCGATGCAGGCGATTTACCTCCGGCTGGCAGCGCTCGCGCCGGTCCTCGATGTCGCGCACCTGTTCGCGGGTGGACTCGAGCCGTCGCTCGAACACCTGCACCTCCTCGGCGAGCCGGGCGACCTCGATGCGGATCTCGCGCAGGCTCTCCTCGCGCTCGATTACACCGCTGTGCGGATCCTGGTCGCGCGACAAGCGCAGCCAGTCCGAGCCCAACCAGACTCCGTCACGGGTCACCACCGATTCGCCCCGTCCCAGCGAGGACCGCAGCCGCAATGCATCGGGCAGGGTCTCGGCGGTGAATACCGAGTCGAGCACGGATCCCAGGATCGACGTGCCCTGGACCTTGGTGCGCAACGAGCGCGGCACCGGCGCCGAACCGCTCGACCCCCGCAGGCTCACCACGGCGAGATGACCGCCGTCGAAACCCGCGAGCGCCTCGCTCACATCCTCCAGGCCCTCGACGCACACCGCCTCCAGATACGCACCGAGCACCGTTTCCACGGCCCGCTCCCAGCCTCGCTCGACCCGCAACTGCTGGGCCGCGCGCGGCCGCGCGTCGAGCGCATGGGCCTTCAGCCAGTCGGTCACCTTCGACGAGGTCCTGCCGAGGGCCGCCTGCTGCAGCGCCTCGGTCGACACCAGGGAACCCTGCGCCTGCTGCCAGCGTGCGCGCAGCGCGTGTTGCGCCTGGGTCTCGGAGCGCTCGCGCTCGCGAGTCGCCGCAAGACTCGCGAGCAGCTCCTGCAATTCGGCCGCCGCCCTTTCACCGGCCAGGCGCGCCGCCGCCGCCTGCTCCGACAGCGTCGCAAGCGCGACCTCCGGTTTCGCTTCGCGCAGCGCCGCGGCCTCGGCCGCTTCGCGCTCGCGCTGCTGCAACAGGCGCCGCAACTGGTTCTCGAGCTGCTCGATACGGGCCCGCTCCACCTGGGTCTCGCGCTGCCCGGCCGCGGCCGCCTGGGAGTGCCCGTCCCAGGCCTGCTGCCAGGCCGCCAGCGCCTGTTCGGCGCCCTCGAAGACGCCGGCCGCCCGCGTCTCCGCGCCGTGCGCCGCGTCCAGTTCCGGCACGAGCGTCGCGAGCTCGCCGGCGATCGCGTCGAGCTGCGCGCGGTCGCGCTGCAGAACCTCGCGCGACTCCTGCGCCTGAAGCTGCGCCTGCTCGAGATCGGCGCGGCGGCGGCGTTGCAGATCGCGCGCATGTTCCAGGTTCTGCTCTAGCCGCGAGACCTCGGCTCCGCTCTCGTAACAGCGCGCTTGAATTGCGCGCAAGGTCTCGGCGCGTTCGCTCTGCTCGGCGCGCGTCCGTTCGATGTCCGCCTCCGCGGCCCGCAGATCCGCGAGCACCGCCTGCAGTGCGGTCTCGCACGAGGCGGTGGCGGCCTCGCGCACCGCCGAATCGGCATCCAGCCTCTGCAACCTCAATGCGAACAGCTCCGCCTGGAGCTTGCGCTCCTCCTCCTTCAGAGCCTGGTAGCGGCGCGCGGTGGCGGCCTGCCGCTGCAGGTGCCGGATCTGCTTGTCCACCTCCTCGCGCAGGTCGTTCAGGCGCTCGAGATTCTCGCGCGTATGCGCGATCCGGCCCTCGGTCTCGCGGCGCCGCTCCTTGTAGCGGGAGATCCCGGCCGCCTCCTCGAGAAACGCGCGCAGGTCGTCCGGTCGCGCCTCGATCACGCGCGAGATCATGCCCTGCTCGATGATCGCGTAGCTGCGCGTGCCCAAGCCGGTGCCGAGGAACAGCTGCGTGATGTCCTTGCGCCGTACCTTGGTGCCGTTGATGTAATAATCGGAGCTTCCGTCCCGGCTCACCGAGCGGCGCAGCGAGACCTCGCTGTAGCTCGCGTACTCGCCGCCGATCTTGCCCTCGGCATTGTCGAACACCAGCTCCACCGAGGCGGCCCCGCGCGGCTTGCGCGCCGACTTCCCGCAGCCGTTCGGTCCGACCACGCCCGTCAGGCTGCTCGGAAAGGTCACGGTGGTCGGATCGACGAAGGACTTGAAGCCGGCAATTTTGAGTTTGATAAGGCGCATCGGGTCTCTGTGGCGCGCAACGCTCGCAGCGCATGGCCGTCAATGAGGCGCGTAGTGTAAATTAATCGCCCCGCAGGTAAACCCCTCGCGCCCTGAAGCCCGCAAGAGAGCCATGTCCGCACCCAGCACCGCCTTGGAGACCTTCGTCAACCCGGCCCCGGAGGCGGACTACGCCATCCGCATGACCATCCCGGAGTTCAGCTGCCTGTGCCCGAAGACCGGCCAGCCCGACTTCGCCACGCTGAAGCTCGAATACGTACCCAATGGTCGCTGTGTCGAGTTGAAATCCTTGAAACTTTACATCTGGTCCTTTCGCGACCGCGGCGCCTACCACGAAGCCGTGACCAATGAGATCCTGCGCGACCTGCTGCGGGCCACGGAGCCGCGCTTCATGCGTCTGACGGCCGCATTCAACGTCCGCGGCGGCATCTACACCACGGTGGTCGCCGAGCACCGGGCGCCCGGCTGGAACGGTGTGGCACCTCCGCCGCAGTGAGCGTTAGCGCTGTTCGATCAACCGGTTAAGGTGGGGCGAAATCCGGCGAAAGTACCTGCTGCATCGGCCTGTACACGCCCTCCTGCACCGGTATAATCGCGCGCTCAGTTAAAGGTGGCGGAGATCCACATGCCCTCGAAGAAAGCGAACAAGACGGCCAGGAAGCCGGTGAAGGCGAGCCCGAAGAAGGCGGCGCCGAAGCCGATCGCGAGCAAGAAGGTGGCCAAATCATCCTCGGCGGCCAAACCCTCCTCCACCCCGATCAAGGCGCCGGTCAAGCCCGTCAAAGTCCCTGCCAAAGCCGCCGTCGGCAAGATCGCGGTCCAGAAGCCGTCGAAACCGAAGGCCCCGGAAGCCGCGCCGATCAAGTTCGACATCCGGCCGCTGACCTCTGTGCCTCGCCCGCTCGGCGAGGAGGAACTGGAGAACGAGTCCGCGGCCGCGAGCCTGCTCGCCGGTCCGCGCAACGTCAAACCGTACATCGCCCGGCGCGGCGAGCAGTACATGAACAAGGAGCAGCTCGATCACTTCGCCCGCATTCTGCAGAGCTGGAAGCGCGATCTGATGGTCGAGGTCGATCGCACCGTGCTGCACATGAAGGACGAAGCGGCGAACTTCCCCGATCCGAACGATCGTGCGACGCAGGAAGAGGAGTTCAGCCTGGAGCTGCGCACCCGCGACCGCGAACGCAAGCTGATACGCAAGATCGACGAAGCCTTGAAGCGCATCGAAGACGGCACCTACGGGTACTGCCTGGAGACCGGCGAGGAGATCGGCATCAAGCGGCTCGAGGCTCGGCCGGTTGCGACGCTTTCGGTCGAGGCGCAGGAGCGGCGAGAACGCCGGGAGAAGCAGTACGGGGATCGCGACGACCGTTACCGCTGAGTACGTCGGGCGTTTCGCGCCCTCGCCGACCGGCGATCTGCATCTCGGATCGCTGTACACGGCCACAGCCGGCTTCCTCGATGCGCGGGCCCGAGGCGGGAGATGGCTGGTGCGCATCGAGGATCTGGACCGTCCGCGGGAACGGCCGGGGGCCGCCGCGAGAATCCTGCGGACCCTGGAGAGCTTCGGATTCGAATGGGACGGGGAAATCGCCCGCCAGAGCGAGCGCGCCGCGCACTACGCGGCCGCCCTGGAAACCCTCGGTGGGCTCGGGCTCACCTACCAATGCTCCTGCAGCCGCCTCGATCTCGAGGACGCCGCGCGCTACCCGGGTCATTGCCGCACCGGCCCGCGGCGGACGGGCGCCCCCACGGCCACGCGCCTGCGGATCGCGCCGGGCATCATCCGGTTCACGGATCGCGTACGGGGGCCCTGTGCCGAGGACGTCGCCGCCACCGCCGGCGATCCGGTGATCCGCCGGCGCGACGGAATCATCGCCTATCTGCTGGCCGTGGTGGTCGATGATGCGGCCCAGGGCGTCACCGACGTGGTGCGCGGCGCGGACCTGTTCGAGCATACGGCTCGCCAGCGCTATCTGCAGGATCGCCTGTCGCTGCCCGCCCCGAGCTATGCGCACCTGCCGGTGCTCACCGAGCCCGACGGCTCGAAGCTCGCGAAGTCCGCGCGCAGCCTCGCCCTGGACGCGCGGCACCCGCCGCTCGGGCCGCTCCTGCGGGTCTTCGGCCTGCTCGGGCTGCCGGTCGCGCCCGAACTTGCCGGGGCGAGCCTGTCAGAGGCTTGGGAATGGGCCAAACGCCGCTGGGCGATGGAGCGCGTACCGCGGCTGCCGAGCTTACCGGCGGCCGGTTGAACTCCTTACCTTGCGCGCATTCGCCGGAAAATGGAATAGGGCCACGCAAGTTTGCCTTCATGCAGCATTGCGCTATCCTTGAGCCCAACCACCACCTTCCATGGATTGGACACCGGTAGAAGGGCTAGGGAGAGCGTTTTTGAACGACCGGAGCCCGCCGGCAACATCGGCCGACTCGAACGAGGAGCGCCCAATGAGCGATCCACGAGTGATCAAGAAATACCCCAATCGCCGTCTGTATGACACGGTGGAAAGCCGGTACATCACGCTGGCGGATGTGCGCCGCCTGGTTGTCGACCGCATCGACTTCGTCGTGGTGGATAAGAAGAACAATGCCGACATCACTCGCAGCATTCTGCTGCAGGTGATCGCGGAGCAAGAGCAGCTCGCAGATCCGATCCTGAGCGAGGAACTGCTGGTGGGCGTCATTCGCTCCTACGGCAGCCCGATGCACGCCTCAATCAGCGCGCAGCTTGCCGAGGCGATGCGCGCCTATCTTGCCCAGCAACCGCCCCGCGAGCGGCCCAAGCAGACCACGAGCGAGCCTCTCCCGAGGGCGCGGCCCCCGGAGGAGAGCTTCAAGTCGCTCACCTCGGTGCGGGAAAGCAACTTGGCGAAATAGCGCCGGCGATCCGCGAAATAGCGCCGGCTATCCGTTCAGGCCGCATCGACGTTACGCATCGACAGGCGCACTCGCCCCTGACGATCGACCTCGAGCACCTTCACCCGCACCACGTCCCCTTCCTTGAGCTTGTCGCCCACGCGCTCGACCCGCTCGTCGGAAATCTGCGAGATGTGCACCAGGCCGTCGCGACCGGGCAGGATGGTGACGAAGGCGCCGAAGTCCATCAGCCGCGCCACTTTTCCCTCGTACACGCGGCCGACTTCCACGTCCGCCGTTATCAGCTCGATACGCCGTTGAGCCTCCCGGCCCGCCGCCCCTTGCACGGAAGCGATCTTCACCGTGCCGTCGTTCTCGATATCGATCGAGGTGCCGGTCTCCTCGGTGATCTGCCGGATCACCGCACCACCCTTGCCGATCACATCGCGGATCTTCTCCGGATCGATCTTCAAGGTGATGATGGTGGGCGCCCACTCCGACATATTCTCGCGCGGCTTCGCCAGCACCTTGTTCATTTCGCCGAGGATGTGCAATCGGCCCGCACGAGCCTGCTCCAGGGCCACCTGCATGATCTCGCGCGTGATGCTCGTGATCTTGATGTCCATCTGCAGCGCCGTAATTCCGTCCTTGGTGCCGGCCACCTTGAAATCCATGTCGCCGAGATGATCCTCGTCGCCCAGGATGTCGGTGAGTACCTGGAAGCGCTCGCCTTCCTTGACCAGGCCCATCGCGACCCCGGCCACCGGCGCCGTGATCGGCACGCCGGCGTCCATCAGCGCGAGGCTGGTGCCGCACACGCTCGCCATCGAGCTCGATCCGTTGGATTCGAGGATCTCCGAGACGACCCGAATCACGTACGGGAACTTCTCCATGTCGGGCATCATCGCCTTCACCCCGCGCTTGGCGAGGTTGCCGTGGCCGATCTCGCGCCGCTTCGGCGAGCCCATCATTCCGGTCTCGCCGACGCTGAACGGGGGGAAATTGTAGTGGAGCATGAACGGCTCTTTGCGCTCGCCGGTCAGGCCGTCGATGATCTGCGCATCGCGGCCGGTGCCCAGGGTCGTGACCACCAAAGCCTGGGTTTCGCCGCGGGTGAACAGCGCCGATCCGTGGGTGCGCGCAAGCACACCGGTGCGGATGCTGATGTTGCGCACGGTCTTGGTGTCGCGGCCGTCGATTCGCGGCAGGCCGCGCAGGATCCGTTCGCGCACCAGTTGGTATTCGAGATTGAAGAATTCGTTGCCGACTTGATCGGCGGTGAACTTCGCCGACTCGCCCTGCGAGAGCGCCGCGAGCACCGCCGCCTTGACCTCGCCGATCTTCGCGTGCCGCTGCTGCTTTTCGGTCAACGCATAGGCCTCCGTGAGGCTCTTCTCGGCGAGCGATTGCACCGCGGTCTTGAGCGCCGTGTTCGGCTCCGGCGCCACCCACGTCCACTTCGGCTTGCCCGCCTCGGCGGCGAGTTCGTTGATGATCTTGATCGCCGCCTGCATCTGCTCGTGACCGAACACCACCGCGCCGAGCATGGTCGGTTCGTCGAGGCCGTCGGCCTCGGACTCGACCATCAACACGCCCTCGCGGGTGCCGGCGACCACGAGGTCGAGCTTGGAAGTCTTCAGCTGCGTCTCGGTCGGGTTGAGCAGGTATTTGCCGCCCGCGTAACCGACGCGCGCGGCGCCGATCGGGCCGAGGAACGGCAGGCCCGAGATTGCGAGGGCCGCCGAGGCGCCGAGCAACGCCGGAATGTCCGGATTGATTTCCGGATTCACCGACAGCACCGAAGCGACCACCTGCACGTCGTTGACGAAGCCCTCGGGAAACAGCGGGCGAATCGGCCGGTCGATCAGTCGCGAGGTCAGGGTCTCCTTCTCGGTGGGACGTCCCTCCCGCTTGAAGAATCCACCCGGGATGCGGCCCGCGGCGTAGGTTTTTTCCTGATAGTTCACGGTGAGCGGGAAGAAGTCGCGGCCGGCCGCCGCCTTCTTCGCGCCCACTGCGGTTACCAGCACCACCGTGTCGCTCATCGACACCACCACCGCTCCGTCCGCCTGACGCGCGATCTCGCCCGTCTCTATGGTGACCGTGTGATCACCGTACTGGAAACTCTTCTTGATAGCGCTCACGTCGGCAGCCCCTTAAACCGTTGCGGAATTGTGTGGAAACGCGGTCCTCAAACGGCCCGCGGCTGCGCGCGTCAGCGTCGCAGGCCCAGTCGCTCGACCACCTCGGAGTACTTCTCCGGCGTGGTGCTCATCTTGAGCATACCACGGCGCGAGGCGTGATCGGACTTGTGCGTGGTGAAATGTTCGCTCAACCCGTTGATGCGATCCGACAGCAGAGCGATCTGCACTTCCGGGGAGCCCGTGTCCTGCGGGTTTCTTTGAAATTTTCCGAGGACTTGCGTCTTGTCTTCGCGAGTAAGTGGCATTGAAATCAATCCTCAATCAATCACTTAGGCCTATAAAGAGGCGCGCATTGTACGCGTCGCGGGCGCCACCCTCAAGCGCGATTCTTAAATCAGGCGGATTCGGCGGCCACCAGACGCATCGGCACCAGATGGCCGGAGGAGTCGATCGACCCCAGCCCGAGGAAGCCGACACCGGGGCCGTAAACCCGCACGTTCGCCGCTGAATTCGCCGGTATTTCCCCCGAAATCATCACCGGCCGGCCCTGACGGAAAGCGCGCAACGCCGCGGCCGGCAGGTCCAAACGGCCCCACCCGGCGAGCGCCGCATCCACCGGCAGCAGCGCCTCGCGCCGCTGCGCTGCGCTCAACGCCTCCAATGCCGCGAAGGTCCACAGGTTCGCTGCACAGCCCGGAGCGCCGAACGGACCCACGGCGATGCGGCGCAGCACCGTGAGATGCCCGAGGGTGCCCAAGCGGGCGGCCAGATCCTCCGCCATCACCCGGATATAGGCGCCTTTCGAGCAGCGCACCTCGAAACTGACCTCGGGAGCGCGCCAGTCGAGCAGTTGCAGGTCGTGGATCACGATGTCGCGCGCCGCGCGTTCGCGCACTTCGCCGGCGCGCGCGTACTCGTACAGCGGCTTGCCGTCCTGCTTCAATGCCGAATGCATCGGCGGAATCTGCGGGTAATTGCGCGGAAATTCGGCGAGTGCCCGCAGCAAGTCCTCGCGGACGAAGGGCGGCAGCGTGCGCCGCTCGATCACCGCGGACTCGAGATCCGCGCTCGCCGTGCGCTCGCCGAGCCGCACCGTAACGCGGTAGGTCTTGTCCGCCTCGAGCAATTGGGTCCCGAACTTGGTGGCCTCGCCGAGGCACACGGGCAGCATGCCGGTCGCCAGCGGATCGAGCGAGCCGGTGTGTCCGGCCTTCAGCGCCCGGAACAGCCGCTTCACCCGCGCCACCGCTCCGGCGGAACTGGCATGCAAGGGCTTGTCGAGCAGCAGGATGCCGTGCACCTCGGCCGGCACCGCCGTCTCCGTCATGCTAGTCGTCGGCGCGCGGCTTGTTCGCCGCGTCGATGAGCTGCGTCAGGCGCACTCCCCGCTCGAGCGAGGTGTCGAGCTCGAAACTGAGCGTCGGCGTGTGGCGGATCATCAGCGCGCGCGACAGGGCGTTGCGCAAAAAGCCGGCGGCGCTCGTGAGGCCGCTCTGCACCCGCGGGTCGGCGCCCTCCTTGCCGAATATCAAGTAGTGCACCCGCGCGGTGCGCAGATCCCCGGTCACCTGCACGTGCGTGATGGTCACGTTGCCGACGCGCTCGTCCTTGATCTCGCGCCGGATCAGCTCGGTCAGCTCCCGCTGGATCTGCTCCGCAAGACGCCGCGCACGGGGATTGTCCCTGGGCATGCGAATGTGCGGCGCGCCGTCACAGCGTGCGCGCAACCTCCACCCGCGAGTAGCACTCGATCTGATCGCCCTCGCGCACGTCGTTGTAGTTCTTCACGCCGATGCCGCACTCGGTTCCGGCGCGAACCTCGTTCACGTCGTCCTTGAAGCGCTTCAGCGACTCGAGAGCGCCTTCGAAGATCACCACATTGTCGCGCAGCACCCGGATGGGGAAATTGCGCCGCACGTAGCCGTCCGCGACCATGCAACCGGCCACCGTGCCGAACTTGCTTGAGCGAAACACGTTGCGCACCTCGGCCAACCCGACGATCTGCTCCTTGACCTCGGGCGAGAGCATGCCGGTGAGCACCGCGCGCACGTCGTCGATGGCCTCGTAGATGATGCTGTAGTAGCCCACGTCGACGCCGTGATCCTTGATGGCGGTGCGTGCCGCGGCGTCGCCGCGCACGTTGAAGGCGATGATGCGCGCCTTGGACGCCGCGGCGAGCGTGACGTCCGACTCGGTCAGGCCGCCGACGCTCGCGGCGATGATGTTCACCGCCACCTCGCCGGTCGACAGCGCGACCAGCGAGTCGCGCAGCGCCTCGACGCTGCCCTGCACGTCCGCCTTCAACAGGATGCGCACCAGGTCCGCCTTGGTCTCGCCCATGGTGGAGAACACGTCCTGAATGTTCGCGCTTTGCTTGGCGAGCTTGACGTCGCGCGACCTCGATTGACGATGCGTCGCCACCTCCCTGGCCTTGCGCTCGCTTTCAACCACCAGCAGCTCGTCGCCGGCGTTCGGTGCGCCGGACAAACCGAGCACCACCACCGGTATTGACGGACCCGCCGACTCGATCGGCCGGCTCGCCTCGTCGAACAATGCGCGCACGCGCCCGAATTCCTGGCCGATGAGCAGCGGATCGCCCAGCTTGAGCGTGCCGCGCAACACCAGCACCGTCGCCACCGCGCCGCGTCCCTTCTCGAGGCTCGATTCGATGACGAAGCCGGCCGCAAGGCCCTCCACCGGCGCGTTCAACTCGAGCACCTCCGCCTGCAGCAGGATGCTGTCGAGGAGCTGATCGACGCCCTGGCCGGTGCGCGCCGACACCGGCACGAAGATGTTCTGGCCGCCCCATTCCTCGGGGATGACCCCGTACTTGGTGAGCTCCTGCTTGACCTTCTCGGTGTCGGCTTCCGGCTTGTCGACCTTGTTCAGCGCCACGACGATGGGCACCTCGGCCGCCTGGGCGTGCTTGATCGCCTCGATGGTCTGCGGCATCACGCCGTCGTCCGCCGCCACGACCAGCACCACGATGTCGGTCACCTGCGCGCCGCGAGCGCGCATCGAGGTGAACGCGGCATGGCCCGGCGTATCGAGAAAAGTCACCATGCCTCTGGAGGTCTCGACGTGGTATGCGCCGATATGCTGGGTGATGCCGCCCGCCTCGCCCGCGGCCACCTTGGTGCGACGGATGTAGTCGAGGAGCGAGGTCTTCCCGTGATCGACGTGGCCCATGACCGTGACCACCGGCGGCCGCGGCAGCGCGGCGTGGGCTTCTTCGACCACGCCCTGAAGATCGTCCTCGATGACGTTTTACTTGCGCAGCACCGACGTGTGGCCCATCTCCTCCACCACCAGCACCGCGGTGTCCTGGTCGATGGTCTGGTTGATGGTCGCCATCACGCCCATGTTCATCATGACCTTGATGACCTCGGTCGCCTTGACCGCCATCTTCTGCGCGAGCTCGCCTACCGTCATGGCCTCGCCGATCGCCACTTCGCGCACGACGCGCGCAGTCGGCATCTCGAACCCGTGCTTGGCGTCCGCATCGCTGCCCATGGAGCGGCGGCGTCCGTCGCGGGATTTCTTCTTCTTGTGGCGCGAGCTCACGTCGCCGACGATATGCAGCTCCTGCCGGCCGTAGCGGGTCGCCTTGTCGTCCACTTCGCGGGCGGCCTTGCCCGGCTTCGCCGGAGCGGCGGTCGTGGTCTTGCGATCCTTCTCGGCCTGCTCCCGGGCCTGCGCCTCCGCCTGGCGGCGCGCCTCCTCCTCGGCGGTGCGCTTGCGATTCTCTTCGTCGCTGCGGCGGCGGTTCTCCTCTTCGAGCCGCTCGCGCTCGAGCCGCTCCTTCTCGAGCCGCGCGTGCTCGGCGCGCTCGAGGGCGGCCTTGGCCTGTTCCTCGCTCTCGCGCTGAGGGTCGATCTCCTCTTGTTGGTGCCGCGCCTGATCCTCGAGCACCTCGCGCTTCACGTAGGTGCGCTTGCTGCGCACTTCCACGTTGACCGTGCGCGCGCGGCCCTGGGGGCTCGCGAGCTTCAACTCCGACTGCGACTTGCGCCGCAAGGTGATCTTGCGGGGCGAGGCGTCGGCTTGCGCATCGTCGCGGCCGTGGCTGCGGCGCAGATGCGTCAGCAACTCATGCTTCGCATCCTCGCTGATCATGTCCTCGGCGCTGTCCACCTTGATGCCGGCCTGGTCGAGCTGAAGGAGCAGCCGGTCGACCGGCACCTTCAGGACCTCAGCGAATTGCGCGACTGTTACATCTGCCATGCC
>VFSW01003301.1_pt1 | contig 24215 bp, 28 predicted proteins | sample 5358111 | NCBI WGS metagenome assembly VFSW01 (sample SAMN11554181, study PRJNA540505) | mine drainage metagenome | isolation source: sediment from site ElyBrook_90M | place: USA: Ely Copper Mine, Vershire, VT | collected 2017
CTCGCTGACCCACCCCCCCCCCCCGCGCCGGCGCCCCCGTGGGCGAGCACCCGCTGGGGCGCCCCCGCGACGATCTGCTGCTGGAACTGGAGTTGGACACGTTCGTGTTGTCTTGGACCACGGCCATTGCCGGATCGTATGGGCATTCTGTTCAGTTCGCTCGGGCCGTACCGATCGTTGCGGCTGGGTGTCAGCGCCGGGCCCGACCCGACCCTCGGTCCCCGGGTCCACGCCGCGCTGCCCCGCGGGGCAGCTTCAAGGCCGTGGATCTAAAATACGGGAATCCATGAAACAGGGAGCCGCGAACTTCAAGTCCGGGCAGACTCCCTTCTTGCCGGTCGGCAGGATTTCGAGCTTTCTCACTGACGCAGCCGGCCTTCAATCGGCACACGCTTCGCAAAGATCATTATATGCAGTCTCCACGTGCTGCTGCCGCCTCGATCGTCGCGGTAGACGAATCCACCGCCGGTCAGCGCCTGGATAATTTTCTCGCGAAGGTGCTCAAGGGGGTGCCGCGCAGTCATATCTACCGAATCGTCCGGTCGGGCGAGGTTCGCGTCAATGGTGGTCGTGTGGTGGCGTCGCACAAGCTCGCCGGATCCGATGTGGTGCGCATTCCGCCGATCCGGGTTGCCGAGCGGGACGCGTCCGCCGTCCCCGCACGCACCTATCCGGTGCTCTATGAAGACGATTGGCTGTTGGCGATCAACAAGCCTGCGGGGGTGGCTGTGCACGGCGGCTCCGGCGTGAGCTGGGGTGTCATCGAGTCGCTGCGTGCCGGACGCGAGGACCGGTTTCTGGAGCTGGTACACCGTCTTGATCGCGATACCTCGGGCGTGCTGCTGCTGGCCCGCAAGCGCAGCGCGCTCACTGCCCTGCATGCCAGTCTGCGCGAGCGAGATGCTGACAAGCGATATTTTGCGCTGGTTGCGGGGGTCTGGAAGGGAGATGGTGTGAGCGTGAACACGCCGTTGCACAAGTACCTGACCGCGTCCGGCGAGCGTCGCGTGCGGGTGGCGGACGCGGGCGCAGGACAGGCCGCGCGTAGCCAGTTCCGGCCGATGCGGCGATTCGTGCTCTCCGGTCCACGGGATGGCATCGAGGGTCTGACTTTGGTCGAAGCCAGGATTCATACCGGTCGCACGCATCAGATCCGGGTGCATTTGCAAAGCCTCGGATATCCGATTGTGGGCGATGAAAAGTACGGGCTGGAGTTGTTGAACCACCGCGTCGCGGCTGGCGACGCCGTGACGGGAGTGGCGCGCAACACACGCATGTTCCTGCACGCCGCCCGCCTGGCGCTGAATCATCCGCACACAGGTGCGCCAGTGGTGTTTGAAGCGGGGTGGCCCGACACTGACGCGGCGTGGCTGCGGCAGCTCGGGCAGGCCTGTGGCATGCGGGACGGAGAATGACCATGAACCTGATACCGGACAATGCCCCCCGCCTGGGTGCCTACCCCCTGGTCGTGTTCGACTGGGACGGCACAGTGATGGACTCGACGGCGGTCATCGTGCAGTCGATCCGTGCCGCCTGCGCGGATCTGGGACTGCCCGTGCCCAGCGAAGTCGACGCGTCCTTTGTGATCGGCCTCGGTTTGCACGACGCATTGCGTCATGCCGTCCCGTCGCTGGACCCTCGCGACTTCGATGCCATGGCGCAAGCTTACCGTCGCCATTATTTCGCCCATGATCAGGACCTGACGCTGTTCCCGGGCATGCTCGACCTTTTGCTTGACCTCAAGCGTTCCGGGTTCAGTCTCGGCGTTGCCACCGGAAAATCCCGCCAGGGGCTGGATCGGGCGCTCGCGCACGTGGATCTGCGGCACCTGTTCGATGCTACCCGCACCGCTGACGAGACGGCATCCAAGCCCGACCCGCGCATGCTGCGCGAGATCATGCAAGAGCTCGGCCGCGGGCCGGGCGAAACACTGATGATCGGTGACACCACCCATGATCTGGAGCTGGCACGTAACGCTGGGGTTGCCGCTGCCGCGGTTTGCTACGGCGCGCACCCGGCACACGCGCTGGCGCTCCACGCGCCAGTGTGTATGGCGCCTTCGGTCGATGCGTTACGGGCGTTTCTTTTCAATGGGTAAGTTCGCGCGCTCAAAGCTGCGCAACACTGGATTGATGCGCTGCTGATCGAACGGTTATTTCGACCGGTTATGCTGGGGCGTCTCCAAACCCACCAGATGCCATGGCCATGAGCGATCAAGATTCTGACGATGCGCAGCGCGGAGGCGCTTGGGAGCGTCGTGTTCTCGAACGCCTCGTCCTGGAGATCGTCACCGAGAAGCGCCGCGCGCGGCGCTGGTCGATATTTTTCCGGTTGACGTTTCTTGCGCTGCTGCTGCTCGTCGCCGCCGGCATCTACCAGGGCAAAATGGTCAAAGCCGATGGCGCCGGTCCGCATACGGCCCTGGTGTCGCTTGACGGGGAGATCGCGTCGACCACCGTCGCCAGCGCCGACAACATCATCGGGTCGCTGCAGGATGCGTTCAACGACCCTGAAACCCGGGCAATTGTTCTTCGCATCGACAGCCCTGGTGGCTCACCCGTCCAGGCCAGCCGGATCAATGCCGAGATCGGGCGACTGCGCGCATTGCATCGGAATATTCCGATCTATGCCGTTTGCGACGAGATGTGCGCGTCTGCTGCCTATTACGTCGCCGTGGCGACAGACCGCATCTACGTCAACCCGGCCTCGCTGGTGGGATCCATCGGCGTGCTGATGGACGGTTTCGGTTTCACCGGATTGATGGACAAGCTCGGCGTGAGCAGGCGGTTGTTGACCGCGGGGGCGAACAAGGGTTTTCTCGATCCGTTCAGCCCCATGGCGCCGGCACAAAAGGAGTATGCCCTGCGCATGCTCGCGCAGATTCACCAGCAATTCATCGCCGCCGTCCAGAAGGGGCGCGGCGGCCGATTGAAGGTGAACGATCAGACTTTTTCGGGGTTGGTGTTCACCGGTGAGTCGGCAGTGTCACAGGGGTTGGCAGATGCCTATGGGGATACCGATGACGTTGCGCGTGATGTCGTCCACGTGACCAATGTGGTCGACTTCACGCGGCACGAAAACGTGGTCGATCGGTTGGCACGACGCTTCGGCGCGGCGCTGGGCCATGGTGCCGTGCACGAATTGGAGCAGGGCGGCTGGTCGTTGCGGTAAGGATCGAGGTTCCGAATGCATCTCCACCGCGGGCCTGCGCGCCCGTGTGTTGCGCTCACCGGGCGAGAAATCCGAACATCGCCGGCACTTTCGACGGCAGTTGATCGAGTTGGGTGCGCCATTGTTCAGCTGGAAGCGTGCGGATGAACGCTTGCGGCGCGGTCAGAGCGCACGCGACGCTGATGCGGGTTTCGGGGTGCAGCGTCTCGGCCAGCGCCTTGAGCAACACGGCGTTCCGGTACGGTGTTTCGATACACAGTTGGGTTTGGTGGTGGTGCGCGCTGTCACGTTCGAGTTCCCGGATGCGCTGTTCCCGCGCACGGGGCTCCACAGGCAAATAGCCATGGAAGGCGAAGCGCTGACCCTCCAGCCCGCTGGCCATCAGCGCCAGCAGGATGCTGCTCGGCCCCACCAGTGGCACTACCGGGATGTCCAGCGCGTGCGCCGCGGCGACGACACGCGCGCCCGGGTCGGCAACGCAAGGCGCTCCTGCGTCTGACATCAGCCCGACGTCGGTGCCGTCGAGCGCGGCCTGCAGCAGTGCGCGTGCCGCTTCCATATCGAGTTCACCATGTTTTGGCAGCACCGACAGCACTTGTTGCTGCAGGGCCGTGCGCAGCGGCACATGCCTGCCGATGGCGCCAAGCACGGCGCGCGCGGTGCGCGCGTTCTCAACGATCCAGTGATCCAGTGCGGCCGCTGTCTCCAGAGTCGCCTGGGGAAGCACCTCGGTCAGTGCAACGTCGCCGAGTTCGGCCAATGGTGTCGGAACGAGCAGCAGGCGGCCCGGGCGTGGGCGCGGCGCTTCCATCATGCCACCAGCAGTGGATGACCCGCCGCGCGCAGCATGTCGCACACGGCAATCAGCGGAAGTCCGACCAAGGCGGTCGGGTCATCGCTGCGCATGCTGGCAAGCAGGGCGATGCCGAGCCCTTCGGATTTGGCGCTGCCTGCGCAGTCGTAGGGTTGTTCGGCGCGCAGATACGCCTCGATTTCAGCGTCGGCCAGCTCTCGCATGCGGACGACGGTCGGCACATTTCGCACCGCAAGCAAGCCGTGGGGGCCAGCCAACGCGACGGCCGTGTGGAAAACCGCCACGCGTCCGCGCATGAATTGCAGTTGCTCGACTGCCGCGGCGTGGCTTCCCGGCTTGCCCAGAATGCGGCCGTCGCAGCTGCAGACCTGGTCGGAGCCGATGACCAGAGCGTCGAGCCGGGAAGCCGCGACGGCGCATGCCTTGGCCTCGGCCAATCGCAGCGCCAGCGCCTCCGGTGTTTCGCCGGGCATGGGTGTTTCGTCGACCTGCGGTGCCTGAACCGTGAATGGGAGGCGTAACCGGGCGAGCAGTTCCTGGCGGTAGCGCGAGGTGGATGCCAGAACCAGGACGGACTTGTGCGTATTGGCGTTCATCGATCGGTTGTCATCGTTCAAAAAATCGGCCTTCGATCCATGCGCCGGCAAGGATTCCGGCGACAACCAGCACCAGCGGCCAGTTGCCGGCGCCAAGACCGGCAAGAGCCGGACCGGGGCAGACCCCGCTCAGGCCCCAGCCAACACCAAAAATCGCTGCACCGATGATGGTTCGACGATCCAGGTGCGCCGGATGCTTCGCCCATCCGGGCCCGAATGGCGGCGCCCGCATCAATCGGGGGACGATCTGGTAGGTCAGCAGCACCGTGGTGGCGGCGCCGCCCATCACCAGCATCAGGCCCATGTCATGCAGCAGGAGGAATTGGAGAATCACCTCCGGGCGAACCATCTCCGACCACGCCAGGCCGAAGCCGAACAGGCATCCCGCCGCCAAAGCGGAAGCCATGACGGCCATGGGGTGGATGCGCTTGGGACGTGTCATTTCAAAACCCTCCCAGCGCGCGGACCACGTGCGCAGTGACGATCGCGGTGGTCAGAAATGTGAGAACGGCCAGCAGGGAGGGCACTTGCAGCGAACCCAGGCCGCACACACCATGACCGGAGGTGCAGCCCCCACCCATGCGCGCGCCAAAGCCACCAAGGATGCCGCCGATGAACAATTGCCAGAATGGAACGTGCGTGATGAATCCTGCGCCGTGTCGCATGGCGACCGTGAACGCGAACGCACCGAGGATCATGCCCACCCCATAGGTCAGGCGCCAGTTGCGCGTCGCCAGAAAGCGATCCTGCCGGAAATGCGACCAGTCGCTGACGAACGACCAGACCGCTGTGTAGCCCGTGCTGACGCCGCCGATGAGACCGGTGAGAACGAAAAGCAGGCTAACGCCCAGGCCGATGGACACACCCCCACCGAGGTAATGCATCCAGCCGGACGGAAACCACTGTGCGATCCAATCCATATCGATTCTGCTCCCTTGACGCGCTGGGTGTTTTTCAACGTCTGCCACCGACGCGCAGCCTAGCCATCACCAAGGCCAAAGTTTAGGCGCAGCGGCTGCGCAACGTGAGGCTGACGGTACACTGTTTCGATGGTGGACAAACTTTCAAGCCCGGGGTCAGCGGGCGCGGACGCCGGGCCGCGTGTCGATCTGCACGAACTCGCGGCGCGCGCCGGCGCGCTCGACGGCCACGTGCGGTTGTGTGTGTTCCAACGGCTCGCGCAGAGTCTGGCGGGGCCGCTGGAAGAACTCCAGGCGCAGTGGCGTCTCGAAGGCTTTACGCGAGTGATGCCTGGTGGTGCGCTTCAGCCCATGGCGCGTCTTGCCGTCGCAGCCGACGTGCCAATGCAATGTCAGCGTTGCCTCCAGCCCGCGTTGCAGCGCATCGAGGACAGCGTGTTGTTTCGTCTGGTCGACGTGGAGCCGGCGCTCACCCTGGAAGAGCTTGAAGCCGAGGACGAAGCTCTGTGCGTCGAGGGGGCGGTTGACGTGCATGCGTTCGTCGAGGATCAATTGATCCTGGCGCTGCCGTTGGTTCCGGTGCACGCCGTCTGCCCCCAGCCTTTGGACGGGGGCGACGATGCGTCGCATGACGCACCGAGGGAATCACCGTTCGCGGCGCTCGCGAAGCTCAGGCAGTCACGGTGACCCCACGGGGCCGTGTACAATCGTTGGATTTTTCGCATGGGGTAGCACTATGGCCGTCCAGCAGAACAAGAAGTCGCCGTCGAAGCGCGGTATGCATCGCTCGCACCAGCATCTCGGGCAGCCGCCAGTGGCCGTCGAGCCCACCACCGGCGAGGTGCACTTGCGCCACCACATCAGTCCCACCGGTTTTTATCGCGGCCGCAAGGTCGTCAAGACCAAGTCGGACGAGTGATCGGCTCTTGTCGATCGCGTTGACGCCGATATCCGTACGCTTGGCCTTGCGCGACGTCGTCGCCCTGGTTGAACCTCGGGCGACACGCGCCAGAGGTCTTCGATCATGACCGTCTGCATCGCGGTGGACGCGATGGGCGGAGATCATGGTCCGGCGGTGACGCTGCCGGCCAGCCGTGCGTTGCTCGAGCGCAATGCCGATTGCCGTGTCGTGCTGGTGGGTCAGCCCGAGGCGCTGAGCCACGGGCTGGCGCAGCACGGCCTCGCGGGTCATCCGCGCGTCGAGGTGGTGGCAGCGTCCGAGGTCGTCTCCATGAACGACGCGGTGGAAGTTGCGCTTCGTCGCAAGAAGGACTCGTCGATGCGGCGTGCCATCGACCTCGTCAAGGAAGGTCGCGCCGACGCCTGCATATCGTCGGGGAACACTGGCGCACTGATGGCGGTCGCGCGCTACGTCTTGAAGACGCTTCCAGGCATCGATCGTCCGGCCATTGCCACCTATTTGCCCAACGCCGCGGGCAGTGGGACGCTCATGCTCGATTTGGGTGCCAACGTCGATTGCGAAGCCGAACACTTGCTGCAGTTTGCGGTGATGGGGACCGCATTTGCGGCAGCGTCGGGGCACCCCTCGCCGCGTGTGGGCCTGCTGAATATTGGCGAAGAGGTCATCAAGGGCAACGAGATGATCAAGCGCGCCGGTGAATTGCTGCGCAATGCGGCAGCCGAAGGCCGATTGAACTTCCTTGGCAACGTCGAGGGTAACGACATTTTCAAAGGCACGGCTGACATCGTCGTCTGCGACGGGTTCGTGGGGAATGTCGCGCTCAAGACGTCGGAGGGCCTCGCACAGATGCTGAGCGCAATGATTCGCGAGGAGTTCACCCGCAGCGCCTGGACGCGGCTGATGGCCTTGGCGGCGTTGCCCGTGCTGGGGCGGTTCCGGCGACGCGTCGATCACCGGCGCTACAACGGTGCGGCATTGCTTGGCCTGCGCGGTCTGGTGTTCAAGAGTCATGGCTCCGCAGACGCCTTCGCGTTCGAGCAAGCTTTGCTGCGCGCACATGAGGCGGCGCGGGGCGGGGTGGTGCAGGAAATCGAGCGCATTCTCGCCACCTTGCATCCGCAACCCGTCCCGGCGGCTCCCGAGGTCCGCTGAGCCCACGTGGCCAGAGGCAGCCCTTTCCATCCCTGGATCCAGTACCCGACTTCGTAGCCATGTCGCGTCATTCACGCATTCTCGGAACCGGTAGTTTTCTGCCCGTCGACGTGGTCGGCAACGCCGCATTGGCCGAGCGCCTCGCGCGTGACGGCATTGAAACCAGCGACGCATGGATCGTTGAGCGCACCGGCATCCGGCAGCGCCATTTCGCAGATGCGTCGACCACCAGCGTGGATCTGGGCGAGCATGCCGCGCGGCGTGCCCTCGATGCCGCCGGCTTGCGGCCCGAGGATGTCGATTTGATCATTTGCGCCACGTCCACGCCGGACATGATCTTTCCATCGAACGCCGCGTTGATCCAGGGCCGCCTGGGTGCGAAAGGCGGAGCTGCGTTCGACATCCAGGCCGTGTGTGCCGGCTTCATCTACGCGTTGACCGTCGCTGATCAGTTCATTCGCTCCGGCGTGGCGCGCAACGCCTTGGTCATCGGTGCCGAGGTGTTTTCCCGGATTCTTGATTTCACGGACCGTACCACCTGTGTGCTGTTCGGTGACGGTGCCGGCGCCGTGGTGCTGGGTGCGAGCGACACGCCAGGTATTCTGGCAGCGGCGCTGCATGGCGACGGCAGCCAGGCAGGCATTCTTTGCACCCCGGGGCGCATATCGGCTGGTGCCGTGCAAGGGACGGCGTTTCTGCACATGGATGGGCAGGCCGTATTCAAGCAGGCCGTGCACGTGCTCGAGCGTGTCGCCCGCGAAGTGCTCGACGCGGCGGGGCGTACCTCCGCCGACGTGGACTGGATGGTTCCGCACCAGGCCAATATTCGCATCATGTTGCATACGGCAAAAAAACTCGGAATCCCGGCGCAGCGCGTGGTGCAGACTGTGGCTGACCATGGCAACACTTCAGCGGCTTCGATTCCCCTTGCGCTGGATACCGCCGTGCGTGCCGGAACCATCCGTCACGGCGATACCCTGTTGCTCGAGGCCGTGGGCGGCGGTCTGACATGGGGCGCGGCCCTGCTGGACTATTGAGCCGGTGCGCCGATGCGTGCGGCCATTGAAAGATCCTGATGAAAACTTTTGCTTTCGTATTTCCGGGTCAAGGCTCGCAATCGGTCGGGATGCTCGACGCCGTGGCCGATCATCCCGCGGTGCGGGATACCCTCGCGGAAGCCGCGGACGTGCTGAGCCAGGACCTGGCGGCGCTGATGCGGTCCGGTCCGGCCGATGCCTTGAACCTCACGACCAATACGCAGCCGATCATGCTCACGGCAGGCGTGGCGCTGTGGCGCTTGTGGCTGGCCGAGGGCGGCGAACGTCCAGCGCGGGTCGCGGGGCACAGCCTGGGGGAATACACGGCGCTCGTGGCTGCCGGAGCCTTGACCTTCGCCGACGCGCTGCCGCTGGTGCGATTCCGTGCCGAGGCCATGCAAAGCGCGGTTCCGGTGGGCGCGGGCGGCATGGCTGCGGTGCTGGGGCTCGACGATGCGTCGGTGCGGCAGATCTGCGCGGAAATCACGACGGTGGGCGGCGAAGTGGTGGAGGCGGTGAATTTCAACGCACCAGGGCAGGTGGTGATCGCCGGGACACGAGGCGCGGTCGAACAGGCCTGCGCACGCCTGAAGGAGCGCGGCGCCAAGCGCGCGCTGCCGCTACCAGTCTCGGCGCCGTTCCACAGCAGCCTGCTCGAGCCAGCCGCGCGTCGACTCGAGCAGTACCTTGCCGGTGTCGCACTGCGAGCACCCGAGATTCCCGTCATCCACAACGTCGACGTCGCCGAGCATCCGGATCCGATGGCGATCCGCGTGGCGCTGAGCCGGCAAGCCGCCGGGGCGGTGCGTTGGGTCGAGTGCGTGCGCGCACTGGCGGCGGCGGGATGCGACACCCTCGTCGAATGCGGACCAGGCAAGGTGCTGGCGGGGCTGACCCGTCGCATCGACACCGGACTGGTCAGTCATGCACTCGTGGATCAGTCCAGCGCACGCGCCATCAAGGAGGCATTGCAATGAGTTCATCACCCCTGCAAGGACAGGTTGCCCTCGTCACCGGCGCCACGCGCGGCATTGGCCAGGCCATCGCTGCCGTGTTGGCTGCGCAGGGCGCATTCGTGGTCGGCACGGCCACCAGCGAGGCTGGCGCCGGCCGGATTGCCGAGGCACTCGGCGCGGCTGGCGAGGGCGTGGTTCTCGATGTCACCGATGCCGCCGCCTCCGAGCGGCTGGTCGAGCGTCTGGTACGTGAACGCGGCGGTCTGCATATTCTCGTCAACAATGCGGGCATTACCCGTGATACGCTGGCGCTGCGCATGAAGGACGATGATTGGGCCGCAGTCATCGACACCAATCTCAATGCTGTGTTCCGGTTGTGCCGCGCCGCAATCCGTCCGATGATGAAGCAGCGTGGCGGGCGCATCGTCAACGTAACGTCCGTGGTGGGCGCGAGCGGCAATCCCGGGCAGGCCAATTACGCCGCCGCGAAGGCCGGCGTAGCCGGCATGACACGGGCACTCGCGCAGGAACTTGGCAGCCGCAATATCACCGTCAATTGTGTGGCCCCCGGGTTCATCGACACTGACATGACGCGCGGTCTGGGCGATGCCGCCACCAAGATCCTGCTCGGCCGCATCCCCCTGGGACGACTGGGTCAGCCTTCGGACATCGCGCATGCGGTAGGCTATCTAGTCTCGCCGCACGCAGGCTACGTGACGGGCGTCGAGCTGCACGTCAACGGCGGCATGTACATGTCGTGATCGCCAGGGACCGACCCGGCCGGGTTTGCCACCCGGCATTGTTAGAATTCGACTGCCCTTTTTCTGGAGAGTTACATGAGTGATATCGAACAGCGCGTCAAGAAGATCATTGCCGAACAACTAGGTGTGGCCGAAGATCAGGTCACGAACGAAAAATCCTTCGTCAATGACCTCGGCGCCGACTCGCTCGACACGGTTGAGTTGGTGATGGCGCTGGAAGATGAGTTCGGCATTGAAATTCCGGACGAAGACGCAGAAAAAATCACCACGGTGCAGTTGGCCGTTGACTACGCCCAGAATCACCAGAAGGGTTGATCGCCGCCAGGGCTACGCGGCTGCTGCCGACGACGGCAGCGCGCGCCGCGGGTCCCGCGTGATCGACACTGCGCCACGCGCCTCGGCGCGGGCGCATCTTGTGTGCTTTGTCTTTCCGTCCGCTTGAGCCAGCCTGCGCCATGAGCATGCGTCGCCGAATCGCAATTACCGGTCTGGGTATCGTCTCCCCCGTTGGAAACACGGTTGAGTCCGCCTGGAACAACCTGATCGCTGGCAAGTCCGGCATCGGGCCCATCACCAAGTTCGATGCATCGACGTTCTCCGCGCGCATTGCGGGCGAGGTGCGTGATTTCGAGATCGGGGACTACATTCCGGTCAAGGAAGCGCGGCACATGGATACGTTCATCCACTATGGGCTGGCCGCCTCCATCCAGGCCGTCCGTGACAGCGGACTGCCTGACGCGACGGGAATCGATCTCGACCGGGTTGGCGTGCTGGTGGGCTCGGGTATCGGCGGTCTGCCGATGATCGAGCAGACCCATCAGGATTTCGTCGATCGCGGTGCGCGCAGGATTTCACCGTTCTTCGTCCCCTCGTCGATCATCAATATGATCTCGGGGCATTTGTCGATCGAGTACGGATTTCGCGGCCCCAACCTGTCGGTGGTGACCGCCTGTACGACCGGCCTGCATGCCATTGGTCTTGCTGCACGCCTGATCGAATCCGGCGATGCGGACGCGATGCTGGCCGGCGGTGCAGAAGCCACGGTTTGCCCACTTGGCGTCGGGGGTTTTGCGTCGGCCCGCGCGCTGTCCACACGCAATGACGATCCGGCGGCTGCGAGCCGCCCCTGGGACAAGGACCGTGACGGCTTCGTGCTGGGCGAGGGCGCCGGCGTCATGATGCTCGAGGAGTGGGAGTCCGCCACCCGCCGCGGCGCGCGCATCTATGCCGAACTCGTCGGCTTCGGCATGAGCGGTGACGCGCATCACATCACGGCGCCGAACGTCGACGGTCCGCGTAAATGCATGCTTAGCGCATTGAATAACGCCGGGTTGGCCCAGGATCAGGTTCAATACCTGAATGCGCACGGCACTTCGACCCCCCTCGGCGACAAGAATGAAAGCGACGCCATCAAGGCGGCCTTCGGCAGCCATGCCCAGCACCTGGTGGTCAGCTCCACCAAGTCCATGACGGGGCATCTGCTTGGTGGTGCCGGAGGTGTCGAGTCGTTGTTCACGGTCTTGGCGCTGCACCATCAGGTTGCTCCCCCCACGATCAACCTGCAAACGCCGGATCCAGAATGCGACTTGGATTACTGTGCCAACACTGCCAGGGACATGCCCATCGAGGTTGCCCTGAAGAACAATTTCGGGTTCGGGGGAACGAACGGCTCGCTGGTGTTCCGTCGGGTCTGAGCCGCCGTCCGACTCTTTTGTTCAGTGCGCAATGAAGTCCATTGCGCAGTTTCAGATCCATGTCGGTCGCTTTGTGCGCTGGCATCGTATCCTGATGGCTTTCGATGCCCTCGTGGCGGTGTCAGTGGCCTGGAATATCTGGCAGTGGGGCGACGCCAGCGAGGCTCCCATGATGCGCAGCTTGTCCGTCGGCATGTTCTTTCTCGTGCTTGCGGCGCAGCACCCCTACTGGAAAATCCGTCCATTCACCCTTCGGCATGATGGTCGGGGCTGGAGCCTGCATCAGGACGGTCGCCGCCAGGATCTCGCCGACGTGCGGGCCGTGGTTCTTCCTGGCTTGCTGCTGGTCGTCGGACTGGGTGCGGGTGGCCGTGTCGTGCTTCCGGTGGCCTCGGACATCGCCCCTGCGGCGTGGCAGGAGCTTCGAACCCGGCTGACGCTGTGAAGGACGTCGTGGATCCGTCTGCCGACCAGGTTCTGGTCGAGCGTGTCCAGTGCGGCGACCGCGAGGCGTTCGATCTGCTGGTCATGAAGTATCAGCGCCGCATTTTCCGTCTCATCCTCCGATTTGTGCGCGAGCCTGCCCTTGCCGAGGACGTGGCGCAGGAAACGTTTCTTCGCGCCTACCGTGCCATCGGGCAGTTTCGGGGCGAGAGCCAGTTCTACACATGGCTTTACAGGATTGCGGTCAACACCGCGAAAAAAGCAGCGGCCGACGGCGCAAAAGACACTTCGGTCCACGATTCTTCAGTTTTTTCAGAAGATGGTGAAACTTTTTCCCTTGACGAGCAACTAAGTGACATGGAGACTCCAGAAGCGCTCCTGGCGGGTAGGCAGATTGCGAGCACAGTCAACGCCGCGATCGACGACCTGCCGGAGGATCTTCGGACAGCCATCGCTTTGCGCGAAATCGAAGGCATGAGCTACGAGGATATTGCACAGAGCATGCAATGTCCCGTGGGAACCGTGCGCTCGAGGATTTTCCGGGCGCGCGAGGCAATCGCGAAAAAATTGCGCCCGTTGCTTGGCGACAAGTCGGGTGGGCGCTGGTAGCGCAGCGCGGGTCGCGATGAGGGGGAGACTGACACCATGGTGCAGGACGTTTCGATCAGGCACAGGCGCCTGGGGGAGAATCTGATGAGCGACGTCGAAGCGCCAGACCCGCTGCGGGAACACATCTCGGCGTTGGCTGATGGGGATCCGGTGCCGCAGCGCGAGGCGCTGCTGGCGCGTCTGCGGCGCGATCCGCAAGCACGCGCAATCTGGCGCGAATACCACCAGATCGGGGATTTGATGCGCTCCCCGACCTTGCTGCCCTTGCCTGACGAAGAGGGCTTCACCCAGCGCGTTGCGCAGCGCATCCGGTGCGAGCCACTGCCAACGGCCGCGGCGTCCGGCGGCCTGCTGCGTGGGCCTTGGCGCTGGGGTCTGGCTGGCATGCTCGCGGCCGGAGTCGTGGCAGTCACCGTGGTTGTAACCGAGATGTCGTCATCAAGATCGCCGCAATTCGCCGCCGCTGCGGGGCGGTCGTCAACATGCGCGGCGGCGGGCACGGCACCCGCGCGCGATGCGTGGCGCGACTATGTTGCCAGTCGGCATCTTGACCCCGGCTATCTCGCCTCCGATCCGTTGTCACAAGTGCGCGCGCCGCAATTCGCCACCTTGCACTGATGCATTTCTCCGTTGCCGGGTGTGCCTGAAGCGGCGCTGGCCGTCGGGTATGCTAGGCGCTTCCATCACACAATCCGGACCCATGCCCATGCCTTCGATTGGTGCTATTCCTCGCGGCTTGCTCGCGACGCTGTACTTTGGTGTGAGCGTCGCCGCCGCCGCTCCAAGCCCCGCGCAGCCGGCCACGGCGCCCGCAGGCGCTGTGGCGTCGACGACCGGGGTGCATTGCTGCCTGCCTGATTTCACAGGTCTGGTCGACCAGGTGGGTCCTTCCGTGGTCAACGTTCGCATCTACAAGAAGACCACCCAGGGGCAGGGGCCGCAACTCGATGATCAGACCCGCGAGTTTTTGCATCGATTTTTCGGGATTCCGGTGCCGCCGGCGTCGCCTCCGGGCGGCGACGCCAATTCCGAGCCTCCCGATCCGGACAGCCCCGCGGCAGTCGGTTCGGGTTTCATCGTCAGCTCCGATGGTGAGGTGATGACCAACGCCCATGTCGTCGATGGCGCAAGTGCAATCATTGTCACCCTGGCGGACAAGCGTGAGTTCAAGGCTCGCCTCGTGGGTGCTGACAAGCGTACCGATGTCGCGGTGCTGAAAATCGAGGCCCATGGATTGCCAGCGGTGCGCATCGGAGACTCCCGTGCCATTCGTGTCGGCGAATGGGTGCTTGCGATCGGCTCGCCGTTCGGCCTGGAAAATACCGTGACCGCGGGCATCGTCAGCGCGAAAGGGCGGGACACCGGCGATTACAACCCCTTCATCCAGACGGATGTTGCCGTGAATCCAGGCAACTCGGGGGGGCCACTGATCGACATGCAGGGGCAGGTGATCGGGATCAACTCGCAGATCTACAGCGAAACCGGCGGTTTCATGGGAATTTCATTCGCCATTCCGATCGACGTCGCCACCCAAGTCGCCCGCCAGCTGGAGCAGCGTGGCTTCGTCGTGCGCGGCAAGATCGGCGTCGCCATCGATGGCGTTGGCACTGAATTGGCGGATGCCATCGGGCTGGGAAAACCCATGGGCGCATTGGTGCGGTCGGTGGAGCCTGGAGGCGCCGCCGATGCCGCTGGCGTGCAGGATGGAGACATCATCACGCGGTTTGATGGCAAGGCGGTCACCCACGCGAACGACCTTCCACGTATTGTGGGTGATGTGACGCCTGGTGCGACGGTGACGATGGAGGTGTTTCGTCGGGGCAAGCGCTTGACGTTACCCATCAAGGTCAAGGCCTGGGAGCACGGAAAGAGCGCCGGCGGCGGCTCGCAATCGCCGCAAATGCCGCAAGCGGCACCAACTGGCGCGCAACGCAGTCCCATTGGCGTGGCGGTGGTCGATCTCAATGCGCAGCAACGCAGGGAACTGGACGTCAAGGCTGGCGTCATGGTTGTTGCGGTGCAGCCAGGGGCGGCTCGCAGCGGCCTGCGCGTCGGCGATATCGTCACACTGGTGAACAATGCCGAGATCCGCAGTGCCGACCAGTTCGAACATCTCGTCTCCCGGTTGCCAGTTGGAAAGCCGGCCGCGCTTCTGGTGCAGCGTGATCATGCGGCGCAGTACGTGCTCGTGCATCCGCGTGCGCACGCGCCGAAGCCGACGGGCGCCTCGGCGGCGAAGTGATCAACGTGGATTTGCTGATTTCAAAGGTAAAATCGCAGCTGGCTGATACGGCACTGCTTGGCCGAACCCCGGATCCTCGGGGTTCGGGGTTTCAATGTCTTCCAATTGCCTGTCCGTGACGGCGCCGCGTTGCGCGCTGCCGTCGGCTCCCTTTTCACTTGCTAAAATAGGGTTCCAACAAGCAGTTGCCAAACAATTTTGTTGGTAGGCGCGTCCAGAATGCCGCGCCTTTTTTTTGGCCGGCGCGGGCATCGCGCTGTGCCGTACCGAGGCAGCATGCAACGGATTCGCAATTTTTCAATCATCGCCCACATTGACCACGGTAAGTCCACGCTCGCAGATCGGCTCATTCAGCGCTGCGGGGGCTTGTCAGATCGCGAAATGGAAAGCCAGGTCCTCGATTCGATGGACCTCGAGCGCGAACGCGGCATCACCATCAAGGCGCAGACTGCGGCACTGCAGTACGTCGCGCGTGACGGGCTGACCTACCAGCTCAACCTGATCGATACACCTGGACACGTCGACTTCAGCTATGAAGTCAGTCGTTCCCTGTCAGCCTGCGAAGGCGCGCTCCTCGTCGTCGATGCGAGTCAGGGTGTCGAGGCGCAGACCGTGGCGAATTGCTACACCGCCCTCGAGCTGGGCGTCGAAGTGGTACCGGTGCTCAACAAAATGGATTTGCCGCAGGCGGATCCCGAAGGGGCGCGCAAGGAAATTGAAGACGTCATCGGTATCGATGCATCGGATGCGCTGCTCGCCAGTGCCAAAACAGGCCTGGGTATCGACGACATCCTTGAAGCAGTGATCGCGCGCATTCCGCCGCCGAAGGGCAATCCCGATGCCCCACTCAAGGCACTGGTAATCGATTCCTGGTACGACAGCTACGTCGGCGTCGTGATGCTGGTACGGGTTGTCGATGGCGTGCTCAAGCGCCGCGACCGCTTTCAGCTCATGGCCTCGGGTGCGCAATACGCTTGCGAGCAGCTTGGCGTGTTCACGCCGAAGTCCCTGGCGCGCGAGCAGCTCGGCGCTGGCGAGGTCGGGTTTGTCATCGCCGGCATCAAGGAGCTCAAGAGCGCGCGCGTGGGCGACACCGTGACACTCGTGGCGCGCCCGGCCATGCAGGCGTTGCCGGGATTCAAGGAAGTGCAGCCGCAGGTGTTCGCCGGCTTGTATCCGGTGGAGTCAAGCGAATACGATGCCTTGCGCGATGCACTTGAAAAATTGCAGCTCAACGATGCGGCGCTGCAATTCGAGCCCGAGGTCTCGTCGGCGCTGGGTTTCGGGTTCCGCTGCGGCTTCCTCGGACTCCTGCACATGGACATCGTCCAGGAGCGACTTGAGCGCGAATATGACATGGACCTCATCACCACTGCGCCGTCGGTGGTGTACAAGGTGCAACTGCGCGACGGGTCGATGGTGACGGTCGACAATCCTTCCAAGATGCCCGAAGTGGGGCGCATCGAGCAGATCCTCGAACCCATCGTCACGGTCAAATTGTTCATGCCGCAGGACTACGTCGGCCCCGTCATGACCTTGTGCAACGCCAAACGTGGCGTGCAACGCAACATGGCTTACATGGGGCGGCAGGTGCAACTCACCTATGAAATGCCTCTCGCAGAAATCGTGCTCGATTTTTTCGACAAGCTCAAGTCGATTTCGCGTGGCTATGCGTCGATGGATTACAGTTTCCTTGAATACCGTCCGGCCGACGTCGTGAAAGTGGATATGCTGATCAACGGCGAGCGCGTCGATGCGCTGTCGATCATCGTCCATCGTGTGCAAAGCCAGTATCGTGGGCGCGAGGTGGCTGCAAAGATGCGCGAACTGATCCCACGACAGATGTTCGACGTCGCGATCCAGGCCTCCATCGGGGCCAACATCATTGCGCGTGAGACAATCAAGGCCATGCGGAAGAATGTGCTCTCCAAGTGCTACGGCGGTGATATCAGCCGCAAGCGCAAACTGCTGGAAAAGCAAAAGGCCGGCAAGAAGCGCATGAAGCAGATCGGCACGGTAGAAGTGCCCCAGGAAGCTTTCCTGGCTATTCTCAAGGTCGAAGACTGAGCTTTTGCTTCCGCACTCTCGTTCCAACGCGATTTCCGCACCTTCACCGTAGCCCCCGTACACCTCGACATGGAAGAACCGGCCGTCAATTTCAGTTTATTGCTGTTCCTGCTGCTTGTGATCACGGCATTGTTCTGGATCGCCGAGATGGTGGCGTTTGCGCCCCGTCGCCGGGCGGCTGCCGAGGCCGCGGCTGCGAGTTTGCGTACGCGCCGGGATGAGCTCACGCGCCAAGGCATCGCACCCGACGCCAGCCTTGCCGACGACAGCATCGTTGCCGCCCGCGAGCGGTTGCTGCGCCAGCCGTGGTGGCTGGAATGGACCGCCGGCCTGTTTCCCGTCATCGCGGTGGTGTTTTTCCTCCGATCCTTCATCGCCGAGCCCTTCAAGATTCCGTCGGGATCGATGGAGTCGACACTGGTGCCGGGAGACTTGATCCTTGTGAACAAGTTCACCTACGGTCTGCGCCTTCCGCTGATCTACAACAAGGTGACGCCGGGCCATGCGCCGGCGCGAGGCGATGTCATCGTGTTCCGCTTGCCGAAGGATCCCTCGATCGATTACATCAAGCGCATCGTCGGTTTGCCGGGCGATGTCGTGTCCTATGAGGACAAGCAACTGGTGATCAATGGTCGCCCCATTGTTCGAACTCCTGAGGGCGAGTGGTTCGACCCGGGTTCCATGGTCTACTACAGAAAGTATCGCGAAAACCTCGACGGTGTCGAGCACGCGATGCTCCTCAACCCGCAGGCGCCACCGTACGTGATCGGCGGCCCGGAAGACTTTCCCCACCGCAGCAATTGCTCTTACGATGCCTCCGGATTCACTTGCAAAGTGCCCCCCGGCATGTATTTCGTGATGGGGGACAATCGCGATAATTCGCTCGATTCGCGCTACTGGGGATTCGTGCCAGCCAGGAATATCACCGGGAAGGCGTTTTTCGTCTGGATGAACTTCGGCGCGCTCAAAAATATCGGGCCGATTCACTGATCGGAGTCGCTGCCATGGCATCAGCTGCGAAAAAACAAGCCGGTATCACGCTCATTGGCCTTCTGTTCTGGGGAGCGCTGATCGCCTTCGTGGTGATCGTGGGCATTCAGGCCGTGCCTGCGGTGCAGGAGTCCTGGTCTGTCCAGCGCGTTGTCGACAAGGTTGCGCGCGAAGGTGATTCAGTCGATGCCATTCGCCTTGCCTTCGATCGCCACGCCGAGGTTGAATACATTACCTCGCTAGCCGGACGCGATCTGGTGATTACCAAGGTCGATGGCAAGGTCGTGGTGTCGTATGCGTACAACAAGGAAATCCACCTGGCCGGGCCTGCCTACCTCGAATTCAAGTTCGTGGGGCACTCGCATTGAGACCCACCGCCGCGTGACCTCGCTGTCAGAACTTCAATCCAGGCTGGGCTACGTCTTCAGCGACGCTGCGTTGCTGCGGCAGGCGCTGACGCACCGCAGCCACGGGGCCAACAACAATGAGCGCCTCGAGTTCATCGGGGATTCCGTGCTCAATCTGGCGGTCGCCAGTTTGCTCTACACGGACGGCCAGGCCGACGAAGGTCACCTGTCGTATTGGCGTGCCAGTCTGGTGCGCGAAGAAACACTCGCCCTGCTGGCGGCGGAAATCAATCTTGGCGATGTCCTGAGCCTTGGCGAGGGAGAGGCGCGCAGCGGTGGCGCAACCAGACCGTCCATCCTCGCCGATGCGCTGGAAGCCGTGGTGGGGGCCGTGTTTCTGGACGGCGGATTCGACGCGGCGCGGGCGCTTGCGCAGCGCCTGTACGGTGCGCGCCTGGCGGGCCTCGATCTGCGCACCAGCGCAAAGGATGCGAAGACGCGCTTGCAAGAGATCTTGCAAGGGCGCAAGTTGAAAGTTCCCACCTATCGCGTCATCGCCACGACCGGCCCGGCACATCGTCAATCCTTCGATGTGAGTTGCGAGGTTCCAGAGTTGGGACTCCGAGCGACGGGGTCGGGGTCGAGCCGGCGCGCCGCGGAACAGGAAGCGGCCGAGGCCATGATTCCCTTGTTGCCAAGGGGGTGCGCGAGCGCCGTCGATGGCGGAGCAGCCCCATGAAGACTGTCATCACTGCGGGCAACGACGCGCCGCATCGCTTCGGCACGATTGCAATCGTTGGGCGGCCCAATGTTGGCAAGTCGACGCTCTTGAACGCACTCGTCGGACAGAAGCTCAGCATCACATCGGACAAGGCGCAGACCACGCGGCACCGTTTGCTCGGCGTGCGAACGGCGGGAGCCGTTCAATATGCGTTCGTCGATACGCCGGGATTCCAGCTCCGCCACACGCGCGCGCTCAACCGGGCGCTGAACCGTACCGTGACGGGTGCGCTTGGCGAGGTGGATGTCGTGTTGTGGGTGGTGGAGGCTGGTCAACTCGGGTCCGACGATGCGCGCGTCGGTGCCTTGATCCCTGCAGGCAAGCCGACCATTCTGGTGGCCAACAAGCTTGATCGGGTGGCGCGGCGCGAGCAATTGCTCCCATGGTTGCAGAATCTGGGTGCGAATCATCCCCTGCTGGCCGAAATCGTGCCGCTGTCGGCGCGTCGCCAAGGTGACGCGACGCGATTGCTCGATATTCTCGCCCCTTATATTCCCGAAAGCGACTGGGCGTTCGATCCCGACGCGCTCACCGATCGCAGCGAGCGGTTTCTTGCCGCCGAGATTCTGCGGGAAAAATTGTTCCGCCTCACCGGCGATGAGCTGCCTTACACCAGCGCGGTGCTGATCGAGCGATTCGAGCAGGAAGGCGCGCTGCGCCGTGTCGCGGCTGCCATCGTGGTCGAGCGCGATGGGCACAAGGCGATGGTCATCGGCGCTGGAGGCGAGCGGCTCAAGCGCATTTCGACGGAGGCACGTGTTGAAATGCAACGCTTGTTCGACGCTCCTGTATTTCTCGAAGTCTGGGTCAAGACGCGCTCGGGTTGGGCTGATGACCAGAGCGCGGTGCGCGCCTTTGGATACGAAGACTGAATCGCCGGCGCGGCGTCAGCTGCGCATCGAGCGGGTGCACGCGGAGCCGTCTTATGTGCTTCACGCCCATCCGTGGCGCGAAACCAGCCTCGTGCTCGACGTGTTCAGCCGTCACCATGGCAGAGTGGCCCTGATTGCGAAGGGCGCGAAGCGACCGCACTCGCAACTGCGCAGCGTGCTGCTGGGCTTTCAACCTTTCGCCGCGAGTTGGAGCGGCAAAGCGGAAGTACGCACACTGACGCAGGCGGAATGGACGGGGGGCGTGGCGCCGCTCAGCGGCCTGGCGCTGCTGTGCGGGTTTTATTTCAATGAACTGTTGTTGCGCATGCTCGCCCGCGAAGACGCGCACGAACGCCTGTTCGATGCCTACCACGCGGCGCTGGCGCTGTTGAGTCTGCAAGCCGACCCGCGGCCCGCCACGGTCGAGCCGTTGCTGCGACGTTTCGAAATGGACCTGTTGCGCGGCCTTGGTCACCTGCCGCCGCTGGATCGTGAAAGCGCCAGCGATGCGCCGCTGCAGCCTGGACGCCGGTACCGCGTCCACCCCGAGCATGGCGTGGTCCTGACCCAAGGCGAGGATGGTCTGGAAGGGAGCGCGTTGTTGGCGATGGCAGCCGAGGACTGGGATCGCCCGGACGTTGCCCGCGCCGCGAAGGGCATGATGCGCGAACTGCTTCACTATCATCTCGGAACTCAGCCTCTGCGCACCCGCCAGTTGCTGATCGACCTGCACCAGCTATGAATCCCCTCGTCAACCCGGACGGTCCCCTGCTCGGGGTCAACATCGACCATGTCGCCACCTTGCGCAACGCGCGCGGCGGCAGCTTCCCGGACCCAGTGCAACTTGCCCACGAGGCGGTGCAGGGCGGTGCGGACATTGTGACGTTTCACTTGCGCGAGGATCGGCGTCATATTCACGACGCCGATGTCGACCGTCTCAAGCAGAGCATCGGGGTACCGTTGAATTTCGAGTCGGCGGTGACCGATGAAATGCTTGAAATCATCGAGCGCGTGCGCCCTGAGATGGTGTGTCTGGTTCCAGAACGGCGCCAGGAAATCACCACCGAGGGCGGACTTGACGTTGCCGGCCAGGCTGAGCGCGTCGCCGATGCATGCTCCAGGCTTGCGCGGGCGGGCTGCAGGGTATCCTTGTTCATCGAACCCGGGGCGCGCCAGATCGAGGCCTCGGCACGCACCGGAGCGCCGTGCGTGGAGTTGCATACCGGGGCCTGGGCAAACGCGGTGGACCGCGGCGACACGGTGCGTGCCGACATGGAAGGCGTGCGTCTGCGTGAAGCATTGGCCCTGGCGCATCGACTGGGATTGCAAACCAACGCCGGCCACGGACTCGGCCTGGGCAGCACGGGGCCGGTGGCAGCAATGGGCGGCGTGTTGGAGTTGCATATCGGTCATGCCATCGTCGGTCATGCGCTGAGCGTTGGCATGACGCAGGCGGTGCGTGATTTCAAGGCGTGCATCCGTCGCGCCATCGCGTCTTCATCGGGCCGGCCGGCGTGATCTTCGGGGTCGGTGCAGATCTCTGTGCAGTCGGACGTGTCGCGGAGGTTGTCGCACGTCAGGGCGACCGGTTTGCGCGCCGCATCCTTGGTGACGACGAACTGACCATCTACCAGCAGCGGGGCGCCGGGTCCAATGTGCGCGGCGTGCGCTTTCTGGCGACGCGTTTCGCCGCGAAGGAAGCTTTTGGCAAGGCGGTGGGGCTGGGCATCCGGGATCCCGTGCGCTGGCACGACTGCGAGATTTTGAATGCGCCCGATGGTCGCCCCTTCATCACCCTGCATGGCGCGCTTGCGCGCTGGTGTGCGGACCGCGACCTGCATTTTCACGTTTCACTCTCCGATGAGGAGCACGCCGTGCTTGCCTTCGTGGTGGCCGAGGCTGTCGCGGCGGGTAGCGGCGCCACACGGCTCGCTTCGACATCGGATGGTTCCTTGGCCCCCTGCCATCTGCCATGACCCACGCACCCCTGATCATCGATATCGCGGGCACCGCGCTCACGCCTGCGGAGCGTCGCCGTCTGCGCGATCCGCTCGTCGGCGGAGTCGTGCTGTTTGCCCGGAATTGGGCATCGAGGTCGCAGCTCGTTGCCTTGACCGCGGCGATGAAAAAGGTGCGATCCGACTTACTGGTGACCGTTGATCATGAGGGCGGGCGGGTCCAGCGCTTTCGCGATGATGGGTTCACTCCCTTGCCTCCCATGGCCGATCTCGGGCGCGCCTGGCAGCGCGATCCCCTGCGTGCCGTGCAGTTCGCGACCGCCTGCGGCCTCGTCATGGGTTCCGAGTTGCGCGCATGTGGTGTGGATCTGAGCTTCGCGCCCGTGCTCGATCTGGATTGGTCGCGTGCAGCGGTGATCGGCACCCGTTCCCTCCATGCTGATCCTCGGGTCGTGGCGTTGCTCGCGCAAGCACTGATCGCCGGCATGACGCGTGCCGGGCTGTCGCATTGCGCCAAGCACTTCCCGGGACATGGTTGGGCGGTGGCGGATTCGCATGTCGACGCGCCGCGAGATGCGCGTGGCTTGGGGACCATTCTGGCCATGGACGCGGCGCCGTACGGGTGGCTGCGCCACGGTTTGAAAGCCGTCATGCCTGCACACGTGGTCTATCGCCGGGTCGATGCGTTACCGGCGGGTTTCAGCGCACGCTGGCTGACCGGCATCCTGCGAGAACAGCTCGGATTCAGCGGCGCGATCTTCAGTGACGACCTCAGCATGCAGGGAGCCCGGGCAATTGCGCCTGACGACCAGGGCGCCGTGCTTGCGGCCTTGCGTGCCGGGTGCGACATGGCGCTGGTGTGCAATCAAAGCGTCGTCGACGGCGGGGCACCAATCGAGCGCCTGCTGGCAGAACTGCACGCCGCCATGGCGCGCGGTCACTGGGCACCCGACCCCGACGGTGCCGGGCGGCGGCTGGCGCTGCTGCCAAGCGCGCCAGCGCAGCCGTGGGACGCCGTGATGCGAAGTACGAGCTACAGGGCGGCGCTCGAGGACATCGGCCTTCAGGGATAGAAGGCGTAAAGCGCGTAGCCGCTGGCCCGGCCGTTGCGCAGGCGTAACCTCAGATCCACCGGTTGCTCCGAGCCTGCTGAAAATCCCTGGCTGATTTGCCTTGCGGCCGTCGTTGGGTCAAGGTATTGCTCCGGGGAGAACACCTTGCGTGCAACGATCTGGTTCAGCGCGCCATCGAGGGTGAGCTCGAGCGCTGGATACGCGACCGGATCATCGCCGCGGTTTCGCAAGACGGCGCTGAGATGTAGTACACCGTCGGTCGCCGTCGACATGGTGGCACTCTCGATGGCGAGTGCCTGCGGCATGCGCGGCGGTCCAAGCCGGCATCCGGTGACGGTGCACAGTGCTTGCAGCGCGGGGCGCGTGCCGGGCCACCGCACGGCGATCAGGTCATGCCACGTCCAGCCGACCTGTCCCACGCCCAATACGATCAGCAGCATCGCAGCCGTACCGAGGGCGGTACGCACCCACGGGCGCGACCATTGCTCGCGCTGCCGTGCCCGGCGCACGAACTCAGGTTCTGGGGCCTCGGAGGCCTGCGCGGCGGCTTCAAAGCGGTCGAGCGTCGAATCGTCAGCCCGGAATCCGGTCTCGGCATGCAACGCATCGCCTGTGGGCGCGAGCCCTATTCCTTCCGCGACCATGAATGGCGGCGGGACAAAAGGCTCCGGACAGAGTTCGAGATCGATGTGCTCACATTGCGGATCTGCTGCCGCTTCCGACGCCGCATCGGCCCTGGCCGCGTCATCGGGTGCATGCCGCGGCTCTGGCTCTGGCTCTGGCTCTGGCTCTGGCTCTGGCTCTGGCTC